>JAESFW010000063.1_pt1 | contig 102717 bp, 74 predicted proteins | sample 9269481 | NCBI WGS metagenome assembly JAESFW01 (sample SAMN14515350, study PRJNA621654) | algae metagenome | isolation source: Lyngbya sp. HA4199-MV5 and co-occurring heterotrophs from soil with... | place: USA: Ahupuaa O Kahana State Park, Hawaii | collected 2009-07-21 | reverse complement strand
CTCGGCTCGACTGCTGCGGGTGGCCAGTTGCTTGCTGGCGGCGCCGGCAATGACACCTACGTCGTCACGACCCAGAACGTGACCATCTCCGAAGCGGCCGGCGCGGGCGACGATGAGATCCGCACCAGCGCAAATACCTATTCGATGGCATCCTTCGCCAACGTCGAGCGACTGACCTTTACCGGCACAGGTGCTGCGGGTCTGACTGGCAATGCCAACGACAACATCATCACCGCTGGAGCGAGCGACGACTTCCTCACCGGCGGTGCGGGGGCCGACCAGCTGATTGGCGGCGCCGGCAACGACACTGCGGTCTATAACACTCAGGTCACTCTCAACCTGAAGACCGGAGTCCACACCGGCGAGGCGGCCGGCGATACCTTCAACTCGATCGAGATCTTCTCGGGCTCGGCCAGTGCCGACACCTTCGTCGGCAACGGCACAGCCGTCACCTTCAACGGAGGCCTTGGAACCGACACGGTCGACTACTCGACATCGTCTGCGGCGGTGAACGTGACCCTTGGCGCTGGCGGCGTCACCACCGTAGGCTCGGGCGGCGACGCCCAGGGCAACAGCCTTATCAATATCGAGCAGGTGATTGGCTCGGCTTTCAATGACACTCTCGGCTCGACTGCTGCGGGTGGCCAGTTGCTTGCTGGCGGCGCCGGCAATGACACCTACGTCGTCACGACCCAGAACGTGACCATCTCCGAAGCGGCCGGCGCGGGCGACGATGAGATCCGCACCAACGCAAATACCTATTCGATGGCATCCTTCGCCAACGTCGAGCGACTGACCTTTACCGGCACAGGTGCTGCGGGTCTGACCGGCAATGCCAACGACAACATCATCACCGCTGGAGCGAGCGACGACTTCCTCACCGGCGGTGCGGGGGCCGACCAGCTGATTGGCGGCGCCGGCAACGACACCGCAGTCTACACCGGCCAAGTCACACTCAACCTGAAGACCGGTGTCCACACCGGCGAGGCGGCCGGCGACACCTTCAACTCGATCGAGATCTTCTCGGGCTCCAACCTCAACGACATCTTCGTTGGCAATGGCACAGCCGTTACCTTCAACGGCGGCAGTGGCTTCGACACGGTCGACTACTCAGCGTCGTCCGCGGCGGTGAACGTGACCCTCGGCGCCGGTGGGGTCACGACCGTCGCGTCCGGCGGCGATGCCCAGGGAAACAGCCTGGTCAATATCGAGCAGGTGATCGGGTCGGCCTTCAATGACACGCTGTCGACGACAGCTCTGATCAGCCAGGCGCTTGCTGGCGGTGCCGGCAACGACACGTATATAGTCGGCTCGACGCTTACCACCATCACTGAGGCAGCCGGCGGCGGTGATGACGAGATTCGCACCAGCGCGACCTCGTACTCAATGGCAGGCTTCGCCAACGTCGAACGACTGACCTTCACCGGCACGGGTGCTGCTAGTCTGACCGGCAATGCCGGCGACAATATCATCACTGCAGGAGCAAGCGACGACTTCCTCACGGGCGGTGCAGGCGCCGACGAGCTGATTGGAGGTAGCGGTAACGATACTGCGGTCTATGCCGGCCAGGTCACTCTTAACCTCAAGACCGGCGCCCATACCGGCGAGGCGGCCGGCGACACCTTCAACTCGATCGAGATCTTCTCGGGCTCCAATCTCAATGATACCTTCGTCGGAAACGGCACGGCCGTCACCTTCAACGGTGGCGGTGGAACGGACACCGTCGATTACTCCGCCTCGGCGTCGGCAGTCACCGTTACCCTCGGCGCAGCCGGCGTCACCACGGTTGGATCGGGCGGCGATGCCCAGGGCAACAGCCTCCTCAACATCGAACAAGTCATTGGCTCAGCCTTAAACGACACCCTTGGATCGTCCGCCACTACCAGCCAGACGCTGCAAGGTGGGGCTGGCAATGACACCTATCTCGTCACGAGCCAGAACATCACTATTTCCGAAGCGGCTGGAAACGGCGACGACGAGATCCGTACCACCGCGAATTCGTACTCGATGGCAGCCTTCGCCAACGTCGAGCGTCTGACGTTCACCGGAACGGGTGCCGTCACTCTCACCGGCAATGCCGGTGACAACATCATAACCGCAGGCAGCGGCAATGACGTCCTTATTGGCGGCGGCGGTGCGGACCAGCTGATCGGCGGCAGCGGCACGGACACGGCAAGCTATGTAACAGCAACTTCAGGCGTGACCGTCAACCTTACCACCGGTGTTCATACCAGCGAAGCTGCGGGCGATACTTTCGACAGCATTGAGGTGTTCGTTGGATCGAACTTTAACGATACCTTCTTTGCTTCTGTCGGTATCGACAACCTGAACGGAGGGGGTGGCACGCTCGACACGATCGACTATTCGCTCTCGAATGCCGCAGTGAACGTCAATCTGACGACCAATGCGGTCAGTGGTGGCGACGCGGCAGGCGACGTCCTCAGCAATTTCGAGAGAGTTGTGGGCACATCGTTTGCCGATACGCTTGCTTCTTCGACCGCTGGCCATTCCCTGGCCGGAGGTGTCGGCGATGACATCTATATTGTTGGAAACCAGGGGGTCGTCGTCACAGAAGCGGCAGGCGAAGGTGCGGATGAAATCCGCACAACTCTGAACGCGTACTCGATGGCGGGCTATGCCAATGTCGAAAAGCTGACATTTACAGGAACCGGCAATACATCGCTGACCGGTAACGCCGGCGACAACATTCTCACCGGCGGATCCGGCAATGATGTCCTCGTCGGTGGAGCGGGAAGCGATCAGCTGATTGGCGGTGCCGGAACCGATACCGCAAGCTACATATCTGCCGCGGCGGCGATCACGCTGAACCTGAAAACAGGCATCCATACCGGCGACGCAGCTGGTGATACATTTGACGGCGTTGAAGGCTTTGCAGGCTCCAATTTTAATGACACCTTCTTCAGCTCGACGGGAGCGGACATTCTCAACGGAGGTGCCGGAACACTCGACACGATCGACTACTCGCTGTCGAGTGGTGCGGTGGACGTCAATCTGACGACGAACGTGGTCAGCGGTGGCGACGCGGCAGGCGACGTCCTCAGTAATTTCGAACGAGTCTTGGGCACATCGTTCGCTGATACTCTTGGGTCTTCCACCTCGGGTCACGTCCTGGCCGGTGGAGCCGGCGACGACGTCTACGTTGCCGGCAACCAGAGTGTCACGATTGCAGAGGCTTCAGGCGAAGGTACCGATGAGATCCGAACCGCGCTCGCAACCTATTCGATGGCAGGCTACGCCAACGTCGAAAATCTCACCTACATCGGTACTGGCAACTCGTCGTTGACGGGTAATGCGGGCGACAACGTCATCACCGGCGGGATTGGTAACGACACACTCAACGGAGGTGACGGAAACGACCAGCTCAACGGGGGCGACGGAATAGATACTTTGAGCGGCGGTAATGGGAATGACAAGCTCTATGGGGGCAATGGGAACGACATTCTCTCCGGGGGTGCAGGCGCCGATCAGTTCTTCGGTGGAGACGGCGACGACACCGCAAGCTACGTTGACAGCTCAACCGCGATGACCTTCAACCTCGCAACCGGCGTTATCTCCGGGATCGGAGCTGGCGATACCTTCGATAGCATTGAGGTGATTGCGGGTTCGAATTACGGAGATACCTTTATTGCCAGTGCTGGCGCTGATCGCGTCAATGGCGGTGCCGGCGTAGACCTTATCAGTTATGCCGCAGGTAGTTCGGCGATAAGCGTCAATCTCCTCACCGGCAGTCACACAGGTCTCGCAACTGGGGATATTTTTACCAATGTTGAGGTTGTTGAAGGAACAAGTTTTGATGATTCGTTTATTGGAGACAACGGCTCTAACATCTTTATCGGTGGAGCCGGTGCAGATTCGTTCGATGGCGGGCTTGGTGTTGACAGCATTTGGTATCTCACAAGTGCCTCTGCCGTGAACTTAGATCTGGCGAACGGTGTGCTGAGCGGGGGCGACGCAGCCGGCGATACGTACTCCAACATTGAGCGTTTCATTGGTTCGAACTTCAATGACACGCTGACCGCCGGCGCGAACGGCACTCGGCTCGAAGGCGCCGGTGGGAGCGACACAATAAATGGCGGGGCTGGCGCGGATGTCATATTCGGTGGGACGGGTTCGGATATCGGTGCGGCAGGTCCCGTCTCAGGCGGCCCGCAAGCCGACACGATTGCTGGTGGCGACGGTAATGATGAGATCTATAGTGCGGGAAATAACCAAGGTGAATCGTTCAACTATAGTGACGGAATTGATACCGGGACAATAATTAATGGGGATGATGGAAACGACACCATCGTAGTAAGTAATGGCACTGCTTACGGCGGTTTCGGCGGCGACACTATTACAGTGTGGGGTGCAGGTACGGCCGATGGTGGATTTGGAAACGATACGCTCAACGGAAGATACATCGGATTTAAGCTCTTAGGCGGCGAGGGTTCTGACGTCCTGAACATGAAACTTGGAAGAGGGTTTGCCGACGGAGGAAATGGAGGCGATATTTACCATACCGACACAGTCTTGCAGTCGACGATCCGCGATACAGGGTCGGGCGGTAGTGACACCGTCTATTTGGATCGCGTCGCGAATTTGAGCGATCTCTTCGCTGTGCGGAGTGGGAATGACTTAATGTTGGTTTCGCAGGAGGATCGGAATGGCGGCCCAACCTATGAGAATAGTCTAGTGATTTTGCAAGATTGGTACAACGGCGGCAATACGATTGAATATTTCGTGCTTGCCGATGGCACGAGCATTGCTGGAGGTAGTTTCTCATAAGAAAGCTCTGCACAAGGTGTCTTCCCTATATGGGAAGACACCCCTTTATTTTTGCCAGAAAGCTTCGGAGGCGATGCCAGATGTCAAGTCCAATTGGTCCTGCAGATTTGATGAAGTTTCATTCGGGTCCAAAAATCTCAGACTTTCAGAACTGGAGGCCCGTACCAGCTTCTGCCGTGGTTCAGCTGAGCCCTCAAATGAAAGCCGAGTTGGCTGCGCGCGAGGCCGAATCCGCGCAACTCGTGGTCGAGGCCAAGGCGCGACGAGAGGCCAATCCCGGTCTGTATTCAAACAACGTCGAAAATAACAACATGTACGAAACCAACGTGGCGACGCTGGACGAAGCTGCGGTCATATCGAGGATCAGCTACATCACAGACTTGATCCAAAGTGGAGAGGCCGAAAAATATTCGTTTCGTGCCGGAAATGGCGATCAAACCACAACCTCCATCCATCAATTTCTGTACTGGTTGCAGCTGCGAGCCAAAGATCTCAGCGACGACGGCACTTACTCTCCTGAGATGTTCAAGTAGCAGGCATTCGCCGTGTCAAACGGTAGTCATTTTGGCCCGACGCCGCCTTGTTTTCCAGTGGATAAGACCAAGAGCGGATTCGAGATTTATGCTCATCTGGCCCTGATAGAAAATCGGCGGGCAACGAACGTAAAAATAGATACGTTTTGCCGGGTAAAGGTGAGCCGTTTTTGAGAAGGGTCGACGGACGATGTTGGCTAATGGCTCGCAATCAATGTCCGTGGCCTGACGGATGAGTGCGTGCACTCAGGCCCAGCCTGAGCCGGTATCAAAGTAAGCTCGTACCGGCCCGCAAATTGGCGAGGTCGGAAACAGAATGCAAGTCGAAGCGCCAGGATGCAAAATCTTCGACGGATCGGCGTGAGATATGACGAGGCCGTCGCAAGGCGCATGGACTGAGGTGCGGCCAACGCTGCCGGTCGGCACAGGAATGAGAATTTCCCCGATTAACTGTCCCTGCTTGACCTCTTGTCGAATTGTGACCCTCGGAAGGAAAACGCCGCCGACCTCAGCGACGACTGCATGCGTGGAGCTGTAGGGAGCAAGAATGCCCGCCCAGACGGCGATAGCTTCGCCGGGCCACCTGAGGGCACCTGTATCGTGCAGATAGGCCTTCAACCCGAGAGCATCCAAATGAGCCATGCGGTCGTCCACATCCCTGTTGCTGCGCAGTTCAAGAGTGGCAACCATGCTGGGATGGGATGCTTCTCCGCGGCCGCGTGTTCCCTTGATCTGGGTGATCACATCGGTGAAGGTTCCGCTGCTTGAGGCAGGCGACGTAAACACCGCATCAAGGTTCAAGGCAGCAGCAAGAGTACGTACATTGTCGGCGCGTTGGTCGTCCACGAATGCGAAGCTAACAGCCGGCTCCATGCAGCAGTGGATGTCGAGGACGATATCCGCATCATGGGCCATGCGCAGGATCTCAAGTCTGATCTGCCCGAGTGCGGTGAGCGCGGTGGCGTTGCGTAGCTGCTGTGTAGCGGACATCTCGCTGGGGGCGGGCAGCGAAGGCCAGGAGAGGTTGAAATTCATCCCGGATGCCAATTCAAGTCGCCCTATGGGATTTCCGGAGATCGCCTGGGTCAGACCGATCGGATTGGCGAAGGGGACGAGAATGACCTCCCCCTGCCAGGCATCGGCGTCAACCCCGCCCAAAATCTGCTCGAGATGATGCAAGACGAGAGGCCCCGGCAATTCCTCGGTGTGGGTTCCTGCCTGGATGTACACCTTCGGGCGTCCACCAGGGATGCCGAAGCGAACAGTGCGCAGGGCCAAATGCCCGCCGAATCCGTTTTCGGCGGTAAGGATCTTTGTCTGAACGTTCACTGAAACTCTCGATCGCTATCGTGTTGAACTGACGCGTCAGCCCGCTGCACGCGGATGCCGCATTTAAGGCATGCGGACCTGCTCATGCCGGGTTTGCTCTGCGGCCAAGCCTCAACGATGCAGGGATGGAAATGCAGATCATCAGGGTCGCGATCACCATGGCGAACGTGAATCCCCTTGCCGGCGGCAAAAGTTCCATCATCGTGGCCGCAAACTGTCCGCCGAGTGCGGCACCAGCGATCTTGAGCACCAGAATGAAGCCGCTGACGCTTGCTACGCGGTCCGCATCGATCCAGACTGCCAAAAGGTCGAACGTCTGAGTTAGCAGAAGCCCAAGGCCCACTGAGCCAAGCACCGTCGCCGCGATGATGGACGGGATGGAGTGGGTGATGATCAGAAGGGCCGTGCCGATGGCAATCAGCGCGCTGCCCGTGACGACCACCCCACCCGCTCCTATTTTACCGCGGAGCGGTAGAGTTGCCATTGGGGCGACAAACAACACAATGCTGGACGGAATGAACACATAGGAGGAAATCGCTTCGCTCATGCCGAGACCGCCATCCGCTATGCCGGTCGTGACGATCATCGGAATTGCGACCATAACCGCTGTCGCGTTGAAGCCGGTCGCCAACTGGATAAGCGAGAACCTTGCCACGGTCGGGTCAAGCAGCTGGCGCGGATCGATCAGAGGAGACGCTGTTTGTAGCGCGCTGCGCCACCAGAAAACGGCGAGCCCAAACGAGGTAGCAAGGGGAAGGCCGACCGACACGCTCATCAGTCCGTGCCGGCCAATAAGGCTCGTGCTGTAAAGCAGCAGCGCCAACGCACCGCCGAGCAGAATGCCTCCCGCAACGTCGAGCTTGGCATCGGTCGTTCGCCGCAATTGGACCTTGCGTGAGATAACCACGGTGGCAACGGCAATGACCAGCAAGACCAGATTCAATGCAAAGACCATCCAAAACAGGGATTGGTATGGATAGTGATCGAGAAGATAGCCCCCGATCACCAATCCCGCGAGAGCGCTGACACCGGAAGAAACAAAGACCATCGCAGTGGATTTTTCTCCATCCCCGCTGTTTGCCGTGATCACGACGCCAAGGGGAAGCAGGATCGCCCCGGCGCCAAGCAGCGCCTGTCCCAAGGCCGCTGCAGCAAATGAGGTTGCCAGGGCGGCGCAAGCGGAACCCAGCAGGCTGAGGGCCAAAATGCCGATCAGAACGAGCCGCTTGTCCCAGATATCGGCAATCCTGCCCCCCAAAGGAAGAGCGATCGCAGAGCTCAGCAAGCCGCAAGTGAAGACAAAGCCAAGCTGGGAATCTGATATCCCAAGCGTGGTTCCCATGGCCGGTAAGGCCGGTGCTATCATTGTATCAAGCAGAAAGTTGGCGAAGATCGCGCCGATGCACAGCCAGGCCCAGAAACGGCTTTGGCGTGTGGAGAAAGATGTCGTTTCCACTTCGTGTCCCCTCGTGGCTATTGGCAGCCAATTCTTGATTTTGAAGGCGTTCTGGGTCCGCGCCGTTGGTTCGGGCGGGTTCACGGCGCTCCCAACGCCGTGCTGCAGGATGATGCATCCTGAACGAAATAAATGGCTTTGCAACAGTTATTATGCAGATGCATAATAATCGTGCCGGTGCGCAAGACGACGCGCAGGTTCGGCTTCCAGTGCCAATGTGCGTGCAGGTTGGACGACAGTCGATTTGACGCCGGCCGCGTCGACGTGCGTCTGGTTGGTGAGAGTGCTCGTTTGGAAGGTCAGGCGCAACTAGCCCTTGACACGCTGGGCAGATGGACGGGATCGCCGCGAGCTTGGGCCGACACTCGGCCGATCACTGTGTGGTTCAGGCGGTGCTATCGTCAGCCAAGCGGATTGCGAGAATTTTTGCCACCGCATCGAGACCAAGCTGTGCCAAGCCTCTGGTTTTGCTTCGCTCGGTCTCGAGGCACACTGCGATCCAGAAACCATCAAGCAGGGCATGCACCTCGATCGTCGCGCGCGCCACGTCAGATGCGGTAAATCGCCGGTCCTCGGCTTTGAAGACTTCCGCGATCAACTGTTCGGTAGCCTGGCGCAGTATGTCGTAGTTCTCATCGCGAACAGCCGCGATCATTGGATCGACCGGACTTTGACTGATGAAGGTCGCCCAAAGCGCGAGCAATCGATAGTCGGTTTCCTCATTGCCGAGCGTTACCCTGACGAGGCTCGCCAGCCTTTGATGAGGACTGCCCTCGCTGGAGGTGAGAACCGCCATGGCAGGGGCCATCATCATTTCGGTTGCCCTGCGATAGGCAGCGACAATCAAATTGGCCTTATTGACAAAGTGGTGCCGAATTAGTCCGTTGGTAACGCCCGCTTTGGCTGCGACGGCGCGCAGGCTCGTCGCCTGTATTCCAAGCTCGGCTATACAGTCGAGTGTCGCCTCAACCAACTCTCGGCGGCGTTCACTTTCGGGAGCGCGTTTAAACGGTTTCGGCATGCGGGCAACATTCTCCAATATGCCGTGCTTGTCGCATGATCCGGACGAAAGGCAAAGTGGCGGTCCGTCAGCGCTGGGCGGGGTACTTTCACGGGACCATCCGCGACAAAATCAGCAATGCAGCCCGTGCCGTCACGGCTGGTGGGCGGTATGGCCCCGCATTAGAGTTGAGACCGATATCGAATGGTCGGAGAGGTTACAGGCATTTCCTGACTTTGTAAGGAACACTCCTTACATATCCGCCGGATGATTGGGGGCGCTGGCAGCAAGACAAAATAGGCAACATACGCAAATTCTCTAAAATGCTGCAGACCACAATGGTGAGGGGTTCTGCCGCGCGGTATTGGCCCCTCGGTTGGTACTATCTTTCCTTCATCGCGCTCGAGGACACCTCGGCCAGCGGCGAGAACAGGTATTCGAGGATCCGACGTTGCCCGGTCTTGACCTCGATGGTAACGGCCATGCCCGGTGACAACGGGACCGCCCGGCCGTCGACGAGGATGTCGGTCTCGATCGGCTCGATGACGACGGGGTAGACGAGGTTCTGCATGCGTTGCGCATTGCTGAATGGGACCGAGGTCTGCAAGCTGGCGGAGGAGGATTCTTCCGTCTGCCTGGCATCAGGCTCCGGGATCGCGTCGGTGGCGACACGGGTGACCTTGCCGTGCAGGATGCCGTAGCGGGTGAACGGGAAAGCCTCGACCTTGATCACCGCCTCCTGGCCAGCTTCGACGAAGCCGACGTCGCGGTTCGGCAGATAGGCTTCGATCTCCAGCTTTTGGCTCGTCGGAACAATGCGCATCAGTTCCGTGCCCGGTGATAACACCTGCCCGACCGTGGTGATTGCCGATGCCTGGATGACGCCGGTCTCCGGGCTTTTGATTGTCATCGCCGAGAGCTTGCGGCTCGCCTTGGCAAGCTCCTGGGCTGCCTGATCGACTTCGCGATGTGCCTCGGTCAAGCGCTGGGTGTTGTCGGCGAGAAACAGGCCGAGCTGGCTTGCCGCTTCGCTTTTGACGACGTCAAGAGCAGTCTCCGCCTCCTTGTGCTCACCCTTTTGCGAGGCAAGGTCGCGTTCGGCTTCCTGCAGGGTTTCCTGTGCGTCGATCATTGATGCCTTCGTGCCGGCCTCGACATCGACGAGCTTGCTGCGCATCGATACCCGCTGGGCCAGCGTTGCCACGAACACCTTCTGGGCGGCGATCGTTCCGCTCAACCGCTCGATCTGTGCCTGGCCCTTGGTGAACTGCGCGTGCAGGTTGGCGATCGTTCCGGAGAGCTTTGCGACTTCGGCAGCGTAGACCTGTTGTTCTCGCTCCTTGAGCGCTCCGCTGATCTCTTCGGGAAACGCGATCGCGCGGCCGGGCGGGCCATCGGCCTTTGTCCAGATGTCGCTCGATGCCCAGGCGCTGACGACCTCGTTCAGCGCCTGTCGTCTGGCGATCTCCGCCCGGAGCGCGTGGAGACGAAGGGAGAGCGCTTGTTCCTCAGCCTTCGCAGTGGTCGGATCGAGTTCGACCAGGATGGCGCCTTTCTCGACCCGCGCGCCGTTGACCGCGTTGGCAACGATGACGCGTCCCGGTTCCTCGGACTGGACGATCTTGACGCGCCCGATCGGCTGGATCTTGCCCTGTGCCGTCGCGACGATGTCGAACTTGCCGAAATAGGCCCACAGCAGGCTTAGAGCCGCCAGCAGGCAGATCAGCCAGATCATCGCGGCGCGTATCGGCGAGGCCGGCGTCTCCAAGATTTCGATCGCGGCCGGCAGGAACTCCTGGTCGGCGCGGCTGGCCGGCTTCTTGGGGCGTGGCTGATGGACGTTCATGCCATTGTCTCCGCTATCACATCGGCCATGCCGTTCTGCAGGCGCCAGAGGTGAGCGTAAAGGCCATCCGTGCGGGCCAGAAGTTGGTCATGCGTGCCGACCTCTACGATCCGCCCCTCAGACATGCCGATGATGCGGTTGCAGGCGCGAACCGTCGCCAGCCGGTGCGCGATGATGATGACGGTGCGGCCGCGCACGATCTGGCGCATGTTGGCAAGCACGATGCGCTCGCTGTCATAGTCGAGTGCGCTGGTTGCCTCGTCGAGAATGAGGATCGGCGGGTTGGTCGAAAGCGCTCGGGCAATGGCGATCCGCTGCCTTTGACCGCCGGAGAGATTGGCGCCACGTTCCTCGATCATCGTGTCGTAGCCATTCGGCAGCTTGGCGATGAACTCGTCGGCGCCGGAAAGGCGCGCAAGCGCAATCACCGCTTCCCGCGACATCGCCGGATTGGAGAGCGCGATGTTGTCGTGGATCGGGCGGTTGAACAGCAAGTTCTCCTGCAGCACGACGCCGACATGCGAGCGCAGCCAGGCAGGATCGACCTGGGCGATATCCTGACCGTCGACGAACACCTGGCCGGAGTTGGGAATATAGAAGCGCTGCATCAGCTTGGTCAGCGTCGACTTGCCCGACCCGGATGGGCCGACAATGCCAATCACCTCACCGGGCTGGATCTCGAGGTTGATGGTCTTCAGGACCTCGGGTCCGTTCGGTGAGTAGCGGAAGATGACATTCTTGAAGCCCATGGCGCCGCGCGGCTTGGGCAGCGCCACCGGCTGCAACGGCCGCGGCTCGGCTGGCGCGTTCAAAATGTCGGCAAGGCGGGTCACCGAGATCTGCACCTGCTGGAAATCCTGCCAGAGCTGCGACAGCCGCAGGATCGGCTGCGACACCTGCCCGGCGATCATGTTGAAGGCGACCAGCGCGCCGACGCTTAAGGCTCCGTCGATCACCGCTTGGGCGCCGAGCATCAGCAGGGCGGCACTCGTCAGCTTGTTGACGTATTGGATCGCGTTCTGGCCCTTGGCCGCAAGCATTGCCGCCAGGAACGACGAACGGACATAGGCCGCCAGCCGCTCTTCCCATTGCGAGGCGACGACGGGTTCGATCGCCGACGCCTTAAGCGTCTGCATGCCGACGACGGACTCGACCAGCAACTGCTGGCTATAGGCGCCGCGGTCGAATTTCTCGTCGATGCGCTCGCGCAGGAACGGACGGATCAGGAAGCCGATCGCGACATAGAACGGGATCGAGGCGACGACCACCCAGGCAAGTGTCGTCGAATAGGCAAACAGCACCGCGATGAAGACGAAGGTGAAGATGAAATCGAGTCCACTGAAGAGCCCCTGCCCCGTCAGGAACTCGCGGATCGTCTCGAGCTCGCGCATGCGCGCGACCGTCTGGCCGGCGGCGCGTGTCTCGAAATAGCTGAGCGGCAGGTTCAGCAGATGCCGGAAGAGGCGACGTCCCAACTCGACATCAATGCGGCTCGTCGTGTGGGTGAGCGCATAGGTGCGCAGATATTGCAGGACGACATCGAAGAGGCCGATCGTCACGAGGCCGACGACGAGCACCGTCAGCGTTGAATAGCTGCGGTGCGCCAGAACCTTGTCGACCACCACCTGGAAAAACATCGGCGTCACCAGCGCGAACAGCTGGATGAACAGGCTGGCGATCAGCACATGGCCGAGCGAGCGGCGATAACGCCAGATCGACGGCAGGAACCAGCGGAACCCGAAGACCGTCGCGGACGCGCCGGCGCCAAGGAATTTGCGCTGCAGCAGGATGAAGCAACCACCCGTCAGCCGCAGCAGTTCCGCAGCATCGACCTCGCGCGTTTCCATCGTCGCGGGATCGACGAGCCGCAATTCCCCTGGCGATGTTGCTCCGGCAAAGATCGCAAAGCCACCGTCGGCAAGGCACGCAATCGCCGGTGTCGGCAGGGCCGAGAGCCGCGCCGAGGACACGGCAGAGACATGCCGCGCCTTCAGGCCGACGAGCTTGGCCGCCCGCAACAGATCGTCGGACGCAGCCGGCCCCCCAAGCGCCAGCTGCTTGGCGATGACTTCGGGTTGAGCGGCAATGCGATAGAAGCCGGCGACAAGGCAAAGGGCTTTAAGGCCCAAGTCGATGCCAGGCGTCTCGGACCCCGAAGCGACAGGATGGTGGGGGCCAGTAGGCGCGTTATCCATGATGGGCTGGCTTTTACCGAAGGTTGTTGAGTACGAAGTCGCCCGCCGATCCATAGTGTCTCGGCGGGCGGCGCGTTGAGAACCAGATATCGCGTCAGGCGGTACCCAGCTCGAAGCCGGATGGGCGAGTTGCAACTTTCACATCGCCGACGAGAGCCGTCATACCGTTGCCCTTCGTATAGCTACTCGTGCCCGTGATTGCTGAACCGTCGGCGAAGTCGCGCGCGCCGCCGGACGACGGCACAAGTCCGATCAGGCTGATGTCCGCTTCTGCAAGCGTTCGCAGCTCTCCGGCGTCAGTGGCACCGTTCTGGTTGACGTCTCGCCAAACGCGGAACTCGCTCCACCGGGCGTCACCCGCATCGAGCTGGTTGTTGCCGTTGGTGTCGAAAACCAGACGAAGCGCTTCGAGATCGGTGATGTCGGCTTGCTCTTCAGCAAGCTCGCCGTCGGTCTTCCACAGGGTGAATGCCAGCTCTTTCGCCTGGTTAATAACACCGTCAGGCCCCGCACTGCCATCGGCCGCAAGATCGATCGTCAGCCAGCCGTCGTTCGGGCCGACCCAAGCCGTGCCATCGGCAATCCCGTCTTTATCCCAATCGAAGCGCGGGCCGTTGCCAGCGTCGAACTCGGCGGGCGAAAACATCCGGAGATCGATTTGGTTGTCACCATCAAGGTCGAGGATGACGGGCGTATTCCCCATGCCAAAGCGATTGGCGACATATTGAGGATACATACCGAGAACCGTGCGGTCGTCGTACTTCCAGCCAACATTGTAGAGCGTCGCTTTCACTCCAGCCGGAGGTTTTGGTCGTGAACGGTCATTGTCTTGGTTCAGCAGATTATAAGTGCTCCTGGCGTAGGAACGCATGGCTCCAATTCGGTCGCCCTGAATCGTCGCAAACAGCGGTTCATTGAGATTGGCCAAATCCGACTGCGCCCGCCCATCGAAACGCTGATATCCGGCATGCGGCGCGCGTCCTTCGGCATAGCCATTTGCGCGCCAGTGCTCGAACGGATTGAGGCCGGCGTTTTTGACGTCTGCGTTCTGCTGCAGATAGTAGTTGCCATCGAACCAGGCGTTCGGCCTGCGCCCTTCCTTCCAACCGAACTGGTTGTAATGCTCGATTGCCGGCGCATGCCAGCCGTTGGCGATATCCGGGTTCATCGCGAGATAATAGTTCGCGTCGAAAGTCGCGATTTGCCGCGCGGTGCCTTGGCCGTTGTAGCGCGTCTCCTCGACGAAACCATCGTCTCGCTTCAAATATTGCGCGGTGAGCTGACCTGCACCGTTTACATACTGCTCAATGTAGGACCACGGCTGGCCATTGTTCTGATCCCAGAACTTCACGAACTTCGACCCGTCAGTCTGAAGCGCAGCCTCGGACGTCAACGCGCCGCCAGCATTCTTCGTCTGAACAAAACGCGCCCAGGGTCTGTTGTTCTGGACATTGAAGGTCGTCGTTTCGCTCGTCCCGTTGTCGAATTCGTTCGCCTGCCATTCAAGCGCACCGGCGGCGTTGTAGACCTGCGTGATCTTTGTCCAGGTCTGCGTATTCGCCGGGTCAAAGCTGTAGGCATGCCTGCTGCCGTCGTCGTTGTAGTTGACCTGGCTTATAACGCGGCCGCTGTTGTCGATGTACTGTTCGTACCGCGCCCACCCTTGATTGTTGGCGACATCGTAGTGGATGGTGTTGTGGCTGCCGTCGTCGTTGGTCTGATCGACCGAAAAGAGCTGACCGGCCGCGTTATAGTTTTGCTGATGCAGCGACCACGGCTGCACATTCGTCGGATCAAAGGAATAGGTAGAACGGCTACCGTCGTCGTTGAAGTTCGATTGGTTCAACACGCGATCCGCACTGTCTCTCAATTGTTCATAACGCGACCAACCCTGACTGTTCGCGACGTCATAGTTCACCGTGTTGCGTGTGCCATTGTCGTTGCGTTGATCGACGAAATAGAGCTGCCCGGCGACGTTGTGATATGAAGTGCTAGTGGACCAGCTTTGTGCGTTGGCCGCATCAAAGCTTTCGGTTCTCCTTGATCCATCATCGTTGAACGTGACCGATTGGGTGATACGCCCCTGCGTATCGATTAGATGCTCCCGCCGGCTCCAAACTTGATTAGCGAGCGCATCATATTCCGTCTTGCTCGCCAAAAATCCTGCCGCGGAGAACACTTGTGCCTCATATAACTGACCGCCAGGCGAGCGGTAATAGAGGTCCGTTCGCGTCCCGTTGTCCTGGAACTGCTTCTCCAAGGTTTTAACACCCGCCGTATCGAATGTCTGTTCGACACGCGACCAAGCATTCTGATTGGAAGGATCGTAGACGACCGCGCTCGTCTTCTTGCCGGTCGTATCGAAGAAAGTCTTCGATAGCAGGCTGCCGCTGGCCGTGTAGTTTTGGACCTCGTAGACAACCCCGCTTGGCGACCGGTAGAAGAATTCGGCGCGAGTTCCATCATCCCCGAACTGCTTCTCGATTGTCTTTACCTGACCTGCATCGAATGTCTGTTCAACGCGTGACCAACTTGCCTGGTTGCGAGGATCATAGACGACCGCACTGGTTCTCAAACCCGTGGTGTCATAGAAGGTCTTCGAATCGAGATTGCCATCGGCGCCAAAGTTCTGGGACTCGTATGGTTTGCCGCCTGGGGACCGATAAAATACGTCCACGCGCGTGCCATTGTCGTTGAACTGCTTTTCGAGGGTCTTAACGTCCGCAGCATCATATGTCTGTTCGATGCGTGACCAGCCGTTCTGGTTGAGGGGATCGTAAGCGATCGCACTTGTTCGCTTGCCAGCCGCATCGAAGAAAGTCTTCGACAACAGGCTGCCATTCACAGCGAAGTTGTGGGACTCAGAGACGGCGCCGCTTGGTGACCGGTAGAAGAACTCCGTACGTGTACCGTCGTCATTGAATTGCTTTTCAAGCGTCTTAACATTGGCGCCATCAAAGGTCTGCTCGACGCGCGACCAGGTGTTCTGGTTCAGCGGATCGTAAAGAACTGCGCTGGTCGCCTTGCCCTGCGCGTCAAAGAGCGTCTTCGACGTTAGTGCCCCATTGGCAGCAAAGGTCTGCACATCCGCGAGTTTGCCCGTCGCTGGATCGAAGCGATGCTCCTGTGTCGTCCCATTGTCGTTGAACTGTTTCTCTAAAGTCTTTGCGCCAGCCGCATCGAAGAATTGTTCGACGCGCGACCAGGTGTTCTGGTTCAACGGATCAAAAAGCACACCGCCGGTTTGAACGCCGTTCGTGCCGAACTCCGCTTTCCACAGGATGTTGCCGGTCGCGCCATCGAACCCAGTTCTTGTCGAGGATCCATCGGGCCTGAAGATATGCTCTAAGATCTTGCGCGACTGAGCATCGGCGGCAAGAATGAGCGTCGGGCTTCCAAGTGCATTGATCTCCGTGCGCGTCGTCTGCTTCACCGTGCCGTCGGCATTATACTCGATGCTCGTGTTGGTGAGGGAACCGTCGATGCGGCGAACACTGGTTTCAAACCGGTCGTCCTTGCCGTCATTGTTGGCATCCTTTTTCAAAGTTGTAATCATGCCGTCCGCGGTTACGGTCGAGACCCCCTTCGCAACGACAGTGCCACCGGCATTGCGCTCCTCGATTCTGGTTACAATCGATCCGTCAATCTGCGTTTGTGACGTCGCTGCATGCTCGAACGTGCCGTCAGCATCGTAGTCGGATCGCATGGTGCGGGACAAACCATCGCGTGCAATCGTTAGCTCGGTTTTTGCCGCGATTGCTTCGGTCCAGTAAACGTCCCCCGCACGTAGGTACTTAGAGCTCCGGGCTTCCGCATTGTTGGTTGTCGTGACGATTGTCGCGCCACTGACGTCAGAGACGGAGAATTCGTTGACATCGGTGGCGCCATCGCCATTGAGATCGCGGGTGACGGAACGGATGCGCCCATCAGCACTTGATTTGGTGTTGGTGCGGGCGGCAACCGTATTGCCGGCAACCTTGGTGTCGACCGCAATGCCTTCGTAGCTGCCGTCGGCGTTGAAGCTTTCCGTCAACACGCGGCGGCGATCGACGCTACCGTTGCCGTCCTGATCCCATTCCGTGGTCGTTGTGCGACCATCGGCACCAACCAAAATGGTTGTGGTACCAGCTTTGCTGCCGTTCGCACTGAAGTCAGTGATGATGGTTGTGCTCGCGCCATCAACAGCTTTTGAGCGGGTTTCGACCTGGTCAATGTCACCATCGCCATCGGCGTCGCGTTCGATCTTCGTCTCGCGACCGTTGCCGAACGTTGTGGTTGTTTGCCGTTCCGTCAGGCGGCTAGAAGCATCGAGGACGCTTCGGGTTTCAATAGTCGTTCCATCGGCAAGTGCATTGACAGTCGATGTGATCGTCCGAACGCCGAAGCCTTCGCGCGTGTCTTTGATCGAGACCGTTCGTCCGTCGGCACTCGTTGTCGTTCGCTGAGAGGAGAACAATACGTCATCGCGCCGGTTCTCGATTATCCTTAGTGACGTGCCGTCCTGATCGTTGAGATAGTCGAAGTCGGTTGCAGCTTGTTCATAAGCGCCGTTGCCGTCCAGGTCCCACTTTCGGGTTTTACTCAGTCCGTTGGCATTCGACGACTCCTGGTAACGCTTCTCAAGCGTTGATCCGAGCAAGGTGCTGACCGTTCGCGTCTTTGCGCCGTCGAAACTAAGCGTTGTGACGTCGTTTTCGGATCTCTCAAACGTACCGTCGGAGTTGAGATCCCATCTTCGTGTAATTGAGAAATCCCCTGCCGACGTATCGATAACAGCACGCTCGGCAGCAGTGCCATCGGCTCCGAAGCGGGTTACCGTTTCTGACTTGGTGCCATTGGCTTGCAGGGTCTTGACCATCTCGAACTTGCTATCGACTGTGCCGTCACCATTGCCGTCATATGTTGTGGTGGTCACAAGGCCGTTGGCGCTCTTCGTGATCGTCCTTGCGGCTATGGTCTGGATCCCGTCGGCGCCAAGATCTTTTGAGGTCGTTACCGATGAGCCGTTCGAAAGTACGGTCGATTGAACGCTCTGGTCGACGATGCCATCGCCGTCGATGTCGCGCGACGTCGTTGCCGTTCGTTTGTCCGCGCTTAAAGACAGCGTCACCTTGTTTTCGAGCGCGCCGTTGCCCTTGAACGTGGAGGCTGTATCAAGAATGCTGCCATCAGCATTCAGCACGCGCGTTTCCGTCGCCTTGCGGCTCAGATTGACGCCATCGGCAATCCACTGCGTGGTTTTGACGAGACCATTGGCGCTAACGTCCTTGATGATGTATGCCGTGCGGGACCCTGCCCCGTTCAGCTCGGCGAACGTCTCCGAAACAGAACCATCTGTGCGTAGCGTTTTGGCAGTCTCGGTCATCTTGTCGACCGTTCCGTTGCCGTCGATGTCCAGCGTCTGGCGCGTTGCCAGGCCATTGGCCGAGACCGTCGTCACGGTACGGGAGTTCAATACCGCCTGACCGCCCGTCGTAGCGTAGGTAGTCGCCGTGGTGGTTGTCACTCCCTTAGCATCGATCGACGCGGACTGAACGATATCGTTGATCCCATCCCCATCAAGGTCCGTCAACTTTGTGGTGGAGTTTCGGTCAGCGGATGTCGCGGATGTCGTCTTTGCCAGTAGCTTACCCGTAGGGCTTGTGACCGAGATGGTGGCTGTCACCGTGCCATCGGCATGCAGCTCCGTGTTTTCCCTACTCGTCCGCTCGAATTGGCTATTACTGTTGGCGTCGACCGCAAAGGACTTGGTAAGACCATTGGCGCTCACTGTCGTCTTGCTGGCGCTACCGCCGGGGACGGAGACGCTCCGCGTCCTCGATCCGTCCTGATTAAGAACCGTTGAGTCTGTTCCGTAGTGGTCGGGCGTACCGTCGCCGTTTCGGTCCAACCTCGTTTCACTCGTCAAGCCGTTGCCGCTCGTCTTGACCGTAGACGTCGCGATCAGCGTGTTATCCGCGGAGCGCTCGGTAATCGTGCGCGTGCGACTGCCGTCCGCATTGATAACAGTCGTGTCCGTGGTTTTGGAATCGACCGTGCCATTGCCGTCCGCGTCGATTTCAATCGTCGTGGTCAGTCCATCTGCGCTGACAGTGGTCGTCTTGCCCCCGATCGTGGAACCGTCGGCAGCGAGCGAAAAGATTGTCTCCGTCCGGCTGCCGTCGGCGGCCAGAACGGCAGAGACACGACGGTCCGTCATGCCGTCACCATCAGTGTCCTCCGTCACCACAAGCGTCTTGCGGTCGGCGCTGATGGTCGTTTCTGACGAACTGAGTAAAGTGCCATTGCCCGAACGGGCGGACACGGTCTGTACTCGACGGCCATCCGCGCCAAGAGCAGAAACGTCGGTCACTGTAAGGTCGATCGAACCGTTGGCGTCGATGTCGGTTTCTGTGGTCCTGGTCAGACTGTCGGCCGAGACAGACTTGATCACCTTGCCGAGCACCGCTCCAGAGGCGCTGGTCCTGGCAACCGTCTGTATGCGGCTGCCGTCGGCGATGGTAACCGTGGTGTCGGTCGTCACCTCATCAAAAACGCCGTCGCCGTCGATGTCGCGCTTTACAGTCTGCGTCAGACCGTCTGCCGAAACCGAGCCTAAGGTCGTTGTGATTGCTGTCCCGTCGCGGTTGAGCGTCTTGATGGTGTTTATCGTCGAACGATCGGGGCCGGCGACAATGGTTGCGACCTCATCGGCGTAGCCGTCGCCATTTTTGTCGTTTTCAATCGTCATAGTTGAGCGGTATGCGTTCTTGGCGCTGACGCGTCGGGCGAGCAAGCTACCACCGCCGCTTCGCCGTTCCGTCGTCTCTGTAAAGGTCCCGTCGCCGCCGATGGTGGTCTTGCTTGAGGTGACCTCATCAAAGAGGCCATCGCCTGTGAGGTCCGAGGACAAAGTCGTGTCGCGACCGTTCGCACTCGTGACCGCGACCGTTTTTTCCCGTAGTGAACCGTCGGCATTGCTAACGATGCTGGTCGTCGAAACAGCACCGCCGGCAGCAACCTCGATGGTCACAGAGCGCCGTTGATCGAACTGGCCAGAACCGCCATTGTCGAGATCGATGCTCTGAACCTTACCGTTGGCAGAGATCGACTCCACGGTCCTCGACAACGGCGCACCGTTGGCGCTCGTTTCGGTGATCGTTTTCGTGCGGCTACCATCGGCGCCAATCGTGGTCATTTCCATCCGAACGACATCAAACACGCCGCGGCCGGTTGGATCCGTCCTTATTGTCTTGGTCAAGCCATCCGCAGTGGACTCGATGACGACGCGTTTCAGGATCGCACCGCTGGCGCTCAATGCTTCAACCGTTGTTGAGGTCGAACCGCCTGCATTGAAGACAACCACCTGGCGTTCGTCGACAATCCCGTCGCCGTTAGCATCCACCAACGTCGTCACGTTCGACTTGTTTGCACTCGTAGTCGTCGTCGTGCGATCGGTGAGCGCCCCGTCGACCGCGAAGTTCGACACGATCTTTGTTCTCGATCCATCCGCTCCGACCGACAGCGCTACGGTCTGCCGTCTATCATAGGTCCCATTGCCGTCGTCATCAAAGCGCGTGGTTGTTGTAGTCTTGTCGAGACTGACCGTCACCAGTTCGCGAAACGCCAACGTCCCGGCCTTGTTAAACCCGGAGATCTCGGTTGTCGTTGACCCATCTGCATTCGATTTGGTTGTGCGCTTTATCGCGTAGCCGGTCGCATCCATCGCGAGCACCGCGTCCCCGACAGCGCCTTTAGAGCCGTCAGTCCGAGTGAAGGTGGTCGTTCCAGTGATTGCCGACCCGTCGCTGAAAACGCGGCCTGCACCTGTCGGGTTCAGGTCAATAGACTCTATTCCAAGCGAGCCAAGCGACACCAAATTGTCGCCGACCATTACTTTGAATTCGCCCCAACGCGCATCACCAGGATCGAGCTTGCCATTACCATTGGTGTCGAACGCACTTTTTAGGGCCGCTAGGTCTCCGCTCGCGCCAGGATCCCACTCAGCAAAGGCAAATTCCTTGTTGCTTGTGATCTTCCCGTCACCGCCAAGGTCGATCACCAACACGCCGTTGCCGTCACCGGCCCAGGCCGTTCGTCGCCCGTAGCCGTCGCCGTTGGTTTCAACGAACCTCGAGGATGAGCTCAATTCATTGATGTCGAGCCCATTTCCTGAGAGGTCGAGCAGCACCGGAAATCCGAACCCTGCCCTACCCTTGCCGGGTTCGCCCCGAGTTATGTCCGCGAGGTCCCGCGCGCGCGCCCGGGTTCCTGCCTTTGCAGTACCGCTTCCGGAAGCCGAAAAGCCGCCACTGCCGCCGCCGCCGGTGGGGCTGCGGCCTGGTCCATTCCCACTATACGAAGCGCCGCCGCCGTAACCGTTGCCCTTGGCGGTGTCCCCAGGGCTATTTCCGCGATCGGGTCTGGCACTGGGCGTCGGACCTTCCGAAGGGGTTCGGGCATATCCACCCGAAGGCGAACGCCCACTGCCTGATGATGAGCTTCCGCCGCTTGATGATGCCCCCGCGTTTCCACTGCCGCGCGAGTTACTTTCGCCCGAAGTGCCTCGGTCATAGTTTCCCGCGCCATAGCCGTTACTCGCACGGTCATTACGATCCTCTCCCCGCGAGCCACCACCGCCTAATCCGCCGCTTCCGCCGGTCAGGGGGCTCCCCGTTGTATTATCCGGTCGCACTCCCCCGGGTCGAGGCTGCGGCATTTCGGGCGTATTTACGGGGCTGATGTTCGAGGGTGCCACCGAAAGGGGTGTAGATATCCGTTCAATGGTACTTGGAGAAACCACCCCTGAAAATGTCGAAACTGGCGCTATGTACGCAGGGGAGCTTGCATCAGTCCAGGCCGACGGAGCCGAAACTTCAGGAATGGAATCCATAGGCGAACTGGTGCCAGGAAGGCTCCCGATCTCTTGAGGCGTGGACACATTTGGCAGTGAAGGTGCCGAGGTCGACCCGTGGTTCCCAACACCCGAGTAAGTCGCTGGCTGATTGCCGAGCGCGGGATTTCGAGAAAAGCCGGGCCACGTCAGTCGCTCTGTCGCGCTGATCGGCGTCAGGTCCATTCTACCGGGCATGTCGAAAGATTGGTTTTGCGTTGGCCTGCCGGATCGCGGCTCCCCTGGCAATTCGGCGCCTTGATTTCGCTCGGCCAGGCCTTTTATCGCAGCGTCAAACAGCGCCGAGAGGCCTGAGGCGGTAGAACCTAACCACGAGTCCGCAAGATTCCCGATGGGGCTGCTTCTCGCACCCAAATCGGTATGGGAGATGTTGTCAAGGGCAAGGTTTCCGTCAGCTGAAGACGATTGCCAGGATTGGTCCGAGATCTTGTCGAGGCGAGTTTGATAGCGTTGGTTGAGCTCTTGTATCTTGGCCGGGTCGGTCAAGTCGAATTCTCCGGCGGTGTTGCGGCCTCGCCAGCCGACAACTTGCTCGGCATCGTTAAACACTGGGCTATAACCGTCGATCAGGTTAGGATCGCCAGCAAACCCTTTCGTGCGAGCCTCGTCCATCCGGCCTAGTACGTCGCTCAGCGCCTTGTTCGGAAGCTGGGCCTTCAGCGCGAGCTCCGCCTGCTCTAAACTCATACCGAATTTCTGCATGACATCGACGGTCGCCAGCGCTGCCACCGCCAGAAACTTCTCGTATTCCGCTGGATTTTCCAAAATACGATTGCCTACTGTATCCCCGGGTTTCGGTGAAAGCTGAACGTTCCAGTAGTTGAACGCTCCGCCCCATCCCGCCATTGTCTGCCCGCCGTCCCCGATCGCGGCCAATGCGTCCTGCGCAATGATCTGATCAACCAAGGGCAATTTGCCATTGTCAATGACATCTTTGAGAACGGTTCTTCCGATTAGGTCTGACGTTTCCTGAATCCTGGCCGGGCCGGCGGCCTTCTGGTCCCACAGGAGGCCCGCACGCGTAATCGCTCGGATGAAGACGTTGGCCTCACTCGTCAGGTCATTACGGTTGATCTCCGCAGCTTTCCCGAGCCAAAAACGTTGCTCTTGGTAGGTTTCTGCGTCGGGGTGCGCTTCAATCAGCGACCGTAGATAGTCGTAACCATCAGCAAAGTTCCGCGTACCACGATCAGTCATCCTGTTCAGTTGGTCTCTCTGCTCTTGCGTAAGGCTGAATTCAGCGGCCATGCAAGTTTTCCCTTTGTCGGTTGGTTGCGGATGACGGAGGCGTGCTACTTCACCAGCCAGCGCTCAATAAGCGTTCGAATGCCCGCCTTAACGGAACGCCATTGCGAGAGGCCATTTTCCTCTGGCATCGACCCTTCAACGACGAGCGATAGGTCACGAAACATCAGTTTGTATTTGCAAGCTGGCTCAGCAAGGGTCGTGGTGTGACATCTGATCATCACTTCCTCCTGGCCCTCTTCCAGGTTGAAGTAAGTGGATTCTGAATCGTCTGGATAACTGAGTCGGATTAGCCCGTCATACGCGAGGGAGAGCCTATACTCGCCATGGGCAATCCCTATGAGATTTTCCAACATCTTAGATGGAGGCACGGTTGCGGACGTGACTTCCTTAACGAATGGCGCCTTCACAAGGTACTCATTCTCACTAAACCTTGAGCGACCGGGCTCCTGCGGACGCCAGTCCGGCTTGCCCCAAGAGTCCTCCTTCGGTGCACGCAAATCCGGCATCCAGAAAGCGAACTCGAAGCGATCCCGAACAGGCGCACAATTGAGGCGTTCCGGTGTTTGCCTCCCGGTCTCATAAGCATAAGGAACGGCGAATTGCCGCTGCCCCATTTGGAATTTCACAAGGTAGTTCGGATCGATCGTCAGCTTGCGATAATACGCACCAAGGTTGTCCGCAGGTTGCGGCTTGCAAGGATAGTCTTGTGCCGCTGCAGTGCCGGCGCACAACATCAATACTGCGATCAGCAAGCCCGGACCGACGTAACGCCAAGCGAACATTCGCCTGCATCTTTCCCCAGATTTGTCCAAGCTCACATGCCCCGAAAATCGAGTGCCGAACGGCAACTGCTGACCTATCTTCTACAGTTGTGGAGCTAGCAGCTGCGCGCAACTATGGCAAGAGATTCAGCCGCGTTTCAACTCATTTCTGGCTTGTTCAGATTAGAGGGGCAGAAGCAAGGAACCACACAGCTTCCAGTCGATACATTATGCGATGATTTTGGCCCAGGAGGTGGACAACCTGGCAAACGTGGCCGCCTATCACCCTTCGCAATAGCCCTCGGCTCGATGCCCGATAAGCTTCGTTTTTCCAAACTCAGCGACAGGTCGCTTTGCGAACCACCAGTCATTCTTTACCCCCTCCAATGTCCCGCTCCAGATGCCATAGCTAGAACCACATGGACCGGATGAAACCCTCAAGTCACACGCGGCTCTTCAAGTGGAAACATAAGGGGACCACACGCGCTGTTTTTATCTATGTGCGACTACGGCAACCATTGCGTGGATGTTACAGTCGAGTTGCTTTTTTTCGCCGTTCCATTTGCCAAGGCACGAGCCAAAAGCAGCGAAAAGTTCCAGACTCCGAATCTGGAGTGCCGGGAGCTGCAGTCGCGCGCTGTGCGCGCCCGGCTGAGGCCTTGTCGGGTTGCCTTCTTCGCCACTCGTCGCCTGCGCAGTTCGTGCTCGCTGGGGCAGGTCTCTTCTGGCGGTTCACGATAAGACCTTTCCTCGAGCAGAGAATATATGACGAAGATGGGTAACGCTGGGTGCGAGCGCAGTTCCGCGGATCAAATTGCCGTCTGGCAGGTCGATATCGACCAGCACCAACGCAAATGGCTGATTTGAGAGCTGATCGCGCGCTTCCAGAAAACTGCCGGCAAATGCACGGCAGTTGCAGTGTAGCCAAGACCGACAAGTATGGTGTGCAAGCGTTCGTGCATCACAGGTTCGTCTTCTACGACAAGCAAGGGGCTCGGTAAAAGCGGGGCCTAGCTTGTCGAAAGATAGATCTGGCGTCATCGTCCTACCAGTCATACGAGAATGTTGAGAGACGATAGTTCCAAAAATTGCACAGGACTGCACCTGAGATCAGATAGGTGGACGCTAGATATACTCATTGTGGATGAGGCGCATTTCTTCTCACGTTTCCTGTCTAGCGCATGTGAGCATAAGGTGGCGCCTGGCAATGATCGTCCACCACACCAAGAACCAGCGTCGGTCGGCTGCCGGCAAGTTCCGGCGCAACAGAATTCCAAGACGCGACGGGTTTCGCCTTGACGGATGCCAATTGTCCGATAACTCTAAAAATATGGAAATTGATAGGTGAACTGCAATGAACGTCCCGTCGCCGTCTGATACGTCCTGCTACATCTACCGATGCGAAAACCCTGGTCGAAATTCAGCGCAGTGCCGTATTGAATAGTTTTCCCGGATACTATGATCAAAAAATTATTGCAGCGTTCCTGTCGCTCATAAATACCTCGCGCTTTGCCATTGCGCCGGACCAACCGGACCGCCTCGTGGCAGAGTGGAATGGCCTTGCTATTGGGGATGGATCAGTGCGGCCAACCGGGAAGATTGGGGGCATTTATGTTTCCGCACGGCACCAAAGGCTCGGCATCGGCCGAAAACTATTGCAGGCCATTGAGGCCAAGTCTCGGGAAGACAGACTTGCCAGTTTAAGCCTTGAAGCGACCTTGCCGGCCGTCGAGTTCTATGTTTCGCTGGGCTTCAAGCGCCGCAAAATGGTCGAGCACTTGCTCACGATCACTCCGCTGGTGTCCATGTGTGTCGTTGAAATGGTGAAGCAACTATAGGCGATGGCCCGGACGGATTTCCTTCCGTGTGCGAGAGCCGCCGCAACCGTCGCAATAGCAATGATTGAGCAATCTGAGCAGGCCGCTACCGTCATTTGAAATGAGTGGTCACTGGACCTCCGCCTTGACGTCCAGCGTGACCTTGTGCGCCCTTCAAGGTTCGATAGGAGCCTCAGTACTTCTCGACGAGCGAGGTGCCGTGCAGCGCGTCTGCCATGGCACAGCCGGGATAAAAGCAATCGGCCGGCCATAGGCGTATCGACAGCTCACACTCGATCGTGTCTGATCCGACACGAAACCGTTCCATGAACAATACTCCCGGCTCGACTGTATATTGCAGTTCTGCTTTCTAGTGGTTCAGTGGATCAATCGATCGGTGGGAGCGGCGAAAGCTCCTATGAAGGAGTTCAATGCGTCGCCTAATCGCTTTAGCCGTCACCGCGGCTGTACTTTTCCCGCGGGCGGGCTTGCCCGCTGTCTCCGCATCCAAAGGGCCAGATACGGAGGTCGCTCAGAGTGTCGCTGACCTGACTCCAAACTCGGCTTTTCGGCTGGGGATGCCAATTGAAGACCTTGAAGCAGTCTTCGCCCAACACTTCTCAGACTGGGATCGCGCCAACAGAATGGCCAAACTCAATAGACGCAATGACCTGCGGCTGCCCGGACCCGCGAATGCGAAGTATCTCCATAGAATTGAGATTTCTAAGTTTGACGAAGAGCGCGGCATTCTCCGCTCATACTCGCTTCTGTTGACTTCGCCCCTCAGCGGCAGCCGCCTTTATCAAGTTGGATACGCGGTTAAAGCGTTTCGTCCCACATCCGATACCCTCGGGTCATTTAAGATGGTGTCGGCTGATCTCTTCAGAATGTGGGGCGCGCATCATGATCTCCTGAGCACAACGCAACGGCCGAGCTTGATTTTCTATTTCGACCGCGCCGGCAAAGTGATTGACGATGGGGCCACCCGGTGCAGGATGAGCTTCTTTGATCAAATCAATCTTGATCTGAAGTCACCGGCGGCGGTTACGAATGTACTGGCCACGCTCGAGGGAACCGGTTGCGTGGGGTCTAAAACGCTAAACTTCCGCTTGGCAGGCGATGGCAACACGATCGTCGAATCGGGATTCTACAACATCGATTTCGAAGGCAACGCTCGGGATATGCTCAAAAGAGTGGGCTTCGGGCAACCTTAGTCTCGCTCCTATCTCGAAATCTGTCCCCATTCCTCAGGTACGTGCCGATCGTCGCCACGTACTCGAGGCCGGTATTGTCAAACTGCTGAACAACATCGGCGATAGACGGCCCAGGAGGCCACCCGCCCTAGCAGCCGCGTCAACGCAGATCGGTGTGCGCTCACAACCATGGGCTGGGACGTAAGGGTTCATCCCGCTCTGGTAAGGCGATGTCGCGATGTCGAGGAGCGGATCGGGTCGAATATTCCTGCGACTGGGTGTCGGAGAACAAAGGTATGGGGCGCTAAGGTCTTGAAACCGAGTCGCCGTGGTCGTTGCGAATGGCTAGTTACTCATTCCTGCACGAGAGAGTTCGGACGCGGATCTGCGGATTCGACACACCAAGCGCCCTGCGGTTGTGTTAGGTCCCTCTCACTATTGTCGTATCGGAGCGTGTGTCGCCCTGACGCGCAAGGGTTCGACCTGCCGTCCCTGCTAGCATTGCGTGAAGTCGACGTTGATCGGTTCGCCTTCCTGGGATCGAAGCCGAAACATGGCCTGCGGCGGAGACTGTCCCATGCGATCTGCGCCTTGACCTCGCCCGGTAATGTAGGTGAACCCGACGCCCCACACTTCGTTGTCGTGAGAACTTCCAGTGTAGTCTCCATGGAGAAACTCCTTTCGTTCGTCCGTGGAAACCTGATCACGGATTGGGTCGGCGAGAGCAATGTAAGGAGGAACATCAATTGCATTGCTCGTCCCAGTCTCTATCTCTACTTCTTGAAACGAACCCCTACGCCGCCACCATTTTCAGTGATGAATTCGATCCCGGCGGTCTCAAGAGCATTTTGGATTAGCTTCAGATTGGCTGCAGTCGCTTTCGGCGGGCCATCATCTGCTTCGGCGCGCCTTACTGTTGAAAGGCCTACGCTAGCTGCTTTTGAAAGCTCTTCAGCACTCCAACGAACTAGCGCCCTTGCCGCGCGAATCTGAGCTCCTGTAATTACACGCATAAATTTCAGTTTCTCGGTTGAACTTTTTCAGTTCATGTGGCACTTAATGGTTCACTCGGCTGTGATCGGTGCTCGCAACACCAATCACAGCCTGACCACGCCAAGCTGTAGGGAGCTCGGATCATGGCTGATTCCGACAATAGCAGAACTTTGTCTACCGTCACGCGAGGAGATTTTCATTCTCCCGTGGCGACGACCTTACCCACATATCCAGAGGTTGCGCCCCTTCAGAATCCAGGGTTTTGCGGCCGCAATTCCGATCTCGCGCTAGCGGCTTGGCATCAGTGGAGTTCCGCTTGGCAGCGCCTGGGCGAATCGACGGCACACCAGCAGCGGCTCGAAACGACCCTTTTCTCTGGCAATCTGCCCGGTTCAGGCGAGCAAGTCGGTTCAGGCGGCTACAATGAGGCGCTTGAGGAAGAGGACCGTGCAGAGCACGCGGAGGAACTCGCCGCGAAAGCCCTGTGGCAGGTCCGAGCGACGTCTGTTGCGGGCGCTTGGGCCAAGCTGGACGTGATTGTCCACCGCTCTCAGCCATCTCCCACCAGTCCCGATGAGCCGTGGCCGCAACTGCGGGCGGTGATGGACGATCTCCGCAGGATTGAGGCGGTGGTTGATCAGTCGCGTGGTCTTGCTGTCCGCGAACGCGAACCTGCGTTGCAGGGCGGCTAATCGCGCCGACCGTTCTGGTTCAAGCAATCGGTTGATTTTGTCGCGTCGGAGTTCCTCCGGCGCGAGCCTCTGACTCTGTTCAAAAAACAAGAAGGAACAACATATGAAACTGGGAGAATTTGTTCGCCGGCGCCTGCTGTCGGCGCTTCTGGTCTCGCTTTTGGTACCGGCAACTTCGTGGGAGGTTCATGCCCAGGAACAGGGAGAGCTGCGCATCGCCACCTCCTACAAGCTGATGACGCTCGATCCGCAATACGCCAACCTCAATGAGAACACCTCGTTGCTCTCCCATATCTACGAGCGGCTCGTCTATCAGGACGAAAGCCTCGATCTGAAACCTGGCCTTTCTGTTTCCTGGCGAGCCGTTTCCGAGACGAAATGGGAGTTCAAGCTCCGCGATGGTGTTCGCTTCCATGACGGTTCGGTGTTTGATGCCGACGACGTTGTCTATTCGATCGAACGGATCCGTGATTTCCTCAAACCACCGAGTGGCGGCTATCGCTCCTATGTGAGCGCCATCAAATCAGTCTCTTCGCCTGATCCCCTCACCGTCGTCATCGAGACCGACGGCCCAGTCCCCAATCTGCCGCTCACCTTCTCGTCGATTTTCATGATGAACAAGCCGTTCGGAGGCTTCGAGACGACTGAAGCACTCAATTCTGGTAATTCTGGCTCGCCGCCTGTCGGGACCGGACCTTACCGTTTTGAGAGCTGGCGGTCCGGCGAGAGCCTGAGCCTGACCCGCAACGACGCCTATTGGGGCGGAAAGCCGGCCTGGCTCAAGGTCGCCTTCCGGGTGATCGAGAACCCGGCCGCGCGCGTGGCGGCGCTCAGCACGGGTGAGGTCGATGTCGCCGACGCCATTCCGGCGCGCGATGTCGACGGCTTGAAGCAGCGTGGAGCGCGGATCGCCAGCGTCGGTGCGGCCCGCATCAACTTCGTGCAGTTCGATGTTGACCGGGAGACGCTTCCAGGTGTGACCGGCAAGTCGGGCGAGCCTATTGCAAATCCGTTCATGAGCCCACTGGTTCGTCGCGCCCTCGCACTCGCCACCGACCGTGGCATCCTTGTCGAGAAGATCCTTGCCGGCTACGGCACGTCCGCATCGCAGGTGTTTCCGACTGGCCTGCCGGGCACGTCTGCGAAACTGTTGCCTGAGGCGCCTGACTACGAACAGGCAAAGGCACTGCTTGCAAAGGCTGGATACCCTGACGGGTTCAACCTGGTGCTTGCCGGGCCGGCCGGTCGCTATCCGGGTGACGCAGAAAGCCTGCAGGCGATCGCTCAGAGTTGGGCCCGGATCGGTATCAACGCCCAGCCATCGGCGGCTCCCTTCTCGGTGTTCAACACCAAGCGGGCGGCCGGCGACTATGCGATCTGGTATGGCGGCACCTCAGGAGAGGCCGTCGACATCATCCTTCGCGCCCTGCTCGCTTCGCCGAACAAGGAACGCGGAACCGGTGCGTTGAACTTCGGCAAGTATCGGAATGCTGCCTTCGATGCGAAGCTGGCTAAGGCCGAAAGCATTCCAGTGGGCCCGGAGCGCAATGAAGCATTGGCTTCGGCGACGGAGCTTGTGATGGCCGATCAACCGATCATTCCGCTTTACCATTTTCACCACGTCGTTGGTTACGGCCCACGCATCGGCGCCTACGTCATGCATCCGCGTGGCTGGACCACGGCGATGCAGACGCTGGCCGCGACGGAGTAACGCTCATGGGCATGATCTCGGTCGCATTCGGCAGGCTGTCGCAGGCCTTCCTTCTCCTCATCGCCATGTCGCTGATCGGCTTTATCGGCATTCACAGCGTCGGCAATCCTGTCTTTAACGTCGTCAACATCGAAACCGCCACGCCTGAGGATATCCGGCTAGCGACCATTGCGCTTGGTCTCGATCAGCCGCTCTGGCGTCAGTACCTCGTCTTCATCGGCAATGTCGTCAGCGGCAACTTCGGCACTTCCTACATCTATCACCGGCCGGCCTTCGAACTGGTGATGAGCAAACTGCCGGCGACGCTGGAACTCGCCTCGATCGCCATGCTGATCGCAGCGCCGCTCGGGATCGGTTTTGGTCTCCTCGCCGGCCGCCGCAGCGGTACGCTGTTTGACCGAACCCTGTTGAAGGCCAGCGTCTCGGCGCTCAGCATCCCCTCCTTCTGGCTTGCGATGATGCTGATCCTGGTTGGCGCCATTCTCACCGGTTGGTTTCCATCCGGCGGGCGGGGTGCGACTTTGCATGTGCTCGGGGCGGAGTGGAGCTTCCTCACCGGCAACGGGCTCTGGCACCTGGTGCTACCGGCCCTGGCGTTGGCGATCCCCAACATCGCGCTGATCGCACGGCTGTCGCGCTCCGGCACGATCGAGGTCGAGAGCCAGGATTTCACCCGGTTCTGCCGTGCCAAGGGGCTTTCGTCGCGGCGGATCCTCTTGCGCCATACGCTGCCGAACATCAGCGTGCCGATCGTCACGATCATCGGCCTGCAGTTTGGCGGCATGCTCGCCTTTGCCGTGGTGGTGGAGTCGATTTTCTCGTGGCCCGGCATCGGCAAGCTTCTGATCGACTCGATCCAGCTGCTCGACCGGCCGGTGGTGATGGCGACACTCACCTTCATCGCCGTCGCCTTTGTCGCCCTCAACGCCATCGTCGATCTCTTCTACGCCGTGCTCGATCCGCGCGTGCGCCTGTCTTCCTAAAGGTGAACGTCATGAAAGCCCAAATCCTGAGCGTGCTTAAGAAACCTCGACACGGACCGGTCATGACCGCGTCCAAAGTCCTGCTCGCCAGCTACATTCTGGTTGCCATTGCTGCCCCCTTGATCGCACCGCAAAACCCTTACGACCCCCTCCAGATCTTCGGCTGGGAGGCATCCTCTCCACCCGGGACGATGGGCAGCGGTGGTTATCTCTACTTGCTTGGAACCGATGGGCTTGGCCGCGATATCGTCAGCACCATCCTCTATGGCCTGCGCATCAGCCTCGTGGTGGCGATCGTCAGCTCCGCGATCGCCGCGCTGATCGGTCTGACCGCCGGTGTCAGTGCCGCCTACTTCGGCAAATGGGTTGACGCCACGATCATGCGGTTGGTCGACCTGCAGCTCAGCCTGCCGACCATCCTGATTGCACTGATTGCCATCGTCACGCTCGGACCCGGCATCGACCGGATCATCCTGGCGCTGGTCATCGTGCAATGGGCGACCTATGCCCGGATCGCCCGTGGTGTCGCACTCAGTGAGGTGAAAAAGCCCTACATGGATGCGGCACGGCTCATGCGGCTGCCGACATCGCGGGTCATCTTCCGTCACCTGCTGCCGAACAGCATCGCGCCGGCAATCACCCTGATCCCGATCGAAGTCGGCCATGCGGTGGCGCTGGAGGCAACGCTTTCCTTCCTGGGCTTGGGCGTCCCGATCGACAAGCCGTCGCTCGGGTCCGCCGTTGCCAACGGCTTCCAGTATCTGATGACCGGCCAATACTGGATCAGTCTTTTCCCCGGCCTCGCTCTCTTCGGTCTCATCGCCTGCATCAATCTCGTCGGCGAGGACGTCCGCCGCAACCTCGATCCAAGGAGCCAGACGCGATGACAATGGAACGCGCGAACACCGCAAAGCGGCTACCATTCTTCCCTTACCCTGCGCAGTCCCCATTGCTGCGGGTCGACAAGCTTAGCCTTCGATATGTTTCGAGGACCGGTCCGACGGCGATCCTGAGCGACGTCAGCTTTGAACTCGGACGCGGCGAGATCCTTGGGGTCATCGGTGAGTCCGGCGCTGGCAAGTCGACCGTCGGCAATGCGATCCTTGGCCTGCTTGCGCCTGAGTTCGAGCAGACATCAGGAACGATCGCTTTCGACGGGAAGGTCTTGGATTCAATGAGCGTTGGCGAGTGCGAGGCGCTTCGCGGAAAACGGATCTCAGCGATCTTCCAGGATCATACGGCTTCGCTCGATCCGTTGATGAGCATCGGGGCACAAGTTGAAGAAACCTGCCTTGTGCTCGACCCATCGCTTTCGAGAGGTGCCGCACGGGCCCGGGCGATCGATCTTTTGGCGAGGGTCGGCATCCCGGAGCCTGAGCGGCGATATCGCAGTTACCCGCACCAGTTTTCCGGTGGTCAGCGCCAGCGCATCGTCATTGCCATCGCACTTGCAGGCTCCCCGGACATCATCATCGCCGACGAGCCGACCTCGGCGCTCGACGCCACGGTTCAAAAACAGGTGCTTGAGCTGTTGCGGAAACTCGTGGATGAAACCGGTGTTTCCGTAATACTCGTCACCCACGACATGGGTGTGGTCTCCGAGATCACCGACCGGGTATTGGTGATGCGAAAGGGCCACGTCGTCGAGGCGGACGATACGGCGGCCATCCTCGATCACCCACGCCACGACTACACAAAGTCGCTACTTGCCGCAGTTCCGAGGCTTCGCATTCCGGCGAAAGGGGAAAGTGGTGAAGGCGTCGCTCCAAGCAGCGGTGAAACCGCCACCGTCGAGCGCCCGCTCCTCGTTGCCGAAGCCATTTCCAAGGAGTTCATGCCACAAGGATTTGGCTTGGGATCAGTCTTGGGCATTGGGCAGAAAAGGCCAGGTTTCGGGCTACGTGATGTCGGCATCCGGCTGCCGCGCGGCACGATCACCGGCATCGTCGGCGAAAGCGGCAGTGGCAAGACCACCTTCGGCCGCATTCTTGCTGGTCTCGACACGGCGCATGAAGGCCGGATTGTCATCGGTGGTCATTCTTTCGAGGCAGCAACAAGCGGCAGGCGCAGCGGCCTTCTCGGCCGGGTGCAGATGATCTTCCAGGACCCGTCCGTGTCGCTCAACCCGCGTCTGACCATCGCCGAGACGCTTGAAGAGAGCATCCGCTTTGGCGCAAGGGTGGGTTCCGGGGATAGATCGGCAACTGAAGCGGCGGGCGCAATGATGGATCGGCTTGGGCTTGCTCGCAGCCTGCTTGCCCGCCATCCGCACCAGCTCTCCGGCGGCCAGAAGCAACGCGTCTGCATTGCCCGGGCGCTTCTCGCAAACCCCGAGATCATCGTCGCGGACGAGCCGACTTCGGCACTTGACGTTTCGGTTCAGGCCGAGATCGTCAGGCTGCTGAAGGAGACGATCAGTGAAAAGGGTATGACCATGGTGTTCATATCCCATGATCTCGCCATCGTTCAGGCGATGTGCAGCGCCGTCTACATCTTCAAGAACGGTCGGGTCGAGGATTTTGGTCCATCCGACTTCATCTTCTCGCGCTCCGACAATCCCTACACCCGCACGCTGATAGCCGCCCGACCGGAGCGCTTCACCTGCTGATTTGTCAGCCGTCTCAACGCGGCGTTCCAGCTTGCAACTTTTTTGTCGAAAAGGGTGGCGCCTATTGCCCCCAGAAAGTCCCTCCATGAAAGAACGCTTCACTCTTGCCCTGACCGGCCAATCGCTGATCAAGCACGACATCCGCAATGTCGCCGCTCCGGCGTTCAGGAGAGTTCAGTCCATGCTTCGCGAGGCCGATCTCGCCTTCACCAACTTCGAAGGTACGATCCTTGGACGTCACGGGGGCTGGCCACTCAAAGGCTCGTTCTTCGGCTGCAGCGATCCGATCGTACTCGATTGCCTTCAGGGCATCGGTTTCCAGGCACTGTCGCTGTCTAACAATCATGCTTTCGACCTTGGTCCCTCCGGCGTGCTCTCGACGCTCGAAGAAGTCGAGAAGCGCGGCTTCCTGCATGCGGGGCTGGGTCAAGATCAAGGGGAAGCCTCACGGGCGAGCCGTGCTACGATTTCCGGGCGGCCCGTTGCCATCGTCGCAATGGACGGCGGCCCAGGTCCCGACTTCATGTATGCCGCTAATGCGGATGAAGGCCGGCCGGCGCGGCCCGGCGTCAATCGCCTGGGGATCACCCAGAGGATCGAGTTGGACAGCGCTGCCTTTGGTCAGCTTAAGGCGATCCGCGATGCGGTCGGCTACACCGCAATCGATCTCGCCAACGACAGCCAGCCGGACGATCGCCCGCAGCTTAACCCGGAAACCGAGATTGCCCTTGCTCGGGCGGTGTTCCGGCGGTCTGACCGGTGCGGACGCAGCGTCAACATCAATGAGGCGGATCTTGAAAGGAACCTTGCCGCGATCGCCACTGAGGCGAAGGGCGGATCGCTGGTCGTTGCCTACCTGCATCATCACCATTGGGCGGCCGACTGGTATCAGATTCCCGATTGGGTGAGCGGTGTTGCCAAAGCCTGCATCGACGCCGGCGCTTCTATGTTCGTCAGTCATGGTGCGCCGGTTTTGCAGCCGATCGAGATATACCGGGGCCGCCCGATCTTCTACAGCCTCGGCAACTTCATCTTCCATGTCCGCTCCGAGAAGTCGACCTGGACGGCGCCGGAGGTCTGGGAGAGCGTTGTGGCTAACCCTACCTTCGATGCCGACAACCGTCTCGTCGAGATCATGCTCTATCCGGTCGTCATTGGCGGCGATGCGGCATTGCAGGACGGCGTCCTTGAGCAACGCCTGGCACCGCAACTCGCGACGGGTACAAGTGCCCAACGGATCCTGGCGAGGCTCGCGGAGCAATCGACCAGACTCGGCACCGAGATCCAGGTCTCCGATGGCGTCGGCATCATCCGCGTCTAGGCAGCGTTGTCTCGACCGATCGCCACAACAAGACGGGCCGATATGGCCCGCATCTTCTACGTGAGGAATACAATGGACATCCGCCAGGAACTCATCAGCCGCTTCTTCCGCTATGCCGCGATCGAGAGCCAAAGCAATGCTCGGGCGTTATGCCTGCCCTCGTCGCCGGGGCAGGCGACACTCGCCGCGCTTCTTGCCGACGAGATGCGGGCGCTTGGCGTGGAGAATGTTCTCGTTGACGAGCATGCCATCGTCACCGGCGTCAAACGCGGCAACCGGTATGACACTCCTCCAATCGGCTTCATCGCTCATCTCGACACCGTAGACGTGGGCCTTTCGCCCTTCATCCGGCCGCAAATCTTGCGCTTCGACGGCAAGGATCTTTGCATGAACGCCAAGGACGATATCTGGCTGCGGGTCGCGGAGCATCCGGAGCTGTGTTCCTGGATCGGCGAAGACATTATCGTCGGCGACGGCACAAGCGTACTGGGAGCAGACAACAAAGCGGCCATTGCCGTGATCATGACCTTGCTCGGCCAGCTTGATGAACAGGCGCATGGTGACGTCTTCGTCGCTTTCGTACCCGACGAAGAGATCGGCCTGCGTGGCGCCAAGGCGCTCGATCTTGCCCGCTTCCCTTGCGACTTTGCCTATACGATCGACTGCTGTGAACTCGGTGAAGTGGTGCTTGAAACCTTTAACGCTGCCTCCACCGAGATCGTCTTTACCGGCGTCAGTGCGCATCCGATGTCGGCTAAGGGTACGCTCGTCAATCCGCTCACGATGGCGATCAATTACATCTCGCACTTCGATCGTGAGGATACGCCCGAGCATACCGCCGATCGCAAGGGCTTCTTCTGGTTCAAGGACCTCGTTGCCAATGACAGCGAGGCGACATTGACCTGCCTCATCCGCGACTTCGACGCCGATGGTTTTGATCAGCGCAATCGGCGTATCGCCGAGGTCGCGGAGCGGATCCGATTGGAGTATCCCACCGGAAACGTTCGGTGCCAGGTCAACGACACCTATCGAAACATCGCCACGAGCCTTGCTCACGACAATCGCGCCGTCGCTTTGTTGTTCCAGACCATGGACGAACTCCGGATCGAGAAGAAGCTGACCCCGATGCGCGGCGGCACTGATGGTGCGGTGCTTTCGGCACGCGGCATTCCGACGCCGAACTTCTTTACCGGCGCCTACAATTTCCATTCGCGCTACGAGTTCCTGCCGATACCGGCATTCGAAAAGTCATTTGAAGTGGCAATGGGGATTTGTCGGGCAGCGACGGAGATTTGAAAGCGGCATGGTTTCATGCCTCATGTCATCTGAAGGGCCGTCCTTCATCCACCCCGCTCCAGCAGTACATGCCGGCTTCCAATGACGACGAGCATCCTCTTCAAGGCGAGTGCGCTCATGTATCCTGGTATCTGGTCGGCACCGGTCATTTACGCCTTCATCGCCAGAGTTTTTAGGCGAGGTCCGCCGCGACCAGGTCCCTCCACGCCAGCACCGACCTCGGAGGAGCTGAAGCCTTGTCTTCGCGTCAATTGTCCAATGACACGGTCTACCGCATTGTCCAAGTGTTGCCTCAGGAAGCTTTGAAGCGCCCGTTTACGAGCCTACCCCTGGTTTGCTTGCCGTTGAGAACCCTTACAATGACATCCGGGTCATCACGATCAACGTAGAACATGGGAACGTCTTTTTGCTGCTTGATGGCAACGCCGGGCTCGTTCAAGGTCTTGGCAAGACGTTCGACAGCGACCTGGCCTCTTGATACGTTTCGCTTGACGACGGCTGCCTTTACACCGGCGCGCGCAATTTCCACCTGCCCGAAAACGATGGTCTTTCCAGTCGTCGATTTTCCGGCTGTATTGGCTGCGTCTGTCCGCACAGCTGGTCTCGATTTTATCTAGATGGCTTTCTGACTTTGATCCGCCAACGTATGTACCTGATGCTCTTAATGTGATTGCTCGAAGGGTTCACCGTGTGGTTGAAATATGGCAAGCTGGGGTCCAGATCGCAACATTTCAGATGCGACGTAAGGGTGACGCTCATCGGTCAAACATGGATAAGCTGGAGTCCGGCGACAATCCGCTGGTGCTGCCGCTGTTGCGTCAGCTACCGCGGCCTTGAACATATGATGGGTGGGCGAACGGGGCGTGCCCGTCGATGATTCCACGATTTATCGGTGGATCCAGACGTACGTGCCGGAGCTTGAAAAGCGGCTACGTGCGAGCCGATGGTCAAGAGGCAACAGATGCGCTGGACGTTGCAGACGGCTTTCCCACCTATTCAACGAGCATGGCCCGAAAGTCGTTGACGTTGGTACCTGTTGGACCCGGCGAGAACAGGTCGCCAATAGCAAAAAACGCCGACCAGGAATCGTTACCATCGAGCAACGCTCGAGCATCCACCGAATTTGCCGCGAGCCGCGCAACCGTAGTCCCGTCGGCGAAAGCGCCGGCGTTATCCTGCGAGCCGTCGATGCCATCGGTGTCTGCGGCAATGGCCGAGATGTCTGGCTGACCGTCCAGATCGATCGCTAGCGAGAGAAGAAACTCACTGTTTCGGCCCCCTTTTCCGTGTCCGGTGAGGCTGACCGTTGTTTCCCCGCCCGACAGCATCACGACAGGTTTACGAAAGGGAGCATCGCGCTTGGCGACTTCGATCGCCAGGGCCGCATGCATGTGCGCAATTTCACGCGCCTCGCCTTGGATTGCGTCTGATAAGACGACCGCCTCGATGCCGCGTCGTCTCGCCTCGGCAGCCGCAGCTTCCAGTGATACCCGTGCCGATTCAATAATGTGAACTTCGTTGCCGGCAAATCGCGGATCGTCGGGGTGCGGTGCTGTGGCCTCCTCGCTTTCAAGGTGGCGCATCGCCATCGGCGGAAGCAGGAGCCGGTGGCGTTCAACTGCGCGAAGCGCATCATGGCGCGAAATGTTATCCGGCACCGTGGGACCGGAGGCCACAAGCGCGGGATCATCACCCGGTATGTCCGAGACGATGAGGGAAACCACTCTTGCGGGATAAGCGGCCGCTGCAAGCCTGCCCCCCTTGATAGTCGACAAGTGCTTGCGAACGGCATTCATTGCCGAAATAGGGGCGCCGGAAGAAAGAAGCGCCGTGTTGACCGCGATCTCGTCTGCAAGTGACATTCCTTCCGGCGGCGCAGGCAACAACGCCGAACCACCGCCGGATATGAGCGCGATCACCAGGTCGTCTGCGGTGAGGTTTGAGACGGCCTTGAAGAGCCGCCTGGATGCAAAGAGACCGGCCTCGTCGGGTACCGGGTGCGATGCCTCGAGGACCTCGATACGGCTGCACGCGACGCCGAACCCATACCGCGTGACGACAACGCCCGAAAGGGGTCCTTCCCAGTGGTTCTCCAGTGCTTTTGCCATCTGCGCCGCGCCCTTGCCCGCACCAATGACGATGGTGCGGCCTTTAGGCAGGGGCGGAAGATGAGCAGCGATCACCTTGGCCGGATCGGCAGCGGTGACCGCGGCATCAAAGAGCGAGGTCAGGAATGCACGCCGTTCGTCGGGCGGCAGCATCCCCTATTCCTCGGCAGGTCCGTAGAGCCCTAGTTTGTCCAGCAGTTCGCGTTGGCGCCCGATGTCGTCAACCAGCATTGCCGTGTAGCGCTCGGCAATCCGGCTTCGATGATTGGGATCGGACATGGCCGCAAGGGCACCTATGACGGTTGCGACCCGCTCGGAAGTCTGTTGGAGTTCCTTGAGCAGACCCGTCTTACTGCCAGCCTTGAGGATTGTCTGTTTGGTCACCTTGCCGATCCCGGCGGGGGTGCTGCTTCCGGCTGAGACGTAACCTTCCGGCAGGTCGCCCTTGAGGTTGGACACCGTCTTGAACTGGATCACGTCGAAGATCTGATCGACGGCCTGTTTTGCCCCCGCCACGCGCGAGGGATGGTCCGTGTCGGCTGCGGCATGCGGCAGCAACTCGAGCTTTCCTTTGTGGCGCTCTTCAAGCCGCAGATAGGGAAGCATGGGGCCGCTGAGACTGCCGGTTGCTGCGTCCTTGAAGAGGTCAGCGTCGATTGCAGCATGCGCAATCTTGCCGGACGACAGCGCCGCGTCGAGTGCCGCCGTATCCACAACCTCACCCCGGTCGTAGTTGACCAGTACCGCGCCGTCATTCATTGCGGCGAGCACATCGGCGTTGACCGTTCCGGCGTTGGAGTAGGTCCCGCTTGCAGCGTCGAGGCGGCCAAGACCAATATGGACGGAGAGCACGTCCGCGCCGCTTGCTGCGGCGACTGGGCTTGCCGCGTATTCGAAGCCCTCGGCTTGGATCCAGCGCTTGTGGCGTTCTCGGGCATAGATTGCCACCTTCATGCCGAAGGCCTTTGCAAGCTTTGCGACTTCGCGCCCGATATTGCCATAGCCGAGAACCGCGATCCTGCGGCCCTCAAGCTTGGCGGTCGGGAAATCCTTGAGCTGGCGGCCGGTGTCAAAATCCCCCAGTGCAACCATGCGGTGGAGCTTTTCGACAGGCAGGTCGGGGACGACCTTCAAAATCGCCTTCATCGCCATCTGAGCAATTGCCCGGCTGTTGATGCCTGGCGTGTTCATGAGCGGCGCAGTTCCGCCCTCGCCATTGCCGCCACCCCAGGAGGCCGAGCCCATATTGCCCGTGCCTGCGCCGATGCGCACGCCGCCGAGCGGGAAGACCGAAGCCTTCGGAATAAATGTCGCTGCCGCGATCAACGCGTCATACTGCCCCTCGTCGGTCTGCGGCAGGATTTCGGCCTCGGTACTGAGGTTCGGCTGGTAGAAGAAATGGATGCGACCCTTTTCGAGCGATGAGCGCTCAACAAGCGGACTGAGATGGAAGACACCACCTCTTTCCTCGACATAGGCCTTGATTTCGCTGTGATCCGGGTTGCCGGCGGCGTCAAAGCGCAAGCCAATCAGATCAGCGATCAGCACGGTATAGGCGTGTGCCGGATCGTCCTTGCGCACGGAAGCACCCGAAGGCTTGAGTGCTTCGAAGGTAACGCCCTTCTTTGCCAGCTCCTCTTCAAGAACGACGATCTTGGCTCGCAGATAGGCGTATTGCAGATTTTCCAAGAGGGCGACGACGTCTTGCGGCTCGCGGATACCACCAACCCAGGCACGATAGTCGCCGGGCGTGCCCGGGAAAGCGTTGACGTAGCGGGCTGCATCGAGACCCCGTTCGTACTCGCCGTTCGGATGGGTGATGCCCTCATAACCAAGCAGTTGCTTCGATCGGGCGATGATGCGGGCGTGGATGTCGGGATCGGAAATGCCGTCGTCTTTGACCTTGAGGAGCGTCACCGCGGCGCCGCGGCGCTCAGGTTCGGTCACCGTCAATGACAGAAGGGAGTTCGACTGGACCCATTCGTCGATCAGCTTGCGATTGGCGGCGGACCGTCGGTTCAGATCGACAACTGAGCCGACGCGGGCTTCCGACTGCAAGAGCCCGAAGGTGGTTTCGGCAAAGGCGAGCGCGCTGTAGGTGTTGATGACACCGCCAAGCATGCGGTCTTCACCGGCATCGTAAAACGGCCCGGCGTCAACGGAGCGCTTGGCTGAAAAAGGTTGTCTCGGATCGATCGGAGGGGCGATCTTGAGCTGGCGCGGGATCGCCCAGGCGGGATCTTGCTGGTTCTTTTCGATAAGTGCCAGTGCGTGCGGTGTAAACGAGGCGACGAAGTAGCCTGAGATACCGCCGATCGCCTTCTGGAACGGCATGAACAGGCAGCATTTCGCCATCACTGCAGCCACCAGTTCGGGTTCCCACGGCATTGCGCCGAGCATCGAGGTGGCATCGAACACCGCATGGCGGTGTTGCGGATCGCCATCCAACCACGTCAACAGCTCGCCAATCTCGCGGCTCGTATAGGCGTTGGCACCTGTCGTTTCGTGGCCGACACCGACAAAGATCGAAACGCCAAGGCTGGTCAGCTCTTGCGCGGTCGGAATGATCCCTTCGGTGGCGGCAAAGTGGATTCGGCTCTCGCAGCCTTTTTCTGCAAAGCGCTGCATCTCGATCAACTGGGTCGCCCATGACTGCCTGAAGAAGCCTGCGGCCTTGGATGGGTCGCTTTCCGGTCGCGGTGTGTCGACGTAGATGCGCTGCGAGCCATCATTGGCATTCATCAGATGTTGCACGCAGACAGTAAAGCCACTGTGTCCGCCACCCAGCCCGACGGCCATGCGATTGCTTTTCGGGAAGCCGAAGTAGCGATGGATCGATCGCATCATGTCGGTCAAGATTTTGTCGGCGGGATAACCGCGGTGCATGCTGCGGGAGATCTCGGCTGTGGTGAAGCCGCCAATGTCGTTCCCCCTGTCGTCGAACTTGCGATAGGTCTTCTCAATCCAGGCATCGAACGCCACGCGCCGAAGGCGGCTGTCCACCTCATCTATGGTCGCGTCGGTGATAGGTCCGACGCCGAAGAAGGGATTGGATGGCAGTCCAGGGGCTCCGGAGTTTGTCAACTCGAGTGCCTTCAATCGCTGTTCCTGCATGTGCGAATGTTCATCGTGATCTGCCTATCTGTTCTCGAGCCGAAGGATGGCAGGCATAGTGGATGGATTATTTGCCCGAACCGACTTCATATGCGTCGAACGGCGCGTTAAATGCGCCATGCTGCAACGAGGCGACCGCTACCTCGCCATGCCGGTATTTATGCCAGGAGAGCGGCTGCGCCACGGCGATCTGGCGCTAAACAGGTCCACGTCGACTTTCGGGTTTGCTCTAATTCTTGCGTCGGGCAATGATCGCGTGCCGCAGAAATGGTCGTGCGCGCTACAGTCTTCGATTTGGGCATTCCAATCCCGCTTGTCTGTGATGGCGTCCTGCCCTCTGACGAGATCGACGCAAGCGAGGACCTCAAGGTCATCCACAAGTTTCATCCCAGGGCGGCTCGTTGAGCCGTTCCTCCTTTCGGGGCGTTCCTGCTCCAGCTTGGGAGCCGGCGGCGGGAAGGGAAATCTGGGTTCGGCCGGCGCATTGCCGACATGCACCTGACGGCCTTCGTGTTCGGAGGTATGAGATACCTTGGTCGCCCAGTGTCACATACTTGTTTCACTTTGAGCCTAGTCATCGCGGACTAACCTCTTCCTATTCGTGCGAGTGTCACATGCGCTTGAGAAGCCGCATTAAGGAACACTTTTCATTCCTGCTACTTCTGTTTGTAGGCACCTTGTGCAACGCAATGATGGTACCGTTTATGAGTTTCTTCCTGGTGGAAGGCCTGGGCAACGGTCCCTGGATCATCAGCGCCTATTCTATCCTTGCGGTCAGCCTGACGCTCATCTCGAACAAGCAGTTCGCCCGCCGAATTGATAAAGGGTTTCCAGCGTTTCCATTGGTCGGCATCGCGGCGGCAGGTTATCTGTTTGCGGTGACTGGCCTTCTGTTCTCTCCGTCGCTCTGGACTGCCTTGACTATTGGAGTGCTCGGTTTCGGCCTGAGTTCCAGTGCCCTTTCCACGATGTTCAGCCTTGGGCGTAGCCTGGCCGAACGTCACCAAATCGAACGGTCACGTTTCAACGCCTACATGCGAGCAACGACGTCGACGGCATGGATGGTCGGCCCCGCTGTGACGTTTTTGGTTGCCGATCTGATCTCCGTCCGGGCTGTATTTTCAGTCGCTCTGTGCGTTGGCTTGGTCTGGCTGGCGCTTTGGTGGTGTTCGCTACCGCGAAAAATAACGGCTCAGGCCAGACCTGATATCGGTGATCAGGGCAACAAGTCAGACACGCTGCGCCAATTGTGGGTGGCGGCGGCGTTTGTTTTTTGCCTGTCCTTGGCGCATTCGCTGACGTTTTCTTCGCTACCAATCTTCTACGTTCGGGAAATCGGGCTTCCCGGCTATGCTCCGGGTGTCGCATTCAGCATCAAAACCTTTGTGGAAGTCGGCGCGATCTTCAGCACCCCGATGATGATCTCTCGATTTGGAATACACCGATCACTGGTGGCTACGTCTCTTCTCGCAGTCGCTGCGATCCAGATGTTGTCGATGATCGAGACGTTTCCACAAATGCTGATCGGAGCCGGGCTTGAGGGCCTGTACTATGGTTTTTACGCAAGCCTCGGTATCAGCTACATCCAGGCTTTCGCAGAAGATCGTCCAGCAAGTGCAACCGCTCTTTACTGGAACATACTCATGGTCACCGGGCTTATCGCTGGGCCCGTGGTAGGCCTGATCGCGACGGCGTACGATTTCAAGACAGTTGTACGCGTGGCTTCGGGCGTCGCGGCAGCGGCGGCGCTCATATTGATCGCGAGCCGCACCCGCTTGCGCGTGAACGCATGACCGGCGGCCGGCGTCCTTTGTGCGTGCATTTCCGCGGTCCCGCAGGTTGCAGGACGAACTGCTTGGAAGGGCTTCTTCGGTCGCGACGGTGATTTCAATGGCGGCTCGGTCCAGCCGCAGGCGGTTAGAGCAGCAGCGTCGCGCAGCTCAGGCCGGCGGAGATATGCGAGACACCTGCGGTGGTGCAAGGCAGGCATTCATAGCAGAGCATTCCAATCCCGCTTGTCTGTGATGGCGTCCTGCCCCGGTTCCGGATCTTCCACGATCAACCCGTGAAGGGTCCGCTAGACAAGCTGCGGCCGCTTTCGGCTGGCGCCTTTGCGGTGATCGCGCCCGGTCCCGGGCCTTTGAGGAGCCATCGAGCGGGAATTGGCCCGCTCCTCATGGAGCTTTTCAAATGTCGCACGACCTTTCTCTCGCACAGTCCCACGCCTTCCAGCTCTCCCGCGACCTGATGGTCCCGGTCACCGTCTTTGCAGTCGACGGTGAATATGGCGTCCTCCCCTCTGACGAGATCGACGCAAGCGACGACCTCGAGGTCATCCACGAGTTTCATCCCTGGGCGGCTCATTGAGCCGCCCCCTCTTTGCCCTTCTGGGCAGTAGCGGTTGCCGCTTGCGAGCCGGCGGTCGCAAGGGAGGCTTTGCCGCGCCCGATGCCTCCGACTGTAAAATCCTACAGTTGCGAGGCGCGCCCCTGCGGCCTTTGCTCTTCGCGCCCGTCCGAAGTTGGCCCGCGACAGTCGCGGGGAGAAAAGAAACGAGAGGCCGGTCGCCGCGTGCGACCTGAGGAGGGAAAATGAAGAGAAGCGAGATCGAACACCTGCGGGAAACAGTGGGCTGCCATTCCGTGTTGGAGACATTCGGCTTCGCCCTGGATGTCAAACAGAGCACCAGGCGCGCAATGAAGTATCGCCGCGGCAGCGAAATCATCATTGTCACGCACTCCGGACAGGGCTGGTTTGATCCTCTTGGTGAAGACAAAGGCGACGTTTTTGGTCTGATGGCACATCTGGAAGCGTGCCCCTTTCTTGAAGCATGCACGCGGGTTGCAGCACTCGCAGGTACCCGGCCGCCCAATTCCATTTGGGAGCACGAAGATCGCAAGCTCTCGCCCCTTACTTCCATCTGCGAAGATTGGGCCCGTCGCAGATCACCATGGCCGGGCTCTGCAACATGGCGTTATCTCCGTCGGCAGCGGTGTCTTCCGACATCCGTCATCCGCGCGGCAAATGCTCAAAATATCCTGCGTGAAGGACCGTTTGGGAGCATGTGGGCGGCGCATACTGACGACCGGGGTATAGTTTGTGGATGGGAGGGCCGCGGACCGCAATGGCGCGGCTTTGCGGCCGGCGGCAGCAAGGTCCTGTTCAGACTTGGGTGCAGCCACGCCCTTCGCCTCTGTGTGGCCGAGGCGGCAATCGATGCCATGAGCCTGGCTGCGATCGAAGGAATGCGGGACGACACACTTTATCTTAGCACTGGCGGTGGCTGGGCGCCGGCGACGGGGACAGCTCTACAGTTGCTGACGGCAAGATCGGGCGTGGAGCTCGTCGCGGCGACGGACGCCAATTCTCAAGGTGACACATATGCTGACCGGCTTCGATCACTCGCTGATGCCGCCGGGTGCGCATGGCTTCGGCTTCGGCCCTCGGCCGATGATTGGAACGAGGTTCTAAAGCAGCGGGAGCAAGATAGAGCGGAGAAGAAAAAAAGGTGAGTGGAGACGTGCGGCATGCCCGCCTTCCGCATCAAGGGAGGCTTCGCCCGGCTACGCCGGCCCTTGACCCGGTCGTTCGGGATGCCGGCGACCCGGAAGGTGTCATGAAGGACCGAAGAAAAGAGTGAGGTCGCAGAGATCCGCTGCCCTTTCGGTCCGCCAGATTTCCGAAGGAGCCGCAGATGACAAGCCTCAACCCAATCCGAAAGATCTTCCAGGGAGTAGCCGGACGTCGGCAAATGTTCACGCTATTCGATCGCCACGCGCGGCGTCCCAACCGACGGGAGGAAGGTGCATCCATACTCTATGCCGGCGAGTGGTTCGAGATCACCGAGGCAGGACACGATTATATGCTCGAGGTCCTGCCGCCACTTTGGATACGCGGCTCGATCTTTGCGATGCGCGAGTTCATGACAGGATCAGTGACATCGGTGTGCTTCGCGCTGAGGATCAATCGCGCGATCAGATATTTTCACGGCTATTGCGATCTGTCGGATGGCAATTCCGTAGAGGCGATGCGGCAGGCGATTATCGAGCGCGAATGCCGGCCAGAGAGCGCGATGACGCGCGAAGAACGCCTCGAGCATATCTGGAGCATCACCAGTGAAGCCTATCGCGGTTACGCTTGTGCCCGGTGGCCGAATTCCGTTCGGGGCCAAAGAACAGTTGTGCTCCAGGCGGGAGCCGGGGCGCTGTTTCAAAAGTTGCTGAGCGATCTGACCGACGACGAGATTTCGGCGAAACTCCCGGTTCAGCTCAGGCATCTGCCAACGCCGCTCGCGGCCTGAGCACCACAATTTCTTGCAAATCCGCGGATCTGTCCCCGCCCTGACCGGCGGGCGGTTTCGCGCATCCTGAAGGAACCTCTTTGATGGGCAACGACCCCTTTACCCTCGACATATCCGGCAGCTCTGCAATCTCGTCCGGCCTTGAGCTCGGCCTCACGTCCCTTGGTGGGTTCGACCCGGTCGCCGCAAACGATGACGATCCCGACCCGACGCCACCCTCGCCAGCTCCGCCGCACGCCATCGGCAGGGTTTCGAAATCGGAGCCGCGCAAGCAGGGGCAGCATACGAACTTCTATCTCGACGGGGAGGACCGTGGTCTAGCTTCGACCTGGAAGGCGCGCGCCAGGCTGAACGTCGCGGCCATTCTGACCGCAAATGAAATTTTGCGAAACGACGTACCGGTTATGCGGGAACACCAGAAGCGTTTGATCCGCTTCACTGGCTTTGGCGCATCCGAGCTTGCGAACGGCATGTTTCGTCGGCCTGGTGAAGCAGAGTTCCGAGATGGTTGGAACGAACTTGGCAGCTCACTGGAAACAGCGGTAAACGAAGAGGACTATGCGTCGCTTGCGCGCTGTACGCAGTATGCTCATTTCACGCCGGAGTTCATTGTTCGCGCGATTTGGGCAGGCCTTCGACGGCTTGGTTGGCGCGGCGGGCGCGTGCTTGAGCCGGGCATCGGCACGGGCCTGTTCCCGGCGATGATGCCGGCTGAGTACAGGCAGGGTTCCTATGTCACGGGCATCGAGCTCGATCCGATCACCGCGCGGATCGCTCGCCTTTTGCAACCGCGGGCCCGTATCATCAACGGCGATTTCGCTGGCACCGATCTGGCTCCGGTCTATGACCTTGCCGTTGGCAATCCCCCCTTTTCCGATCGCACGGTTCGCTCAGACAGAAACTATCGCCCGCTCGGCCTCCGGCTGCACGACTACTTCATTGCCCGCTCGATAGATCTCTTGAAGCCAGGCGCGCTTGCAGCATTCGTCACCAGCGCCGGCACAATGGACAAGGCGGACACAACGGCGCGTGAGCATATCGCAAAATCGTCCAATCTTGCGGCCGCCATCCGACTTCCGGAAGGCAGCTTTCGCCGAGATGCCGGGACCGACGCCGTGGTCGATATTCTCTTTTTTCGAAAACGGAAGATCGGCGACCCCGAAGGCGATATGACTTGGCTCGATGTGGACGAAGTGCGACCCGCGACCGAAGACGAAAGTGCGGTCCGGGTGAACCGTTGGTTCGCGCACCATCCACAGTTCGTGCTTGGTGACCATGCCCTGACAGCCGGCCCATTCGGCGAGACTTATACCTGCCGGCCGAGAGCCGGCAACGATCTCGATATGCAATTGCGAGAGGCCATCGGCCTACTTCCTGAAAACATCTATGACGGCGAACCAAGCACGATCGATCTCGAACTTGAAGACGAGCTGGCGGAGATCGTCGAACGAAGACCCGACGAAGCAAAAGCGCGGGAGGGCAGCTATTTCCTCGACGTGAAACGTGGTCTCATGCAGATCGTCGACGGTGTTGCGGTTTTAGTTCATCGGCGGTCAGACCGGACCAGCGATGGCCTTCCCGAAAAGCATATCCGGATCATCAAGAGGTTCATTCCGATCCGCGACGCGCTACGCGAGGTACTGAAGTCCCAGGAAATGGATCATCCGTGGCGCGACGCCCAGGTGCGGCTGCGGATCGCCTGGTCGAGCTTCGTGCGCGACTTTGGCCCAATCAATCACACGACCGTGTCGATCCAGGAAGATATCGCGAGTGGCGAGGTCCGCGAGACCCATCGTCAGCCAAACCTTGCACCCTTTCGCGATGACCCCGATTGCTGGCTGGTCGCGTCAATCGAGGACTACGATCTGGACACCGACACCGCAAGGCCCGGGCCGGTCTTCTCCGAGCGGGTAATCGCACCTCCTGCCTCCCCTGTCGTATCCAGTGCCGCTGACGCACTTGCCGTGGTTCTCAATGAAAGCGGCCGCGTTGATCTCGATCACATCGCCGAGCTCCTGCATTGCGACCTCAGCATCGCGGTCGAGCAACTCGGCGATACCGTCTTCCAAGACCCGGCCCATGGTTCCTGGCAGGCCGCTGACGCCTATCTCTCCGGTCAGGTCCGCAGCAAGCTTGCCGCTGCGGTCGCTGCGGCCGCCCTTGACCCTGCCTTTCAGCGCAACGTGCGCGCCCTTCAGGCCGTGCAGCCCGCCGATCTTCGACCATCCGATATCACGGTCCGCCTCGGCGCGCCCTGGATCCCGGCTGCCGATGTCGTTGCCTTCGTCAAAGAGATAATGGGGGCGGACATCCGGATCCATCATATGCCGGAGCTCGGTTCCTGGACAGTCGAAGCACGTCAGCTCGGTTACTTGGCTGCCGGCACCTCTGAGTGGGGGACAAGCCGCCGGCATGCCGGCGAGTTGCTATCGGATGCGCTCAACAGCCGCGTCCCGCAGATCTTTGACATCTTCAAGGAGGAAGGCGCAGAGCGACGCGTGCTGAACGTGGTGGATACAGAAGCCGCCCGCGAGAAGCTGCAGAAAATTCGCAGCGCGTTCGAGCGCTGGGTCTGGACCGACCCCGATCGCGCCGATCGGCTGGCCCGCGTCTATAACGACCGCTTCAACAACATCGCGCCGCGCAAGTTTGATGGGTCTCATCTGAAGCTTCCCGGCGCTTGCCGCGCGCTCGAGCTCTACACGCACCAGAAACGTGGCGTCTGGCGGATCATCTCCTCGGGGTCCACCTACCTCGCCCACGCCGTTGGTGCTGGCAAGACGATGACCATGGCGGCGGCGATCATGGAACAGCGCCGGCTTGGCCTGATCGCCAAGGCGATGCTTGTTGTGCCCGGCCATTGCCTGGCGCAGGCGGCGCGCGAGTTTCTGGCCCTCTACCCGAATGCACGCGTCCTTGTTGCCGACGAGACGAACTTTTCGAAGGACAAGCGTGCCCGGTTCTTGAGCCGTGCTGCGACCGCAAACTGGGATGCGATCATCATCACCCACTCGGCCTTCAAGTTTATCGGCGTTCCCTCGGCCTTCGAACAACAGATGATTGAGGACGAGTTGCAGCTCTATGAGGACTTGCTGGTCAAGGTCGAGAGCGAAGACCGCGTATCGCGCAAACGCCTCGAGCGTTTGAAGGAAGGTCTCAAAGAGCGACTGGAAGCGCTCAGCACGCGCAAGGATGATCTTCTGACCATCTCGGAGATCGGTGTCGACCAGATCGTGGTCGACGAGGCGCAGGAATTCCGCAAGCTCTCCTTTGCGACGAACATGTCGACGCTCAAGGGCATCGATCCGAATGGCTCGCAGCGCGCCTGGGATCTTTATGTCAAATCCCGCTTCATCGGGGCGAAAAACCCAGGTCGTGCGCTCGTGCTCGCCTCCGGAACACCGATCACCAACACGCTTGGCGAAATGTTCTCAATCCAGAGGCTTCTTGGATATGACGACCTCTACGAGCGAGGTCTGCATGAGTTTGATGCCTGGGCATCATGCTTCGGTGACACCGTGACTGAGCTCGAAATCCAGCCTTCAGGCAAATACAAGCCGGTCAGCCGGTTTGCCTCCTTTGTCAATGTTCCAGAGCTGATTTCGATGTTCCGCAGCTTTGCGGACGTGGTGATGCCGTCCGATCTTCGCGGATATGTGCGGGTGCCGGATATCACGACTGGTCGCCGGCAGATCCTGACTGCAGCGCCGACGGCTGCATTCAAATTCTACCAGCAACTTCTGGAAACCCGCATCAAGGCGATAGAAGAGCGTGAAGGGCCTGCCAAGCCCGGTGACGATATCCTGCTTTCGGTCATCACCGACGGTCGCCATGCGGCGATCGACCTTCGCCTCGTGCTGCCGGCCAATGACAACGAGCCGGACAACAAGCTCAATCTCCTGATCGAGAACGCCTATCGCATCTGGCAGGAGACCTCTGAAAACACCTATCTTCGCCCCGATGGAAGGGCCTACGATCTTTCCGGTGCGGCGCAGATGATCTTCTCCGACCTCGGCACGATCAATGTCGAGAAATCCCGAGGCTTCTCCGCCTACCGGTGGATCCGCGACGAACTTGTTCGCCTCGGCGTGCCACAATCACAAATCGCCTACATGCAGGATTTCAAGAAGACCGAGGCCAAGCAGAGACTTTTCGGCGATGTACGTGCGGGCCGGGTACGTTTCCTCATTGGATCGTCCGATACGATGGGAACCGGCGTCAATGCCCAGCTTCGCCTCAAGGCACTGCATCACCTCGACGTGCCATGGTTGCCATCGCAGATCGAGCAGCGCGAAGGCAGAATCGTCAGGCAGGGCAACCAGCACGACGTCGTCGATATCTTCGCCTACGCGACGCAAGGCTCGCTCGACGCCAGCATGTGGCAAAACAATGAGCGTAAAGCGAGGTTCATCGCAGCGGCACTGTCGGGCGACACCTCCATCCGCCGCCTGGACGATCTCGGCGAAGGTCAGGCAAACCAGTTCGCCATGGCCAAGGCCATTGCCTCCGGCGACGAACGCCTGATGAAGAAGGCTGGCCTTGAGGCCGATATCGCCCGTCTCGAGCGTCTCCGTGCTGCGCATGAAGACGACCTTTATGTCGTGCGCAGGCAGATCCGGGATATGGAGCGAGATATTGAAGTCTCGATACGCAGGATCAAAGAGATCGGCAAGGACCTCGAACGCCGCGTTCCCACCCATGGCGACGCCTTTGAAATGGTCGCGGTTGGTACTCCTTACACGGAGCGCAAGGAGGCCGGGCGCGCTGTCATGAAAGAGATCCTCACTCTCGTCCAGCGTCAGAAGCAAGGCGACGTTCATCTCGCGACCATCGGTGGCTTCGATCTCGTCTTCTTCGGGGAACGCATCGGTAAGGATGGCTATCACTATCAGACTGTCCTGAAGCGAACTGGGGCGGATCACGAAATCGATCTTGCCGTGACGGTCACACCGCTTGGCGCGGTCTCGCGGCTGGAGCACGCCCTGGACGGCTTTAAGGACGAACAGGTGCGCTATCGCAACCGGTCGGACGAAGCACGCCGGCGCCTTGCATCCTTTCGCTTGCGCGACGGCAGTAGGTTCGCTTTCGCTGAGGAGTTGGCAGAAAAGCGCCGCACGCTGAAGGATGTGGAAGCGGCGCTTGCAGGTGATGTTGGGGGTGACGCAGGCCTGGAAACGTGAGCAGCCTGAGGTTGGCCGAATGGAATCCGGAAGGGGTTCGTTTTGATGCAGTGCGGCATCTGCATGGCTGCCTTGCACAATAATTGGTATCGGCTCGATCAAAAACCGGGCATTGTGCATTTAGCTGATGCACATGGCGGCTTTCCTCCCAGTGCCGCCGCACCAGCTGTTCCCCTCTGGAGGTTAAATGACCTTCAAACCTTATGGGCCGCGGTTTTCCGTCGGCCCTTTTTTCTTGCAGGCTCATGTAAATCTAACATTCCCGCAAATACGCGCGGAATACGTCCCGTTGGCGCGGTGTCTCGTTGCGATACTGCCGCAACGTCTGATGTCATCCGGGCCAAAAAGGCGCTCCCTGTCCGGATCGAGCGCCCTTTTTTGTTGCAGAGAAAAGCAGCTGCCACGACCGGAGTTCTCATGTTGGAACGGGCGAGCGCTGTTGCGTCGGCCTTGAGGGGCGCCTGCGACCGCCGCCGTCGACGACCAGGACAGTCGAGAAAACCAGGGCAGAAAGGATGAAGAAGGGGATCGCCGAGCGAACCTCCCGATGATGCTGCGCGCAAACGCCGCCTGCGCGATCCCGGCTGACGCGTCCTTCGCAGGGCTCTCGAGCCCCGCTCGTTTCGCGCATCAGGGATGCTCGACCGCGCTTGCATCGGTCCGTCCGCTCCGCGGTTCTGGAAGTGTCTTCGCAGTGGAATGAAGACAGGAAGGAGCGGCAAACACGCCGCTCCCCGCCCGGAAAAGGAGCCTCCCATGCAAATCATCAAGATCGATCCGCGCGCACTGAACGAAAACCAGGCGGATGCTCGCCAGTCTAAGTCTTCGCCCCAGGCCGACGCTCTGCTGCTCGCCACTGTTAAAGCCGTCGGTATTATCCAGCCGCCCGTGGTTTCGCCGCAGGTGGATGGCGGCAATGGCTATACCATCCAGGCCGGTCACCGGCGCGTTAAGGCCGCCATCGCTGCGGGCCTCGAAGAAATCGAGGTGCTCGTCGCCGAAGCTGCCGACGATAACGGAGCCATGCGCTCGATGGTTGAAAACATCGCGCGAGAGCCGCTGAACCCGGTAGATCAATGGCGCGGCATCGAACGACTTGTGGCACTTGGCTGGACCGAAGAAGCGATTGCTGTTGCGCTTGCGCTGCCCGTTCGCCAGATTCGCAAACTTCGTCTGCTTGCCAATGTGCTGCCGGCGATGCTTGATCAGATGGCCAAGGGCGACATGCCGAACGAGCAGCAGCTGAGGACAATTGCGGCCGCGTCACTTGAAGAACAGAAGGAAGTCTGGAAGGCGCACAAACCAAAGAAAGGTGACACCGCATCATGGTGGCAGATCGCCAACGGCCTATCGAAAACGCGCATGTTTGCCCGCGACGCAAGCTTCGGTGAAGATCTCCGCGAGGCCTATGGTATCGAATGGGCTGACGACCTTTTCGGGCCTGCCGACCAGGACAACCGTTTCACAAGCAATGTCGAAGCCTTTCTTGGAGCACAGCAGGAGTGGATGGCGAACAATCTGCCGAAGCGGGGATCAATCGTCGACGTCAACAGCTGGGGCCAACCTGAACTGCCGAAGAAGGCGGAACGCGTTTATGGTAAGCCGGGCAAAGGCGACCACGCCGGCCTTTACCTCGACCGAGACGGCAAAGTGCAGACGGTGCACTACCGGATGCCGGAAGCGAAAGCGCCTAAGGGACAGACGGCGGCTCCGGCAGATGGTCAGGTCGAAGACGATACCGCAATCGTCAAGGCGCGCCCGGACGTGACCCAGAAGGGGCAGGACATGATCGGTGACTTCCGCACCGACGCCCTCCACGAGGCATTAGCCCGCGCACCAATTGAGGACGACATGCTGATGGCGCTTCTCGTTCTCGCTTTCGCCGGCCTCAACGTGCGTGTCGATTCCGGCGCTAACGACCACGTATTCGGCTCGAAGCGCTTCACGCGCCACGCGGCCCGTCTGTTCACCGAGGATGGACGGCTCTCTTTCGACACCGATACGGTGCGTGTAGCTGCGCGTGCGGCCTTGATCGATGTGCTCTCCTGCCGGCGCGGTATGTCGAACAGCGGCGTGGTCTCGCGTATTGCCGGCCATGCGATCGGCGCGGATGGCTATCTTGCGAACATGGGGATGGAAGACTTCCTCGTATGCCTGTCGCGCCAGGCGCTCGAAACCGCGGCGAAAGACGTCAACATCCAGCCGCGCGCGCGTGTTCGCGAAACCCGGGCTGCGCTTGTCGAACACTTCAAGGACGATGCGACATTGGTCCATGCGTCCGCGTTATTTGCACCCGACCCGAAGGACGTTGCCGATCTCGTCCGGCATGCTGACGGGATCGGTGGCTCAGTCGAGGAACCTGCTGATGTCACTGATAGCGTGCAGATGAAGGACGAGGCCGATCACGGTGTAGCTGGGTGTGACGACGACGGCCACGAGAACGGCGCCGGTACGCTCGACGATCGTGCAACTGCCTACGGGATTGCCGCCGAATAGTTTCGATGCTTCATCAACCTTTCCCGAAGCGCCGCCGATGACACCGGCGGCGCTATATGTTTCTTCCAAATTCAAGGGCCGGAGAACTCAGTGCGCTAACGCTCTCTAGCTCAGATTGCGCAACGCAAGGGTGCCTGCCAATGCGACGGCACGCTGGCGAAATTTGAAGATGGCAGCGGTCAGGACGAAGGGTGGTGCTGCGTGCATGCACACATTCCTTTTCATGGGCGATTGCCGGCCTCGTGCCGGCTTGCCCTTCGTTTTGCTGCGGTCTGAACCCGCGGCCGTCCGCTTCAAGGCCGCTGTCGCGCCGCGGGGCGGCCTGCACCCGTCGTCCTGCGCAAAGCAGATCCGCGTGATCGTCGCAGGGCGTTTGCCCCGCTTGCTCGCAGATCGGCTCCGCTTGTCTTGCCGTTTCCGGACCTTGAAGCGCCCGTCTTCCGCCGGTTCGAAGCGACCGCACCGAAGGGCAAGCCGGCACGGGGCCGGAACCGCTTCGGGCTGAAAGGAACAAACTTGGCCAAGCCCGCAACAAACCCTAGCCAATCTGCCCGCGTCGCTCAACTTCGCAAGGGTGTCACTGTCGAAATGGTCCGGCTGACATGCCCGGACAGCGCTCAAGCGCTAAAGATCGCCGAGAGCTTCGGGACCACTGTCATCGACAGCGACGGGATCCAAAATCTCCACGAGCGTCTTATCTGCGAGACCGCAGATGCCTTGAGCGAAGGCCTCGGCGAGAGGGCCATGCAGATCCATCTCCAACGGATCGTCGGTGCTTATGTCGGATCCGCGCATGGTGCCGGACAATTCTACAGCAAAGCTGTCACCGAGGCGCGTGACGCCACGGCGAAATCCGCAAACGATGCCCGTGACGAAGACATCGATGGTCCGGTCGGTTACGACAGTGCAGCTCACCGCAAGCGGGAGTTCGCCGCAGACATGGGTATCCAGGCCCACGCGCTCCGGATGGCTGCCGAAGGTGCCGTTTCAGCCTACAAGCACATTGTCGGTGAGAGCTGGAAGCCATTCGATCGCCCCATCGAGAACCCTGGCCAGTCCGTCGACCGGAAAGCGGCCGAGGCGCAGATGTCAGCATTCGATTGATTGCATTCAGGCGGGGTTCGCCCCGCCGCATTCAACTGAACTGGCCCGGTGCTCAAAGACTGACCCCCTTTTGATACGGCAAACCCATGTTGCAAGGAAAAGAGGTGACGTCCGGCCGGCGCGGCCCGCCTTGCGCTTCGGGCCTGCAGGTGCCGGTAACAAGATGCAACGGCTTCGCCGTCCTCCACGCTGTTTCGGCCGTTGCGGTGCATCCCGTTACCTCGTGAGCTCCTGCCTTCCGCCTCCGCGACGGGACCGCGATTGGCGCGGTTCTGATTAAGTGGAGACAGTAAGATGAGTAGGAAAATCGAAAGCCAACGCTCCGATATCTATTCCCGGATCACTGACAAAATTATCGGTGAGCTTGCAAACGGTGTCCGCCCGTGGATTAAGCAGTGGAACGCGCTTAACACAAATGGCCGCATCACTCGACCCTTACGACATAACGGGCAGCCTTATTCGGGCATGAACGTGCTCCTTCTCTGGTCAGAGCAAATGTCTCAGGGTTTCACGTCCTCGATGTGGATGACTTTCAAACAGGCGCTTGAGCTTGGTGCGGCCGTCCGAAAGGGTGAGACCGGATCAACGGTGGTGTTTGCCAGTCGGTTTACGAAATCTCAAGCCGACGGCAAGGGCGGCGAGATCGATCGGGAAATTCCGTTTCTCAAGGCCTATTCCGTCTTTAATGTCGAGCAGATCGATGGGCTGCCAGACTACTATTATTGTCGACCCGAGCCGGCCCTCGATCCCGTCGAACGGATTGAGCAAGTGGACCGGTTTTTTCGCAATACCGGTGCGATCATCCGGCACGGTGGTGATCAGGCATTTTATGCCCCAGGTCCCGACCTGATCCAGATGCCGCCGTTCGAAGCATTCAAGGATCCAGAGAGTTACTACGCGACGCTCAGCCACGAGGCGACCCATTGGACGGCGGCGACCAATAGGGTTGGACGCGATCTGTCGCGTTACAGCAAGGACAAAAGCGAACGCGCCCGCGAAGAACTCGTTGCAGAGCTCGGTAGCTGCTTCCTTTGCGCTGATCTCGGCATTACGCCCGAGCTCGAGCCGCGGCCAGATCATGCATCCTATCTACGGTCCTGGCTGAAAGTTCTCATTGATGATAAGCGGGCAATCTTTCAGGCAGCAGCGCATGCGCAGCGCGCACTTTCGTTCCTCCACGGGCTTCAGCCTGAGGAGGTGGAAATGCTAGACGTAGCCTGACGTTTTCTTAGTCGAATGCCGCTTTAAGGTTGGCTGCCGCTTTCGGCGGTGGCCGTCTCTGCTGCCGGGTTCACTTGGTCCATGGGGTCATCCGCCACGCTCAAATCCAGTTTCCCCCAGATCGACGGTTTCTGCGGCCCGCTTGTGAGCTTTCGGGACTGCTTGATTTCAACAATGAACGGCTTTGTCTGTTGACGCATTTTTCCTCCAGGCGACGAATCGCCGCGTTAACTTATCGCTCCAAGTTGGTCTCTCAAGCGGGCCTTGGCCGAGGATGGTGCGAGAAGCATGTCTCGACTGCTGCCCTGGCTGAAGTTCGCGCGGAGAAGTCATCCGATTGGGATCGTGCGATGTAGGTTGCCACGGTCATATCGCTTTTTAATGACCACAGGCACCATCCGCGGGCTCGATGGGGCATGTCTGACCGGGTAACGGCTTTGCCTCGCTCGTGTTCCCGCAACGGCTCTTTCGAAACTTTCATCCCCTGACGCAGACCACCCCACTTTGAACAAGTCGAGTGGGGACCCCGGATCACCGCCATTCCTCGCGAAACAAGAAAGCCTCGTCGTTCCGCCCTCCACTCGTGTTCCGGCCCTTTCGGGTGCAGTCCGATCGTCCCCGGCCTTAGCGACTGCCATCGAGGCCGCAATGGAGCGGCCCGAAACAGCAAAAAAGGAATACGACAATGGCGACCATCGGCACTTTCACCGCAAACGAAAATGGCTTCACCGGCTCGATCCGCACCCTCGCTTTCAACGTCAAGGCCCGCATCGCTCGCATCGATAACCCCTCGGACAAGGGCCCGCAGTTCCGCATCTTTGCGGGTGCCGTCGAACTCGGCGCCGCCTGGCAGAAGCGGTCCGAACAGGACCGCGACTACCTCTCGGTCAAACTTGATGACCCGAGCTTCCCGGCTCCGATCTATGCGACGCTGACGGAGGTGGAAGGAGGCGATGGCTACCAGCTCATCTGGTCTCGCCCGGCCCGGGACTAAAGGAGCTAACGGCCCCGCTCAGGAAGCGGGGCCGATTTGCCACGGCGCACAGCAATTACGGCAATTACAGCAATGCTGTAATTGCCGTGTTATGGCCTGTCGCCGATACAATGGAGATAAACATGACGCATCACCGGCGGTTCATATTCAACAAGCGATCTTTCCCGCAAATTCGGCGATATTATCGCCGAGGCTTTTCGGCATCCTGTAACGATCACACATCGTAACAAGCCTCGCCTGGTCTTCTCAACATCGATGACTATGAGCGGCTGCGATGTTTTGCCATGGTCTCCACTTTCGGAAACTCGACAAGCCCGATCAACTCATCAAGCCTATCGGTCCGCCCTCCGGCCAGCAAACTGACCCGTTTGGCCGACACCGACTTATGGTAACCCCTGAGTACTCGATTTAATGATCCGGCGAGAGTCACGTCGTCCCAACAGAGCGACAAGACAAGCACCTTGGTTGGTGATGTTTCTGCTAATGCACTATTTAACTACGCTCTGTGATGAATTTAGTGACCATGTGATCTGCAACGCCTTCAATTCCTCCCTCGTGACCCAAGCCGCTGGATTTAACGCCGCACACTGGCGTCTCGGCCAAGCCATAGGCCACCTCATTTACTCCGACCATTCCTACCTCCAACCGCTCAGACACGTAGCGGGTAGTCTTGAGATCATTGGAAAACACCGAAGAAGCCAGCCCGAATTCCAGCGAATTAGCGCGAGCCACGAACTCGTCGATCTCGGAAAAGCGCATAATCGTGGCGACTGGTCCGAACGGTTCTTCAGTCAGAACAGATGCATTGTCTGGGACGTCCACCAGCACAGTAGGCTCGTGGAAATAGCCCACGTTACCGACACGCTTGCCGCCCGCCACTACCGTAGCTCCCTTCTGGACCGCGTCGGCTATCATTCGTTCCACCGATTCAAGTCGACGGGAGTTGGCTAGCGGGCCCATCTGGCTCTCAGGCAAGAGCCCATTTCCAATCCTCAAATCATTGGCAAAGCGTGCGAAGTTATCGACGAACTCCTCGTAGATTGCGTTCTGCACGAAGAAGCGTGTTGGCGAAACGCAAACCTGCCCGCTGTTACGGTATTTTGTCGCAGCCAGTTTGGAAACGACGCTCGACACATCAATGTCGGAAAAGACCCCAATCGCGGCATGTCCACCCAGTTCAAGGGTGCAACGTTTGAGGTGTTGCCCGCACAGCCCAGCCACCGCTCGTCCAGCCGGAACCGAACCAGTGATTGACGCTTTGCGGATCACATCAGAGGCAATGAGTTTTGCGGAAAGATGTGGCGGGTCGCCAAAAACCAGAGACAATACGTCAGGTGGCAAACCCGCATCGAGTAACGCTTCGACCATCATGAAGCCCACGCCAGGTGTCTCCTCAGATGGCTTTAGGATCACCGAACAGCCCGCCGCAAGCGCTGCGGCGACCTTACGGGCAGGCAGGAGCATCGGGAAATTCCACGCGCAGAACGCAGCCACCGGGCCAATAGGCTCGTGCCGAACCTCGAAATGTTGATTGGGCTCACGCGCCGGAATCACGCGACCATAACTGCGACGCCCCTCCTCCGCGCTCCATTCAAATATTTCTGCCGAAGCCAAGATCTCTGCACGTGATTCCGCCAGAACTTTGCCCTGCTCCAAGGTCATGACCCGCGCTATGTCTTCCAGTCGTTCGCGTAAAAGGGCAGCGGCCCGCCGCAGTACGCCGGAACGCTCCAGTGGCGAGGTTTCGCGCCATATCGCGAAACCTCTTTCCGCTGCTGCCAAGGCGGCGCCCAAGTCTGCGTCCGTGGCAAGCGCAAGTTCGCCAAGGCTCTCGACCGTCGCCGGGTTCTCTACCGAGATGACTTCACGGCCTCGCGCCGAAAGACGGACGCCACCAATGATCGGGCCAACGCTCGGATATATCATCATCTTAGCCTTTCCGCTTCTCACCAGTCCACCAGCGTGCCATCGTCCAGCACCGCTGTCTGCGTGTGCAGAACTTCCTGCTGGAATGGATGCTTGGCGGCCTCCTTTTCGTTGACCTCAATGCCCATGCCCGGTTTGTCGGGTGCACTCCAACGACCGTCGACCATCTCGGGCAGACCTTCCACAACGTCGTTGTACCAAGGCACCGCACCGGGCATGGCTTCTAGGATTACGAAGTTCGGCGTCGAGATACCAAAGTGTAGCGAGGCCATTGCGGCCAGTGGACCATTGGGATTGTGGGGCGCGACACCTGCCTGGGCAATCTCGGCAAGCGTGGCGACTTTCTTTGCTTCAAGAAGGCCGCCGCAGTGATTGAGGTCTGGCTGCACAATGTGGCATGCGCGCGCACTCAGAAGTTCGTCGAATTCACGCAATCCCACAAGTCGTTCACCTGTGGCGATTGGCACAGGAGAGCGCTCAACAATTTCCCGCATGGCTTTGGTGTCGCCGGGTTGAACTGGCTCTTCAACGAACATTGGGCCCATGGGCTCCAGCGCCTTGATGTATTCGAGCGTTGCGCTAACTGTGGCGGCGCGGCCGTGGAAGTCCACCATGATTGCCGCATCGTCGCCCAAACCTTGGCGAAGTGCGATTCCCAAGCGCTCAAGGTTGCGGCAAGCGGCACGCGTTGTCGTCGCGTGAGAGTAGGGAATGCATACAACCTTGACCGCACGGAACCCTTTGTCCAACACCTTCTGTGAAGCCTCGATCAGCTTGCTGGGGTCGAAGGTGTCTTCATACAGTGTTTTCATTTCTCCGAGGCCTGGGTGGGAATAGAGGTCGACCCGCTCTCGCACCTTCCCGCCCAACAAGCGCCAGACTGGCACACCCAGCTCTTTAGCCGAAATGTCCCATAATGCGTGTTCGATCCCGCTGATTGCAGAGGCGCCAATGATGCCCAGACGATAATAGCTGTGCTTGTTCATCCGACGGACCGCCTGCTCGATGTCGCGAGGGTCTGTACCGATCATCAGCTGTGCCAGATCTTCGACGGCGCCGGTCACCGCACGGGTCTTCCAGTTTAGTGTCGCTTCGCCCCAGCCGTACAAGCCAGGCACGGATGTATCGACCCTGACAAATACCCAGTTACGCATCTTCGCGTTGACGACAATTGTACTGATACCAGTAATCTTCATGTTTTTTCCGTGCCGCGAGTTTGCGCTGACTTTGCGCCTCTTCGGCCGCTCTCCCTAGTTGGCCGTTTCCGAAAGCAGTTAACGCTATCCGTTTCTATTAGTAAATACCATAGTTCCATTATTGCCAACATTTTTCGGGCAAGGCATCGAGAATGCCGGTAATTAGTCGGTTCGTTTTTGCAAACATGTATTTTGAATTAGGCAACGGAAGTTTGTATTAACGCCGCCCTGGCGGTACCGGGAGCCCAGGATGCAAGGCGAGCCCCATCCAACCGCTCCGTGAATCGCCCGCGCATTCGCCAATTTTTTTAAGCCGATTACTGTCGCGGCTGAGGCCCGCGACGCCAACCTTGCTATTAATGGTGCCTCGAGGACATCGTGGTTTCCCGGTACGCCCAGTCCAGCGCACGCAGCAGCAGCAATGCAGGTCCAGTTTTCGCCACCTAGACGCGGGCGACATGGCGGGGGCGTCACTTCACAATCGTTTGCGAATGGTATCAGATCGGCGCTGCGTGTGAGGGCCAAGCGTCAAGCCGCTGACCTTGCTCGAGTCCTACAGGGCAAACAATCGCCTTCTGGGGGGCTTCTTAACGTCGCCTAAATGCGTTGGTCCAGGACTAACAGTCTCAGCAAGTTGTTCTCGGTGTAGCTTTCGAACGGGCTTACGCGGTCGCTGTTCATGCCGCCACGATCTCATTAGGGGTTTGCACATGCGGCGCGCCGGGGTGACCCTAGAAACCATTGCTTCAAAGAGCTCGCAGAATGGCCCCGATAGAGGAGGACGAGTCAAGGCGGTGAGATGTCGTGTCAGCGAAGTTCCGCGTCACCGAGGCCTCGCTCAAACTATACCAGGCTGCTGCGTGCGTGGTCGGTGGAAGCTCGAGCATTTCGCCGCTTGCCGGCAACGCAACAGCTTCTACAATTCTTCGACTGCCTCCATGAGCACATCTTCGATTACGTTCAAGGGTGAGGACCAGACGGCACGCCGACACCGTATGGAGCGAGCCCATCTGCCCTCCTTACGACGTCACGCCAGCGCCGGCAGCAATTGGTCGATGCTCTTCTTGGCGTCGCCATAGAACATGCGGGTGTTGTCCTTGTAGAACAACGGGTTCTCGATGCCCGAGTAGCCGGTACCCTGGCCGCGCTTGGAAACGAACACCTGCTTGGCTTTCCACACTTCGAGCACCGGCATGCCGGCGATCGGCGAGTTCGGATCTTCCTGAGCCGCTGGATTGACGATGTCGTTGGAGCCGATGACGATGACGACATCCGTCTCATGGAAGTCTTCGTTGATCTCGTCCATTTCCAGCACGATGTCGTAGGGAACCTTCGCCTCGGCAAGAAGCACGTTCATGTGACCCGGCAACCGGCCGGCGACCGGATGAATGGCAAAGCGCACGTTCTTCCCGGCCGCCCGCAGTTTGCGGGTAAGCTCGGAGACCGATTGCTGCGCCTGTGCCACGGCCATGCCGTAGCCTGGAACGATGATGACGCTGTCGGCGTCGTTGAGGGCTGCGGCCACGCCGTCAGCATCGATCGCGATCTGCTCGCCTGATATCTGCATTTGCGGCCCGGTCGTGGCACCAAAGCCACCGAGGATGACCGAGATAAAGGAGCGGTTCATCGCCTTGCACATGATGTAGGAGAGGATCGCACCCGATGAGCCGACCAGCGCGCCGGTGACGATCAAAAGGTCGTTGCCGAGTGTGAAGCCGATGGCCGCGGCCGCCCAGCCGGAATAGCTGTTCAGCATCGACACGACCACCGGCATGTCGGCGCCGCCGATGCCCATGATCAGGTGATAGCCGATGAAGAAGGCGGCGAGCGTCATGACGAGCAGCGTCCAGGTACCGGCGCCGTTTACGTAGAGCACCAGGAGCACGAGCGAAAGAAGGGCCGCACCGGCATTCAGCAGATGACCACCCGGCAGCTTCTTCGCCTTGCCGTCGACCTTGCCGGCAAGCTTGCCGAAGGCGATGACGGAGCCGGTGAAGGTGACGGCGCCGATGAAGACGCCGAGGAACACCTCGACCTTCATGATCGACAGTTCCACCGGTTCCTTGTGCGCGAGGATCGCGGCAAAGCCGGTCAATGTGGCGCGCGCCGCCGCGTCGAGACCCGCCACGTCAGCCGCTTCGATGTGGGCGTTGAAGCCGATGAATACGGCAGCGAGACCGACGAAGGAATGCAGTGCCGCAACGAGCTGCGGCATCTCGGTCATCTGGACGCGGGAAGCGACGAAATGGCCGAGCACGGCGCCGCCGGCAATCATCAGCACGATGATGAACCAGTTGCCGACGTCAGGTCCGAAGACCGTGGCGATGATGGCGAGCGCCATGCCTGTCATGCCGTACCAGACGGCGCGCTTGGCACTTTCCTGGCCCGAGAGCCCGCCGAGCGAGAGGATGAAGAGAACGGCTGCCGCGATGTAGGCGGCCGATACGATACCGATCATCATGATGTTTACCCCTGCCCGATCAGGATTTCTGGAACATGGCGAGCATGCGCCGTGTGACGAGGAAGCCGCCGACGATGTTGACCGTGGCAATCAGCACCGACAGTGCCGCAAGCAGCACCACCAGCCAGTTGGCTGACCCGATCTGCAGCAGCGCTCCGAGGATGACGATGCCGGAAACCGCATTGGTGACCGCCATCAGCGGGGTGTGCAGCGAATGCGAGACGTTCCAGATGACCTGGAAACCGACGAAGCAGGCGAGCACGAAGACGACGAAGTGGCTCATGAAGGCCGGTGGCGCGAAGGCGCCGACAATGAGCAGCAGCGCCGTGCCGACGGCAAGCAGCGTGAGCTGGTTCTTCGTCTGGGCCTTGAAGGCGGCCGCCTCCGTCGCGCGCTTTTCCTCCGGGGTCGGCTCCTTGACCTTCTCCTTTGGTTTCTGCGCCGCGATCGCGGCGATCTTCGGCGGTGGCGGCGGATAGGTGATCGCACCCTCGAAGGTGACGGTCGCGCCGCGGATGACGTCGTCCTCCATGTTGTGGACGAGCTTGCCATCCTTGCCCGGCGTCAGATCCGTCAGCATATGGCGGATGTTGGTGGCATAGAGCGTCGAGGCCTGCGCCGCCATGCGGCTCGGGAAATCGGTGTAACCGATGACGACGACGCCGTTGTCGGAGACGATGCGCTGATCGGCGACGGTGAGCTCACAGTTGCCGCCGCGTTCGGCGGCAAGGTCGACCACCACCGATCCGGGCTTCATTGCCGCGACCATGTCGGCAAGCCAGAGTTTTGGCGCATCACGGCCGGGGATCAGCGCCGTGGTGATGACGATGTCGATCTGAGGTGCGAGTTCGCGGAACTTGGCCAACTGCTTTTCGCGGAACTCCGGCGAAGAGGGCGCCGCGTAGCCACCGGTCGCAGCACCATCCTGCTGACCGCCGTCGAAGTCGAGATAGACGAATTCCGCGCCCATGCTCTCGATCTGCTCGGCGACCTCGGGGCGAACGTCGAAGGCATAGGTTTGGGCGCCGAGCGAGGTGGCGACGCCGATCGCCGCAAGCCCGGCGACGCCCGCGCCGATCACCAGCACCTTTGCCGGCGGCACCTTGCCGGCCGCGGTCACCTGGCCGGTGAAAAACCGGCCGAAATTGTTGCCAGCCTCGATCACCGCGCGGTAGCCGGCGATATTGGCCATCGACGACAGCGCATCCATCTTCTGGGCGCGCGAGATGCGCGGCACCATGTCCATGGCGATGACGCTGGCGCCCTTCGCCTTTGCAAGCTCCAGCAATTCCGCATTCTGGCCTGGATAGAAGAACGAAATCAGTGTCTTGTCCGCAGACAAAAGCGCGACCTCGCTCGGCTCCGGCGGCCGCACCTTGACGATCACGTCTGACGAAGCCCAAAGCGCCTCCGCCGAAGCCGCCACCTCAACGCCCGCAGCCCGATAGGCATCATCGGAAAAGCCGGCCGCAACGCCGGCGCCCGTTTCGATGATGGTGCCATAACCAAGTTTGGCAAGCTGCACCGCGCTGTCAGGTGTCAGTGCCACGCGCGCCTCACCTGCGGTTACCTCCCGCGGCGCACCAATTTTAATCGCCATGCTTGTCTGTCCTCTCCCGCCGACTACGCAACGCCTATGTCCCTCAACAAATGCGACAGCAGAACATGCAGACTTAGAGAGTACTGTCCAGTACGGCTTGCCGCGAATCCGTCCATTTCTGTCGCTTTTTAGCACTCTCTAACCGACTTTATCTGCCGGGCACGACATCCGACCGGGCGGCGGCGTACTCTCCGCAGGGCGTCTTGGCCACGCGGGCTTAGCGAGGTACACTTCCTTTGGATTGTAATATTGTCCTCGGCATACCGGCAAACACTACACAACGGAGCGGCGCGGCGTGCCGCGCTGCGCCTGGGAGGTGGGTTTCGTCGCGGCTATCATAACTGATCAACTTCGAAGTGGGACGAGTTCAAGTCGAATCCAGACATTCTGCTCGTCCGGATCTTGGCCATCATCTTGAGGGTTGCTTCCCCGCCCCCTCGCCCTCGCCGGCCGAGTCCTGAAACAGGAGAAGCTGGATGCTGTTGCTCCACGAGAAAGCACAGCAACTCCCAGTTTGCTGTGGGCCCGGGCCAATCGGACGCGCCGGGCCACAGCCAAACTGAACACCTTCCTATCTCTCGCTGCCCAATCCGTGTCGCGGTCCACTTGATGCCATCAGCTGTCTGATGGCGATGAAACTAACTATAGTTGCGGTCGTAAGTACAATCACGACAATCGCATTTACTGAGGGTGCAAAACCCAAACGCATCATCGCCCAGAGCCTTACTGGGAAAGTCTGCTCGCCCCCCGAGACTAGAATAGTGACAAGCGTCTCATCAAACGACAATGCGAAACAGAGTATGAATGCGGCGGCTATAGCGCTTTTCAGGTTGGGTAGGACGACCATATAAAATGCTTGAAAATGCGACGCGCCAAGGTCGAGCGCCGCCTCTGTCAATGACTCGCGCAGTTCCATTAAGCGAACTACTATAAGCCGATGAGCGATAGCAAGCAGAATAACTACGTGGCCCATGATCACAGTCATTAGAGAACGGTCAATCCCGACCTCTCGAAAGAAAATCAAGAGTGATAAGCCAGTAATCATGGGCGGCATTACAAATGGTACGAAGATGAGGAATTGTAGAAGCGAGCGACCGACATTTTTTCTCGACGCGTAATAAAGGCTGGTTGACAAGCCGATGATCACCGCAAGGCTCGATGCTGCTACGCCTACGAGCAGCGTATTGCCGAAGGCTTTCAATACGGAGGCGTCAGAACCCAATGCAGCAAACGATTTCAACGAAGGTTGCGACAGAACGATCGAACCGCCATTCGTCTCGAAAAACGCCCCAGCAACGGTGACGGCTATCGGGCCATATATGGCCAACATGACGAGGGTGGTGAGTCCGACAAGAAGGACCGAAGTGAATAAAGGAGTTCTCATCGCTTTGCCTGCCTTGGCGAGAAAAATGAAGGAACTGCAAGCGCAATGACCACAATGATCATCAACACTATCGCAAGAGCGGAGCCGAACGGCCAATTAAAGGCCATGCCAAATTGGCTATACACCACCCGCCCCAGTGTGAAGCCACTGGGTCCGCCTACCATCTCGGGCGTAACGAAATCACCAATCGAAAAGACAAAAGTGAACGCAAACGCAACCAATACACCAGACATGCTAAGCGGAAGGACGACTTGAACAAAGGCCTGAAGACGGCTTGCCCCAAGATCGTATGCCGCGCTCAGCAGAGAATTGGGAATCCTTTCGAGCGCGACGTAGATTGGCAAGATAGCGAATGGCAGAAGGATGGAGACGAGGACCAGGAATACGGCGTTGAGATTGAATACGAACAATGTGGTCGGAGTATCGGACAAACCGAGCGCCATAATGATCTTGTTGAGAAGCCCTTTTCCTCCAAGTATGGAGCGCATGGCGCTGATCTTGATGACGTAGTTCATCAAAAGGGGGATTACCACAAGGCACATCAGGACATACCTTTTGCCACCACTCAGTATCGCCAGTAGATAGGCAATTGGATAGCCGAGGATGATACATACAGCTGCAATTGACACGCAGAGTATCAGTGTTTTGCTGATAACATCAAAATACATTGGATCATTCGCGATCCGGACAAAGTTCTTCGCCGTAATGCTCATTACGATATTCTGGCCCTGCACCTCGCCTAGGCTCAGATAGAGGAACGACGCAAACGGTATTGCAACAAAAAAAACGGGCACAAAAAATACGGCGACTTTAATGGCGTAGGTGCCGAAAATCGCCTGCAATCGCGAGCCGGGATTCGTATCAATTGAATAGGTCATCGCTTTATCACCCACGCCTCTGAATCAGACCACGAAACTTCGACCTCAGTTCCCAGGTTTATGTTTGCGCCATTGACCGCGCTGAGGCTTTTAACCGCAATTGACACGTTGGGATCCTTGCGCGAAGAGATTGTGAATACTGTAGTTGCACCCACAAACTCAATTTGTTCCACCCGTCCGCAAACAGGACCGCTCACGGCAGGCCGTACCTTAATGGCCTCAGGGCGTACGGCCACATGGACCGCGTCGCCTTTGCTGAAGCTAAGACCGGAGGGCGTTTTCGCGCTGCAACGGCAAAACGGGGTATCGAACCGTATGCCCGGATCCTCGGCATCCGCTACTACCCCAGGGATAAGATTGTTGTCACCGAAGAACTGGGCGACGTAGATATCGGCTGGCCGATAGTAGAGTTCCTTTGGCGTTGCGACTTGCCGGATGTGGCCGTGGTCCATCACGACGATCCTGTCCGCCATTGTTATCGCCTCTTCCTGATCATGGGTAATAAACAGGAATGACACACCGACTTCGCGCTGAAGATCCTTTAGGAACCTCTGCATCTGATGCCTTAGGGAGGCATCTAGCGCGGCCAACGGTTCGTCAAGCAAAACAAGGCGGGGCTTGCAGACAATAGCCCGCGCTAGCGCCACCCGCTGACATTGCCCGCCAGACAATTCCGAGGGGTAACGGGAGCCCAATCCCTCAAGTTCAACTAGTTTAAGCACGCGGCTGGTTTCATGGTCGATCTCATTCCTTGATACACCGGCAACCTTCAGGCCAAACCCAATGTTCTTGGCGACAGTCATGTGAGGAAACAAAGCATAGTCCTGAAAGACCGTATTGAAAGGACGCTTGTTAATTGGCACGCCGCTCAGCGGCGTCTTGCCATCAAGGAAAATCTCACCGTTTGTGGGAGCCGTAAAGCCACCGATCATCCTAAGAATAGTGGTTTTGCCCGAGCCACTCGGCCCGAGAATGGTTAGAAACTCGTTAGATTCAATGCACAGATTTGTCTCTTTTAGCACCTTAACAGCACCATAGGACTTTGTAACACCGCGCAATTCGACTAGACTTTCACTCATGGAACCCGCCATTGACTTGTATGTAGGAGAGTGTGACGCACAGATGTGCGCCACACGAGGTTTCATTATGGCGTCGCCTTAATCTCGTTCCAAAGATCGCTGCGACGGGTCGGATCTTCGACGGACTTGACCCAGAATACCTTGTCGTTCGCAGAAAGGACGTCGGTATCAATAATTGTTGAGCCTTGATTATTTCGGTCCACCATTGCCTGAGCAATCTTCTTGCTAAGAATGAAGTTGATCCACTTGTGCGCGAGCTCAGCTCTCTCCGGCGTCGCGCCCTTGGTGATTGCCATAGCATCGAGCCAAACCGGCGCGCCTTCCTTCGGGAATACCGCCTCTACTTTTGCGCCTGAATCCCGTATTGCTTTGACCATTTGCTTGCCGTAACCGGCGACCATAACCGCGATATCGTTGTTTTTATACATCTGTACGGCTTCATCTGAAAACGAGTAGTAAGCTAGAAGCTGTCTCTTCAGCTCGATCTCTTTTTCCTTGTATTTCTGTAATTGTTCCTCTGACAAATGGTAGGGATCTTTTACTCCATCCATGATGGCGGCAATAGTAAAGTTGTATTCATAGGAATCGTGGGTAAGAACCATGCCTTTGTATTTTGGATCCCAAAGTACATTCCAAGAAGTCGGGGCCTCGTCGACCATGTCGGGATTGTATGCCAGCAAGTAGGCGCCATAGTAGAATGGGATCATGTACGGCTTATTGTCATGAACCACCCCGGGGATTTTGCTGAGATCGCGGAACCTTTCCAAGGCCTGCGCCTGATTTGGCAGCTTGTCCATGTCGATCGGGGCGAGCAGCCCAGAGTCTACGTAGCGCTGAAGCTGACCGACGTTAGTGGTGATAATATCGGCATCCTCGCCATTTGAGCCACGGACCTTCGCCCAAATCTCAGCGTCGTCACCGACAAAGGTGGCTTGCACCGTTGCTCCAGTCTCAGCCTCAAACTCTTTAATGTAATCCGCATCAGCATACCCCTCCCAGGTAAGGATACGGAGCGTTTCGGCGGATGCCGAGCCAGCCCACATTATAGCCGCCAAAGGCAGCACCGACCTGATCATTGTTCCCAACATTTTTTCTTCCTCCCATAATAGCCGCAGCAGCTTGTCTGGCAGCAGCTAATGTAGACAGGCTGCATTATCGTTTGCAATATGTCAACAGAGATGCTTATATTTGAAACGCGAGACAGGCGGTGGGCCTTCAAACTCGCTCGAGCAAAACGTGAGAAATGGGGTTCCTATGAGCGTTAGAATAGCGGTTGTCGGCGCGGGGTTGATTTCAAACTGGCATATCCCGGCCATCCAGGCAGCGACCGGCGCCGAGCTTGTCGGAGTATGTGACAAGGTCGAGGAAAGGGCTCGCGCGGCGAGCGAGAAGTTCGGGATCAGCAAGGTGTATGCTGATGCCGAAGAGGTTTTCGCCGACCCAAACGTCGATGCGGTCGTCATCTCTGTTCCCAACCGGTTTCATCACGATCTCGCAGTGGCCGCTGCGCAGGCCGGAAAGCATATTCTACTCGAGAAGCCGGTGGCTCATGATGTCGATGCGGCCAAATCGGTTCTGGCTGCGTGCAACAAGGCAGGCGTGAAGGTTGCCATTGGACACCAGGCCCGCTTTCTTGATGTCGCTTCAGTCGTGCGAGAACTGCTTGCTCATGGCGTGATTGGCCAGGTGCACTCCTTCCGCAGCGTGTTTTCTGAGATCTGGGACGTTGTTTCAATCGATGACTATCGTTGGAACCTGGCATTATCCGGCGGCGCGACCATGATGGATTTGACGGTCCATCGCATGGATATTGTTCGGCACCTCTTGGGCGGGACTTACACATCCGTTGCGGCAAGCCTGCGCCACAAGTCGATGCAGAAGCCTGTTGACGATAACGTGCATGTGATTGCCGATATGTCTAATGGCGCGACCGGAACGTTCACGTCAGATCGGTTTACCCCGTCGTTCTGCGACCTAACCGAGTTTTATGGGACCGAAGGTTCGCTGCATTTCACGCTTGAGTCAGTTGGTGCGCTCTACACGTCGCCACTCTCCGTCTACTCCAGAAAGCCTCTGGAAGAGCTGCCAAAGTCATTGGCTGAGATGGCACGCATTCCGGCTCACTATCACAAGAGGGATATCAAGCACGACGGCTGGTTTGTTCTAATGCCAGGCAACGCGGACCCCTATACCAAGCAGATGGAAGGGTTCGTCGATTTGATTGCCGGCGGCGAGCCTGCAGTCGAAATGGCTTCTCTGGAAGACGGCGTCCATCTGCTTGAGGTGGTTAAGGCGGCTTATGTCGCCCAGAACGAACGCAGGTGGGTCGATGTACCTCTCTCAGACCAGTCTCCTTGGTCCATTCCCACGTTCTCTTAGAAACCCTTGGCCTGCCGCGGCTGCGCGAGCATGCGTGCTGCCGCCCCGTAAGCTAAAAAGAAATTGGAACTCGTCCATGCAAGCAAGTTATTATTCTACGATGCTCTCTAACCACCCGCTGGCGGAGGCTGCGAAATTGGTTAAAGCAGCCGGGTACTCGGCATTCGCGATCAATTGCGATGGTATTCCATCGCCTTCGCGGCCACACATTACCCCTGAATGCACGATATCTGAATCAGTTGCTCTTATTAACAGTGTGCGCGAAGCTGGATTATTCGTTCCTGCGCTAAGCGCAAACTATTTTTTCTTTGCTGGTGAAGCTGAGGGCGATGCGCGCGGCATTGACTATATCAAGGCTATAATTGATCGAGCCGCGGCGGCAGATGTTCCTCATGTCCACCTGTGCTCACCGCCTGCAGCAGCTGGCAAGTCCCCCAATGTGGTGTTCGACGACTTTGTGAACATTCTCCGGCAGGTCCTTGTGCACGCGAAAGCGAAGGGTGTGGAAGTTGGGTTGGAATCGCCTGCGCCGTTTCTCTTTCCGCGGATCGCGGAATACCAACGGCTTATCGAAGCGCTAGACGGTCTTGAGCTGATGGTGAACTTCGACCCCAGCCATTTTGCGGCTCACGGCGAGGATCCGGTCGTCGCGATCAGGGCTTTTGCTGATCGCATTCGACATGTGCATATCAAGGATGCAGCCGGTCTCTACCCCGATTTCACTTTTCCGCCGCTTGGCGAGGGCGTGATTGATTTTGCGGCCGTGCTGAATGCACTGAAAGCTGTGGGTTATGACGGCGCTCTGACGATTGAGTACGAAGCTAATGAATTTGGGTGGAATCTTGACGAAGCCGAAGTTCTCACTTCAAGCCGTACGTTCCTAACCGGCCTTGGAATAGGCTGAGAAAGATTTGCATACCCCGCGATCCGCAAGGCGGGTATCCGCGCTTAGATTTCTGAACGTTGCCGCTGAGAATACGCAAAAACTAGAGTGCCGGAAACCGCGCTTATTGATTGGGTAAGGCAATGCGAAATTTGCAGATCGCACGTGCAACGCCGTTAACATCGAGTGGCTGTGACTGTTCACAGTCACTTCCTCTTCCGGCTTAGTATAGCGGAGACAAATATGGCACAAAAGTTTACCGCATCTCATTGGGGAAACTACGTCGTAGTCGGCGGAGACAGCCCGCAGTTGCTACCAGACCCTTCTGATCCGCACCCGTCGCGTATTGGGCGTGGTTGGGTCAGCGCCGCGCGAGATCCGGCACTCCGAATAGCCCGACCTGCTATCCGCAAGGGATGGCTCGAAGGGGACAGAGGGGCTGGGCGTAACGACGATAGCTACATCGAAGTTAGCTGGGACCAGGCCAGCAGCTTGGTCGCGAAAGAACTCAAGCGCGTCACCAGAGATTATGGGAACGAATCGATATTTGGTGGATCTTACGGATGGGCAAGTGCCGGACGGTTCCATCACGCGCAGTCTCAGCTGAAGCGTTTTTTGAATTTGATCGGTGGGTTTACAGCCCACAGAAATACATATTCGCACGGAGCTGCAGAGGTAATCCTCCCACACATCGTTGGAATCTCCAATGACGAGTTCTTGGATCGCGTCACAAGTTGGTCGGTGATTGCGGAGAATTGCAGCCTTTTGTTAGCCTTCGGAGGCATTTCTCCTCGAACCGCGCAGATCGAACCAGGGGGGACATCCGAGCACGAGGTTGCACTACAGCTTGAGAGGATTGGTAGAAGCGGCACGCGCGTGATCAATGTATCACCTGTTCAGAGCGACTTGGATGCTGTTTCAAATACGCGATGGATGCGGATCAGGCCCGGTACAGACACGGCGCTCATGCTAGCGTTGGCTTATGAATTGCATAAGAATAACTGGCACGACTTAGCGTTCCTTGAGCGCTATACGAGTGGGTGGCCAGCCTTTCGCGCCTATCTTGTCGGTGAAGCAGATGGTCAACCCAAGAGCACCGAGTGGGCTGCAGAGATTTGCGAAATACCGGCGCAAGATATCCGCAACCTAGCAGCCGAAATGGCGCAAGAGCGGTTGATGATAACGGTATCGTTCGGGGTTCAGAGAGGTGACCACGGTGAGCAGCCGATTTGGGCAGGGATTGCACTCGCCGCGATGCTGGGTCAGATCGGGCAGCCCGGCACTGGCTTTGGCTTTGGCTATGGCTCGCTGACGGCTGTAGGCCGGCCTCAGCGGATAGTGCGGTGGCCGTCGGTTCCGCAAGGGGCTAATCCTGTTAAAAACTTCATCCCGGTCGCTCGTATAACCGATATGCTGTTGAACCCCGGTGCAATATATCGCTACAACGGCGAAACTCGGTGCTATCCAGATATCCGCCTTGTGTATTGGGCGGGGGGGAATCCGTTCCATCACCAACAGGATTTGTATCGGTTAAGCGCCGCATGGACTCGACCAGAGACAGTTATCGTTAATGAACACACTTGGACGGCAACCGCTCGGCGCGCAGATATAGTACTTCCGTCAACAACGCCCCTCGAGCGCGATGACCTTATGATTAACCGGCGAGATTCGTCGATTGTCTACATGAGCCGCGTATTCGAACCCTTTGGCGAAGCGCGGGATGATCACGCGATTTTCCGCGATTTAGCGTGTCGCATGGGTGTCGGACCCGAGTTTCACCAAAACTACGACACGGAAGCCTGGTTAAGATGGATGTGGGGCCGGTGTCAGCAAGTCGCTGAAAAAGAAGGGTTTGACCTCCCCTCGTTCGACGAGTTCCGGGAGATTGGCAAATTCAGTGTCCCGCTGCCGAACGAGCCCAAAATACTTCTTTCCGAGTTTGTGCGCGACCCCGAGAACAAGCCACTATCGACGGAAAGCGGCAAGATTACACTTTATAATGAAACGATCGCCGCTATGCGGGCCGATGATTGCCCTGGCCACCCAGCTTGGATGGAGCCGATTGAGTGGTTGGGCAACAAAGAGACAGATCAGCTACACTTGATTTCGGGCCAACCAGACACTCGTCTCCATAGCCAGCTTGACAACGGAGACGAAGCGAAAGGAAGCAAGATTCAGAGACGCGAACCTTGCACGCTCCATCCAGAAACCGCCAAAGACCTGGGTGTCGAATCCGGAGACGTAGTCAGGATCTATAATAGAAGAGGCGCATGCCTCGCGGGCGTAACACTTAGCAGTGGCATACATCCTGGTTGCGTGTCACTTGCCACAGGTGCGTGGTTTGACCCGCAGCACGTCGCTGGTGGAGTGCTTGAAGTACATGGTAATCCCAACGTCCTGACCATTGATAAAGGCACGTCGACGTTGGCCCAGGCAAGCATAGGCCATACATGCTTGGTTCATGTTGAAAAATGGACGTCGACGCTTCCGGAGCTCAGTATTGATGCTCCTCCACTCATCGTGCCTCTGGACCCTGATTCTGATATCTTCACTGCGGATTGGGATGCGTTCCGTTAGTGCTGGGTAAGTTGACTGGACTTGCGTTCAAAACCGAATAGGAGCCCGATTTCTAGATCCTCATCACCCGGCCGTTCGTCGTCGCACTGCTGCGCGCGCTTAGATTCATGAGGCGGATCGAAGACTGCCAAGCGTTATTTGCGAGGCTCTTGGTAGCCTCGCAAATCACTCTCATGGCACCGGATCGACTGGACGATGACGTCGCTGTCTCTGATCAAACCGCTTGATTGCTCGGCAATGCCAGCGCCGCAGCGGAGAAGTCCGTGATCGCAGTGCTTCTTAAGCCTCCGGCGACGACGGGCGGCGCTGGTCCCGCGGCGACAGGGAACGTCTGGCTGCTGCCTGCCTTGAACCGGGCGCAGTGCTCTCCTAAATCACTCTCGCGACTGGGATCGATGTCAGTCAGCTCTTCCGTAGGTGCAAGACATTTTGCCGCGTTGAGAAGCCGTCGATGGAGACGGAGAACACGTTGGTGCCAGTCATCGTTTAAGAGGCCGCATCTGCGGTGCAATCCGTTGTCTCTGAGCGACCAGTGCATTCTCGTCGCGCAGCGATGTGACGATTGGAATTGGGACGAGATCGACGTATTCGCGTCGACAACAACATCGACCCGAGGCCGCAGGGTCGCATTACCAAGGTCGTTCTGGGTCCACGATGATCACGGTCCCGACCGGGGTGAAGGTCTACTTGGCGACGGGCCATACCGACATGCGCAAAGGCTTCCTTGGTCTGTCGCTACCGGGACAAGAAACGCTGAAGCGCGATCCGATTTGCGGCCATTTGTTCGTGTTTCGCAGTGGAGCCCTGATCAAGGTTTGATCCAACATTACGGGCCTGCCTGTTCACGAAGAAGCTGGAACGTGGCCGATTTTATCTGGCCGTCGATCGCCGACGGCATGATGGTGATTCCGCCGGCGTTCGGATCTCGCTTACGGCACACGCCCTGCAGCGTCGATTTAGCGTGTCCTCTTAGTATGCGAAAATCTTCGAACTTAAGGGCTCGGGGATGCTGACACCTCGCTGGCGCAGTTCCTCGTCAATCCACCCTGGGTCGTATCCTCCCTCTTCGATTTCCTTAAATTGACGAGCGTCAACGCGATACTTCCTCTCAGCAGCAGCATAAACCTCCTTCACTTCATCAGCGCCGACGGCCAGAACACCGTCTTCGTCACCGACAATCAGATCGCCTGGATTAACAATGGTGTCATTTATGGATATCGAAAAATTGATCTCGCCAGACCCGATCCTGTGACCGCCACAGTGAGTTACGCCCGCTGCGAAAACAGGAAAATCATGTCCCTTTATCCAGGCGAGATCACGGATGGCCCCGCTCAGAACTACGCCCGCCAATCTGCGTTTAGCCGCATGCGAGAACAACAACTTGTCCATTAGGGCTCGCGTGAGATCACCTCCGGCGTCGACAACGAGCACATCACCCGGCCGCGCCATTTCGATCGCTTTGTGAACCACCAGATTATCGCCTGACCACGACTTAACGGTCACCGCCGTGCCGGCCACGGCGCCCCCTCCGTGAAACGGCCGTATCCACGGTCCAAATCCAGCCGGTCTGGGCAGGCAATCGCTGACACAGACCACCGGCAAACGCTTCGCCTTTTCAACGATTTCCGAGGCGATCATTTTGTTTATGCTGCCGATACGGATGCCGATCATGTCAAATACCCCCATCACGAGTGAACGAGAGCTGCAGCGACAACCTTCATGGCGTCGCTGCATGCCTTTCACGACCGCGCCCGCTAAATCGTCGTGCGGGCGTATTCGCGTTCACTTTCCGCACACCAGTTGCCGACGTTCCAGGATCCGTAAGAACCCAGATTGCCCACATCGCCATCTGTGCCCCAATGCACCGGCACGTGGACAAGCGACAAGCCATCATATGCATGCGCTTGCTTTAGCGCGGCGAGCAATTCTTCGCGGCTGTATCCGCCGAAACAAGTGAAAAGACCTGGGATTACCTTGGACAACGCCACGTAATCCACCGCAACGGCATCATTGGTGGCATAGATGTTGCCAAACTGCGCAGCCTGAAGCCCGCTGATCGCACCCATTCTCCGGTTGTCGAGCAGAACGATCATGCCGCGCGTCCGATGCTCGATCCCATCTGTGAGGATTTGCGGGTTCATCCAGAATGCACCGTCGCCTGAGACTGCGATACTATAGCGCGGCTTGTCCGCGATGGCCGTTGTGACCAGTGAACTCACGGCGAAACCCATATAAGAGGCTCCCCCTTCGGTCATCGTGTCGAAGGGCCGGTCATCCTCGCAAATCTGCAAGGCATTGCACTGGACGTCACCAGAATCAAAGAATTTCACGGCATCAACCGACCTGGCGAAATCCACGATCTCCTTGATGACCACAGGCTGAGTCAAGACCGGCCTTTTCCAAACTGGATCGAACTGTGGCGGGACCGCATATCGTGCCGCGCGAAGGTCCCGCCACTCCTTCTTTTTTGCTTGACAGGCCTGAGTCCAGGAGCTGCGCCTCGCAAGATCGATATTGTCCAGCCTCTTTAAGAGAGCCTCGATGCTGGTTGAGAGATCGCCCACCAACGCAACAGTTTTGTTATAGTGGTTCACATCCGACCAGTCAGCATTGATATTGATAACTGCCTTTGCCTTCGGATACCCGACTCCCGAGCAATCAGCCTGGCAAACCGAGCGCGAGCCCGCGACAATCACCAGCTCGGCCTCTGACATTGCAAAGTTTCCCGAAAGAGAGCCCTTGGAGCCCCCTACATGGAGATTGTTGGGGTGCAGGTCCGGCAATATCCCGGCACTGACCGGTGACGTGATAACTGCCGCGCCAGTGCGCTCGGCGAGCATGCGGATGAGCTCGCCATGGCGCCGACTGCCGCCACCGGCCTTGATGACGATACGTTCATATGTGTGAATGAGTTGGGCAGCAGCGTCCAGATCATGCTCAGAGGCAGCCCCCAATCTAGCCACGGTTCGCTGCGGCAAGGCCAGCAGGTTGAGACCGGTGATCCTGCGCGGCTGAATGTTCATGGGCACATGCATAAAGAACGGGCCAGCGTGGAAGGGATGGAACACTCGCGCACTGCCGCGACGCATCATGTCACGCAAAGCCTCGGGCGTATGCAGAAGGTAAGATTCCGAGGCCAACGCCGTCATGCGGCTGAAGAGATGTTGCTCAGTCGGTTTCGGAATACCTTGGAAGTTCTGGCCTTCACCATGCGTCGTCTCGTCGCCGTAGATATGATAGAGGCCGACCCCATTTGTAATCGACGTCAACGCCCCTGCCATCGCTTGCAGCGGCCCCGGGCCTATCGATGCCACCAAGGCCACCGGCTCGTCGTAAAGCCACCGCATCGTGGTGGCCGCATGCGCCATAGAGACTTCGTTGTGAAAGGCAAAAGTCTTCACTAGCCCGGCTTCTTCGTAAATTCGCAGCGCATCCCCGATCGAGGTCGAGCCGTGGCCGAAGATTGCCAGGTATTTGGTGACGCCCTGGCGCAACAGCCCCAAAATGATGCCTTCCGACACCGAGACATCCACGAACTGCTCGACCTCCCCCATCTCGATGGCCGCCTCAATGCCTCCGGCCGCCGCTATGGCAGCAGCGCGCTTCTGGGTAGAGAGGCAATATTCATCCACAACATTCATTACATGACCCCTTTATCGTCGCTAGCGCTCCATGATGGCTCTAGCATTTTTACCAACCGGAATTGCTATATATGAAACCCAATCTCGGCAACAGTCAAGGAAGTTCTGAATGCGCCGCACACTGATGTGTTGCTTAAATAGAGACGCTCATTTCAAGGTGACACGCTGTAGCAGAGTAGCAATACCGATCCTCGTCGAGGACATCGCCACATCGTGGCTGCACTCCCCGCTTTCGAAGCCGAGGTAGCTCAGCCCGCGGCAGCCAAAGTTGGCGATGACGGTCGCAGGGCGCGAACCATAGCCGCATCCAAAACCCAAGGCCGCAAACGATCTGATTGACGCGTAGTTCGCGCCTGCCTTCCCGAGGCTATGGCGCGCAGTGGGCAGGTACTCGAGAAGGCACAATCGGCGTAACTACAGCCAGTGCGTGTTACACGAAAAAGCATGGGCTATGGCCGTGCGGCCCACAGCAATAAGCGAAAAACCTCAAGCCCATTTCTGGACTATGAGCTTGCGCACTGGATGTATTGAAATTATCAACACAAATTGTCATATAAGACACACTAGTGTGGCCGGAAATCGATATAACGGGACTAGTGCGATGCGTTGGAGGTTTCCGGCGCCTGATTTCTCCTACCCGATAGAGCAAGCGATATGGACAAGATGTTGGACCGACAGTCAGAAGACGAGCTTCCCGGGGTCAAAACTCTCGACAAGGGCTTGAAGATCCTTGACTTCATAATCGGAAGGCAACGCAGTTTCGGAGTAAGCGAAATTGCCCAAGAGTTTGGGATGGACAAGGGCTCCGCCTATCGATTTCTGACCACGTTCGATCGCTACGGCGTCCTGCGTCAGGATAAACAGAGTCGCAAGTACGGCCTGGGCACCAAGTTCCTTGTCTGGGCATCACGGGCAAATTCGCTAAACACTATCGTAACCGTGGCGCGCCCTTCCCTTGAGGAACTGGCCGGCGCCACTGGACTCGAAGCGCATCTGGCCTTATTGGCGCATCGAACAGGGGTGCTTGTCGATACCGCCTTCCCAAATACCCCTATGTCCACGCGCAGCTTAATAGGGCTCGAAGAGCCATTGCACAACACTGCTCTAGGCAAAGCACTGCTTGCCTTTCTTCCCGAGGACGAAAGGCAAACTCTGATCGACTCCATTCCACTCACAAAGGCGACAGAAAATACGATTATAGACCGAGCAGTGCTGGCAGAATCGCTTATGGAGACCCGGCGAACAGGCGTAGCAACCGACCGAGGCGAATATTTTGCATTCCTGAATTGTTTCGCTGCGCCCGTCTTTGACGAAACGGACCGCGTAGTGGCCGCAATCGGTGTGTCCGCAGTGACGGATTCGCTAACGGAGAAGGCAGAGCGCGAGATCTACAAGAAGCTCATCCAGATTTCGGATAGCCTTAGTCGGAAGCTGTCTGGCTAACAGCAGGCGGTTAACAAACTAGAACGCGATTGACAAAGTCGCGCTTGGAGTGTGTGCGACCCTCAACAAGCAATGATGTGTCGTCGGACGGTCTTGTACGAACCGCGCCTGTTGCAGGCAAAGAGCTGGCACAGGATGTCTGCAGCCAGAACAACCACAGTTTGCAAGCCCCGCCGGAAGGGCGACGTGTCAAAACTTCGTATTTCGTAGGCCAAGCAGATGAAGTGCGAAGCGACCGACGTTGGCTTCCCAAGTTCGGGACGTGGGAAGCAAACTTTGCAGGTAATCGTCGTCAGCTTGGCGGGATCAAAGCCCCGATACACGCTGATGTGCGCTCGTTCCAAACGATATCAACCGTGGTAAGGATGGGCAACGCAAGCCACCGCCCCCCCCCCCAAGAATCGCTCCAATCGGAGCGCTCTGGGGTTATCGATCTCAAGATGAGTTGATACGCGCCGGTGCAGTCGCGTTGGTTTGCAGCCGAAGCGATCTTGCGCTCCTGATAGAGGCAGTTTTGGCTCTCAAGAGCTGAGCCAAACGGTCATCCCAACAGACTTTTGTTGACGGGCTTTTTGAACAGGCCGTTTCTGTCTTACTCGGACGGCCTGCTATTACTACAAATTCAGGTACGGATCCGATCATCGAAACGTCCTGGACGTCATCTTCCAACGGCTTGTCTCGATGCATCGGAAAGGCGATGGAAGCGGTTTTGCCCGATGCAAGCTTTCATATCGTTGCGTCGAAACCACATCGCTCGTCCGCAGCGAAGCGGCGGGTTGCCGGCGGTAAATACGATCTGCTCATCGGCGCGCATTCGAAGCACTTCGTGTGGTTGGATCAGCGGCCGGGCGGTAAGCTGTTTTGATTTGGTTCGCGACGCCCCCTTCGCCTGCGAGCTACGGCTGACTTGATCGATCTCGACTGTGGTCATGCCACAGCGCCTGGAAACGTAGTCCGCGGTATCCATATCGTTGATGGCAGCAAAAGAGATCCAGCTGGCGCTTTCGAACCATTTGCTCTGAGCATCGCGGCCGCCATAGGTTTCCCGCATCTGTCCGATCGACTGGTAGATCATCGTCAGCGTGATGCCATATTTGCGGCCTGCATCACGCGCAGTTTCCAAAATTCGCATGTAGCCGAGACGGGCTACTTCGTCGAGAAGGAAAAGCGCCCGTCCTTTTAGTCCGCCATCGAGATTGTAGATCGCGTTAAGGAACGAGCCGATGATCACACGCGCAAGTGCGGAATGTGTCTCCAGTGTCTTCAGGTCGATATTGATGAACACATCGGTCCTACCTGCTGCCACCGCGCCGGTCGAAAAGCTTGAGCCAGACACAAGCGCTGCATAATTTGAATAGGACAGCCAATGCGTTTCTTTGACGGCATTGGCGTAGACACCAGAGAAGGTTTCCGGCGTCATGTTCACGAAAGCGGCGACGTTTTCCTTAACGAAGGCAGAATGCGAATTGTCAAAGATTGACTGCAGCCGCTCCCGCAATTTCGGCTCCGGTTCCGCCAGATTAGCCCGAACCTGACGCAACGTCTGGTTCTCCTGGCTCGTATGACCAGACAAGCAGACGTCAGCAATCAGCGCAGTCAACAGTTGTAGTGCTGAAGCACGGAAGAAATCATCGCGCACGCCGCGCGGACCGCCACTGTCGCTCATGACCCATGAAGCAACCGAAGCAATATCTTCCTCCTTGGTTCCACCGAACTGACCAATCCAGTCGAGCGCATTAAAACCTGTTGCGGGGTTCTTCGGATCAAGAATGCGGACGAAACGTCCAGCCGCTTTGCGATGCTGAAAGACCATTGGCGCCACCTCGCTCGAGGGATCAAGGACGACGAGAGCCCCATCCCACTTGAGTGCCGTCGGAATTGTAATCGAAGTCGTTTTGAAGCCGCCGGATCCGGCAAAGACGATCCCGTGCGAGGAACCGAAAGAACAGTCGAAGCACAGCAGCGGCTGCTTGCCACCAACACCCCAGGTCTCTGGATCATCGGCACGAAACGACCGCGCCTCGGTACTGTCCCTGTCAACGCGGTAGCGCTCGCCAATGACGATCCCTCCTGTGTCGGGGAATAGCCTTGTGGCTTCCTGCATTTTCATCCAGTCTGCCTCGCCATGCAGCGCCCTTTTTCCCCTGATGCGCTTGGGCTCCGCACGTTTGAAAGCGGCATTGCCGACCAGTGCGACGCGCAGCGCGAAACATCCCCCCACCAGAGTGATAGCCGCGCCAGCCATCGTTGCAGGATCAAGATACGAGACAACGGAATCTTCCTTTGGCAGGTGTCCGGTAAATGCCGCAAGACGTGCTGTCTCGCGTATCGTTGCCACCAGAATTGTCGCCAAGCTTCCGGCCAGGGCGCCCAAGCCCGCGAACTTGATCCCCGCTGTGCCGGCGCTTGCAAAGAGGAAAATCGCGCCGACCACGGCGGCGGCGACGTAGGGAGCAGCGATACCCGCGCGCCCAAGCGTGAGCCTTGAGGCTTCGCTTTTGGCAAAGCTCGCAAGCCATTGCTCGATCCCATTCATCCCGAAAACCGCCAGCATCATCAGCGCCACGGGCGTGATTGCGAGCACAAGCTTATTCGTGGTCATTGTTGAAGACCTCCGCGCCGATGGCTATGAGCCGTGCCCGCTCGCCTTCGTCGAACTCTAGCTTGCGACCGAGATCGACCAGCGCTCCGAGCAGAAGAGCGCGTTTTTCATATCGCAATCCCGCCTTTACGATCAGGCCGCCGAGTTCGATCTTTTCCCGCGTGTCCTTTTTGCGAGCATCAGATGTCCTTGTTTTCGCCATCCGCTTAAGTCTCGCCACTGCTGCCCTGAGCCGAGCCAGATGCGAGCGTCGTAGTCGCGGCCGGTTCGCCAGAGCCCCTCCTCCCTCCGGTCGAAGTGACAACCCGTTGACCTTGGCGAAAGCGCGTGACCAGATCCTCGAAGGCTGCGTGAAGCTCGGTTTCCTCGATCTCGATTTCGCCAAGGCCTGCCTTGAGCGCAATCCGGCCGATGCGTTCGGCTTCGCGCGTCTCCGCCAGTTTGAGCTGTTCTTGCAGTTTGGCGATTTCGTCGCGAATTCTTGAAGATGGTTTTTTCATTCCGTCTGTCTCCCTGGCTTCAGAAAGCTTGTCTTTCGAAGCCAGTCTTGCGGGACGCCAGGCGCAACGCACTACGGTGAATCCTGCAATCGCCAAGGGCGATGCTTTTGTGAAAGATCACAGCCGTTCTGAAGGAGCGGCATCAAAGTGCGCAATTATACGTCGCAGCTGCGACGCTTTGTTTCCCCCTGGCGGGGCCTGCTGTTCCTCACGAACCCTTTGAGTTTGTTCGCGATTGGGAAAGATCTCTGCCGTGGCCGTTCCCCATTTCTCCGTCAGTGTTGTCGCCCGCGGCTCCGGCCGCAGTGCGGTCATGTCGGCGGCCTATCGGCACTGCGCCAAAATGGACTACGAACGGGAAGCAAGGACGATCGACTATCGCACCAAGCAGGGTTTGTTGCATGAGGAGTTTGCCATTCCAGCCGATTCACCCGAATGGTTGCGGTCGATGATTGCAGGTCGTTCCATCTCTGAGGTAGCAGAAGCCTTCTGGAACAAGGTTGAGAAATTCGAGAAGCGCGGCGACGCCCAACTTGCCAAGGATGTCACGATTGCGCTTCCGCTCGAGCTAAGCCGTGCTCAAAACATCGCGCTCATCCGCGACTTTGTCGAGCAGCACGTTACGGCCAAGGGCATGGTTGCGGACTGGGTCTACCACGATGCGCCGGGCAATCCGCATGTCCATCTGATGACCACGCTCAGACCGCTGAGCGAGGATGGGTTTGGCGCCAAGAAAATCGCGGTTCTGGGGCCGGGCGGCAATCCAATTCGCAACGATCACGGCAAGATCGTCTACAAGCTTTGGGCCGGAAGCCTCGACGAATTTAACGCGTTTCGCGACGGCTGGTTTGTCTGCCAGAACCGTCATCTGTCCCTTGCGGGTCTCGATCTCCGTGTCGATGGTCGTTCTTTCGAAAAGCAGGGTATCGAGCTTGTGCCGACCATTCATCTTGGCGTCGCCACCAAAGCAATCGAGCGGAAATCCGCAGTGGACGAACAGGCAGCTTCGCTCGATCGGCTGGAGCTGCAGGAGGAGCGACGAAGCGAGAACGCCCAGCGCATCCAACGCCGGCCGGAGATCGTGCTCGACCAGATCACGCGTGAAACGAGCGTCTTTGACGAACGTGACGTGGCGAAGATCCTGCATCGCTATATCGATGACCCCGGTCTCTTCCAGAGTCTGATGGCCCGCATTCTGCAAAGCCCGGCCGTGCTTTGTCTTGACCGCGAGCGGCTTGCGTTTGCGACCGGCGTACGGCTACCGGCGAAATACTCCACGCGCGAACTGATCCGCCTGGAAGCGGAGATGACAGACCGCGCGCTTTGGTTGTCAGGTCGATCCTCGCATGGCGTTCGGGAAGCAGGGCTTCAGGCAACGCTCGCGCGCCACTCGCACCTGTCGAAGGAACAGAAGTCGGCGATCGAGCATGTGGCAGGACCTGAACGGATCGCCGCTGTCATTGGCCGTGCGGGCGCCGGCAAGACAACGATGATGAAGGTTGCGCATGAAGCATGGAAGACAGCGGGCTATCGTGTCGTCGGTGGTGCTCTCGCCGGCAAAGCTGCCGAAGGACTGGAGAAGGAAGCGGGGATCGTCTCGCGCACGCTTTCGGCCTGGGAACTGCGCTGGAATGAAGGTCGAAACCAGCTCGACGACAAGACGGTTTTCGTTCTCGATGAAGCCGGCATGGTATCATCACGGCAGATGGCGCTGTTCGTCGAAACCACGACGAAGGCTGGCGCCAAGCTCGTCCTGATCGGTGACCCGGAACAGCTGCAGCCTATAGAAGCGGGCGCTGCCTTCCGGGCCATTGCCGATCGCATCGGCTATGCCGAACTTGGGACGATCTATCGTCAGCGCGAACAGTGGATGCGCGATGCGTCGCTTGATCTTGCTCGCGGCGAAGTCGGCAAGGCGGTCGAAGCCTATCGCGCAAGCGGAAGGATCGTTGGCTGTGAGCTCAAGACCCAAGCGGTCCAGAACCTGATCGCGGATTGGGATCGGGATTACGATCGAACCAAGACCACCTTGATCCTCACTCACCTTCGGCGCGATGTGAGAATGCTCAACGATATGGCGCGTACCAGGCTCGTTGAGCGAGGCTTTCTCGACGACGGTTTCGTGTTTCGGACCGAGGAGGGGAACCGCCATTTCGCGCCTGGCGATCAGATCGTTTTCCTCAAGAATGAAGGATCGCTGGGGGTCAAGAACGGCATGCTCGGCAAGGTCGTCGAAGCTGCTCAAAATCGTATCGTCGCGGAAATTGACGAAGGAGAGCACCGGCGCCCGGTGACGGTGGAGAGCCGCTTTTACAACAATATAGACCATGGCTATGCCACCACTATTCATAAAAGCCAGGGTACAACCGTTGATCGAGTGAAGCTGCTTGCTTCGCTCTCCCTCGATCGGCATTTGACCTATGTCGCGATGACACGCCACCGCGAGGATCTCCGCGTTTATTACGGTGCGCGATCATTCGCCAAGGCTGGCGGCCTGAGTGAGCTCCTCTCACGTAAGAATTCGAAGGAAACCACGCTCGACTACGAAAAGGCGATTTTCTACCGGCAGGCGCTGCGCTTCGCAGCGGCCCACGGCCTGCACCTCATCAATGTCGCCCGCACGATGGCCCGCGAGCGGCTCGAATGGACGGTTCGACAGAAACAGAAACTGACGGATCTGGGTCATCGGCTTGCCGGAATCGGTGCGCGGATCGGGATGACCGTCGGCGCAGCATCCCAAAGCATAAAGGAGATGAGGCCAATGGTTGCCGGCATTGCGACGTTCCCGAAATCGCTTGAGCATGCGGTCTCAGGCAAGCTCGAAACCGACCTGGCCTTGAAGACGCAATGGGACGATGTCTCGGCCCGGTTTCATCTCGTCTATGCGCAGCCGGAAGCCGCCTTCAAGGCGGTCGATGTCAACGTGATGTTGAAGGACGGGGCAATCGCCCGATCCACAATTGCTGAGATCTCAGGCCAGCCCGAAACCTTTGGCACGCTCAAGGGCAAATCCGGGCTGTTTGCAAGCCGCGCCGACAAACAGGACCGCGAACGGGCAGAGCGCAATGTTCCGGCTCTGGTCCAAAGCCTTAGCGATTACGTAAGCCAGCGTAGGCGGATCGAGCAACGCTATCGTGCAGAGGAAGTGGCACTCCGCCGCAGGGCCGCTGTCGAAATTCCAGCGTTGTCTGCGGGCGCCCGACAAACGCTCGAGCGGGTACGGGATGCCATCGATCGCAATGACCTCCCCGCGGCATTGGGGTTTGCGCTCAATGACAGACAAGTGAAGGCGGAACTGGACGACTTTGCCAAGACCGTCACCGAGCGTTTCGGGGAGCGCACGTTCCTACCGCTCGCAGCCAAGGACACGAATGGGGAAACCTTCAAAACGATCACAGCTGGCATGAAACCGGGTGAGACTGCGGAGGTCCGGTCGGCATGGAACATGATGCGCACGGCCCAGCAGCTCAGCGCCCATGAGCGAACGGTCGAAGCCCTGACACGGGCCGAGACGATGCGCCAGACCAAAAGTCCGGGGCGGTCGCTGAAATGACCGCGCCCCTCATTGCAACCGCGCCGTTGAAGCGGCGCAATAACTCGCTCCTCCTCGGCTTGGCTATGATGACAATGGCGTTCCTCGGCGCGATCTCTACTGCCTGGTTCGGTAACTATCGGATCAACCTCACGCCGAGCGAGCCGCTTGGTCTCTGGCGTATAGTCCAGCTCGCTCGGCCAGCCGTCGTCGGCGATCTCGTGTTCATTTGTCCACCGCAAACAAGTGGGATGCGTGAAGCCCGCGCTCGCGGGTATCTGCGCTCTGGCCTCTGCCCTGGCGGCGTGTCCCCCCTCATCAAATCGGTCATCGCCGTTGCCGGACAGCGCGTCGACGTGGGCATAGGCGTCAAAGTGGACGGCCGTTCGGTTCCCTCCTCCAGCCTCGCTCAACGAGACGGACAGGGACGGCGGATGACGCCGTTCTTGAGCGGAGTTGTGCCAGCAGATTCTGTGTTCCTGCACTCGCCGTTCACTGGCTCCTACGATTCCCGCTACTTCGGTCCGCTACCCGCCGCGGGAATTCTCGGTCTTGCGCGTGAGGTGTTGACTTTTGCACCGTGATTACCTCCGATCAACATCCCTCGTTATCGCTGCCATTGTGGCCGGGACAGTCGGTTGGAGCGGCCATGTCCTCCTTCTTCCGGTCACGTTGGCGTTTCCGGTTCTTTGGTCGCGGGCAGCGACGAGGTCCGTGGCGCTGCTCGTTTCGGCCGGGTATTTTCTTGCCGCGTCTCGTGGTTTGCCGCAAGGCGCCTCGGCCTTCTACGCCTCCGACCTCTGGCCCGGCTTGCTGCTTTGGCTATGTGCCTCGGGGAGCTTCGTTGCGGTACATACGGTTTTATGGACGAAGCGGTTCGGCGCTCGACCGTTCCGCTATCTGGGGGCGGCCGTCCTCATTTCCCTGCCACCCTTTGGTATCACAGGCTGGGCCCATCCGGTGACGACGGCAGGCGTTCTTTTCCCCGGATGGGGATGGTTGGGACTGCTTGCAGTCACAGCCGGCCTCATGGGCCTCGTAAGCCGTATGTGGCCGGCTGTAGCCGTCGCCTTGACAGGCCTTTGGCTTTGGTCCGCCGCAAACTGGACCGAGCCAAAACTACCCGAGCAATGGCAGTCCGTCGACCTCGAGCTGGGCTCGTCGCTTGGCCGCGACGCCAGTTTGGGTCGCCACCGTGCTCTGGTTGCAACGGTGAAGGACCGAGCCGCCGATGGGACCAAAGTCATGGTCCCGCCGGAAAGCGCGCTCGGGTACTGGACACCAACGGTTGAGCGGCTCTGGGTCAATGCCCTGGAGGGGACCGATATTACTGTGATCGCTGGTGCGGCGATGCTTGACGCGCAGGCTTATGACAACGTCCTCATCGGTCTTTCCGCCGCGGGCGGCAAGGTTATCTATCGCGAGCGGATGCCAGTCCCTGGCTCGATGTGGCAGCCGTGGCGGTCGTGGATCGGCGAGAGCGCCGGCGCGCGGGCGCATCTATCTGGCAGTCCAGTTGCAAAGGTCGGCGATCGGCGGCTCGCACCGCTGATCTGCTACGAACAGCTCCTCGTCTGGCCGCTATTGCAATCAATGCCTCATGACCCAGACCTGATTGTCGCCGTCGGAAACGGATGGTGGACGAAGGGGACATCTATCGTCGCGATTCAACGGGCGAGCACTATCGCCTGGGCAAAGCTGTTCGCAAAGCCGCTTGTTCTTGCCTTCAACACCTAAGACCCTAGGAGATGTCATGTTGGACGCCGCCCTGATCAAAGAGTGCGCTGATCCCTCCCTCAAGCCCGCAATCGTCGAGCAGTTCGTAGCGGCCGCAGGTTCTCCCGATCCCCTAACCGTGACCGTCAAATCGGGCGGACGCGTAATCCTGGTACCGAAACCGTCATCGACCGATGAGGCGATGGCGATCATCCGCCAGCATGCTGGACGATCGGTGGTTCGCGTCGGCCTGACGCAGTTTCCGGCGGGCGTCGGCGTTAAGGACGCCGCGGACCTGAAGCCGGAGCTCGTCGACGCTTGCGACAACCTGCGCAAGGGGACCGCGATGTTTGCAAAGATCTTGAGGATTGTCACCAAGTGGTACGGCAATCCCACAAGCGAAGACGCCCTCCGGCGGATTTTCGAGGATGCCGTCCATGCATGGAAGACCGGCGAGTTTGAAGGTGTGAGAGTGTTTCAGGCGAAAGATCCGGGAAGTTCAATCGAATTGCCGCAGCAAAGCAACGTGGCTTCCGTCGTTGATCAGGAAGCAACAGGCATGACACCCGAGGAACAAACTCAGACGAAAGCGGATGTTGGAGGCGCAGGAATACGCATCGATATCTCCCGCATCGGCGGAAATTGAACTTCATTCCGGCACAGCATAACCCTGGAGGATCCGCCGCTGCGATACCAGCAGTTCGTTTCCGACCGCGAGCAGCAGGGCAACCTTTTCCCGCACGCAGCCCACGAACGGCGATGTGATATCTTCGCCGTTCTCAATCGCCCTGAGACAGAAAATTGCTCCCGAGTGGGAGTTATACCCTTTTTGGAAAAGGGTATAACGCTGAAATTGGTCCGCCTGGCAGGGAGCCCTTCGCGCTGGAGCTGGGCATATTGACTGAAAAGGCGCTGGGCCGAGTTAGGAAGTTTTGAGTACGTTGAGATTAGTTGCTGTTTGCTACCGATGCGAAGAATGGTGAAGCGTAACCGTACGTCGATCCATTTTGGCGCTGGTCCAGATCAGCTTCTTTTCGCCAAGAGCGAACTCGGATCGACGCCCAATGCATCCGAAAGCTGTCCAAGAACCGTGACGCTGGCAGAAACAGTGGCCCGTTCGATCTTCCCGATATGTCGGGTGCTCACGCCCGAACGGTGAGCCAGTTCTTCCTGCGTCAGTTTTTTGCCATGACGTATTAGACGCAAGTTCACCGCCATGACCTCCTTGAGATCCATCGCATCAGCGGAACCCTAATCGGAATTATTGTTCCAGGAACTATAGTTCCGATTCCACCTGGCATGTGATATCACGCGGCTTAGGCCGATCCAGCGGTTGCGATCTAACCGTGCGATCGCCTAGGGCTAAGGGGCCGTCATGCTTGAATAAACTTTGCCGGCCACGGACGATGCCTCAATTGAGTTGGATTAAGAAATGGAAAAGTCGGGGTTCTTTAAGGAAGAGGCAACCGAACGCGGAGATCGAGAAGCTTCGATAGACAAGTTAGAGTTGGAGGCGCTCGCGGTTTCAGCAATACGAAGACACCGACAGCTTCTCGAGGCTGATCAAGCTGTCTACGATGAGTGGTTGCGTGCGAGCGACGATCAGTCGATCTCCAGTTCGGTGCTCCAAGCCCTCCAGCTTGAGTATCTCGCACGGCAAAAAAAATCCGAGACCCAACTCAAGGAGCTCTCGGATATTCTTGATGCGCTCGGATATGTGCCTGAGATTCGATTAGACGATGGAAGCGAGGTCTCAGGCGAGACGACGATCCTTGGCGATGGCAATGAGTTGGGGAACTGAATCCGCCCCCAGCTTGTCGCGAGCTCGATCGAGGTAATGCTGCACGGTCCTGGCTTTGATGCCCGTCAGGATGGCGGTTTCCGCCGTAGTCTTTCCCTTGGAAGCCCACACAAGACAGAGCATTTCCCTGGGCGACAGAGCGCACTTAGGGTTGATTATCGTCTTTGCCGCGATAGCCCTCAGTTGATAATGAACGGCCATCAACATTTGGAGCGCCTTTTTGGAATCGAGTGCTCCTGAAATGCCTACTTTCTTTTCCGGCGATGCGAACGTCAGCATCATTGCAGATCCATAGCTCCCCTCCAGGCGAATAGTGACGCCGGATCGAATGCCGTGATCGATTGCCTCATCACGAAATCGCCGAAGAGTTGAACTACCCCGCGCGGGCCAGTCGTCGGCGGTCCACTCAAACATCTCGCGCATCCGTCTTGCTTCGATGACGACGGGGTCCAGTGTGGAATAGTCGCTCTTGAGGTAGTTGCGTTCCCATGGACTTGGATAGGAGTTGAACGTTTTAACTTGAAACCCGTCCGTTTGCAGATAGGCGAACCGCTCGTACCCATGGGAACGTGCGAAGATTTTGAGAGCGCTCTTTATCATTTGCTCATCGTATGCGGCTTCCAGCCTGTCAATGAGCGAGCGAAGTTGGTCATTCACGATCATCTCTCCTTTCCTTATTGATCCGGCAATTTGTGCCTCTAGCAACCATAGGCGGCAACCTTTGGTGCTCTATCTTGAATGCGACCTTTATTGCGTTCACTTTGACAAGGCTGAGCGAGACCTTTCAAGTACAGCGCAATAAATTGTGATCGCCCTGGTTAGGGTGATGCTGTCGCTGCGGTTGTATCGCCAAACCAAACTTCAGCGGTTAGCAAGGCTTCTTCTGGTCGCCAGCTATCCCCGATAGGCGGATGGAAAGATGATGTCCTGGTCAACGAGGAGATTGAACTTGTAGCCAGGTCGGATTTGGATCGTTGGCTGAACGTTGAGGTTCTTCGAAATCGTTTGCTCGGCCACGCGCCCAAATGTTTCGGCAAAGTTTCGTCGCGCCGCGTCCGAGGCGTTATCTTGCCTCGTCAGCTTCGAGCTTTCAGGCACCGACATATCGATACCGGTTCCAATGAGAGCGATCAGCGCGGCCGACCCAAAGGTCCGCAAGAGGTGCCGATCAACCTTGTCCTTAAAGCCTCCATAGCCTTCGGCGTCGGTACCGGCCATGCCACCTATCTGAAGTGTCGACCCATTTGGAAAAATCAGGTCGGTCCAGACGACGAGGACGCGCCCTTGCCCGAAGGCTATCTTGGAATCGTAGCGTCCGAAAAGTTTTGCGCCTTGCGGAATGAGCAGCCGATGGCCGGTCGCGCTGTCGTAGACATTCTGACTGACTTGGGCGGTGATCCGGCCCGGTAGGTCGGAGTTCAGCCCGGTGATCAAGGTGGCTGGAATAACCGATCCGCGCTTCAGTTCAAATAGTGATAGCGCAGGGACGATCTGGTTCGGCAAATAGCCGAGATCCTTGATGTCCTGATTGAGAAAGTCTTCTTTCGAAATCTGGCCGTTTTGGTCGACATTTTGGCGCTGGAGGCCAGCATTAAGCGCAGTCTCGTAGAGGTTGCCCGATGCGCCGCCTGTCTCAGCGCTCGCACGCGTAGTGGAGGGCTTCGAGGCGTCGGTATCGCCATCGATATACGCAAAGTCCACCTTTAAAGGAGAATCATGGGCGGCGGCACTGGCTTGAAGTCGCGCCATCCGTTGGCGTTGAACCTCGCGAAGATACTGCTCGTCTTGTTCCAGCTTCAGTCGCGTTTTCCAATCCTCCTTTGTTTCGGGCCGTGGGCGTTGTTCGATAGGACGCCTGCCGACGATGGGTTCGTCGTCGGTTTTGTTTTGATCGACTATCGGCGTCGGCTTGAAGATGTCCTGCTTTTCCGGCTCTCCGATGATGCCATTGGAAACGCCGCGCTTGAGCTGGTCGCCGAAACTCGTGGCTGGCGTGCCTGCGGCAGCGGCGAGCTCAGTACTCCGGTTAAACGAAAGTCCGCGCCAGGAAAGACCGAGAACCACGACTGCAAAGAACAGGAGGGTGACGGCAATCGCTATGACGATAGGGAGGCGGTTGAGGCGGCGCATTCCTTGCTGAGCGTCGTCGCCGGAAGCGCCAAGCTGAAGGGACTGAGCCATGCTTTCCTCCCTCAGTTGCGGCGCATGACGGAAAGCGGGCTTGCGGGCGTCGCGCCATCCGCAGTCTGCTTGTAGGCACGGGCAAGAGCGATCGATGGCGTCGTCAGGCGCGCGAGAAACTGGCCATCAAAAGCGTCGATCGTGTACCCAAGTTCAACGGATCTCTGATCTTCGGTCGTTGCGCTCTTCGGAATGACCACGTAGCCCCATCCTTTGAAGGCTGCCTCAAGGGCGGTCACGTATTCGGCTTCGTCAGTGTCGAACCTGATCGTTTCCGTCCTTCGCGATCCGACCTGCTCGGCAAACCGGCTTACCATATCACCGGCAATTGCATTGGCCGCAGGTCCGGTTAGCGTGGTCGCGCTAGTATTCGTGGTGGACGCATGTTCCCCCGTCTGGCAGCCGCAAAGCAACACGGCGGCAAGGGCGGACATTGGAAGCTTGTGCATCGTTAGCTTCCTCTCTTGATGGTGATTTTCTGACGGCGCCAGCCGACCCCGGAAACGAGAACTGCTTTCTCAACCGCGTAGTCGACGATCATCACGTCCTTCTTCATGCGATAATTTACGATGCGGTTCTGCCCGCCGCTGACGACGAAGAGCACGGGTGCGTCCTGACCGGCGATCGAGCGTGGAAACTGGATGTAGGTCTTGGTCCCATCAGAGTAGACCCGCTTTGGCTTCCACGGTGCGCTGCCGCTCAGCGAGTAGGAAAAGCTCAGTGCTTCCGGACTTGTTCCGGCCAAGCTGCCGATTTCCAGGCGGGAATTGATGTCAGCCAACTTGTTCGAGACATCGTCCGGATACTCGAAACCCACCCTCGCCATATATTGGCTCGGATGGGATTTGAGTTGGATATGGTAGGTTCGCCGCGACGTGGTGACGACCATTGATGTCATGAGACCCGGTTCGGATGGCTTGACGATCAGGTGGATTGCTTGACCGCTCGCAGCGCCTGATGTGGCTGGCTCGATCTTCCAGCGGACGGTGTCGCCGACGAGGACATCGCGGACGATCTCTCCACCCTGCAACTCGATATCGCAGACCTGCAAGGGGGAGCAGACGACCGAAGGTTGGGTTTCACCAAAGAGAAAAATGACCTTGCCGTCCGCGCCCTTCGTAACAAGTCCAGGAGAGGCGCGCCACTGCCCAGAAATGCTGGTTCCTTTGGATTCGTTTGTACTCATGGTCTGCCCCTCAGCCGTCGCCCCAAAGAAGGCAAGTCCAACCATGCCGCCTGCTGCCGCGCTCAATATCTTTTTGTACATTTGAACTTTCCCTGCCTTTAAAGCTGTGCAGTCCAGTCAAAGTCCTGGACGTAGAGGCCGATTGGATTAAGGCGGATGATTGCCTCATCTTGCGGCGCGGTCAGCGCGACCGTTGCGATACCGCGGAAGCGCCGAGTGCTCGTTTCCTTGCCCTTGCGATCGCGCTCATACTCAGTCCAGTCGATCTGGTAGGTCTGGTTGGACAGTGCGACGATGTTGTTGACCTCGGTGGCAACTGTTGACGTCTTTGCTTTTTCAAACGGGGAATTGCCGCGGAACCATGAATTGACCTTCTGGGTGGACGGATCCGACGTGCGCAGAAGAGCGTATGTGCGGTCTATGTACTGCTTCTGCACGACTGCGTCCGGAGAGATGCTCCGGAAACTCGTCACAAAGCTGCCCAGCATGGATCGTACAACCCGCGTATCGGCATAGGCGATCTGTTCGGGGAAGCCCGAGGCCACCGGGGTGCCGAGCTTGTCAACCTCGACGATGTAAGGGACCAGTTTGACCTGGGAGCTCAAGTACAGCGCATAGGTGAAGCCGATAAGAGCCATCGCTAAACTGAGAATGCCGACAATCCGCCATACGGCAGCGGCTTTCACGTAGGATCCATAGCGCTCGGACCACTCCTGGCGAGCGGCAAGATACGGGTTCTCGGGAACGCGTTCTGGGGCCATGGTCGATTCCTCCGGATTAGATTTTGTCGTTGCGCTCAGGAAGCGGTTGGTTTCCGGCTCTACGACCGCGCGCCTCATCGAGCTTGGCGTTGGCGAGGCCCATCAGTGACCCTGCATAGGCGCCTGGCGACCCGATAGCTTTCTCTTTGGCCGCGGACCCCGCGGACTTGGCTCCCGAGCCCAATGCGGTTCCAACTCCGCGGAGCGCTGAGCCTGTTATCGATGAGCCTGCGGCCCTTGCAGACTGGGCCGCAGCTGCACCGACGCCAACCGCTCCGGATGCTAACGTGACTGTACCGGCGGCAAAGGACGCTGCTTGGCTGCCGTGACGGATGGTTTCCATGCCGCTTGTTACGGAGGCGCCCTGGACCACACCCTGGATGATGTTGGGTACATACATGGCGATAATAAAGACGATGACTGAAATGCCGGCGATCGCAAGCGTCGTGATGAATTGATCGGACGTTGCCGTCGGCGCTTGCGCCAGCCCAAGCAGTACACTTGATCCTATTTTCGCGATCATAACGAGGGCCATCAGCTTCATGCCAACCCCAAAGGCATAGACGAGATAGCGGACGGCGAAGTCCTTGGTAAAGGAAGAGCCGCCAAGCCCGAGCATAATCATGCCCGCGAGCAGACCCACATACATCTCAACCATCACCGAGACAAAGATCGCGGCTACGAGTGAGAAGCAGATAACTACCACCGCCATGGCGAGAACCGCAGCGATCGCCAGTGCATTGTCTTCAAACACGCCAAATTTCGCCTGCTGTGACATTTGCGAGGCGACCCGAATGCCTGCGTCGAATACTTCGGCCGGCGAAGCCGATCCACCACGCGCTCCAATCTGGAAAAGACTATCAACCACCGTCCTGGCAAAGGTCGGTCCCTGATCGAGAACGAACGCGAAGAAGCCAACGAACATGATCCGCCGTACGAGTTCGGCGAACCAGCCATCAAGAGACGCGGCCTGAAGCGCCAGCCAAACGGCGCAAATCCCGATTTCTATTGCTGCGAGGGTCCAAAATAGAGAACGCGCCGCGTCCATGACGGTGGTTTCCCATCCTTTGGCCGCGGCAACCACCTGATTTTCAAGCTCAGTCAGAACCTGGCCCACTTGGGCGCAAGCGGGCACAGCCATAACCAGAACAATCGCGCCGGCAACAATTAACTTCCGGACAAACGAGTGCATCACCATCTCGGTTGCATCTCCTGTCCCTTCGTGATCGGCGGCAGATCTTTGTCGGATCCGAACAAGGCCTTGTGTGCCTCTTTCTGCTCGTCGGACATGAGCGGTTGATTTGGGCCGTGCCCGATAAGCACGACAGAGACAACAACCAATGTCGCGATGGCCGCAAACATCAGAGCCGATATTGTAAGCGTACGTGTCACCAACGTGGCTCCATCTTTTGACCTTCAGGGATATCTTTGACTGGAGCTTCAAAAAATCTTTGCCGGCGAGCCTGTGCTAGGTCCTTATCGGTCTGTTCGGACTGGAGCCACGTGCCCATCATGGTCATCTGCTGGGATACTAGACCGCGCAACTTCTGCATCTGGCTTACCTGCTGAGTAGCGATCTGATGCCCAATCTGCAGGGCCTTCATTTGCCCATCGGCGGATTGCGACATCACTCGGAGTTCGCCCATGGTGTCCTCCTCCGTATCGAACTGATCGGCCGTCAGGCTCGCCGCCCTTAACGTGCCCGCGATCGTATCGCGGTTCGTGTCAGACCAGGACTGGTAGGCTGAAGAGAAGTTGTCGCTGGCAGGCAGGTTCGCCTTCAAGTCTGCGTAGCTCGTGAAGCGCTGCTGCAGGACGTCGTCGGCGTTGCCCATGGAAAAGGCGATGCCTTGCCCCTGATCGACGATGCTGCGCAACTGGTTCAGGTCACGCTCGACCTCGCCCCAGATGTGGTCCGGCAATCGCGCCGTGTTTTGCAGCATGTTGTCATATATTTTCAGTTGGTTCTGGATTTGCTCGGCCAACTGGCTGATTTGAGTCAACTGATTGTCGACCTGCAAACTGCTACTTTTAAGGATTTCGGCGAGTTGCGCGTTGTTGGCGAGTTGCGTCCACTCGGTCGCGACACCTGTGGCTGAGCCCGCAAAGCTCGGTTGGGCCACTAGCGACGCGATCGCACCCGCGGCGAGGCCGCCGAGCACTTTATACTGAACTGAGCAGAGATGCTGCATCATGGACTCCTCTCGCTTCTAGCCAATGCACCGGCCAGATCTGACCATGCTCGGATCTAAGTGCACGCATCCGTTTGAGGTCGTCCTTGGCCGACGCGCCCACAAAACTCAGCGCAATCGGACCTAGCGCCATATCGAAAAGTCGGCGGCCCTCGGGCGTGACGACGTAGTACTCACGTTTGGGCGTAGCCATGGAAACGATCTCGATCTGCCGCTCGTTAAATCCGATCCGCTCATAGAATTCGCGCGTACCCGGCTCTCGGGCTGCTCCGTTCGGAAGGCAAATCTTCGTCGGGCAGGATTCCTTCAGCACGTCGATAATGCCCGAGCGCTCGGCGTCCGAGATTGACTGGGTCGCGAGCACGACTGCGCAGTTCGCTTTGCGAAGGACCTTAAGCCATTCCCGGATTTTGTTGCGGAACACTGGATGGCCCAGCATTAACCAGGCTTCGTCGAGTACGATCAGGCTTGGGGCGCCGTCGAGCCGCTTCTCGATTCTTCGAAACAGATAGGTGAGTACCGGGACGAGACTACGTTCTCCAAGATTCATCAAGTGTTCGATCTCAAAGCACTGGAAGGACTGAAGCGTCAGTCCGTCTTCTTCCGCGTCGAGCAAGTGACCTAAAGCGCCATCGACTGTGTAGTGATGAAGTGCGTCCTTGATTTCGCGCATCTGTACGCCGCTCACAAAATCCGAGAGCGATCGGCCGGTTGCTGTCGCCATCAAGCCCAGCTGGCGGGAAATGGCGTTTCGGTGATCGGGCATGACACTCACGCCTTGCAATGCGATTAGCATTTCGATCCACTCGCTCGCCCAGGCCCGATCGTCATCGGTTGAGAGTTCAGACAGCGGGCAGAACGCGAGCATCTGTCCTTCTTGTTGGCAAGCGCTGCCAATGGCGTAGTGGTCGCCGCCAGCAGCCAACGTTAGGGGCAGGAGTGAGTTGCCCTTGTCGAAAGCGAAGATCTGCGCGAACCGGTAGCGCCTGAACTGTGCCGCAATGAGCGCCAATAGCGTCGACTTTCCCGACCCTGTGGGACCGAAGATCAGCGTATGGCCGACATCATCGACATGTAGGTTGAGCCGGAACGGCGTCGAGCCACTTGCAACTTGCATCAACGGCGGAGAATTAGCGGGAAAGAGGGGAGAGGGCGCAATTGTGCTTCCCGACCAGACGGAATTGAGCGGGACCAGATCGGCCAGGTTGCTGGTATTGATCAGTGGCTCTCGGACGTTGGAGTACCAGTTGCCTGGAAGACTGCCGAGAAAGGCATCTGTCGCGTTGAGTGTTTCTATCCTTGCACCAAAGCCTTCCGACTGCACCAGCCGGCGGATAGCCTCAGCCTTCTCTTGCAACGCCTCTTGGTCGTTGTCGAAGAAAATTATCACAGGCGTGTAGTATCCGTAAGCAACCAGCCGTGAAGACGCTTGGGCGATTGCGTCTTCGGTTTCGGCAACCATGCTCATCGCGTCCTGGTCGAGAGAGCGGCTCTGCGTTTGAAACAGCTGATCAAAAAAGGGTCGAACCTTCTGTTGCCACTTCTTGCGGGTTCGTTCCAGTTTTTGGCGCGCTTCTTCTGCGTCAAGGAAGATGAAGCGCGAAGACCACCGATAGGTAAGTGGCATCAAGTCGAGGCTATTGAGTATTCCTGGCCAGCTTTCCGCCGGGAGCCCGTCGATGGCCACTGCACCAAGGAACCGGTTTTCGACCTGCGGTGTCAGCCCGTGCCGAAGCTCGGCAGTTGCGATCCAGTCTAGGTACATCGGCAATTCCGGCAGTCGGACAGGATGGCTCTCGCCGGTGATGCAAAAGCGAACGAATTGCAACAGCTCGTCATATCGAGCGATGCGCCCCCCTTCCCCCTCGATAGCCTCGCGGGTTTCCATCCGCTTGATCGAAAGTACATTTGCGAAATATTGTTCGATCTCACGAATGGCATTCTTGAAAGTAAGAAGTACGGTATCCGCATACGTTTTCCTGCGACTGTCTTCATCCGAATAGATGTATTTGCCGAGCCCGACTTTTTTCGATTCAGGTGGGCGGTGGGTAAGGATGAGCGCGTGCTTGCTCTCAAAGTGCCCTTGCTCGCGCGCGAAATGCGCCCTGCGTTCGGCGTCAATTGCGCGCGTAACTGGGTCAGGGAAATGGCAACGATCTTCTGATGGATAGTCGACCGTGGGAATCCGCATGGCCTCGACCTGCATCATCCATCCACTGCCAAGTCGCGACAGAATTGTGTTGATTTGTCGCGAGAGTTCGTTTCTCTCGAACGCAGTGGCGCTTTCGGTATCTGGTCCCGCGAAATACCAGCCGGCCATAAGGCTGCCATCCTTCAAGAGAAGGACGCCGTTGTCGACCAGTCCAGCATACGGGACGAGGTCAGCGAAAGACGGGCCAGTAACCCGGAAGTGTTTGAGAGCGACCATGGATTACTTCACCGCCGCCATGGCGAAGTAGTTGCCCTGTATTCAACCTTGTAGGAGATATGCCTCAGATAAACCTGCCGCATCAGCGGGTCGAATTTGGCAAGCATCCTCAGTAGCCCGACGATCAGGATCCAGGCAGCAATGCCAAAGAGTGCCGAGTAAACCGTAAGAACGACGAAGATGAGGATTACGGCTGCAAGCCCTGTTATGAGTACCAATTCCCTGTCCGCGCCCATCAATAGGTTTGGCCGAGAAAGGGCGCGGTGGATGCGATTGCACCGCAGGCCAGAAACGGACTCAGCCATCGGTGCGCTCCCCGGTTGCGTGCAAGCCGATCGACGTGAAGTTCTCCTTCGGCAGCCCAATCGAAGCACCAGTCGCGCCGAAAAGGCCCACGATCTGCGTTGCGCCCAAAAGAATACCAGCGACCAGCACGACGTAGACGAGGCGTCGAGCAAAGTCGTTAAGTTCGCCGCCGAAGATAAGCATGCCGCCGGCGATCGCGACGGCAGCAAGTGCGATGTAGCCGGCCACGGGACCAGTGATCGATTCCTGAATTTGCTCAAGCGGTCCTTCCCACGGAAGGCTGCCGCCCGAACTGGCCCATGTTTGTGCGGTCGATGCAATAACGCCTGTGGCTGCAACCAGCACCGTGGCGATGACTGCTTGCTTAGGCGACATGTTGCGCTTCCTGTTCGTCAGTGGGCTGATCGCATTCAATCTGATATTGGCCATCGATGAACCTCTCGACGTGTATGAGGTCGCGAACACGGCGCCCGCGCGAGCTCCGTTCTATCGAAATGACGAGATCCACCGCCTCACCTATGACTTCTTGCATCGGCTGCTGGCTCGCTTCTGCGGTTAATTGTTCTAGGCGGCGCAACGCGGAAAGAGCGGTGTTTGCATGGACTGTTGCAACACCTCCCGGATGACCGGTATTCCACGACTTTAGTAACGTTAGTGCGGCGCCATCTCGCACCTCACCGACGACAATTCGGTCCGGACGCAGGCGCATGGTGCTCTTGAGAAGTCGCACCATATCAATGGTATCAGTCGTGCGCAGAAGTGCGGCATTTGCAGCCGAGCATTGGATTTCCGCCGTATCCTCGAGGATGACGAGGCGGTCATCCGGTGCTGACCTGACAATCTCGTCAATGATCGCGTTCGCAAGCGTCGTTTTACCCGAACCGGTCCCGCCGCAGATGATGATGTTGAGCCTTGCGGTAATCGCACTTCGGATCGTTGAGACTTGGTAGTCGGTCATGATGCCGCTTTGAACATAGTCTTGGAGCGGGATCACGTGTGATGCGCGGCGTCGTATTGCGAAGGCAGGCTTGGCGACGATTGGTGGCAACAAGCCCTCGAAACGGTGCCCGCCGATCGGGAGCTCGCCGGAGATGATCGGCTGTTCCGTATCGACTGCGGACTGGAGTGCATGTGCCACGGTGCCTATCACCATTTCCGCGGCCGCCGGCGACATTTCACCGGCTGCGGCGATTCCGTGGCCGAGGCGCTCGATGAACAGCTTTCCGTTTGGATTGAGCATGATCTCTACGACATTTGCGTCGTCGAGGGCGACGCAGAGTTCATCGCCGAGCGCTTCCTGGAGCTTGCGGACAAGTCGAGGGTGGGATCGAAGCTGGTACACTTGCGTCTCCCTAAGCCGCGTAAGTGGCAGGGCGGATGATTTGGGACCGGTAGCTGGCCGGGCGAAGCTTCAGGAACGTGTCAACGTTCGCGGGCAGCGCGCCGGCGACTGCCATCGTGACACCGAGCTTCTTTGGTCGGCCAAGGCGACGGAGCGGCCATCCGACGTGAGCAAGGATTCGTTCGAAACGAAGATCCGTGACCGTAACGATCTCGGTGAAACGGTTCGCGATGCACCATTCAATAATGCCGGCAAACATGCAGAGTGTTGCTTCGTGGACTAGGCCGCCTCGCCTGCCCTCTTCAATGGACGTGTCTACACAAAAGCGCGAACTCTCGATCATATTGGGATGAGTGACCAGGCCTTCGCCGGGAAGAAGCGAAGGGAAGACGTCAGCCAGCATGTTGGGGCCCTGCGCTGGAAGAAGACGTGCACAACCAACAAGTCGCCCGGTGTCGGAAGCGGCCAGAATGTATGTCGGCTGAAGCTTGTCGAAGTGATCCGATTCGCAGGCGTCCGTGACATTGACTTCCCAACCCAGCCGGCCATGGAAAACACGGGCGCGCAACTGATGATGACTGTGAAGAAGCCGGGTCTCGTCGTTGTTTCGGGGCTTCGAAATCGCAAGAATCTGCATGAATCTCTCCGTCTTTGGTTGCTCGACGAAAAATCAGCACAGATGGGCGCATTCGTGCAGTTGTAGGATTCGACAAGGTTTGCCGGTACTGAGTCGCCCGCTGGGTCATTGAGTCTTTGACGCTTTTGGTCGCCGGGGGTGCAACTTGGGTGAGGGCGCTTGTAGGATTCACAGCAAAACGCTTGATCCACTTACTGTATGGTTTCGGTCGCTAACAAATTGAAATTAAATGAAAAGCGTGGCCGGAAAAATGTCTCGGCCGACGGCGCGTTAACCGCTCGTTAACCATTAAGTCCTTGCCAAAGAATGCCTTTTGCGTATCGTCACGGTAAAAATGCAGTTCCGGCGAAAAAACCGTGATGAAAGATATGAGCGTGAGTGTGGCAACAAATTCAAATCGTCAGACATTGCCGAGCGTTGATGAAACCATTGGCGCACAAGCGGATCTGTTGAGCTCGCAGCTGCAATCGATGAGTGAGGCGCTCTTTCCGCCAACTTCGCAGAAAATCCTGAGGAAATTCACTTCCGGGGAGGCTGCCCGCCTGATCGGCGTATCTGATTCGACGCTGCGCAAGATGACCCTTGCTGGGGAAGGGCCGCAACCGGAGACTACCAGCAACGGTCGACGTCTTTATACGCTGTCTGACATCAATCAGATTCGGCGGGTGCTTGCCCAATCCACACGTGGGCGCGAGAGTATTGAATTCGTGCCCCATCGTCGTCCTGGTGAACATCTCCAGGTTCTAGCTATAACGAACTTCAAGGGCGGTTCTGGCAAGACAACCACGTCGGCACACCTTGTCCAGCACCTCGCGCTGCAAGGGTATCGCGTTCTAGCCGTTGATCTCGACCCCCAAGCGAGTTTGTCGGCCCTGCTCGGAGTACTTCCCGAGCTGGATGTCGCGTCCAACCAAACCCTCTATGCTGCCATCAGATACGATGGGGAGCGTCGCAACCTCTCGGACGTGATCCGGCCAACCTATTTCGACGGGTTGGATCTCGTTCCAGGCAATCTCGAACTCATGGAATTCGAGCACACGACGCCGAAGGCCCTGAGCGCTGGCGCTCGCGGCGAAACCTTGTTTTTCGCCCGCGTGGCCGCAGCACTTGATGAGGTCGCCGACAACTACGATGTTGTCGTCATCGATTGCCCACCACAACTCGGCTTCTTGACGTTGAGCGGACTGTGCGCGGCAACCGCTATGGTAGTGACTGTGCATCCTCAGATGCTCGACATCTCGTCCATGAGCCAATTTCTACTCATGACGCGCGATCTTCTTGGTGTTGTACGTGATGCGGGTGGCGATCTGAAATATGACTTCATACGCTATCTCCTGACGCGGTTCGAACCGCAGGATGCGCCACAGACGAAGGTGGCGGCCCTCCTTCGCAACTTGTTCGACGATCACGTCCTTACGAACCCGATGTTGAAGTCTGCCGCCGTATCCGATGCCGGTCTTACGAAGCAGACACTTTATGAGATTGGCCGTGAGAACTTGACTAGATCCACCTATGATCGCGCCATGGAAGCGCTCGACGCCGTAAATTCTGAGATTGAAGCGCTGATAAAACAAGCGTGGGGTCGCGCGTAGTGGACCCGGCGGAATTTGAAACCGGTTACGACACTCGATGGTTGCCGTTGGCTTGGCTCTGTCGAAGAGTTCAAGCAGACGTAAGATTTAAGTGAAGAAATGACAGGCGAGGCAACATGAGCAGGCGGGATTCGATTGACTCTCTCTTTCTGAAGAAGCCAGTTGCTACGGCTTCCTCCGCGTCAAAATCAGCAGACCGCGTGCGCACTGGCGCGATCTCAGCAATGGGCTCTTCGTTGCATGAGATGGCTGAAAACGCGAAACAGGCGACCCGACTTCAGCAGCAGTTGGCCGAGGGCGAAGCCGTCATTTCCATTGACCCGGCGTCGATTGATACCTCGAAGATCGTAGACCGTATCCCGGCTGACGTTGACCCCGCATTCGATGCTTTGGTCGCAAGCGTTGCCGAACACGGGCAGCAGGTACCGATCTTGGTGCGACCCAGCCCACAGACTACCGGCCGGTTTGAAATTGCTTATGGGCGCCGCCGGCTGAAAGCAGCAGCAAAGCTCGGGTTGCCGGTCCGAGCGATTGTGCGAAACCTTTCTGATAGTCAACTTGTCATTGCGCAGGGCCGTGAGAACCTTGATCGCAAAGACCTTTCATTCATCGAAAAGGCATTCTTTGCCAAGCACCTGGAAGACGCCGGATGCGACCGACCGACGATCATCGCAGCCCTCGCGTCCGACAAGGCGGACGTAAGCCGCTACGTCGCCACAGCGCGACAGCTGCCGGAAGACTTGGTTCAACTGATCGGCCCGGCACCGAAAGCCGGGCGGGCACGTTGGCTGGCGCTCGTTGATCACCTTGCCTCCCCTTCCAAGCTCGCGACCGCTCGCGAGCGGCTCATCGGCTATGCTGGCGACAGGCTCGAAAGTGACGCACGAATGGACGCATTGCTGCGTGCGCTTGGTGAAACAGACAAGGTAGCTACGGCCACCAAGACCGAAACGTGGAAGACGCCAGCCGGTAAACGCGGCGCACGCATCGAAGCGCGAAACGAGAAAACAACCATCATTTTCGAAGAGAAGGTGGTCCCTGCGTTCGCACAGTTCGTTTCAGCGAAACTGAATGACCTCTACAAGGAGTTCCAAGGCGAGGGAGACAATGAATGATAACAAGCCTGTGATCATCCGTTAGATAGTCACACAGCAAAGAAAAAGGCCCCCGAAACGGATCCGGAAGCCCTTCTCAATTAGTTCGCACCTAAGAGAATCGCATTTCTCGGAATCCCCGTCAAGAGATTTTGGCACCGTTTTGGTGAGCGTTTTTCTGTTGCCTTTGATAAGGTGAAAGAAAATGCAGAGTGGACAGGTA
>JAESFW010000175.1_pt1 | contig 102890 bp, 76 predicted proteins | sample 9269481 | NCBI WGS metagenome assembly JAESFW01 (sample SAMN14515350, study PRJNA621654) | algae metagenome | isolation source: Lyngbya sp. HA4199-MV5 and co-occurring heterotrophs from soil with... | place: USA: Ahupuaa O Kahana State Park, Hawaii | collected 2009-07-21 | reverse complement strand
GTTCAGCGACCATTCATGTTGCACCCGCGATAATCCGTCATACCACGCCCGGTCTTATGCGAAATATGCAAGAAATCGGAGTTGGCACGACAGATAGCAGACTATGAATATTCTCGCCAAGCACGCTCGCGCGCGGAAACGGGAAAACGAGTGGCTGTCCATGCGTCCGACGAAGGCTTCCCTGCGCCGCAAAAGACCGTCTCAGCGCGGCCCCGAGTGCTCGAACGGCGGTCCCAAGACCCGTCACTGAAAGCCTCGAGGACGCGGGTGCATCCGCCGCAGAAGGACTGCGGCGCGTCAAATCCGGTACCCGGAAGGGGTGAGACAAGTGTCATTGTTCCAGGTGTATGCAAGAGCGCTCAGTTATCTTGCGGTCCACAAGTTCCGTGTGTCGGCGATCGTTCTCGCCAACGTCATTCTGGCGGCAATCACGATTGCCGAACCGATCCTGTTCGGCCGCATCATCGACGCCATTTCGTCGAAAGGCGAAGTCACGCCGATGCTGCTGATGTGGGCAGGTCTCGGCGTCTTCAACACCGTCGCCTTCGTGCTGGTCGCCCGCGAGGCGGACCGGCTGGCCCATGGCCGCCGCGCTACGCTTTTGACGGAAGCCTTCGGCCGTATCGTTTCCATGCCGCTCGCCTGGCATAGCCAGCGCGGGACGTCGAACGCGCTGCACACGCTGCTGCGCGCCTGCGAAACCCTGTTCGGTCTCTGGCTGGAATTCATGCGCCAGCATCTGGCCACTGCTGTTGCGTTGATGCTGCTTATTCCGACCGCCTTTGCCATGGACGTGCGTCTCTCGCTCGTGCTCCTCGTGCTCGGCGCGGCCTATGTCATGATCAGCAAGGTGGTGATGAGCCGCACCAAGGAGGGCCAGGCCTCCGTCGAGAACCACTACCACACGGTCTTCTCCCACGTGTCCGACGCGATCAGCAACGTCTCGGTCGTGCACAGCTACAACCGCATCGAGGCTGAAACCCGTGAGCTGAAGAAGTTCACCGAACGGCTGATCTCCGCTCAGTTCCCGGTGCTCGACTGGTGGGCGCTCGCAAGCGGTCTGAACCGCGTCGCCTCCACCATCTCGATGATGGCCATCCTCGTCATCGGCACCGTGCTGGTACAGCGCGGCGAACTCGGCGTCGGCGAAGTCATCGCCTTCATCGGCTTTGCCAACCTTCTGATCGGTCGCCTCGACCAGATGAAGGCCTTCGTGACGCAAATCTTCGAAGCCCGCGCCAAGCTTGAGGACTTCTTCACGCTGGAAGACGCCGTGCGCGAACGCGACGAGCCGGCTGGTGCCACCGAGCTTCCGGCTGTTGCTGGCGAGGTCGAGTTCCGCAACATCTCCTTCGACTTTGCCAACACGAACCAGGGCGTGCACAACGTCTCTTTCACGGCCAAGGCCGGCCAGACGATCGCCATCGTCGGCCCGACCGGCGCCGGTAAGACGACGCTCGTCAACCTGCTGCAACGCGTCCACGAGCCGCGTGACGGCCAGATCCTGATCGACGGCAACGACATCTCGAAGGTGACGCGCAAGTCGCTGCGCCGCTCGATCGCCACCGTCTTCCAGGATGCGGGCCTGATGAACCGTTCGATCTCGGACAACATCCGTCTCGGCCGTGACGATGCGACGATCGAAGAAGTCATGGCCGCCGCCGAGGCTGCCGCCGCCTGCGACTTCATCGAAGGCCGCACGACCGGCTACGACACGGTGGTCGGCGAACGCGGCAACCGCCTGTCGGGTGGTGAACGCCAGCGTGTGGCGATTGCCCGCGCGATCCTCAAGAACGCGCCGATCCTGGTGCTCGACGAGGCGACCAGCGCCCTCGACGTCGAGACCGAGGCCCGTGTCAAGGATGCGATCGATGCGCTTCGCAAGAACCGAACGACCTTCATTATCGCCCACCGCCTGTCGACGGTGCGCGAAGCCGACCTGGTGATCTTCATGGATCAGGGCCGGATCGTCGAGATGGGCGGCTTCAACGAGCTCAGCCAGAGCAACGGCCGCTTTGCAGCGCTCCTTCGCGCCAGCGGCATCCTGACGGACGAGGACGTCCGTATGAGCCACACGGCGGCATAAGTCGCTCGCCCAAGTTCAAACACATCGAAACCACCCGCTGCAAGGCGGGTGGTTTTTTTGTTTCCGGCCATTCGACGCGGCCCGCCAAGCGGCTTGTCATTTCCGTGAAACTTGATAGAGCGGAATTCCGGCTTCAATTCCAAGGGAATCACCAATGCCGGATATCTCCACCATCGCACTCTTCGCCGCCGCAAGCCTGGTGCTCACCGCCACGCCCGGTCCCGACATGCTGTTGATTGCGTCGCGTAGCGTCAGCCAGGGGCGTGCAGCCGGGTTTCTGACCTATGCCGGCATCGCGCTCGGCACCTATGGCCACGCGCTCGCCGCAGCACTCGGGCTTTCCCAGCTCTTCCTGACCGTGCCTATTGCCTATGAGATCGTGCGCTGGGCGGGCTGCGCCTACCTGCTGTATCTCGCCTTGAAAACGATCCGCGCGGACGCAGCGGGCGGCTCCCCGATCTCGACACTTAAGCGGCTTTCAGGCCGGAGGATCTTCGCGGAGGGCCTGCTGACGAATATCCTCAATCCGAAGATGGCACTCTTCGTGCTGGCGCTGTTCCCGCAATTCGTGAAACCCGACAGCGGCTCGATGGTCCTGCAGATGCTGCTGCTCGCAACGATATTGAACGGGATCGGGCTTGTCGTGAACGGATCGGTCATCCTTGCAGGCAGCCATATCCGCCGGCGTCTGTCCGGATTCAGCCGCTTCCCGAAGCTGCCGCAGTACCTGCTCGCCGGCGTCTTCGCAGGGCTGGCCTGCCGGCTTGCGCTCGGCGCTAGGAACTAAAGCATGTCGCGCAAAAGTGTGCAGCGGTTTTGCGACAACGACATGCGCGAAATCAAAGACCTAAAGCGCGAAAGGCGTATCTGAAAGATCGCAATGCGCTTTAGCGCCAAGGCGACCGAAACAGCGGGGCGGCGTGCCTCACGTCGCCCGCAGCGGCTTGGCTGCCGTCAGCCCCTTCAACCATTCGAGATAGTAGGCATAGGCAAAATGCAGCCCGATGCCCGCAAGCACGAAGAGGCTGCCAAAGACGGGATTGCGCCCGGTGACGAACAGAAGCACCTGCCCCGCCATCGCCAGGATCGTGCCGAAGATGAAAACGGCCAGAGAATGGCGGCCGACGACGGCAAGCGGATGGTCGCGATCGAGCTTCGCAAGATTGCTGATCCTTGGCGTCACCACGATGATGTAGGCGATTGCCAGCACGTGCAGCAGCCGCGGCAACGACAGGAACGTCTTGTCGAAACCGGTGAGAACCGCCGGCAGGCCGAAGGAGAGGTCGATACTCCAGAAGGAAAACAGCACCCAGACCGCCGAGACCACGAGATAGAGGGCCGAAAGCGCGATCAGCCAGCGCCACCGCGGCAAGGTCCTGCCGTTGCGCACTGATGTCATCGAGACGACGCCGATGACGAACAGGAACTGCCAGGACCAGGGATTGAGGAACCAGTAGCCCTCGTCGAGGAAGTTCGACGGCACAAATTTGTAGATGCCGGCGGCCAGCCACAAGGCGGCCGATAACAGCAACAGCAATTTCTTGCTGACCCCGTTGAGCCAGAGGACGACCGGCAGCATCAGGAACAGCGCCGCGTACATGGACAGGATGTTGTTGTAGCCGAGCTGGTGTCCGAGCAGAACCATGGCGACGATACCCTGCTCCGTCTGTTCCACCATTGGCCGGATGTTGATTTCACCGATCAGGTCCTGCCGGCCAAAATAGAGCGCGCCGCCGGCAAAGATCGCCAGCGTGACGATGCTGGTCATGATATGGGCGATGTAGAGCGCCAGCGCCCGGCGCCAGATTTTCAGCGTCATCGCCAGCCGCCCGCCGGCGACGAACGTGGCGCCATAGGCGAGACCGACCGAAAGGCCGGAGATCAGAACGAAGGCTTCGGCCGAATCCGAGAAGCCGAAGTTCTTGTGCGTCAGATATTCGAGATATTGTCCGGGAACGTGATTGACGAAGATCGTCAAGAGACACAGCGCCCTGAACACGTCGAGGCGGGCGTCACGCTCCCTCGGAACCATTCGGGCGACCGTAGAGTGTACGTCGCCCTGAAAAGTCTTTTGCAGCATGCAGTCCGTTTTCCAGGATTTGGCGCCCCGCCCCATCCCTGTTGAAACGGGCGCCGGCGGCCCATACCGTCAAACGAGCGGAATGGCCGGCACCATGAGGAGCGGCACCGCACAACGCGCGCGGTCGCAGCAGCTTGAAATGACACGAACCCGGCCTTCGAGGTCGTGCCGCCGGCAGGTCCGCAAAGAAAAAACCGGCCTTGCCCTTGCGGAAACAAAGCCGGTTTCATCCTGTCATCAAGACCGGCCGCTACAGCAAAATGCCTTCATGCGCGTTTTTTGTGACACTATTGTTGATGCTGACGATCGGCTCGCCACTTTTCTCGTCGCGCTTGACCGAAATCTTGTGCCGAGCGCCGTTAAGCGTCACTTCCGCCGAGTAGCCGTCCCAGGCGGCCGGCAGCACCGGCCGAATGACCAGCCTGTCGCCCTGCCTGCGGATACCGAGAATACCCTCGATGCCAACGCGGTAGAGCCAGCCTGCAGAACCCGTGTACCAGGTCCAGCCGCCGCGGCCCGCCAGGTCGCCTTCGCCGTAGATATCGGCGGCAACCACATAGGGCTCGACGCGGTAGTGCTCGGCCGCCTCGCGGCTGTCGGCATGTGAAATCGGGTTCAGCATCTGGAACACACGCCAGGCCTCTTCCGCCCTGCCCTGCTCGGCAAAGGCGAGAGCCACCCAGGTGGCAGCGTGGGTATACTGCCCGCCGTTTTCGCGTACGCCGGGCGGATAGGCCTTGATGTAGCCCGGATCCTGCGGTGACCGTTCGAGCGGCGGCGTGAATAGCCGTACGATGCGCTGGTCGGGATCGACCAGCTCGGCCATGACCGCATCCATCGCCTTCAACGAACGCTGTTCGTCGCCCTCGCCCGAGAGCACGCTCCAGGACTGGCCGATCGAATCGATCCTGCATTCCAGCGCCTCGCTGGTGCCGAGCGGCGTGCCGTCGTCGTAGTAGCCGCGACGGTAGTAGTCGCCATCCCATCCGGCCGTCGCGAGCGCCTTCTTGAGAGCCTCGAGATGCGCCTCCCACCGGGTGACGCGGGCCTCGTCCTTGCGCTCACGCGCATAGGGCAGGAAACCGCGCAGCGTCCCGGCCAGGAACCAGCCCAGCCAGGTGCTCGTGCCTTGGCCCTTCTCGCCAACCCGGTTCATGCCGTCGTTCCAGTCGCCGGCAAGGAACAGCGGCAGGCCGTTCTCGCCGGTCCGCTTGATCGCGAGATCAAGCGCCCGGGCGCAATGCTCGTAGATGTCGCCGATCTCCTCGGAGATCTCCGGCTTGTAGAAGGCATCGTGCTGCCCCTCCTCCAGCGCCGGTCCCTTGATGAAGGGGAGCCGCTCGGCCAGAAGATCGGAGGTGCCGGTCACCGTGTTGTAACGGGTCACGGCATGGGCGAGCCAGACGACGTCGTCCGAGATCATCGTGCGCACGCCCGCACCGGTGCCCGGCAGCCACCAGTGCTGCACGTCACCCTCGGTAAACTGCCGAGCCGCAGCATTGAGGATCTGCGCGCGGGCAAGCTCCGGACGATGGATCAGGAAGGCCAGCGTGTCCTGCAGCTGGTCGCGGAAGCCGAAGGCACCGCTTGCCTGGTAAAACGCCGAGCGCGCCATGATGCGGCAGCCGAGGCTCTGATAGGGCAGCCAGTGGTTGATCATGGCGTTGAAGGCCGGATCCGGCGTTTCCACCTTCACGATGTCGGTGAAATCGCGCCAGAACGACTTGTTCGCCTCAAGCACCGTGTCGAACGCGGTTTCACGCAGCTCGCCGACGACAGCACGGAGCTGGTCTTCGGTGTCGGCATCACCCAGAATGAAGGTGACCTGGCGCTCGGCACCGGGCTCGATGGTGATGTTGGTTGCAAGCACCGCGCAAGGGTCGCCATCGACGTCGATAGACCCCGACAGTTCAGCGCCCGAGACAACCGCCTGCGGCACCAGGATGCCGCCGATCGCGCCCAGGAACTCCCGTCGGCTCGACGTGTGGCCGGCAGCCTCCCCGCCCTCAACGGCGAAGAAGGCGGAACGACCGGAGAAGTCGATGCTATACGGATTGGTCGCCACCAGCGCCTCGGCGGTTTCGTCCCATTTGGAAAGGACGAACGGCGCCGAGCGGGCACGGTTGTTGCCGAGCACCCACTCATTGTAGCCATAGAGCCTGAGCTGCCGCGCCGACGCCGAACGGTTGCGGATCGACACGCGGATAAGCTTGGCCGGCAGGCTGCGGTGAACAGTCTGGGTGGCCTCGATTTCAAGCTCGTCCTGGGTGCTGCGGAAGGTCGAGTAGCCGAGCCCGTGCGCCGTTTCGAAGACGACGGAGCGACGGCGTGACAGCGCCGCATAGGGTGTCGAGACGGTGCCGCTCGCCATATCGCGAATGAAGATCGCTTCACCGGGACGGTTGATAACCGTGTCGTTGGTCCAGGGTGTCAGCTGGTAGTCGCGCGAGTTGCGGCTCCAGGAATAGGCAGCGCCTTCTGCGGAGATGTGGAAGCCGAAGCTGTCATTGGAGATCACGTTGATCCAGGGCTGCGGCGTCGCTTCGCCGCCGCGCAGGCGCACGACATATTCCCGGCCGCCGTCGGCAAAGCCGCCGAAGCCGTTCCAGAAGGAAAGGCCATCACCCTTGATCTCAGCCGGGGTGACTTCCCCGTTCTCCTGCGGCGCCGCCAGTAGCGGCCCGACGAACTCGCTGCTTTTCTCGCCCTTCACCGGGACCGGCGAATAGAGCGAGTTGGCGCGGGCGATCTGGTCCGAGATCGTGCCGTTGCGGGCGTGGAAGACGGCGCGCGACGCCGACAGCAGGGTCGACCATGTCTCCGCTTCCATCAGGTCGCGGCGCACCGAGAAGATGTGCTGGCGCGGGCCGTCGGAGAGACCGCGCAGCCTCAGGTTCTCGCACATGGAATCGAGCGCATGCTGCATGTCCTGCGCATAGGACGAGGCCCGCTCGTTGATGATGACGAGGTCGGCGGTGATGCCGCGGGCGCGCAGATATTCCTGCGCACGCAGCGCTTCGCGGGCAATGCCGAGATCACCGTCGTCGTTGATGCGCAGGCAGAAGATGGGGTAGTCGCCGGAAATCGCCAGCGGCCACAGCTTCGTCTGCGAATCGAGGCCCGCCTGCACCGTCGCCGCATCGGCACGCAGGTGCATGTCCGGATAGACGAGGTAGCGGCCGAGCATCTGGAAGCTCGCCGCTTCCTGCGACGTCACGCCGACATGGCGCATCTGCACCTGGCTGCGGGTCCAGGCGTGGATGAGTTCCTGGTTGAAGGTTTCCGGATGGCGATAGCGATCGATCGCCCGGTCGACTTCCTCACGGCTTGGCGCTGCGATCGTCCAGAAGACGACACTGACCTTCTTGCCGGCGGGAACCCGCACGACGCGACGCAGCGACATGATCGGGTCCAGTGTGAAGCCGTCCGTTCCCGACAGCACCGAATCCGTATCGAAGGCTGCGGCTTCCGCCAGCGTGCGGCCCGGGCCGATGAAGCGGCGGCGGTCGGTCTCGGCTTCCGTGTGGCGGTCGCTGCCGGCATTGTCGGTGACGAGATGCGCCACCTCCATGTCCGGGTCACCGGAACTGCGCTTGTTGCGGCTGACGCGGATGACGTCGCCGCGACGGCTGATTTCCGTCCGCACGAACATCTTCGAGAAGGCCGGATGGGCGCTGTCGGCCTCATCGGTCGAAAGCACCGGTTCGGCATAGGACGTCACTTCGATGAAGCGATCCTGGGTGCCGGTGTTGAGCAGCATGACCCGCCGCCCTTCGGCGTCATGTTCGGTCGCAACGATGCATTCGACTTCGCTGGTGAGGTCGCCGACGGTCTTGACGAATTCCGCCTTGTCGTCGCCGAAGCGGGTCAGCACCTTTTCGCCGGGCGCACGCCGCGGCTCCGACGTCGTCGACCACCATTCGCCGGTCGTCGTGTCACGCAGGAAGATGAAGGTGCCGGTACGGTCCTCGACCGGGTCCGGCTTCCAGCGGGTCACGGCCTGGCCGTTCCAGCGGGCATAGCCGGCGCCATTGGCGGTCAGCATCACCGAATAGTGGCCGTTGGAGAGAAACACGGTCTCGCGATCCTGTGCCAGCGGATTCTCGATGATGCGGACTTCCGGACGCAGGAGGTCGTCCTGGCCCTTGCCGACCGATTCCGGCTCGCGCTTGGCATTCATGATCGGGATGTCGCGCGGCGCCTTTTCCTGCAGCAGCAATTCAGCCGCCTCGATCACCGGATCGGCGTGGAACCACTCGCGCAGACGGCCATTGAAGACGACGTTGGCAACGGCCGCGATCGACATGCCATGGTGGTGCGCATAGTAGTTGCGGACAACAGCACATTTCTGCCCCTCGGGCACACGCGTCGGCGTGAAGTCGACGGCATCGTGGTAGCCATAGGCGCCGAGCGCACCGACTTCGCGAAGGCGTGCGAGGTTGGCGAGCGCCGACTTCGGATCGTACATGCAGGCAAGGATCGAGGCGTAGGGCGCAATGACCGCGTTCTGGCCGAGGCCGCGCTTGAGGCCGAGCGTCGGCACACCGAAGTTGGTGTACTGGTAGGTGAGTTCGTGGTCGCGCGCGTTGAAGGCTGCTTCCGAAATGCCCCAGGGCGTGCCGAGACGACGACCGTGGTTGATCTGTTCTTTCACGACCAGATTGTTGGTCTGGTTGAGGATGCCGCCCTGCCGCTCCTGCATCACCAGCGGCGGCATCAGGTATTCGAACATCGAGCCGGACCAGGAGATCAGCGCACCACGTGCGCCGATCGGCACGATCGGACGGCCAAGCTTGTACCAGTGCTCGGTCGGGAGATCCCCCTTGGCGATCGCAAACAGGCTGGTGAGGCGCGCTTCCGAAGCCAGGAGGTCGTAGCACGCCTCGTCGAGCTCGTTGGCATTGACGCGGAAGCCGATCGACAACAGCCGGCGCTCAGGCCGGAACAGGAAGCCGAAATCCATCGAGAAGGCGATATCGCGCGCCCGGTCCTTCAGCACCAGCAGGCGCTGGCGCAAGGCCTCGATGGCGCCGAGATCGAAGACGCCGTCGGCGATATGGGCTTCGCAGGTGGTGACCAGCGAACTGGCCCACTTCGTCACTTCGCCGCTCTGCGGCGTGCGCACCTCATGGTCGAGATTGACCGTGAGCTTGTGCATGTCGCGTGCAAGCACCGCGAGGTTGATCACCCGGATAGAGGCAAATTCGTGCTCGCGCTTGATCGCGGCGAGCGCGTTCTGGAAGCCGACGATACGCTCCTCGATCAGGCGGCGCAGCGGGCGAACCGTCTTGCGATCGTCGGGCAGGTCGTGCAGCACTTCCTGAAGGATCGCCACGACATCGCCGATGCCGGTGAGGCTGCCCTGCACGTGCGCCGACGGCGCTTCGGCCCAGTCGCGGCACATCGACGAAACGGCGATCAGGTGGCCGGCCAGGTTGCCGCTGTCGACCGACGAGATGTAACGCGGCTCCATGGTTTCGAGCGTGTTGGTCCGATACCAGTTGAACAGGTGGCCGCGATACTTCGGCATCCGGTCGATGGTGGCGATCGTCTGTTCCAGCCGGTTGATCGTCTCCTCGAAGCCGATCCAGCCGAAATCGCGCGCCGAGATAACCGACAGCAGGTAGACGCCGATATTGGTCGGCGAGGTCCGTTCTGCCAGGACCGGCTGCGGTGTTTCCTGGAAGTTGTCCGGCGGCAGGAAGTGCTGCTCGGCGGTCACGAAGGTCTCAAAGTAACGCCACGTGCGGCGCGCGATCAGGCGCATCTCGTCGATCGCCTCGTCGGAAACGACGAGCTGATCTTCGGTTTCGGCCGACTGGCTGACGAACCAGGCAACCGCCGGAGACAGCGCCCAGAGCAGGGCGAAGGGAATGCCAATGAAAGGCAGGCCTGTATCGGAGATAGCCGCAAGCGCGAGCGAGATCGCCGACAGTGCGGGCGCGATCCACATGGCGCGATAATAGTCGCCGATCGTGCCGTGGCCGGCGCTCTGCACCTGCGCGGCCGTGCGCCATTCGAGCATCAGCTTGCCGCTGACGAAGGTGCGGTAGAGCGAGCGCACGATCGCGTCGCACATCATTGCCGCATTGTGGGCGATGAAGACGATGCGCAGCGCCACTTGCGCATTGGCGGCACGGACTTCGGTCAGCACGGCGTGAAGATGTGCGCGAGCGACGATGTCGTTGCGGCGCGGCAAGAGGCCGTTGATCAGCGACAGGGTCGGAGCCACGAACAGGCTGAAGATCAGGACGATCTGCCAGATCAGCGCTTCGGTCGGCTCCATGTAGTACCAGCCCATGACGGATGCGATGAGCCAGGCAAGCGGGATCAACGAACGGCGCAGGTTGTCGTACATCTTCCAGCGGCCGAGCATCGACAGCCCGTTCGAGAAGTTGAAAATATACGGCAGCAGCTGCCAGTCGCCACGCGCCCAGCGATGCTGGCGCGACATCTCGACCTCGTAGCGGGTCGGGAAATCCTCGACGAGCTCGACGTCGGTCACCAGCGCGCAGCGCACGTAGGACCCTTCGAGCAGGTCATGGCTGAGAACGGCGTTTTCCTCGATACGGCCCTTGAGCGCCGCCTCGAAGGCGTCGACATGGTAGAGGCCCTTGCCGGTGAAGCTGCCTTCCCCGGCAATGTCCTGGTAGACGTCGGAGACGGTGAAGACGTAAGGGTCGATGCCGCGGTTGGCCGAAAAGATGCGCTGGAAGGCCGATGCTTCACTGCCCGTGGTCAGCGACGGCGTCACGCGCGGCTGCAGCAGGCTATAGCCGGCGATCACGTCCTGGGTCTTCGGATCGACCACCGGACGGTTGATCGGATGGTACATCTTGCCGACGAGCTTCGTCACCGCATCGCGCATCAGGCGCGTGTCGGAATCGAGCGTCATGACGTATTGCACGTTTTCCGGCACCGTGTTGGCGCCCTGCAGGAACGACGTGTCGCGGTCGCCGCGCAGAAGCATGTTCAGCTCGTGCAGCTTGCCGCGCTTGCGCTCCCAACCCATCCACACGCCTTCCTGCTCGTTGTAGAGGCGGCGGCGATGCAGCAGGTAGAAACGCGTCTTGCCGTCATAGGCATAACGCGCCGAGAGCTGGGCGATCTCGCGCTTGGCGTAGTCGAGGACGTCCGTATCGGTGCTTGCCTCCTCGACCTTGCTGTCGGCCCAGTCGCTGACGAGCGCGAAGTAGATCTCGCCGCGCGGATTGGCGAGGTAATGCACTTCGAGATTGCGCACCAGTTCGTCGACATGGTCGCGCTTGGATATCAGGCACGGCACGGCAACAAGCGTGCGGGCGTGCTCGGGAATGCCGTCGATGAACTCGTAGCCGACAAGACGGGACGGTTTGACGAACAGCGTCACCAGGGTGTTGAAGAGACCCATCGCACCTTCGGACGCCGGCAGCGCGAAGAGCAGCAGCATGATCAGCTTCGCCCCGCTCGGGATCGCCATCGGGCTGACGAAGGAATAGACGGCGATCATCGCGAGGATCGTCAGGAGGATGTTCGGTCCGGCGATCGCGAACCAGTCGAGCTTGCGGCTGAGGCGAATGATCGTCTGCAGCACGGACGGCCGGTAGCCGATCTTCTTTTCCAGTACCTTGCGCTGCTTGCCGACAAGGAAGGAGCCGACGTTCGGTTCCTGCAGCGGCGCCTCGGTCTTGGCCGCGTCTTCCGCCTCGCGCACCATCTCGACGGCGATCTGGGTCACTTCGTATTCGCTGTGGCCGGAGCGGCGCGCCAGCTTCTCGATCGTGTCGCGGTATTTGTTGCGCGAGCCGAAGTCGAGGGAGGCGTAGTCCGTACCTTCGCGCAGTGCAGCGTCGATCTTGCTGACGCTCTCAAACCAGACGGCCCAATCGGTGTCGTCGATCTCGCGCAGGCTGCGGATGATGTTGCTCATCGTCGCATTGCCGGACGAGAGGCGGTTCTGCTCGGCGACCAGCGCGCTTTCGACGTCGCTGCCGCGCTTTTCAAGCTGCTCCTCGATCCAGGCGATGACCGCGCCCGAAGTCTGCGAGCCATCGCGCATGCGGTAGAGCAACTGCGCGACGAAGGTGTTGTCGGCGGCCATTGCTTCCGACTCGGCGAGCAAGGTCCGGGATTTTTCCGGGTCGTTCAAACGGACGATCTGGTCGGCGACGTCGTTGGCCTTGCGGCGCATGCCGCGCGAACGCTCGACGCGGATCGCGATGCGCCGCAGGTTCTCGATCAGCACGAAACGCAGGATGGACGGCAACGCCCAGAGCTCGCCGATCTTGAACGTATCGTGCTTCTGGAAACCTTCCACGATCGCCGTGACGCTTTCGCGCGTCACCGTGCTGTGCGTATGCGCGACATAGAGCCAGGCAAGCGCCATGGTGCGCGGGATCACGGTTCCCGAAACCGAAAGCGTCGGCAGCTGGCGATAGAACCGGCGGGGGAAATCGCGACGGACTTCTTGGATCGCCTCCTCGACGACGTGATGGTTGTCGAGCAGCCACTCGGCGGCCGGCGTGATCGTCGCTCCCGCCTCAACGTCCGCAGCCGTCGCACGATAGACGCGCAAAATCTCGTTTTCGTTTTCGCGATGCCGCGGACGGAATTCGAACGGGAAGAAGCCCGGCAGAGACGAGACGCCCTTCAGTGCGAGGTCCTCACCGGATTGCCGGAGATCGTCCATCGAGAAGAAGGTTGCGCGGATCGAATCGTTATAGTCGATCTGCTTCGCTTCCGGTTCGCGCGGAGAGGTGGGCGGCGTAGTTTGAAGCTGCATGGGTACGGGTTCTGAATCCAACCGGGGTTGATCGGCCCGGCCCTCGGTGGGGGTCCGGGTTGGCTGTGGCCCTGAGAAATCAGGCTGAGCCGGCGCATTGCTAGACACGGTCATGTGTCCTCCCATCCACCGTCATCTCCCGGAAAACCGGGACCTGGCGGTAACAGGCACCGCCCGCGACTGGGCATCGGAGATCGCAAAGCCGGCGGCGCATTGATTTTCAAGGCCGCGGTGATGCATGAAAATGGCATTTTTTAGCCGTGGTGCCAACAGCTTGCAAGGATTGCTCATACAAGTTTGGACGATTTGCGCACAGTCGTTTCAGGCCGATGCCGGCCGCAGTGCGGACCCCCTTGGCACTTCGATACAGCTCTCTCAAACGCCCCTTCTCAAGCTTCATCGCGGATGGCAGACAAGGCGAAACGTGAAGGGGCGAGGAAGGTTCCTTCGATTTGAAGAAAAGCGCCGACCGGCTCAACCCACCTGTTCGGTGATCCATTCGCGAAAAGCGAGGCTGATCGGGTTCTCGAGTTTGCCCTCGGGCACGGCGAGATAGTAGCTGTTTTCCGTCTGCATCGGCCGATCAAGCACGATCCGCAAGGTTCCGTCCGCAAGTTCCTGCTCGATCAGATAGCGCGGCAGAAGAGCAAAGCCGAGCCCGGCGATCGCCGCCTCGATCACCATCGAAAACTGATCGAAACGGTTGCCGCGATAGGCACCCCTCCCATCCATGTCGTTGGCCTCGAACCATTGCGCCCAGAGCTTCGGCCGTGTGGCGAGATGGAGCATCGGGCCGGTGACGATATCCTGAGGCGCCTCGACCGGGTGAGCTGCCAGCATGGTCGGACTTGCCGCCGGCACGATGATTTCGCTGCAGAGATAGCTGCAGGTGGCGCGCGCCCAGACCGGCTGGCCGTAGTGAATGGCGAGATCGAAATTCTGCTCCTCGAAATCGAACGGCGCCGAACGCGAGGCGATGTTGATCACGGTGTCCGGATGGCGCTTGAGGAAATCGGGAAGGCGTGGCACGAGCCAGCGGCTGCCGAAGGTCGGCAGCGACGCGATCGACAGCGTCGAGTCCGCCCGGGCAGACGCCATGGCCCGCACCATCAGCTCTTCCGTCTGGTTGAGCAGGCGGCGCACCTCCGGCAGGAACTTCTGGCCGGCATCCGACAGGATCACACGCTGGCGCACGCGCTCGAAGAGCAGCACGCCCAGCTGGTTTTCGAGATCCTTGATCTGGCGGCTGACCGCGCTCTGCGTGAGGTTCAGTTCGGCTGCGGCCTGGGTAAAGCTGCCATGTCGGGCCGCGCACTCGAACGCCTGCAGCGTCGTCACGTCGGGAACCAGTCTGCGGCTTAACTTCATTCCGCCCTCGCATCAACATAGTCGGAAGCAACGCGATCAATGGCCAGTTCGATCGAATATGATCCGAAATGAGAATGACCTTGTCCTTCACCCATAGCGCGAGGCGAGCCCCAGTGAAAGAGAATAGTTTCGTATCCGCCGACGACATCCGTTCGGCCTTTTCCGCAGCCATGTCGGTCATGTACCGCGAAGAGGTGCCGGCCTACGGCACGCTGATGGAGCTGGTCGCCAAGGTGAACGCCGATACGCTCGCCGCCCACCCCAAGCTGAAAGAGCGTCTCGACGCGACGGATTCGCTCGACCGCATCTCCGAAGAGCGCCACGGCGCGATCCGGCTCGGCACCCCGGCCGAGCTTTCGATGATGCGCCGCGTCTTCGCCGTCATGGGCATGTATCCCGTCGGCTACTACGACCTGTCGACCGCCGGTGTTCCGGTTCACTCGACGGCCTTCCGCCCGGTTGGCGATGCCGCGCTGAAGCACAACCCGTTCCGCGTCTTCACCTCGCTGCTGCGCCTCGATCTCATTGCCGACGAAGCACTGCGCGCCGAAGCGGACGTGATCCTCGCCGAACGCCGCATCTTCACCGACGGTGCCGTGGAGCTCGCTGAAAAGGCCGAGCGCGAGGGTGGCCTCGACAAGGCGGATGCCGAGCGTTTCGTTTCGGAAGTGCTCGAAACCTTCCGCTGGCACGACAAGGCCAATGTCAGCGCCGACATGTACAAGCGCCTCCACGACGCCCACCGCCTGATTGCCGACGTCGTTTCCTTCAAGGGTCCGCACATCAACCACCTGACGCCGCGCACGCTCGACATCGACAAAGTGCAGGCGCTGATGCCGGAATACGACATCGCGCCGAAGGCCGTGGTCGAGGGCCCGCCGACCCGCAAGTGCCCGATCCTTCTGCGCCAGACGTCTTTCAAGGCACTGGAAGAGCCAGTCTCCTTCAAGGACGCCGACGGCGCTTGGAAAGAAGGTTCGCACACGGCCCGTTTCGGCGAGATCGAACAACGCGGCATCGCGCTGACCCCGAAGGGCCGCGCGCTCTATGACGATCTGCTCGACGCCTCGCGCAAGATCGTCCGCCCGGCCGCCGACGGCTCCAACGCCCGCGAATACGAAGCCGCCCTTGCCGGGGCTTTCGAACCCTTCCCGGACACCTGGGCAGGCATCCGCGAGGCCGGTCTCGGCTATTTCAGCTACTCGCTGACGGAGAAGGGTCGCAAGACCGGAATTTCAGCCAAGCGCGACATCGAAGCGCTGATCGCCGATGGCCTCGTCCAGTTCGACGCGATCGTGTATGAAGACTTCCTGCCGGTCAGCGCCGCGGGCATCTTCCAGTCGAACCTCGGCGACGGCGCGCAGCAGGATTTCGTTGCAAGCCCGAACCAGAAGCGTTTCGAGACCGATCTCGGCGCGACCGTACTTAACGAGTTCGACCACTATGCCGGTATCGAACAGGCCTCGATCGAAAGCTGCATCCAGGCCTTGACCGGCGCCATCGCTGCGGAATGATGCTTCTCTGATGATCGATCAACTGCACATCGACGCGCTGAGCGACATCCTTGGAGACAAGGGTGTCGTCACGCGTCCGGAAGATCTGGATGCCTACGAGACCGGCGCGCGCTACGATCGCGGCCGGACGTCGCTCGTGCTGCGGCCGGCGACGACCGAAGAAGTTTCCGCTGTCGTTGCCTACTGTGTGAAAAACGGCATCGCGCTGATCCCGCAATCCGGCAACACCGGCCTCGTTTCCGGCTCGACCCCGGACCAATCGGGTGATGAAGCCGTCCTCAGCCTCGACCGGCTGGCGAAACGCTTCGAACTCGACCTCGACAACCGCTCGGTCTGTCTCGATGCCGGTTTCCGGCTCTCCGATCTCAACCGGCGGCTGGAAGAGCACGGCCTGTTCTTTCCAATCGACCTTGGCGCCGACCCGCGCATCGGCGGCATGATCGCCACCAACACGGGCGGTTCGCGCTTCCTGAAGTATGGCGACGTGCGCCGCAACACGCTCGGCCTCAAGGTGGTGCTTGCAGACGCGGACGGGACCGTTCTCGACCTGCAAAGCGACCTGCGCAAGAACAACACCGGCATCGACTGGAAGCAGCTCTTCGTCGGCACCTCGGGCGCCTTCGGCATCATCACCGAATGCGTGCTGAACCTCGAACGCCTGCCGCAGCAGACCGCGACGGCTCTGCTCGTTCCAGCGAGCGGCGCCCATGTCCTGCCGCTGCTGCGCGCCATGGAAGAGCGTCTTGGCGCCTATCTCTCTGCCTTTGAGGGCATGTCTAGCAATTCCGTCAGAGCGGCCTTTGCCCATGTGCCGTCGCTGAAGAACCCGTTCCAGGCTGGCCAGGTCCCTGACTACGTCATCCTTGCCGAGATCAGCCGCACCTGGGCGCCGCGCGAGGGCGAGCAATCGCTCGACGCGGTGCTGGAAACGGCGCTGGCCGAGATCTGGGAGATGGAGGAAGCGCCGCTCGCCGATGCGTTCGTCGGCCCGCCGCACGAGATTTGGGCGCTGCGCCACGCTTTGTCCGAGGGCGTCAAGCACCTGGGCAAGCTGATCGCCTTCGACGTCTCCTTCCGCCGGGGTGACATCATGGCTTTCTGCGACCATATGAAGGCTGAAATGCCCTCGAAATTCCCCGATGTGACCGTCTGCGATTTCGGCCATATCGGCGATGGTGGCGTGCACTTCAACCTCGTCGTGCCGAAGGACAGCGAGCTCCTCAAGGACGAGACTTTCGAGCCGCGGCTGCGCCAATGGGTTTTCGCCGTCGCCGTCGAGGAGTATCACGGCAGCTTCAGCGCGGAACACGCGATCGGCCGCCGCAATCAGGCCTATTACGACTTTTATACACCAGACAAACTCAAGGACATGGCCGCAGGCCTGAAGACGCTCACCTCGCCGGGAAAACTCGGCAGCGTGCGCTTCGGATAGCCCAGAGCGGAATGAGGAAAAGTGTATGCGGTTTTCCGCCCGCATTCCGCTCCAACGAATGATCCAAACCAATAAGACGGGAGTCAGACCATGAACATCGCAACCAAGAAAGTCGACGTGACCAAGGAAGCCGCAGCGCTTCTCGAAAAGATGGGCGTCGCCAAGGAACTCTACACCGGCGGCGACATGCCGTCCTATAGCCCGGTCACCGGCGAGAAGATCGGCAACCTCAAGACGGTTTCGGCCGCGGAAGCCGCCGCCAAGATCGAGAAGGCCCATGAAGCCTTCAAGGCCTGGCGCCTCGTTCCGGCCCCGAAGCGCGGCGAACTGATCCGCCTCCTCGGCGAAGAACTGCGCGCGTTCAAGGCCGACCTCGGCCGCCTGGTTTCGATCGAAGCCGGCAAGATCACCTCCGAAGGCCTCGGCGAAGTCCAGGAAATGATCGACATCTGCGATTTCGCCGTCGGCCTTTCCCGCCAGCTTTACGGTCTGACGATCGCCACCGAGCGCCCCGGCCACCGCATGATGGAAACCTGGCATCCGCTCGGCGTTGTCGGCGTGATCTCCGCCTTCAACTTCCCGGTCGCCGTCTGGTCGTGGAACACGGCGCTGGCGCTCGTCTGCGGCAACTCGGTCGTCTGGAAGCCGTCGGAAAAGACCCCGCTCACCGCCCTTGCCTCGCAGGCAATCTTCGAGCGTGCCGTCGCCCGCTTCGGCGATGCGCCGGAAGGCCTGTCGCAGGTGCTGATCGGTGACCGCGCCATCGGTGAAGTCCTCGTCGACAACCCGAAGGTTCCGCTGGTCTCGGCCACCGGCTCGACCCGCATGGGCCGCGACGTCGGCCCGCGCCTTGCCAAGCGCTTCGCCCGCGCCATCCTTGAACTCGGCGGCAACAATGCCGGCATCGTCTGCCCCTCGGCCGATCTCGACATGGCGCTGCGCGCCATCGCGTTTGGCGCCATGGGCACCGCCGGCCAGCGTTGCACCACCATGCGCCGCCTCTTCGTGCATGAAAGCGTCTACGACCAGCTCGTGCCGCGCCTGAAGAAGGCCTACGGTTCGGTTTCGGTCGGCAACCCGCTGGAATCGACCGCGCTGGTCGGCCCGCTGGTCGACAAGGCTGCCTTCGACGGCATGCAGAAGGCGATCGCTGAAGCCAAGTCGCACGGCGGCAGCGTCACCGGCGGCGAACGCGTCGAACTCGGCTACGACAACGGCTACTATGCCAAGCCCGCTCTGGTCGAAATGCCCAAGCAGGCCGGCCCGGTCTTCGAAGAAACCTTCGCACCGATCCTCTACGTCATGAAGTACAGCGATTTCGACGCCGTTCTTGACGACCACAATGCGGTCGCAGCCGGCCTGTCGTCCTCGATCTTCACCCGCGACATGCAGGAATCCGAACGCTTCCTCGCCGTCGACGGCTCGGATTGCGGTATCGCCAACGTCAACATCGGCACCTCGGGCGCTGAAATCGGCGGCGCATTCGGCGGTGAAAAGGAAACCGGCGGCGGTCGCGAATCCGGTTCGGACTCGTGGAAGGCCTACATGCGCCGCGCCACCAACACGGTGAACTATTCGAAGGCTCTGCCGCTGGCGCAGGGCGTGTCGTTCGACATCGAATAACCGGCGCTCCTGAGTAGGTAACGACCATGACCATCAACCAAACGGTCAAGGAGGCGGGCTTTCAGCCCGCCTCGCGGATCTCCTCGATCGGGGTGTCCGAAATCCTGAAGATCGGCGCCCGCGCGCAGGCCATGAAGCGCGAAGGCAAGCCGGTGATCATTCTGGGCGCGGGCGAGCCGGACTTCGACACGCCCGACTACGTCAAGGACGCCGCCTGCGAGGCAATCAAGCGCGGCGACACCAAATACACGGCACTCGACGGCACGCCGGACCTGAAGAAGGCGATCCGCGAAAAGTTCCAGCGTGAAAACGGCCTCGCTTACGAGCAGGACGAGATCACGGTGGCGACGGGCGCCAAGCAGATCCTGTTCAACGCCATGATGGCGTCGATCAATCCTGGCGACGAAGTCGTCATCCCGACGCCCTACTGGACCTCCTATTCGGATATCGTCCAGATCTGCGAAGGTAAGCCGGTTCTGATCCCCTGCGACGCTTCCTCCGGCTTCCGCCTGACCGCCGAAAAGCTCGAAGCGGCGATCACGCCGAAGACGCGCTGGGTGCTCTTGAACTCGCCGTCGAACCCTTCGGGTGCCGCCTACAGCGCAGCCGACTACCGGCCGCTGCTGGATGTGCTCCTGAGGCACCCACATGTGTGGCTGCTGGTCGACGACATGTATGAGCACATCGTCTATGACGGCTTCCGTTTCGTCACCCCGGCCCAGCTGGAACCACGCCTGAAAGACCGCACTCTGACGGTCAACGGCGTCTCCAAGGCCTATGCCATGACCGGCTGGCGTATCGGTTATGCCGGTGGCCCGCGTGACCTGATCAAGGCCATGGCCGTGGTCCAGAGCCAGGCGACCTCCTGCCCCTCCTCCGTCAGTCAGGCCGCTTCGGTGGCAGCGCTCACGGGACCGCAGGAGTTCCTGAAGGAACGCACCGCCAGCTTCCAGCGTCGCCGCGACCTCGTCGTCAATGGTCTCAACGCCATCGACGGTCTCGACTGCCGCGTTCCGGAAGGTGCCTTCTACACCTTCTCCGGCTGCGCCGGCATGCTCGGCAAGGTCACCCCTTCGGGCAAGACGATCGAGACCGATACGGACTTCTGCGCCTACCTGCTCGACGACGCCCATGTGGCCGTCGTTCCAGGCTCGGCCTTCGGTCTTTCGCCGTTCTTCCGTATCTCCTACGCGACCTCGGAATCGGAACTGAAGGAAGCCCTCACGCGCATCGCCGACGCCTGCGCGCGGCTCTCGTAATCAAACAGTTGTCGGGCACTCCGAGCTCGGAGATGCCCCTCACCCTAGCCCTCTCCCCGCTTGCGGGGAGAGGGGACAGCGTCGAGATCGCTGCACCAACCCCTTTTCCACACGACGAATCTTCTGCCTTCGCTCCGCACGAAGCGCAGCTGCTTGGCGTGCCCCCAGGTACCGAGAGGGATTGGGAGCGAGCCACATATCGCTTCTCCCCGCCTGCGGGGAGAAGGTCGCGGCAGCGGGATAAGGGGCAGTCGCAAACTCCTCCCCGTCAAAACGTCGGCGGCGTACAGGCGCTGATCACTTCGCAAGGCACCGGCCCGACGCAACGAAACCGATGCGGCCGGCGGCTTTCGAAATAGTAGGCGTCGCCTGGCCCGAGAATGCGCCGCTCGTCATCGACGGTGACCTCGATACGGCCCGAAAGCACGATGCCCCCCTCCTCGCCATCATGCACCAGCGGTACCTTTCCGGTATCCGCGCCCGGCTGATAAACCTCCTTCAGGATCTGCAGGCTGCGGCCGAAGAGGTTGTCGCCGATCTGCCGATAGGAAATCGGTCCCTTGCCGATCTCGACCAGTTCCTCGGCCGCGTAGAATGCCTTGCGCGGCTTCTCCGGTTCGAAGGAGAAGAACTCAGCAAGCCCGATCGGGATCCCGTCGAGAATGCGCTTCAGCGCACCGACTGACGGGTTGGAGGCGTTCGATTCGATCAGTGAGATCGTAGAGTTGGTGACACCGGCACGTTTGGCGAGTTCACGCTGCGACAGATTGTGCATCAGCCTCAGATGACGAAGCCGGTTTCCGATATCGACGCTCATGGGCGCACATTTCCCTGTTCAGGTTGTTCGGAATAGCGAAAACTCGCCACTCAACGACGTTATAAATCAATGCTTTAACTGACAACAGAAAAGGACTTGTTTAGCAAATCAAATCATGGCGTCAATCGCGCGACCTCAGGAGGATGCCATGAACCAGCACACCAAGCCCAACGCCCCCGTACTCGACAGCTATTGGATGCCGTTTACCGCCAACCGGCAGTTCAAGCAGGCCCCGCGTCTGCTCGCGTCCGCCGAGGGCATGCACTACACCAGCACCGATGGTCGCACGATCCTCGACGGCACGGCCGGTCTCTGGTGCGTCAACGCCGGCCACGGTCGCCGGCAGATAGCCGCGGCCGTGGAGCGCCAGCTGTCGACGATGGATTTCGCCCCGTCCTTCCAGATGGGCCACCCGATCGCCTTCGACTTTGCCGAACGCCTCGCCGAGATCGCGCCGGGACCTGAAGGCCAGAAACTCGACCGCGTGTTCTTCACCGGCTCGGGCTCGGAATCGGTCGATACCGCGCTGAAGATCGCGATCGCCTATCAGCGCGCGATCGGCCAGGGCACCCGCACGCGCCTCATCGGCCGCGAACGTGGCTACCACGGCGTCGGCTTCGGCGGCATTTCGGTCGGCGGCATCCTCAACAACCGCCGCGTCTTCCCGCAGCTTCCTGGCTCCGACCATCTGCGCCACACCCACGACCCCGCCAAGAACGCCTTCGTCAAGGGCCAGCCGGAGCACGGCGCCGAGCTTGCCGACGATCTCGAGCGTCTGGTGGCGCTGCATGGCGCCGAGACGATTGCCGCCTGCATCGTCGAGCCCGTTGCCGGCTCGACCGGCGTGCTCATCCCGCCGAAGGGCTATCTCGAACGCCTGCGCGCGATCTGCGACAAGCACGGCATTCTGCTGATCTTCGATGAAGTGATCACCGGCTTCGGCCGCCTCGGCGCTGCCTTCGCCACCGACTTCTTCGGCGTGACGCCTGACATGGTGACGGCGGCCAAGGGGCTCACCAACGGCGCGATCCCGATGGGCGCGGTCTTTGCCAGCCGCAAGGTGCATGACGCGCTGATGCACGGTCCGGAAAACGCGATCGAGCTCTTCCACGGCTACACCTATTCCGGCCACCCGGCTGCCTGCGCCGCCGGTATCGCCACGCTCGATATCTACCGCGACGAGGGCCTGATGACCCGCGCCGTCGAGCTGCAGGACGCCTGGCACGACGCGATGCATTCGCTCAAAGGTCTGCCCAATGTCATCGACATCCGCACGATCGGGCTCATTGCCGGCATCGAACTGCAGTCGCGCGACGGCGCGATCGGCGCTCGCGCCTATGACGTCTTCGTCGATTGCTTCGAAAAGGGCCTGCTGATCCGCGTGACCGGCGACATTATCGCCTTCTCGCCGCCGCTGATCGCCGAAGAGAAGCACTTTGATGAGATCGTCTCGATCCTCGGCGATGCTCTGAAGCGCGCCAAGTAAGATAAGCTCCGTCAAGGAAACGCCGCCGCCGAATGTTCTCGGCGGCGGCGTTGTCGTTTCCAATCGAAGATGGAATCCGGCTAACTTCCTTGCAGACGCCGCGCCTCAGCGGATCAGCAGCGCCCGGAAATCGTTGACATTCGTTCCGGTCGGCCCGGGCACGAAGAGATCGCCGCTCGCCGAAAAGGCCGACCAGGCGTCGTGGCGGGCGAGATGGAGCCGCGGATCGATACCAGCCGCCCGCATGCGGGAAATGCTCTGCCCATCGGCAAAGGCGCCGGCATTGTCTTCCGAACCGTCGATGCCATCGGTATCGGCGGCAAGAGCATCGATCCCCGAGACACCGTCGATATCGAGCGCCAGCGACAAGAGGAACTCGCTGTTACGCCCGCCCTTGCCATAGTCCTTGCCGGAGATCGTCACCGTCGTCTCGCCGCCGGACAGAAGCACCACCGGCTTGTCGAAAGGACGGTTCCTCAGCGCCACCTCGCGGGCAAGGGCCGCGTGCATGCGGCCGATGTCGCGCGCCTCGCCTTCGATGGCATCGGAAAGGATGTGCGCCTCGATGCCGAGTTCACGCGCCTTGGCCGCGGCCGCTTCGAGCGAAACGGCGGCAGATGCGATCACGTGGCATTCGTGGCCGACGAACCGCGGATCGTCGGGACCGGGTGCTGTCGCTGCCTCTGAGCGCAGATGCGCCATCACACCGTCGGGAAGCTCCATGCGATAGCGGGCAACGATTTCGAGCGCTTCTTCGGCGGTGCTCCGATCGGGAACGGTCGGCCCCGAAGCGACGAAGGCCGGGTTATCTCCGGGAACGTCGGAGACGACGAGGCTGACGACGCGTGCCGGATAGGCGGCAGCAGCAAGCCGCCCGCCCTTGATCCGCGACACGTGCTTGCGCACGACGTTCATCGCCGAAATTGGAGCCCCCGAGGCCAGCAGCGCCCTGTTCACCGCGATCCCGTCGGCAAGTTCCAGGCCTTCTGGCGGCGCCGGCAACAGGGCGGAACCGCCACCGGAGATCAGCGCGATGACCAGATCGTCCGAGGTCAGACCTGTGACCGTCTTCAGCAACGCATCCGACGCGACAAGCCCCGCTTCGTCCGGAACCGGATGGGCCGATTGCAGCACGGTGATTGTCTCGCACGGCTCCACCGGTCCGTGCCGCGCCACGACCGTGCCGCTGAAAGGACGCTTCCACAGCCGCTCGAAAGCGGCCGCCATCTGGCTTGCCGCCTTGCCGGCGCCGACGACGACCGTCCGCCCTTTCGGCGGGTCAGGCAGGTGCGCCTTGATCGCCTCATAGGGGTCAGCGGCGCGAACGGCTTCCTCGAACAGCCGGGTCAGGAAGGGGCGCGCATCGATCATGGCGTTCACTCAGCCGCCAATTTCGAGATCGTAGACAAAGATGCCGGCGATGCCGCCTTCGGCGGCGGCGACGATCTTGGCGCCGGTCTTGCGATGCTCCTCGTCCTCAAGATAGGCGTCGCGTGCCGCCGCATCGGCGAAGTCGACGATGAAGCCTTCGGCAAACCCCTTGTCCATGCCCACTTCCGGGCTGACATTGGCGCCGACATGCGCGGCAAGAAAGCCGGGTAGCCGCGACTTCAGCGCAGATATTTCGGCAAAGATCGTCGCCTTTTCCTGCCGAGTGATTTCGGGGCGGAAGCGGATGAAGACGCAATGGCGGATCATGGGGACCTCAACGGATATCGGCGCGGGCGCGCGGGCGGCTGTCGTTGCGTTCGTGGGCGAAGATCGCCGGCGGCAGCGGTTGCAGCCCGCGGATGATGTCTGCGCCCTTCTCCCCCATCATGATCGTCGGGCCGTTGGTGTTGCAAGAGGGAACGCGCGGCATCACCGAGCTGTCGCAGACACGCAGGCCTTCAAGCCCGCGCACCTTCAGATCGAGGCCGACAACGGCTGAAGCGTCCGTACCCATCTTGCAGGTGCCGACCGGGTGATGGTCGGTCTTGGCATTGGCGCAGCCATAGTCGAAGAACTGCTCGTCGCTGACGATCGAATTGCCCGGCAGGCGCTCGGCCAGCACGAAGGGTTTGAGTGCTGCCTGCTGCATGATCTCGCGGGCGATCTTCAGGCCCTCGATCGACATCTTGCGGTCATGCGGATCCTCCCAATAGTTGGGATCGATCAGCGGTGCAGCGGCCGGATCGGAAGAGGAAAGCCGCACGGTGCCACGCGAGCGCGGATGCAGATAGGCGGAGTTCAGCGTCACGCCGGCATTCTTCAGCTTTTCGACGCCGGCCTCGATCCCCGAGCCTAGCCCCAGATGGAACTGGATGTCGGGCGAGCGCGCATTGGGGTCGGCATACCAGAAGCCGCCGGTCTCAAACAGTGACGACGCCACCGGGCCCGAGCGGAAGAGCACATATTGCAGGCCGGCCCATAGCGTGCGATGGAGTTTTGCCACGCCGTCATAGGTGTGGTCGCCGGTGCATTCGGAAATCACGAAGAGATCAAGGTGATCCTGCAGGTTGCCGCCGACGCCCGGCAGGTCGTGTTTCACTGAAACGCCTGCTGATTTCAGGTGATCCGCCGGGCCGATGCCGGACTGCAATAGCAGCTTCGGCGACCCGATGGCGCCGGAGGAAACCAGCACTTCCCGCTCAGCCCGGATGATCTCGCTGCCCTTGGCCGTGACAACCTCGACACCGACGGCGCGGGTGCCCTCAAGCACGATCCGGGCGACGCGCGCGCCGGTGCGAACCGTCAGATTGCGCCGGTCCTTGATCGGCGAGAGATACGCAAGCGACGCGCTCGACCGTCGGCGGTTGCGCTGGGTCAACTGGTAGAAGCCGACGCCCGCCTGCTGGCGGCCGTTGAAATCGTGGTTGTAGGGAATGCCGAGTTCCTGGCCGGCGCGGATATAGGCGTCGCAGATCGGCAGCGCCGCCGTCGGCATCGAGACGCCGAGCGGTCCGCCATAAGCGTGATAGTCGTCGGCAAAGCGCTGGTTGTCTTCCGAGCGCTTGAAATAGGGAAGCACACTGCGATAGTCCCAGCCGGTGCAGCCGTCCTCAGACGCCCAGAGATCGTAATCGGCGGCATTGCCGCGGGTATAGAGCTGGGCGTTGATCGAGGAGCCGCCGCCGATCACCTTGGCCTGTGTATAGCGCAGTACCCTGCCCTTCATGTGCTTCTGCGGCACCGTTTCCCAGCCCCAGCTGGCGACCCCTTTGGTCATCTTGGCAAAGCCGGCGGGCATATGGAACAGCGGGTTCCAGTCGCCGCCGCCGGCTTCCAGCAACAGGACACGCACCGACGGATCCTCCGACAGCCGGTTGGCAAGAACGCAGCCGGCCGGGCCGGCACCGGTGATGATGTAGTCGTAACTCATTCCCTGTTTTCCTCCGTCGCCGCGATTTGGAACGTTCCAAATTTTCGACGTGATAACTTCAAGAACTGCCCGCGTGCGAGCTTTTACAAATCCTGTCTGTGACTAGAGTCGGCCGATCGAAAGCCCGCCATCCGCCTGGATGACCGAGCCGGTGGCAAAGCCGAATTTGCCGCCGGCAAGCCCGGCCGCGATGTTGCCGATATCGTCGGGCTCGCCCCAGCGCCGCATCGGCACCAGACCGCCATCGATCAACGTGTCGTATTTTCCCGAAACGCCGGCGGTCATGTCGGAGCGGATGATGCCAGGGCGGATCTCGAAGACGGATATGCCTGAACTGGCAAGCCTTAACGCCAACCCTTGGCTGAAGGCCGCAAGCCCGGCCTTGGTCATGCAATAGTCGAGCCGCTCGGGCGATGTCATCGTCGCCGATACAGAGGTGATGTTGATGATCGACCGTGGTGTCGAACCGGCCGAATCCGTCAGCATCGAGATCAGAACGGCCTGGGTGAAAAACACCGTCCCGCGCAGGTTGGTGGCGACGATCGTGTCGAAATTCTCCGGCAAGAGGTCGAGGAAATCGCCCCGCACCACCGAGGCGATGCCGGCATTGTTGACGAGGCAACGGATCGGTCCAAGCTCGGTGCGAATGCGCTCGACGGTCGCCGCATGACCGCCGACATCGGCCAGGTTTGCCTCGATGTAGATGGCCCGGCCGTTATCGACCGCAAGCTCGGACAGCGTCTGGGCGGTCGTGGCATCCGCGGCGCCGAGGCCGGTGATCGCGATATCGAAACCCTCGCGGGCAAGCGCGCGGGCAACGCCGAGACCGATGCCACGGCGACCGCCGGTGACGATGGCGACGGGACGCGTCGAGGACGTCATGAGCGGAGCTCCTTTGCAACGATATGGTCGGCGACGCGCAGCGCCTGAGCGGCAACCGTCAGCGCCGGGTTGACGGCAGCGGACGTCGGCAGGCAGCCGGCATCGACGATGAAGAGATTGGGATGATCAAAGGCGCGGCAATAGGTGTCGAGCGGCGCGTCCTTCGGGTCCGCGCCCATCCGCACCGTGCCGCATTGATGTGACGGCGTGCGCTTGTCGAACGCTTGCGACAGTACAATCGGATAACCGGCCGCCTTGAAATGCTCGCGCATCTTCGCCTCCAGACTGGAGAGCGCCTCCATGTTGGAGCGCCGCCACTGCATGATGATGCCCTTGCCATCGACCATGATCCGGCTTTCCGGGTTCGGCAGGTCCTCGGTCATCATGTACCAGTCGACCGCATGGCCGGCCATGAGATCGAAGGCGAAGCGTGGCGCCCAGGAGCCAAGTCCCGGTGCATTGGCCTTGAGGATGTCGGCGTTGATCTTGCCGAGCAATTGCACGTTGCCGAGCGGCAGACCGTTCCTGCCGCCGGTCAGGTAATAATCGTTCAGCATCAACGTCTTCTGGTAGACGCTGTCGTTGCGCTTGAACGGACTGATCGCCAGCATGGCGCTGCAATTGTGGTTCATGAAGTTGCGGCCGACCTGGTCGGAGGCGTTGGCCAGCCCCTTGCCATCGCCGGAGCGCAGCAGGATGGCGGCCGAATTGATCGCGCCCGCTGACAGGATCACCAATTTCGGCGACAGCTTCTTTCTCTCGCCCCGATGCGTGTAGTGGATCGCATCGATCCGTCCACCCGGACCTGCCTCCAGCGTGTCGACATGCGCCGAGGTGATCAGCTCGATGTTCGGATCGTTCAGCGCGGCAGCGAGCGGTGCCGTCTCGGCATCCTTCTTGCCCTTGCCGGTGTTCGGAAATCCGTCCCAGGGCGTGCGCCCGCCGGACAGCCACGTGTCGATATCGACGCCGAGCGGCAGTGTCGCCGGATGCAGCCCCTGTGCCTTCAGCTCGGCGCGGGCGCGGGCAATGGCCGGCTCGTCCGGCACCGGGCCATAAGGGTATGACGAGCTGTGGAATGGCTCCGTCGGGTCGTCGCCCAGCTCACCGCGCACCTCGAACAGGCGCTCGGCCTTGCCGTACCAGGGCTCCAGCTCTTCGTAGGCAAAGGGCCACGCCGGCGAAATGCCGCCGAGATGCTGCATCTCGGTAAAGTCCTCGGCGCGGTAGCGCAGAAGCACCGCGCCGAAGAGCTTGGAATTGCCGCCGACGAAGTAGAAGTTCCCCGGGTTGAACTCGGTTCCGTCTGGCTCGCGCCACATCTCCTTCGGCCGGAAATGGCCCTTGACGAAGATAGAGCTGTAGCTGCGCGCCTCCGGCGTGTCGGGCAGGCGCTCGCCGCGCTCGAGGATGGCGATGCGGGCACCAGAGCCCGCAAGCCCCGCCGCAATGGTGGAGCCGCCGATCCCCGACCCGATGATGACGATGTCCGGCTGCTCCTGCATTGTTCGTTACGCGATCCGCTGCTGGCTTTGCGGATCGAAGAACACCGCCTTGTCGAGGTTGAAGGCGAGACGCGAGGTCTGGCCGGGCGCGATGCGAGCGTCGGCTCTGAGCCGAGCAACGATCTCCTTGCCGCCGAGACGCGTGACCGCGAACGTATCGGAGCCTGCGGGTTCGACCACCTCGATCAGGCATTCGCCCTCGGCGACCACCTTGGCATTGCGATCGGCACCGTCAGGGTCGGTCAGCGCCTCCGGTCGGATGCCGAAGACCACGTCCTTGCCGGCATAGGCCGAGAGCGCGCCGTTGGCCTGTGGCACCGCGAGCTTCAGCGGTTCGGAATTCGGACGCGCCAGCGTGACCGCGATGTCGGAACCATTCTTTTCGATCCGCGCAGTCAGAAGGTTCATCGCCGGCGAGCCCATGAAGTCGGCGACGAACATGTTGGCCGGGTTGTTGTAGATCTCGGCCGGTGTGCCGAATTGCTGCAGCACCCCGTCCTTCAGGACGGCGATCTTCGTTGCCAGCGTCATCGCCTCGATCTGGTCGTGGGTGACGTAGACGATCGTCGTCTTCATGCGGTTGTGCAGCCGCTTGATTTCCGTGCGCATGTCGACGCGCAGCTTGGCGTCGAGGTTGGAGAGCGGCTCGTCGAACAAGAAGACCTGCGGATTGCGCACGAGTGCGCGGCCCATGGCGACGCGCTGGCGCTGGCCGCCGGAAAGCTGGCTCGGCTTGCGATCGAGCAGATGGCCGATCTGCAGCATTTCCGAGACCTGCTTGATTGCCTTTTCACGCTCCTCCTTCGGCACGCCGCGGATTTCCATGCCGAAGGCGATGTTTCCGGCAACCGTCATGTTCGGATAGAGCGCATAGGACTGGAACACCATGGCGATGTCGCGCTTGGACGGATGCAGATCGGCGACCGAGCGGCCATTGATGGCGATCTCGCCCGAGGTGATCGGCTCCAGACCGGCGATGGTGTTGAGAAGCGTGGACTTGCCGCAGCCGGACGGGCCGACGAGCACGAGGAAGCCACCCTTTTCAATCTCCAGGTTGATGTCCTTCAGGATCTCGAGCGAGCCATAGGATTTGCGCAGGTTGCTGATTTTCAAGAAAGACATGAGCTTATCCTTTCACGGCGCCCGACATCAGCCCGCGAACGAAGTAGCGGCCGGACACGATGTAGACGATGAGCGTTGGCAGGGCGGCAAGGATCGCGCCTGCGAAGTGGACGTTGTATTCCTTGACGCCTGTCGAGGACGAAACGAGGTTGTTGAGTGCGACCGTCATCGGCGTCGAATAGGGTCCGGAGAAGGACGCGCCGAACAGGAAGTCGTTCCAGATGTTGGTGAACTGCCAGATGACCGAGACGACGATGATCGGTCCGGACGACGGCAACAGGATGCGCCAGAAGATCTGGAAGAAGCTTGCGCCGTCGATCTGTGCTGCACGCACCAGCTCGGTCGGGAACGCCTCGTAGTAGTTGCGGAAGTAGAGCGTCGTGAAGCCGATGCCGTAGATCACGTGGACGAAGATCAGGCCCCAGATCGAACCGGCGAGCCCGAGGATACCGAGGATGCGCGCCATCGGGATCAGCACGATCTGGAACGGGATGAAGCACGACAGAAGCAGCATGCCGAAGAAGATGTTGGCACCGGGAAAGCGCCACTTCGTCAGCACGTAGCCATTGAGCGCGCCGATGATCGTCGAGATCGCAACGGCCGGCACGACCATCAGGATCGAGTTGATGAAGAAGGGTTTCAGGCCCGTCGGCTGCACGCCGATCTGGGCCGTCGACCAGGCCTGAAGCCAGGGCTCGATGGTAAAGGACTGCGGCAGGTTGAGCATGCCGCCCTGGCGGATCTCGTCGAGCGGCTTCACCGAATTCACCAGCATGACGTAGAGCGGCAGCAGCGAATAGAGCGCAAAGAGGATCAGCGCGGTGTAGATCAACGCGCGGGTGAGGCGGTTGTGCGAGATGATGTTGTCTGGGCTCGGAGCGCTCATCAGCGTTTTGCTCCCCGGATTTCGGAATAGAGATAGGGAACGATGATCGAGAAGATCATCACCAGCATGATGATCGCCGAGGACGCGCCGATGCCCATCTGGTTGCGGGTGAAGGTGTAGGAATACATGAAGGTCGCCGGCAGTTCGGTCGCCTGCCCCGGCCCACCGCCGGTGAGCGCGATGATCAGGTCGTAGGCCTTGATCGCCAGATGCGCGAGCACGACGAAGGCCGAGAGGAAGACCGGGCGCATCAAGGGAATGATGATCCGGCGATAGATCGTCGAGGTCTTTGCGCCGTCGATCTGCGCCGCCTTGATGATCTCATTGTCGACGCCGCGAAGGCCGGCCAGGAACATCGCCATGATGAAGCCGGTCGACTGCCAGACGGCGGCGATGACGACGCAGTAGATCGCGTAGTTGCGGTCCTTGATCCAGTTGAAGGAGAAGCTCTCCCAGCCCCAGAGGTGCATGGTGTTTTCAAGGCCGATGCCGGGGTCGAGGAACCACTTCCAAGCGGTGCCTGTCACGATGAAGGACAGCGCCATCGGGTAGAGATAGATCGGCCGCAGGAACCCTTCGGCGCGGATCTTCTGGTCGAGCAGGATAGCCAGCCCGAGCCCGAGCACGGAGCAGATGGCGATGTAGAGCGCGGCGAAGATCGCCAGGTTGCTCACCGCCCGCCACCAATGCGGCAGCGCCCAGAGCTTGGCATAGTTGCTTAGACCGACGAAATTGTAGGACGGCAGCATCTTGCTGTCCGTCATCGACAGGAAGCCGGTATAGGCAATGAAGCCATAGACAAAGATCAGGACGATGAGGAAGCTCGGGGCAAGGACCAGCTTCGGTATCAGGTCCTGCAGGCGACTGCGGCTATCCATGAACGTTCACCACTTCTGGCGCGGCCGTCGGGAAATCCCTGGTATCGGCATCCGCGCGAGGTTCTGGGTATCAAAGCGCCCCACCCCGCGTCCCATTGGCCACGGCGGTTCGACGGCGCTTGCATGTCGGAGTGGGTGTCCGGGGCGCTTTGAGCGCGCCCCGGAACGAGCCCGTTACTTCGCGGCCGCGACGGCTGCGACCAGTTCCTTGACGGCCTCGTCGGACGTCAGTTCGCCGTTGAACTCACGCGTCACGACGTCGTAGATCGCGTTCTTGACGGCTGCCGGGTTGGCATGGCCGTGCGCCATGGAACCGAAGAGCTTGCCGTTGGTGTTGGCTTCGGCCAGGTCCTTGATGCCCTTCTTGCCGCAGTCGTCGAAGGCCGTGTCCGGAACGTCGGTGCGAGCCGGTACCGAACCCTTGACCACGTTGAAGGCCGATTGGAAGGTCGGGCTTTCGATCGCCGAAGCCATGGCGAGCTGGGCCGGTACCTTGTCGTCGGCAACCTTGAACATCGCGAACTGGTCGGAGTTGAAGGTGACCGAGCCTTGCGTGCCCGGGAAGCGCATGCAGACGAAGTCGGTGCCCGGCACCTTCTTGGCCTTCAGGAATTCGCCCTTGGCCCAGTCACCCATGAACTGCAGGCCGGCCTTGTTCTCGATGACCATGGCGGAAGCGAGGTTCCAGTCACGACCCGAGAAGTTGTCGTCGACATAGGAGCGCAGCTTCGTCATGCGATCGAAGGCTTCCTTCATCTTGTCGCCGCCGAGCGCTGCCGGGTCGAGGTCGATGAAGGCCTGCTTGTAGAAGTCCGTGCCGAGCGAGAGCACGACCGCATCGAAGATTGTTGCATCCTGCCAGGGCTGGCCACCATGGGCGATCGGGGTGATGCCTTGCGCCTTGAAGTTGTCGAGAAGAGCAACCAGCTCGTCCCAGTTCGTCGGCTCCTTGCCGCCGGCCTTGTCGAGCGCCGCCTTGTTGATCCAGACCCAGTTGGTCGAGTGAACGTTGACGGGTGCAGCGATCCAGTGGCCGTCATATTTCGAGAACTGCTGAAGGGCGGTCGGGATCACCTTGTCCCAGCCTTCCTTGGAAGCGGTCTCGTCGAGGTTGCCGAGTGCGCCTTCCTTGGCCCAGTCGAGAATGTCGAAGCCGAGCATCTGCACGGCGGTCGGCGCGTTGCCTGCGGTGACGCGGGCGCGCAGAACGGTCATGGCTTCCGTGCCGCCACCACCGGCAACCGGCATGTCGGTCCAGGAAATGCCCTTGCTTTCCAGGTCCTTCTTCAGAACGTCGAGTGCGGCGGCTTCGCCACCGGATGTCCACCAGTGCAGAACTTCCACATTTTCGGCTGCGCGCGCGGCGGTGGCCGCCATTATCAGCGCCACAACGGCCGTCGTCGTCATCAACTTGCGCATCGTTATCCTCCCGTTTGCAAGTTAACGAGGCGGAACCTCCTCCACCCCGGAATTCGCGCCGCTTGAGCCAGCGGCTGGCCATTTAAAACGTTATAAATTCAGCAAGTCAAGCATTCCGCCAATTTGCATTTTAGCACCTTCGGAACCGTTTGAATTTACTGAATTATATAGCGCATTCTGGGTATTGCACCGCAGCAATCAATGTCGCATTGCGAGATTTAAAACGTTTTCATGATTCGATTGCCTATGCGTTCGCACCACGTTACAAAAGCCGCTCTTGCCCGCTTTCAGGATGATCAGCATTGGCCGACCCTTCCAAGCCCGTTCACGCCGAAGACAGTGGTTCTGCCGCCAAGCGCGGCAAGCCGACGCTTCGCACGATCGCGGAAATCACCGGCCTTGCGGTCACCACCGTTTCGCGCGCGCTCTCCGATGCGCCGCAGATCTCGCTTGAGACCCGCAAGCGCGTGCGTGAGGTCGCCGACGAGATCGGCTACTCGCCCGACCGCGCGGCCCAGCGCCTGAAGACCGGCCGCACCAACGTAATTGGCGTTCTGCTCGACCCGCACGAGGAAATCCTCGGCTACGGCACCTCGATCATGAGCGGTATCGCCAAGGCGCTGCAGGGCACTGCCTACCACCTGATCGTCATGCCGAACTTCCTCAACAAGACCAATGTGGAAGCGGTGCACTACATCACCCGCAACGCCATGGCCGACGGCCTGATCTTCTCGCGCACCGAACCGCTCGATCCGCGTGTCCGGCTGCTCTCCGATCTCGGTTTTCCCTTCGTGACCCATGGGCGCACCGAACTTTCCACGCCGCACCCCTACGTCGACTACGACAATTTCACCTTCTCCTATCAGGCGACGAAGCGCCTGATCGCCAAGGGCAGGCGCAAGCCGGCGCTGATCAGCGGACCGGCCGATTTCACCTTCACCGGCCACCTGCAGCACGGCTTCATGACTGCGGTGCGCGAAGCGGGCTGCGCCTACGAAATCCTCACCGGCATCGATCTCGACAGCCCGGCCGGGGCAATCCGCGACCGCGTCCGCCAGCGCTATACCGAGGCCGATCCGCCCGACAGCTTCATGTGCGGCGGCGAGGTCTGCGCACTGGCGACCATCACCGGCATGAGTGATTGCGGACTGACGCTTGGCCGCGAGTACGACATCGTCGCCAAGCAGACGTCGCACCTGCTGAGCGCCATCCAGCCGCAGGTCGAGACGATTTACGAGGACCTGACCGCAACCGGCGAGGACATGGGCCGGGTGCTCCTGCAGAAGATCGGTGGCGAGAGCGACACCAGCAAGCTGCAACTGCTTCTCTGTCCGCAGATCCCCGCAAGCTTCGGTTCCTCCGCCTGACCGGGCGCAGAGGATACGCAGGGCTGCGCCGCGTGGCGCTGCCTTCCGCTCCTGTTTTCCGCCCCCGATCCGCATCGTTTTTCCTCCCTGAACCCAAGCCTTAACGCGGCATCCACCAGCCAGTGCGCGGCCCCATATGCATGTTGAGCGTCTTTGTCTCGGTGTAGTCCTCAACCGAATGTCGACCGAGTTCGCGGCCAAGGCCAGACTGGCGGTAGCCACCAAAAGGAAGCTCCGACGCACCGTCCATGAAGGTGTTCATCCAGATGGTGCCGGCGCGCACGCGGCGGCCGATCGTCAGGCAGGTGTCGAAATCGCGGCTCCACACGCCGGCCGATAGGCCGTAGTCGATCGCATTGGCGATGCGGATCGCCTCTTCCGTCGTCTCGAAGGTCAGGACGGAAAGGACCGGACCGAACACTTCCTCACGCGCCACCGGCATCTCCGGACGCACGCCCGAAAGTATCGTCGGCGCCATGAACTGGCCCATGCCGAGATCCAGCACCGTGCCGCCATGGGCGACCGCAGCGCCTTCCTTTGACGCGGCAGAAACATAGCCGGCAATCTTTTCCAGATGCTGTGGCGTGATGATCGCGCCGACCTGGGTTTCGGGATCAAGCGGATCGCCGACCTTCACCTTTGCCGAGAGATCGGCGATGCGGCGCGTCACCTCATCGGCGATGTCACGGTGCAGGATCAACCGCGAACCGGCATTGCAGCATTCTCCGGCGTTGAAATAGGCGCCGAAGACCGCGGCATCGATGAACTCGTCGAGATTGGCGTCGGGAAAGACGATCTGCGGGTTCTTGCCGCCAAGCTCCAGCGACACCTTCTTCAGCGTCTGCGCGGCATTGGCCATGGTCAGGCGACCGACGCCGGTCGAGCCGGTGAAGGACACCATATCGACGTCTGGATGGGTCGTCATTGGCGCACCGACTTCTGGCCCAGTGCCTGTGATAATGTTGACGACACCAGCGGGAACGCCGGCCGCTTCCAGGATTTCACCGAGCAGCAGCGTCGAGGCCGAGGTCAGCTCCGACGGCTTCACGACCGTGGTGCAGCCGGCCGCAAGCGCAAAGGGTAGTTTCTGGCTGACGATCAGGAACGGGAAGTTCCAAGGCGTGATAATTGAGACGACACCGATCGCCTCGCGCAATACGACACCGAGCGTGCCGTCGCCAAGCGTGTTGTAGCTTTCGCCATGCAGGTCGCGGGCAAGGGCCGCAGCGTACCGCCAGATGTCAGCGGCGCCACCAAGTTCGCCCTTCGCCTGGCTGATCGGCTTGCCGGACTCGATCGCATCGAGATAGGCGAGTTCATCGGCACGTTCTGCGATGATGTCGGCAGCCCGCAAAAGCACCAGCGAGCGCTCGGACGCGGTCATGCGCGGCCACCTACCCTCGTCGAAGGCGCGGCGGGCGGCAGCGATCGCCTTTTCGGCATCGGCCTTGGTGCCAGCCTGATAGCGGCTGACGACGACGCCATGGCCCGGCGCCACGCGCTCGATCGTGCGGCCTTCGGCGCTGTCCACCCATTTGCCGTCGATCAGCATCTGGAAGGCCCGGACCTTGTGGATCTCGATCGGCTTGGGTTTCACGAGCACGGTCATTACCATTCTCCCTTGAATTGGGCTTCACGCTTTTCGGTGAAGGCGGCGACGCCTTCCTTGAGGTCGCCGGTCTTGGCAACGAGGATCGAGCCGAGCGCTTCGACCGCAGAGCCGTTGTCCTCTCCATTCGCCGAAGCGATCATCAGTTTCGATATCTCGAGCGCCGCAGGCCCCCGCTTGGCCACACGCGCCGCATAGTCGCGGGCAGCCGCAAGAACGGTTCCGGTCTCGACGACCGCATCGACCAGACCTTCGCGAAGGGCCGCCTCGGCCGTGAACATCTCGCCGCCCAGCACCATGCGCCTGACGATCTGGGCACCGAAGCGGGAAACGAGCCGCTGCGTGCCGGACCAGCCAGGCACCATGCCGAGGCTCGTCTCCGGCAAGCCGATCTTGATCTGCGCCTCGGCCAGCCGGATATCGGCCGCGGCCGCAAGCTCCAGCCCGCCACCGAGCGCGTGGCCGTTGAGCGCGGCGATCACAGGCATGCGCAGCGTCGCCAGGCGTTCGAAGACACGGTGGCCGAAACGCACCCAGTCATGACCGAACGCGGGCGCATCCATGCCGCCCCAGGCCTTGATGTCACCGCCGGCGGAAAACGCCTTGCCTTCACCGGTCAGGATCACGACGCGGATGTTGCGGTCGGCCTCGACCTCATCGCAGGCCGAGGCCAGCGCCTTCAACATGTCGATGTCGAATGCGTTGAGTTTTTCTGGCCGCGCAACCGTCATCGTCGCGATCGCGCCGTCCACCTCGATGCGGATGCGTCCCTCAGCCACGGTCGCCTCCGTCAAGCCGGCGCTGCGCCTTTTTTGGCAGCTCAAGACCGATCGGTGCTTCCTGGAACAGGGCGACATCCATCGTCTTCAGCGTGTCGGACACGATCAGCGGGACTTCCGATTGGTCGAGAATATGCGCCTGCAGATCGACGCCCGGCGCGATCTCGGTCAGCATCACGCCCTCAGGCGTCAGCTTCATCACGCAGCGCTCGGTCACATAAGTGATGTCCTGGCCCTGCTCGATGCCGCGACGGCCGGAGAAGGTGACGTGCTCGACCTCGTTGACCAGCTTCTTCAGCTTGCCTTCCTTCTCGATGACCAGTTTGCCGTCGGCGATCGCAAGTTTTGCGCCCGCGTTGAACATGCCGGAAAAGACGATCTTCTTTGCCCGCGCGGTGATGTCGACGAAGCCGCCGGCGCCGGCCGTCACATGCGGACGGAAGGAGAGTTTTGACACGTTGACCGAGCCGTGACGGTCGATCTCGAGGAACGAGAGCAGCGAGGCGTCGAAGCCGGCGCCCTGGAAGTAAGTGAACTGGTAGGGCGAGGGCATGAAAGCATCGGCGTTCGACGCACAGCCGAAGGCGAAGTCCAAGAGCGGCACGCCGCCGACGGCGCCCTGCTCGATCACCCAGGTGACGGCACCGTGCAGCCCTTCTTCGAGCAGGATGCGCGGCACGTTGGCCGAAATGCCGAAGCCGAGATTGACGGCGCTGCCGGCTTGCAACTCCTGCGCCACGCGGCGGGCAATGACCTTCTGGATGTTGAATTCCGGCACGCGGAAACTGTCGAGCGGCCGGAAGATCTCGCCCGAGATCGCGGGATCGTAAAGCGTCTGGGTCGTCTGCTTTTGGTCAGGATCGACGACGACATAATCCACCAGCACGCCCGGCACCCGCACATCGTGGGGTTTGAGCGAGCCTTCCTTGGTGATGCGCTTGACCTGGGCAATGACGATGCCGCCATTGTTGCGGGCGGCGAGCGCCTGGTCGAGACCGCCGAGATAAGCACCTTCGTGTTCATAGGTGAGGTTGCCGCGCTCGTCCGCCGTCGTCGCCCGGATGATCGCCACCTGCGGCGCGATCGCCTTGAAATAGAGCCAGTCTTCGCCCTCGAACGAAACCTTCTTCACGACCGGTTCGGCTGCGGCCGAAGCGTTCATCGCGCAGCCTTCGCGCGACGGATCGACGAAGGTGTCGAGGCCGACCTTGGTCATCACGCCGGGGCGCTTGGCCGCCGCCTCGCGGTGCATGTCGAACAGGATACCGGAAGGGACATTGTAGGCAGCCACCTCGTTGGCGCCGATCATCTGCCAGATCAGCGGCGGTTCCGCACTCGACGGGCCGGAGGGATAGGAGCCGCCGATGATCTTTTTCAGCAGACCCTTTTTGGCGATGTAGTCGACACCCTTGATGCCGCTCATGTCGCCGGCTGCGATCGGATGCAGCGTCGTGAGGTTGCGCGGGTGTCCGGTCGCCTCGAAGCGCTCGCCGATGGCTTTGAGCATCAGGTCCGGGCAACCGAGGCCGCTCGACGACGATACGGAAACCACCGCACCGTCCGGGATCAGGGCAGCCGCTTCAGCCGGCGATATGTGCTTGTTCATCGACATCCGTTCAAAGTCCCGTTTCGATCGCCACGGCCTGGCCGGTGGCCGCCGCCTTGACGACGGCAAGGCCTGTCGCCAGCGACCAGACGCCGTCTTCGCCCGTCGCCGACGGACGGCCGTTGCCTTGGGCAGCGGCATGGAAGGCGGAAATTGCCGTTTCGTAGAGATTGCGGTGGTCGAGGGTCAGCTCGCTCTCGCCATCGGCGTTGCGCAGCGTCACCGTGCCGACAGGCCTCTGCGTCATGACGTTGCGGCCGATCAGCGAGCCCTCTGTGCCGTGCACTTCAAGGCCGGTTTCGGCATATTTCGTGGTGAAGGCGTCGTGGAACTGGGCGATGACGCCGGAGCGGAAGTGAATGACGCCCATGACGCCGTCTTCCAGCCCCTCCTTGCCCATGCCAGCGCTGTGGCTGATGGCCACGGCCTCCATCGGGTCGTCGTTGAGGATGAAGCGCAGCGTATCGGCATCGTGCACGGTGATATCGAGGATAACGCCGCCGCCGGCGTCCGGGCGCTCCAGCCGCCAGCCCTGCAGATGCGGCGGCAGATAGACGGCATGAAAGACTCGCGCGGCGATCGGCCGGCCGATCTTGCCTTCCGCGATCGCCTCACGCATGGCGCGGTGGGCGGCGGCGTTGCGCAGGTGGTGGTTGGTGGCGAGCACGACACCCGCTTCACGCGCCGCCTGGACCATGTCGCGGGCGTCCTCCAGCGTCATCGCCAAGGGCTTTTCGCAGAGCACATGCTTGCCGGCGGCGATTGCCGCCAGCGTCTGCTCGCGATGCAATTCATTGGTGGTCGACACATAGACCGCGTCGACATCGGGATCGCCGACCAGTTCCTCGACCGAGGTTACCGACTTCGGGATGCCATTCTCCTCGGCATAGGCAGCACCACGCTCCGCGCTGGTGCTCATCACGGAGACGACCTCGCCGCCGGCGGCGCGGATCGCGCCAATCACCCATTCGCGCGCAATCGTGCTTGCGCCGATCAGACCCCATCGCGTCATGCCAGTGCCTCCCTTTTTCTTTCCACCTGCCCGCCACAGCTCTGGCGAACGACGAGACGGACCGAACCGACGATCGCCTCCGGCTCCGCCTTGCCGGCCTTGATCTGCTTTAAAAGCAGTTCGGCCGCCCGCTGGCCCATCCCTTGAGGATCGACGGATACCGTCGTCAGGGCCGGCACCGCGGTCTTCGCCTCGATCACGTCGTCGAAGCCGATGACGGCAAAGTCGGCACCCGGCTCCAGGCGCCGCGCCCTCAAGCCGTCGCAGACGCCGAAGGCCACCGCATCGTTGAAACAGAGCGCTGCCGTCGGCCGATCTGCAAGCATCATCGCCTGCTCGACAGCGGTCACGCCACCGGCACGCGACGGCGCCGAACCGATGATCATCGCGTCAGAAACCGGCATGCCCGCCTCGATCAGCGCATCGCGATAGCCGCGCATGCGCGCCTCGAAGACGGCGGTATCCGGAAAACCACCGAGGAAGGCGATGCGCTGGTGACCGCGCTCGATCAGGTGCCGCACCGCGGCCATCGCGCCGGCGTGGTTGTCGGAAATCAGAGAGGAGACCTCGGCACCGGCGATATCGCGCACGACGAGTACGACAGGAATTCCACTCTCGACCAGCGGCGCAAGATCTGCCGCTTCGGTACCGCGCGCCGGCGACACGATCAGGCCTGAAACCCCATGCTCGCGCATCGATGCGACGACTTCGCGCTGACGCTCGATCTTCTCGCCGGTATTGGCAAGAAACTGAACGAAGCCGGCAGACTGAACGACGGCATCGACGCCGACGGCAAGCTCGGCAAAGAAGCTGTTGGTCAGGTCGTTGACGACGATGCCGATGATCTTGGACCTCGACTGACGAAGGTTGGCGGCACCGCGGTTATAGACGTAACCGAGATCGCGGATGGCGGCGTTGACCTTGGCCCGCGTCGCCTCGTTGACGAGCGAACTGCCCTGAAGAACGAGCGACACCGTCGACTTCGACACGCCGGCAGCGTGCGCGATATCGATGACCGTCACCCGTTCCTTGACCACAGCATCCTCCCGAATTCTCTTAGCCGCTTTTCTCTTTCATAATTGGAACGTTCCAATTCCGTCAAGAGCGCGTCGATCACTTTTTTCCCGATTAACGGAATGTCATAGGCGCGATCGATATCGCTTGACCGCAAATCTCTCGCCAACGCTGAGACTTTTATCATTATATACCAATTATTTAATGAAAATCTCAGAGGAAGACACCGAAAAGCCTGCCTCGCCCAAAAGATTGCCGCTTGCCATTTGGAACGATCCAAAGTATTCCAAGAGAGAATTCCGCGGAGGAGATCCATCCCGATGACAAGCCTGACGCTGCCGCGCCAAGACGGTTCGCTTGAACACTTCCGATTGACGGGAACGCCGATCGAACGGCCACTGACGCCGCCGACCTTCAACCGGATTGCCTATGCGGCCGCCCATGTCGTCTCCGACCCGCTTGCCGATCTTGATCCCTGGGGCAATCCGGCCATCGACTGGGAAGCGACGATGGCGTTTCGCCACCATCTCTGGAGCCTCGGTTTCAAGATCGCCGAAGCCATGGACACGGCGCAGCGCGGCATGGGCCTCGCCTGGCCGGGGGCGCAGCAACTGATCCGCCGCTCAATCAGTGAAGCGCGGCAGGTTCCGGGCGCCGATCTTGCCTGCGGCGCCGGCACCGATCATCTGGCGCCGACGGATGCACGGTCGCTGGACGACGTGATTGCCGCCTACGAGGAGCAGGTCGGCTTCGTCGAAGGCGAGGGGGGCAGGGCGATCATGATGGCGAGCCGGGCGCTTGCCCGCGTTGCCCGGTCTGCCGATGACTATCGTCATGTCTATGGGCGAATCCTCGGCCAGACGCAGCACAAGGTCGTGCTGCATTGGCTCGGCGACATGTTCGACCCGCAGCTTCGGGGTTACTGGGGTTCTGAGAATTTCGACCAGGCGCTCGATACCGTGCTGTCGATCATCGAAGCCAACCGTGACAAGGTCGAAGGCATCAAGATCTCGTTGCTCGACAACGCCAGGGAGGTGGCGCTGCGCGATCGCCTGCCCGAAGGCGTGCTCTGCTTTACCGGCGACGACTTCAACTATGCGGAACTGATCGAAGGCGACGGCCGCAAGTACAGCCACGCTTTGCTCGGCATCTTCGACGCAGTGGCGCCCTCCGCGTCAAAGGCGCTGGCAGCGCTCGCCAGGAATGATCTTTCGACCTTCCGGAGCGTGATCGAGCCGACCGTGCCCTTGTCGCGCAAGATCTTCGAAGCGCCGACGCAGTACTACAAGGCCGGCGTCGTCTTTCTCGCCTGGCTGAACGGCCATCAGCGCCACTTCACCATGCCCGCCGGCATGCAGTCCGCCCGTGGCGTTCTGCACTACGCCGATATCTTCCGGCTGGCCGACCGGGCGAACGTGCTCGACCGGCCGGAACTGGCGGCGCAGCGGATGCAAAGCCTGCTATCGACTTTCGGAATTGACCAGAACGCCTAGAGCAATTCCAGGAAAAGTGTAGAACGGTTTTCCGTACGGAATGGCGTAATATGAGAGAGTTAGATCATTTCACTGTTTCGACGAAACAATGAAATGATTTAAGAAAAATGCCAGAGCGGCGCCCACCAGGCGCCGTTCACTTTATCGGGGCAATGGCCCGGTCAGAACGTCGCCGTCACGCTCAGCCAGAAGCGGCGGCCTTCGCCGACGGCATTGAAATCCGTCGGTTCGACCTGCTTGTCGAAAAGGTTGTACACGGCCGCGTTCAGCGTCAGCCCTTCGCCGACATCGTACTTTGTGCCGATATCGACAGTGGCATAGGCATCGTACTTGTACCCCGTCTTGCCATTGATCTTCACCGGCTTGCCACTGGTGGTGGAGACACGTGGCCCGGCAGAGATTTCCTCGCCGTGATAGTTGATCGATGCCCAGGCCTCGAGGCCTTCGACCGGCGTGTACCAGTCGGCCCGGAGATTGGCCATGTGCTCGGGCGTGCGCGCCAACGGGAAGCCGGCAAAATCCCCGGTCTTCTGTTCCGACTGGGTGTAGGTGTAGCTGGCTCGAAGCGTCAGGTCCGCGGTCGCATTCCACGTCGCCGTCAGTTCCACACCCTGAATGACCGCGTCGTCGATGTTGTAGTTGTACCAGAGACGGTAGTTCGGATCCTCGCTCCAGCGCACCGGATTGCCGGAGGCGTCCATCACCGGCAAGTTGCTGATCTTGTCCTTGAAATCCGTATAGAAATAGGTGCCGCCGAGGATGACGTCGCCATTGTCCCAGACCGTGCCGATCTCATAGCTGGTGCTTGATTCGGCCTTCAGGTTCGGATCGGCGATGATCACGCCGCAGGTGCCGGTCGGCCCGTAGGTGCAACCGCCGCCGCCTGTGGTGTAGGCATAACCCGGCGCGATGCTACGGATATCGGGAGCGCGGAAGCCGGTGGAAACACCGCCCTTCACCGTCAACTGATCGGTCGCATCCCAGACGCCGTAGATGCGCGGGCTCAGGTGATAGCCGTACTCCTGGTGGTGATCCAAACGCAGGCCGGTCGTCAGCGCAAAGCTGTCGACCATACGCCACTCGTCTTCGGCAAACAGCGCCCATTGCGTGGCCGAGAAGGTTTCGTTCCGCCCCGTCCGCCGTCCCGGGTTCTGATCGGACAGCCGCGCCTCGAAATACTGCCCTCCGGTCACAAGCGTATGGTTTCCGCCGAGCTCGAACGGCGTGGTGAACTTGCCGTCGATGACCGTGTTGCGCACCTGAGGCGCGCGGGGCTGTTTGACGAAACGGCCGTCGGCCTGGCTATAGTTGTAGTTCCTCCGCTCTGCCCACTCCTGCAGGATCGAGAATTCAGAGGTCGTCGGCCCCCAGCGCCCGGTATGGGAAAACGACCAGTGGTCGCGGTCGTTTTCGTTGTAGGTGCTGACAGCCCGAGGACCCGGAGCGATGGTGTTGCCGACATTGGCGTCGCGCTTCAGCCGGGCCTTGCCGCCTTCCAGGAAGAAGTCGTGGTCCTCGTTCGGCGTATAGGCCAGGCGCGCCGTCAGATCATGCTCCTTCGAGCCGGTGATACCGGAAAGAAACGTGTCCTCGCCGCGCTTGAGCCCACGGCCCCAGATCTGCATGCCAAGCGTGTCCTTCAGGATCGGGCCACTTGTGTAAAACGACATCTGGCCGGAATTGCCGAAACGCTGGTGCTGCTGCATCGTACCGTCGGTCGTGACCGAACCGGTCCAGGTATCGGCAACTTTGCGGGTGATGATGTTGATGACGCCGCCCATGGCATCGGAACCATAGAGCGACGACATCGGGCCACGCACGATCTCGATCCGCTCGATGGCTGCGGCCGGCGGAATGAAGCTCTGCTCGAAGCCGGAATTGCCATTGGTGCGGGCGTCACGCGTGCTCTGCCGTTTGCCGTCGACGAGGATCAAGGTGTAGGAGCCGGGCAGACCGCGAATGAAGATGTCGCGCTCGTTGGCAACGCCGGTTACCGCCACCCCTTGGGCATCCCTCAGCGCATCCGTCAGATCACGGAACGAACGCTTCTGCAGGTCTTCGCCGGATACCACCGTGATGCTCGCCGGTGCGTCCTTGACGTTCTGCTCGAAACCGGTCGCCGTCACCACGATCTGCTCGAGCTCGGTCGCCTGGTCCTTGTCTTTCTCCTTGGCCTTCTGGGCCTGAGCCTCGATCGGTATCGCCAGCGCCGTGCCGGCAAGGCAGATGCTCATGAAATGCCGCGACCAACCATGCGAACCGCGTTGGAACGACCGCGCAGCCTGTCGCCGCACGCAGTCCGTTTCCATCGCAAGCCCCATCCGCTTCACCATCTTCGCCCCACATATATCTTGAGTAATGCAGTCCACTTAGATATTGGCGAAGTCGGCGGCAACGCTGCTGTTTTGGAACCGTTCTAAATTTGAATAGGCGCAAAACACGGCCTGCGAATATGCCGGATGAGACATGAGGGCGGCAGGAACGATGGCGAAAGAAACGGCGGACGGGACGATGGATAGGCCGCTCTCGAACGAACGCCAGACAGACCTCGGCAAGTTGCGGCTGCTCGTGGCACTTGACGCGCTGCTCCGGGAAAACAGCGTCAGCCGCGCGGCTGCAAGCGTCGGGCTGCAACCCTCGGCGATGAGCCGGCTGCTCGGCCAATTGCGCAAGGACTATGACGATCCGCTGTTCCTGCGCACCGGCCATGGCCTCCGCCCGACACCGCTCGCCGAGTCCCTGCGGCTGCGTGTGCGTGCCCTTGCCGCAGAGACGGAGGCACTGCTCGGTGCACATCATGGCGATGTGGCAGCGACGGCAGAGCAAGCCAGGCACTCCGGCTGGAGAGGGCAGGGGCTCAGCAACACGCCACCCTTGGCTGTTCGACCCAGCCGATTGCTGGAGGGCGAACCGGCACCTGAGGATTTCGCGCTCAAACTGGCCGAAATCGACGGCAACGCCGCGCCGGAGAAACGACTGGCCCGCTGCATCGCCACCATCGGCACCGGAGCGGGCCGCAGCCGCCCTTTGAGCGAAGACGAGGCGGAAGATGCCTTGGCGATCATTCTTGCCGGCGAAGCGGACCCGGTACAGATCGGCGCGCTGATGACGGTGCTGCACTATCGTGGACCAACCGCGGTCGAAATCGCAGGCTTCGTGCGCGCCATGCGCCGATACATCGGCGGGATCGAGCCCGGAAGCGGCGCCGCGGACCTCGACTGGCCGTGTTATCTCTCGCCGAAGCTGAAGACGGCGCCCTGGTTTCTGCATGCGGCACGTCTCGTCGCTGCCGCCGGCTACCGCGTCGTGTTGCACGGCAACTATGGCCAGGACAGTGAGGAAAGGCACAAGCTGGAGGTCGCAGCCGCATCCGCGGGCATCCCGATCTGCCGGTCGATCGATGCTGCCGACGCGGCGCTGGCATCGGCTGGCATAGCCTACCTGCCGCTATCGGAGCTTGGCCCCCAGATCTATCGCCTGCTGGGTCTCTACCGTCTGATGGAGATGCGTTTGCCGTTGAATGCGGCCATCCACCTCATCAACCCGATGGGCGCGCGCGCAAGCCTGCTCGGGGTCGCCAATCCGTCGAGCCTGACATTGAGCCGCGACATCGCCCTCTTGCTTGGTGCCAAGCAACTGACGATCCTTGGCAACACGCGCGACCATGCCGAATTCACGCCCTATCGCCAGACGACACTCTTCCGCCTCATCGATGGAGCAGCCACGGATCTCGTCGTTCCGGCAAGAACGGCCCCACCGGCCGAAGCGCGCACCGGACTGAGCAGCCGCGAATATTGGCAGGCGGTCTGGACCGGAGCTGCCCGTGACCAGCGGGCGGAGACGACCATCGTCACCACCGCTGCGGCCGCACTTGTCAGCCTTGGTGAAACCGATGATTTCGATGCGGCCTGCGAAACCGCTCGCGGCCTTTGGGCAAGCCGATCACGCCGGGCGGCGTGACCGGTCGATCGCCGTCACCTGGCGACCATCAGGCGGCCAGCCCCTTCTTCGCCAGCATCGCATCCGGGCTCGGCAGCTTGCCGCGGAATGCCTTGTAGGCATCCTCCGGATCGACCGAGCCGCCGACGGAATAGATGTGGTCCTTGAGGCGAGCGGCCATTGCCGGATCGAAGGCGTTGCCGGTTTCCTCAAAGGCGGCGAAGGCGTCAGCATCGAGCACCTCCGACCACATGTAGGAATAGTAGCCCGCCGAGTAGCCGTCGCCGGAAAAGACGTGCAGGAAATGCGGGCTGCGATGGCGCATGACGATGGACTTCGGCATGCCGATCTCATCGAGCTTCTTGGCTTCGAGCGCCATCGGCTCGGGAGCCGTCTCGGCCGTATGGTACGCCATGTCGACAAGCGCCGACGAGGTGAATTCGACCGTCGCGAAGCCGGAATTGAAAGTCCGCGCCGCAAGCACCTTTTCGAGCAGCGCCTCCGGCATCGGCTCGCCCGTTTGGTAGTGCACCGCGTAACGCTTGAGGATTTCCGGTACCGTCAGCCAATGTTCGTAGAGCTGCGACGGCAGCTCGACGAAGTCACGTGAAACACCCGTGCCGGAAACCGACGGATAGGTAACGTTGGATAGCATGCCATGCAACGCGTGCCCGAACTCGTGGAAGAGCGTGCGGGCGTCGTCGAGCGACAAGAGAGCGGGCTTGCCTTCCGCCGGCTTGGCAAAGTTGCAGACGTTGTAGATGATCGGCAGCTCGCCCTTGGCACCGTTTTTTAGCGCGAGCTTGTGCTGCGACTGGAAGGAGCTCATCCAGGCGCCGGAGCGCTTCGACGGCCGGGCGAAATAGTCGCCGAGGAAGAGCGCCACCAGCCTGCCGGAGGCATCCCTGATTTCGAAAACCCGCACATCGGGATGGTACGCGGCAATGCCCTTCTTCTCCGTCGCCGTGATGCCGAACAGGCGCTTGGCGACATCGAAGCACGCGTCGATGATCTTTTCGAGCTGCAGGTAAGGCTTCAGCTCTCCTTCGGAGAAGTTGAACTTCTCGGCCCTGAGCTTTTCGGCGTAGTGGCGCCAGTCCCAGGGCATGACATCGTGGTTGCGCCCCTCGGCGGCGACGAGCCGCGACAGCTCCGCCTCTTCCTCACGGGCGCGGGCAACGGCCTTATCCCAAACCTGCATCAGGAGACCGTTCACCGCATCAGGCGACTTTGCCATGGTGTCATCGAGCTTCAGCGCCGCGAAGCTTTCGTAGCCGAGCAGCCTGGCCTTCTCGGCACGCAACGCCAGCGTTTCGGCAATGAGCCCGCGATTGTCCGTTTCACCGCCATTCTCGCCGCGTGCGATCCAGGCGCGAAAAGCCTGTTCCCTGAGTTCACGATTGTCCGAGAAGGTCAGGAACGGCTCAATGATCGAGCGCGACAGGGTGACAGCGTATTTTCCCTTCTGGCCGCGATCTGCAGCAACCGCCGCCATCGCGTCACGCAGGAATTCCGGCAGGCCGGCAAGCTGCTCATCACCGGCGAGGAACAGCACCCAGCTTTTCTCGTCGGCAAGCACGTTCTGGCCGAACTTGGCGCCAAGGCCGGCAAGCTTCTCGTTGATTGCGGCCAGCCGCTCCTGCTCAGGCTTTTCGAGCTTGGCGCCGGACTTGACGAAGCCCTTCCAGTGCCGCTCCAGAACGCGGGTCGCTTCGAGGTCGAGGCCTAGTGTCTCGCGTGCTTCCCACAGCGTGTCGATGCGCTTGAACAGCGCCGCATTCATGCCGATCTTGGAGTAGTGCCGCGACATTTTTGGCGCGATCTCCCGTTCCAGCGCCTGGATCGTCTCGTTGGTGTCGGCGCCGGCCTTGTTCCAGAAGATCGACGAGACGCGCGAAAGGCTGTCGCCGGCAATCTCCAGCGCGACGATGGTGTTGCCGAAGGTCGGCGCTTCCGGGTTATCGGCGATCACATCGATCTCTGCCTCATGCTCTCTGAACGCCGCCTCGAACGCCGGAGCGAAATCCTCGTCCTTGACCAGGTCGAAACGCGGCAGGCCCTCGTGGCCGGTCCATTGCGTGAGCGCGGGGTTGAGATTGGTCATCAGAAATCCTTTCGCATGCAGGCTCGGCGCGGGGCCGGGGAGGGAGACCGCCGACCATGACAGGAGGAAGCGGCAAAAATGTAGGTGGTTGCCGGCGCGTCCGCCGTCAAGCTTTGCGCAGCCCGAGAAGACCCGGCGCGGCATGCCAGACCGCCTGAATGGCAAAGCCGATGAAAAGGAGACCGGACAGCCGGACGATCGCCAGCTCGTGGCGGCGGTAGAAGCGCCGCACAACCGAAGCGCCGATGATCACGATGAGGATCAGGTCGGCAACGAGAAAACCGATGAGCGAAACGCCGAGCAGCGCCGGCAGAGCATCAAAATCGAGCGCATTGGCCGAGCCGGCGAGCAGCGCGGTGAAGGTGGCGAGCGCCACCGGATACCCCTTGGGATTGGTGAGCCCGAAGATCAGTCCGCGTCTGAGCGGCCGCTCGACCGTCATCAGCGCGCGGTTTTCTCCGGCCGGCCGCGCGCGCAGCGCCGTCCAGCCGATCCAGCCGAGATAAAGGCCGCAGAAGAGCCCCAGAATATCGAAGATGGTCGAGCCAACCGAACGGGCGCCGACGATCGCAACCAGGGCAAGGGTCGACCAGAGAATGTCGCCGGCGAGGTGTCCGCCCATGAACAGGGCGCCCGCCTTGCGCCCTTGGCCGGCACCGATGCCGAGCAGCGCGAGAAAGGCAGGACCGGGAATGAGCGTATAGGAGAGGGCGGCGAGAAAGGCCCCCGTCAACAGCGTCTCGGACATGGCGGATCCCCAGGGTTGAACCCGGGCATTCGATCCGGCGGCACTGATTCAGTCAAGAGGAAAGCTAAGCCAGCTATATGAAGACGCGGGTGACCGCTTGCTTCGCTGCGTGCCGGCAAAGGTCAAGTTTCTGGTCGTGGCGCGGATATGTGCGGCGACTGCGTGGACGAACTTGCGCATGTCTGTCTCCTCGAAGGGGTCGATGGCCGAGCAGGTGCGCAGCCTTTGCACGAACATTGCACCTCCTCGGCAGAGCGGCTGTTCCGCCGGGAACGTGCCGCTCGCGAGCGCGCACAAATCTTTCGTTTCGCCGATTTCCCTCGACACGAAGTTGCGCTAAGACGCGGCCTACAGCGCCGTGCGTCTGTTCAGACGCACCAAGGTCGCCGTAACACTTTTGAAGCTGCATGTTTTTGCCCTTAGATCGGCAACGACTTAAGGAAACATGCAGTCGTTTCCCCCGCGAGAAGGACTATCCATGACTGTGCGCAACCTCTTCCTTCTGCCCGGCGACGGCATCGGCCCGGAAGCCATGGCGGAAGTCCGCAAAATTATCGCCTACATGAACGCCGAGCTTTCGGCCGGCTTCGTGACCGACGAGGGCCTGGTCGGCGGTTCGGCCTATGACGCCCACGGCCAGGCGATTTCGGAAGGGGACATGGCAAAGGCGCTTTCCGCCGATGCGGTGCTGTTTGGCGCCGTCGGCGGCCCGAAGTGGGATGCGGTGCCCTATGAGGTGCGCCCGGAAGCCGGCCTGCTGCGCCTGCGCAAGGACCTGCAGCTGTTTGCCAACCTGCGCCCGGCGATCTGCTATCCGGCGCTGGCTGCTGCTTCCTCGCTGAAGCCCGAGCTGGTCGAAGGCTTGGACATCCTGATCGTGCGCGAGCTCACCGGCGGCGTCTATTTCGGCGAACCGAAGGAGATCATCGATCTCGGCAACGGCCAGAAGCGCGGCATCGACACCCAGGTCTACGACACCTACGAGATCGAACGCATCTCAGGCGTTGCCTTCGAGCTCGCCCGCACAAGACAGAACCGCGTCTGCTCGATGGAAAAGCGCAACGTCATGAAGTCGGGCGTCTTGTGGAACCAGGTGGTGACCGAAACGCACAAGGCGAAGTATTCGGATGTCCAGCTCGAGCACATGCTGGCCGATGCCGGCGGCATGCAGCTGGTGCGCCAGCCCAAGCAGTTCGACGTCATCGTCACCGACAACCTGTTCGGCGACATGCTGTCGGACGTGGCCGCCATGCTCACCGGCTCGCTCGGCATGCTGCCCTCGGCCTCGCTCGGTGCGCCCGACGGCGTCACCGGCAAGCGCAAGGCGCTCTATGAGCCGGTGCACGGCTCGGCACCCGACATTGCCGGCAAGGGCATTGCCAACCCGATCGCGATGATCGCCTCCTTTGCCATGTGCCTGCGTTATTCCTTCAACCTCGTGAAGGAAGCCGACAATCTGGAAAAGGCGATCGCCAACGTGCTCGACCAGGGCATCCGCACCGGCGACATCATGGCCGAAGGTGCGCGCCAGGTCGGAACGACCGAGATGGGCGACGCCATCCTTGCCGAATTCAAGGCGCTGTCGAAGTAAGCGACGAACGATCCCCGCAGGCGCCACGCTGGCGTCTTCACGCATGCGACAAAAACACCTCCGGAGCTCATCCGGAGGTGTTTTGCGTTTGTCAGCCTTGAATTTGTCGAAAGAACCGACACATCGGGGGAGAAAGGCGGCCTATGCCGCCCGTCAAGTCAACCTTCGCTGCAAGCCACGATGCGCTGCGGCAGGACGGAGAAGTATGAACCGACCCCTCGCGGCCACCGGATGGATTGTGTTGACGACATTCGTCCTTGTCTTCGCCCTTGTCCCGCTGGATCCGCTTCTCTCACAAAGGGCGCAAGCCTTGCCGGACGGCATCGTCGACTTCAACGCGATGATCACCGATTTCGGCACGTTCGGCTGGATGATCTACCTTTCCGGCGTCATCCTTGCGGCCGCGTTCGTCTTGCGCCGCGCTGCAAGCCAGGGCCCTCTGCAACGCAAGGCTGGCGCCGCCCGCGATCTCGCCGCCTACTTCCTGCTGACGATCGGCACAGCCAGCGCTCTGGTCCATACTTTCAAATTCCTCTTTGGCCGCGCCCGGCCTGAACTCTTTGCCGAACTCGGCGCCTACAGTCTGACGCCCTTTGCCACCACGGATCTGTACGAGAGCTTCCCGTCCGGCCATTCGACCGCGGCCGGCGCGTTTTTTGGCGTCTTCGCCATGCTGCTGCCGAAGCTCAGGCCGATGTTTCTGGTCCTGGCGCTGACGATCGGCGTTTCCCGCGTCATCGTCGGCGCGCACTATCCGAGCGATGTCGCCGCCGGGCTGCTGCTCGGTCTATGGACTTCGGTGATGATGGCGTTTCTGTTTGCGCGTTACGATCGGCTCTTCCACCTGGGTCCGGGCGGGTGGCCGCTGGTCCGGCTCGGCGATCCCGGCGCATAAAAAAAGCCGGCGCGGAAGGCCGCGCCGGAGTCAGGAGAGCCGTAAAAGCTCGGGGAAGTTACTGATCGGTTCCGGGAGAAACATCACTGGCTCCCCCCGGAACCGTAAGACGGAAAGCCTTAGTCCATCGCGTGGATGTCGCGATCCTTGGTTTCCGGCAGGAACAGCATGCCGATGACCAGGGTGATGCCTGCAAAGACGATCGGGTACCAGAGGCCGTAGTAGATATCGCCCTGGGCAGCGCTCATCGCGAAGGCCGTTGCCGGAAGCAGACCGCCGAACCAGCCGTTGCCGATGTGGTAGGGCAACGACATGCCGGTGTAGCGGATGCGGGTCGGGAAGAGTTCGACCAGCAGTGCTGCGATCGGGCCGTAGACCATCGTCACGTAGATGACGAGCACGGTGAGAACCGCGATGATCGTCGTCCAGTTGACGGCGGCAGGATCTGCCACCATGGCGTAGGTGCCACCGCCGGCGATCGTGTAGACGGCCATTTCGGTCGCCGCCCCGACTTCATCCTTGGTCAGCAGCTTGTCGGCGATCAACTTCTCGGCCGGCACCATGGTCTTTTCGCCGCCGCGAACAGCGGCCGCATCGAGCGAAAGCTCCGGGTTGGCGGCGACGAAGCCGTCAAGCTTGGATTCCGGAACCTTTGCCGCGCCACGAACCAGCGGATAGCCGGCATTGTGGAGCGCCATGTTGGTCTGCTTTTCGAAGGCGGCATTGGCTGCCTTGGCACCATCGCCAGCGGCGATCGCGTCATAGCTGTTGATGGTGGTATCGCCGACCTTAACCGTCGCAGCAGTGCCGGGAGCGGCCGTGGTCACGACGTCGTAGGGTACCGAGTTCTTCGTCAGGAACGACGTTGCGATATCGCACGAGGTCGTGAATTTCGCAGTTCCCGTCGGGTTGAACTGGAACTTGCAATCGTCGGGGGCTGCGGTCACGGTTGCACGAACCGTTGCCTGGGCCTGGGCGAGCGCCGGATTACCGGCCCAGGTCAGCGCCTTGAACAGCGGGAAGTAGGTGAGCATGGCGAGCAGCAGGCCAGCCATGATGATGGGCTTGCGGCCGATCTTGTCGGAGAGCCAACCGAAGAGCACGAAGAAGCCCGTGCCGAGAATGAGCGAGGCGGCGACCATGATGTTGGCCGACTGCGCATCCACCTTCAGCACGCCGGTCAGGAAGAACAGTGCGTAAAACTGGCCGGAATACCAGACGACGGCCTGGCCGACGACGGCGCCGAACAGCGCCAGAAGCGCAATCTTGGCGTTCCTCCATTGGCCAAAGGCTTCCTTCAGCGGCGCCTTCGAGGTTTTGCCCTCTTCCTTCATCTTCTTGAAGGCGGGGGATTCGTTCATCTTCAGGCGGATCCAGACGGAAATGCCGAGCAGCACGCACGACAGCAGGAACGGAATGCGCCAGCCCCAGGCAGCAAAGGCTTCCTTGCCGAGTGCAAATTGCACGAGCAGGATCACCACCAGCGACAGGAATAGACCGAGCGTCGCCGTCGTTTGAATCCACGAGGTGAAGTAGCCGCGGCGCCCATTCGGCGCATGTTCGGCGACATAGGTCGCAGCACCGCCATATTCACCACCGAGCGCCAGGCCCTGCAGCATGCGCAGCACGATGAGCAGGATCGGGGCGGCGATGCCGATCGAGGCGGCGCCGGGCAGGATACCGACCAGGAACGTCGAAAGACCCATGATCAGGATCGTGACCAGGAAGGTGTATTTGCGGCCGACGAGGTCACCGAGGCGACCGAAGACCAGGGCGCCGAACGGGCGAACCAGGAAGCCCGCGGCAAATGCCAGAAGCGCGAAGATGTTTCGCGTCGTTTCCGGATAGGAACTGAAGAAGGTCGCACCGATGTAAACGGCGAGCGAACCGTAAAGATAGAAATCGTACCATTCGAAGACGGTACCAAGCGACGAGGCGAAGATGACCTTCTTCTCCTCGCCGGTCATCGGACGCGTTTTTGCGTCGTCCGCTGTCGCGACATTTGCCATTTTGTTTATCCTCCACTCCAAAACAGCCTGTTGGAGCGCCCATTGGCTGGTCCGGCATTCCTCCCAAGAATGACCGGACGTGGTGCGCCTGATAGTGAGGATGTCAGAAAACAACCGTCGCAGGCAGAGATGCTTTCGGCTTATGACTTTCGTCTAATGCGGCGATCGACCGCGGGCGGTCTTCGGCAGACGTCGCCGAGCCGCTGTGTCTTGACTCTTCTTCAAAACCGCGTAAGAGCAGCGACGAACGAGGAAATCACCGCCATGCGACCGATCGGTCCAGCCATCGCTGCTTTGATCCTGCCGGCTCACGCCGCGGGACGGGATTGCGATTTCTCGTTCGCTTGCAAAACAACGGCCAAAACGACGACGAAAACCGTCTGACGTCTCTGGCCACCGCTCTCTCCCCGGTAAGGCCGGGGACAGGAACCTTCGCGGCAACACGCGCGGTTCCCCCTCCACCCGAAGAGGAGAGACAGAAAGAGAGCTTAGATCATGGGTTTCAAGATTGCAGTTGCAGGCGCTACCGGCAATGTCGGCCGGGAGATGCTGAATATCCTTTCGGAGCGCGGGTTTCCCGCTGACGAGGTGGTCGCCCTTGCTTCCGCCCGCTCCCAGGGCACGGAAGTTTCCTTCGGCGACAAGACGCTCAAGGTCAAGAACCTCGAAAACTACGATTTCTCCGACACCGATATCTGCCTGATGTCGGCCGGCGGCGCAGTTTCGCTGAAGTATTCGCCAAAGATCGGCCAGCAGGGCTGCGTCGTCATCGACAACTCTTCGGCTTGGCGCTACGACGCCGAAGTGCCGCTGATCGTTCCTGAAGTGAACCCGGACGCGATCGCGCAGTTCACCAAGAAGAACATCATCGCCAACCCGAATTGCTCGACGGCCCAGCTCGTGGTCGCCCTGAAGCCGCTGCATGACCACGCCAAGATCAAGCGCGTCGTCGTCTCGACCTACCAGTCGGTTTCCGGCGCCGGCAAGGACGGCATGGACGAACTCTTCAACCAGACCCGCGCGGTGTTCGTCGCCGATCCGATCGAATCGAAGAAGTTCACCAAGCGCATCGCCTTCAACGTCATTCCGCACATCGACGTGTTCATGGAAGACGGCTACACGAAGGAAGAGTGGAAGGTTTTGGCCGAAACCAAGAAGATGCTCGACCCGAAGATCAAGGTGACCTGCACGGCCGTGCGCGTTCCGGTCTTCATCGGCCACTCGGAATCGGTCAACATCGAGTTCGAAAACGAGATCACGGCTGACGAAGCGCGCGACATCCTGCGCGAAGCGCCGGGTTGCCTGGTCGTCGACAAGCACGAGAACGGCGGCTACGTGACGCCGTACGAATGCGCTGGCGAAGACGCGACCTACATCTCGCGTATCCGCGAAGATGCGACCGTCGAAAACGGCCTCAACCTTTGGGTCGTCTCCGACAACCTGCGCAAGGGCGCGGCGCTGAACGCAATCCAGATCGCCGAACTCCTGGTCAACCGCGGCCTCATCAAGCCGCGCAAGCAGGCAGCCTGAGCGAGACAGCTGGGCAGATCATTCCCGCCAGGTCCCCTTCGGCCCTGGCGGGTTTCCTGTTTCATGGGATACCGGCCGATACGGGATTCACGTGAAACCACGAAAATGTGACCGCCGTTTGCGGCAGGTGACATAGCCAGCGAAGGCTGGCATTTTTAAAAGCAAAGCGATTCGGGCTATGACGGGGTATTTCATGCACAGGGCAAAGTGCGTAGCGATGGGGCTTGCTGCCCTGATTTCAACGGCTGTTTTTCCGGCGGTGGCGTCGGCCGCGCAATGCGGCAACGACGGAAGCGGCTTTTCTGCCTGGGTGCAGAACTTCAAGCAGGAGGCTTCCGGCAACGGCATCAGCCCCGCGGTTCTCGAACGGGCACTTTCGAACGTCTCCTACAACAAGGCGACGATCCGTGCGGACCGCGGCCAGAAGAGCTTCAAGCTGTCGCTCGAGCAGTTCATGCAGAAGCGTGGCGGCCAGACGATCATCTCGCGCGGCAAGAAGATGAAGCAGCAGAACGCTGCGCTCTTTACAAGCATCGAGCGCCGCTATGGCGTGCCGGCCGGTCCGCTGATCGCGATCTGGGGCATGGAAACCGGCTTCGGTGGCTTCATGGGCAAGGAGCACACGCTCTCGGCCGTATCGACGCTCGCCTATGACTGCCGCCGCTCGGATTACTTCACCAACCAGCTCTATGCGGCCCTGCAACTCGTGCAGCGCGGCGACCTGAGCCCGGATGCACGCGGCGCTGCCCACGGCGAAATCGGGCAGACCCAGTTCCTGCCGGCCAACGTTCTGAAATACGGCGTTGACGGTGACGGAAACGGCCATGTCGACATGGTTCGCTCCAAGGCCGATGCGCTTGCGTCCACCGCCAACTTCCTGCGCGGCCATGGTTGGCAGCCGGGTGCCGGCTATCAGCAGGGCCAGGCGAATTTTGGCGCAATCCAGGGCTGGAACGCCGCAACGGTCTACCAGCAGGCGATCGCCATCATCGGCGCGGAAATCGACGGTCTTTAGGATTTGGCGCCTTCAGGCGCGACCTGTCGACAGCGATCTGTCAGAGGTCCGGTTCGAAAGAGCCGGGCCTTTTGTTTGTCGACGGGATCGTCTCGATCACATGCCCGGGCGCAGGAAATCGCCGGTCGCCGGATCCATGATCCAGAGTTCGCCGGTCGAAATGTCGAACCAGGCACCGTGCAGGTTGAGCTTGCCCTTGGCCTCGAGGATCTGAACGCAAGGGAAGGTCCGCAGATTGGCGAGCGAATTGCGGATCGACACCCGTTCGAGCGCACGCTGGCGCTCGGCTTGCGTCATGACGTCGTTGCTCTGGATCTGCTCGGCGGCCGGCTTCAGCAGATGCATCCAGCGACCGATGAAATCGCCGGGTGACAGCGGTTCGGCATCCGGATCGAGCGCCGCCTTGATGCCGCCACAGCGGCCGTGCCCCATGACCACGATGTCGCTGACGCGGAGCGACTGCACGGCAAATTCGAGTGCCGCCGACGTCGAGTGATAGTGCCCATCCGGTTCATAGGGCGGCATCAGGTTGGCGACGTTGCGCACGACGAAGAGCTCGCCCGGGCCGCTGTCGAAGATCGTTTCCGGCGCGGCGCGAGAATCGCAACAGGCAATCACCATCGTCTTCGGCTTTTGACCGGTTTCCGCCAGCGCCTTGTAGCGTTTCTGCTGCTCGCTGAAGCGACCGTTCATGAAATTGTGGTAGCCGTTCAGAAGATAGTCCGGAAAACGCTGCTGCTGCTTGTCCATCGATTGCTCCGCTCGTGCTTCAGGGCGGGATGGCCGGCATTCGCCCACCCACGCCTCCGTCATGAAAATGATCGCGATCTAAAATTCAATCCACGATGCCACAGGGGTGGCGGTCCGTGAACAGCTTCTTCATTTGCGCCGCATCTGATTCGGATGAACCAGGCGACGCATCTGCACCATCGCCATTGGCGTCGAAAGGCTCGATGCGTCCTGCTCGATGGTCAATTCATCCGCGCCGCGCTTGACGCTCCGCGCGATGATCTCAAATACGCTCGCCGTCGCCATCTGCAAGGCGCGCTCCTCTGAAAGTCCTTCAAGCAATCGGGCGAGAAAAACCGCCGTCAGCAGGTCGCCCGTTCCGTTTGGCGAATTCTCGACGAGCCGATGTTCGGCGAGCAGCGCGTGGTTGCCGGAAAGAAACAGGTTGCCGGTACCGCCGCTCATCATCGGCACGGCAGACGTCACCAGGACGCGGGCCGGGCCGAGGCCGAGAGCGGCATCGAGGATCTCGGTATTCGTTTCCAGCGTCGCGCCTGCAAGCCAGGCAAGCTCGAAGCGGTTCGGCGTCGCCAGGCTGGCGAGCGGCAGAAGCCGGTCGCGAATGGCAATCGCAGTCGGCTCGGGTACATAAAGACCTCCAGCGTCGCCGATCACCGGGTCACAGGCATAGGTCAGCTTGGGACTGCGCTCCCGCAGAGCCGACACCAACCGCGCGACACCCTCGGCCTGGGCTGCCGAACCGAGATAGCCTGACAGCACGGCACGCACTTCGCCCACCCAGGGCGCAGCAATGAGATCGTCGATCACCGCCTGAAAATCCGCATCGGAAATCGCAACGCGGGTCGAGCGTCCATGGCCGGGGTGCCAGGGGAGAATGACAGTCGGCAACGCCCAGACAGGATGCCCCAGCGTTTCCAACGCGAAGACCACGGCCCTGTTGCCGACCTTGCCGCGCACGACATGGCTCGAGATGACGATGACGGCGCCGGGCAGGGAGGGCATTTCGGGCATCGACCAGTCCAATCCTTAGATCTAAAACTCTGATCACCCGACTGTCACCGCCCTGTCAACAGGCGATGGCAGATAGGCTCCGTGCAAGCCGCTGGCGTTTTCGTGCTTTTTCATCGATTTTCGAGCAATTTTCGCGAAATTGCCTTCGATTTAAATGGATTTAAGCTGTTTTCACGTGAAATTCTCCAATTTCGGGCTCGATTTTGCCGAAATCAGCGTAAAAAGCGGTCGCCATTAGCCATGGTTCTGATAGGGTTTGGCCTATCATGAGTGGGAGAGACTTCATGGGCGTGAAATACAATCCGAAGCGGGACAGACACATCGACGCAGCGAAGGCGGCCGCCATCAAACTGGGCGTCGACGCACTGGCGCCGGAGATCCTCTTCGGTGGGGCCAGCAACGACGACCTCGATCTCTATTCGGCGGACATGCTGGCGCTGACCGCAGCCCACGCACATCGCGAACTCGCCCGCTGGGATGGCGGCAAGCCGCAGGTTTCGGTCGAGACCGTCGCCGGTATCGCGCCTGCCGGTGCCGAAGTTTCGGTCATCGCCGTTACCGAACACAACATGCCGTTCCTTTATGATTCGGTCATGGGTGAGATCACCAGCACGCACCGTGACATTCATCTTGCGATCCACCCGATCCTGGTCCAGGAGCCCGGCAAGGCCGCCAAACTCTTCGATCCGGAAGAGCCGAGCGATCCGGCACACCGCGTCAGCCACATCCAGATCCACCTGACCAAGCTCGCACCTGTCGAGGCCGAGCAGCTCAGCAACCGCATCCGCGACGTGCTGGAACAGGTGCACCAGACCGTGCACGACTGGCCGGCGATGACGGCGCAGCTCGACCAGGCGATGCAGGAACTCGAAGCCTACAACGCGTCTCGCAAGAAGAGCGACCGCGACGAGGCGCTCGCCTTCCTTCGCTGGCTGCGCGACAACAACTTCACCTTCCTCGGCATGCGCGAGTACACCTATTCCGGCAAGGGCGGGAAAGCGACCGTCGAGCGCGGCAAGGGCAGGGGCCTCGGCATTCTTTCCAATCCCGATGTGCGCGTTCTGCGCCAGGGCAAGGACGCCGTGCTGACCACGCCGGAGATCCTCGCCTTCCTCGAAAGCCCGGACTTCCTGATTGTCACCAAGGCCAACGTCAAGTCGGTCGTGCATCGCCGGGCCTATATGGACTATATCGGCGTCAAGCGTTTCGATGCGGACGGCAACGTCGCTGGCGAACTGCGCATCGTCGGCCTGTTCACGTCTTCAGCCTACACCCGCCAGGCCGCCGAAATTCCGCTTCTGCGCCACAAGATCGAGAAGATCGTCGACCATTTCGGCTACGACCCGCAGAGCCACTCCGGCAAGATGCTCGACAACACGCTGGAATCCTATCCCCGCGACGACCTCTTCCAGATCGATGTCGGACTGCTCGCCGCCTTCTGCGAACAGATCAACGAGCTTGGCGACCGGCCACGCATCCGCGTGCTGCCACGCATCGACCATTTCGACCGCTTCGTCTCGGTCATCGTCTTCGTGCCGCGCGAACAGTACGATTCGGACGTCCGCGAGAAGATCGGCGACTACCTGAAGACGGTCTATGACGGCCGCGTCTCCGCCTACTACCCGGCCTTCCCCGAGGGCGGGCTCGCCCGCGTCCACTTCATCATCGGCCGCTCGGCCGGCAAGACGCCGCGCATTCCGCAGGCCAAGCTCGAAGAAGCAGTGCGTGGCATCGTCACCCGCTGGATCGACCGGTTCGACCTGCTTGCCCGCAAGGACGGCATCGAACTCGACGTCGACAACGCCTACCAGTCGTTCTTCACGCCGGCGGAAGCCTATGCGGATCTCGCCGATATCGCCGCCTGCAAGGGGCCGGATCCGATCCGCATCGAGTTCTACAATTATCCGCGTGCTGTTACCCGCACGGATACGGCTGAGCTAAAGATCTTCCATGCCAGCGAACCGGTGTCGCTGTCGCGCCGCGTGCCGCTGCTCGAAAACCTCGGCTTCCGGGTGATCAGCGAACAGACCTACGATATCGGCGTCAACGCCCACGGCGAGGAGAAGCGCAAGGTCGTCCTGCACGACATGGAGCTGATCCATCGCGACGGTCTTGCACTGCACCTCGAAAAGAGCGGCCCGGCGCTGGAGGAAGCCTTCCTCGCCGCCTGGAACGGCACGATCGAGGACGACAACTTCAACCGTCTGATCCTGCTTTCGGGCCTCAACGCCCGTGAAGTGACGGTACTGCGCGCCTATGCGCGTTACCTGCGCCAAGCCGGCATCACCTATTCGCAAGGCTACATCGCCGACACGCTGAACAAGTATCCGGCGATTGCCGCCGATATCTTCAAGCTGTTCGTGACGCGCATGGATCCGAAGCTCGAGGAAAAGCCGCGCGCCAAGAAGTGCAACGCGCTGCTGGCCTCCATCGAGGATGCGCTTTCGAACGTTCCGAGCCTTGACGAAGACCGGATTCTCCGTCGCTACGTCAACGCCATCGAAGCGACGCTGCGCACCAACTACTTCCAGCACGATGCAGACGGAAAGCCGCGCGCGGTTCTTGCGTTCAAGCTCGACCCGAAGGCGCTCGACGGCCTGCCGGAGCCGCGTCCGTTCCGCGAAATCTTCGTCTACGGCACCGAAGTCGAGGGCGTGCACCTGCGCTTCGGCAAGGTCGCCCGTGGTGGCCTTCGTTGGTCGGACCGCGCCCAGGACTACCGCACGGAAGTGCTTGGCCTCGTCAAGGCGCAGCAGGTCAAGAACGCCGTCATCGTGCCGGTCGGCGCCAAGGGTGGCTTCTATCCGAAGCTGCTTCCGGTCGGCGGGACCCGCGACGAGGTCTTCAAGGCCGGAACCGAGGCCTACAAGACCTTCATTCGCACGCTGCTGTCGGTCACCGACAACATCGTCGGCCAGGACGTCGTGCCGCCGGCCGACACGCTGCGCCATGACGGCGATGATCCCTACTTCGTCGTCGCCGCCGACAAGGGCACCGCGACCTTCTCCGACACGGCCAACGGCCTTGCGCAGGAAGCGGGCTTCTGGCTCGACGACGCGTTCGCTTCGGGTGGTTCGGCCGGTTACGACCACAAGAAGATGGGCATTACCGCCCGCGGCGCCTGGGAAACCGTCAAGCGGCACTTCCGCGAGATGGACATCGACATCCAGACGACGCCCTTCACCGTTGCCGGTGTCGGCGACATGTCCGGCGACGTCTTCGGCAACGGCATGCTGCTGTCCGAGAAGATCCGCCTGATCGCCGCCTTCGACCACCGCGACATCATCATCGATCCGTCTCCGGATATCGAAGCCTCCTTCGCCGAGCGCACACGCATGTTTGCGCTGCCGCGTTCGAGCTGGCAGGACTATGACCGCAAGACGCTTTCGGAAGGCGCGATGATCATCTCGCGCGCCGAAAAGTCAGTGACGCTGACGCCTCAGGCGATGGCAGCAATCGGTCTCGACAAGCCGAAGGCGACACCCTTCGAGATCATGAACGCGATCCTGAAGAGCCAGGTCGATCTTTTGTGGTTTGGCGGCATCGGCACGTACATTCGCGGCAGCTCCGAAACGGATGCCGAAGTCGGCGACCGCGCCAACGACGCCATCCGCGTGACGGCCGAAGAGGTGCGTGCCCGGGTCATCGGCGAGGGCGCCAACCTCGGCGTTACCCAGAAGGGCCGTATCGGCTTCGGTCTGAATGGCGGCCGCTGCAACTCAGACGCCATCGACAACTCCGCGGGCGTCAACTCCTCCGACGTCGAGGTCAACATCAAGATCGCGCTGGCCTCTGCCATGCGCGACGGTCGCCTGACGCGGCCGAAGCGCAACACGCTGCTTGCCTCGATGACCGAGGAAGTCGGCCATCTGGTGCTGCGCAACAACTACGAACAGTCGCTGGCGATCTCGCTGACGTCCATGCAGGGCCTCGGCAACCGTACGACGCTTGGCCGGCTCATGACCCGGCTCGAGGCCGACGGTCATCTCAACCGCAAGGTCGAGACGCTGCCGACCGACCAGGCGATGACCGAGCGCTATCAGGCGGGCAAGCCGCTGACCCGCGCGGAAATTGGCGTGCTGCTCTCCTACTCCAAGCTCGTTCTCTTCGATGAGCTGATTGCGAGCGAACTGCCCGACGATCCGTACTTCACGGCAACGCTTGAGCGTTACTTCCCGGGCAAGATGCGCAAGTCCTATGCGGGCGACATTCACGGCCATCGTCTGCGCCGTGAAATCATCTCGACGATCCTTGCCAACGAGGTCATCAACCGCGGCGGCCCGGCCTTCGTCTCGACGCTGACGGACGCGACGGGCTTCCTGTCGGCCGACGTCGTCAAGGCGGCGGTGCTGGCGCTCGACGGCTTCGACCTGCCGCGGATCTATGACGAGATCGACGCGCTCGACAACAAGATCGGGGGCGGCCTGCAGAACGTCCTCTACCAGGAAGTGGGCCGTATCTTCACGCTCGTCACCGAGCGGGCGCTGCGCACCCATGCGGCGACAGGCTCAGTCTCTGAAGCCGTAGCGCGGCTGCGCGACGGCCTGCAGAAGCTGCGCGGCACCATGAGGACAGCCGTCTCGGGCGAAAGCGCCGAAGAGGCGCGGCTTAAGACCGCCGCCTTCGTCGAGGGCGGTGTACCGGCCAAGCTTGCCGAGGAAATCTCGGAACTGGCGCTGATGACGCTGGTGCCGGAGATCATGCAGATTGCGACCGAAACCGGCGAGACGCTGAGCCGCACGGCCCAGGGCTACTTCGCCGTCACCGACACGCTGCGGATCAACCGCCTCCTGGCGGCCTCCGACCGCGTTCCGGCAACCGAGCAGTTCGAGGCGATGGCCCTGTCGCGGGCCGTCTCCGATATCGCCGCCGCACGGCGGGATATCACTGCTGCGGCTCTGCGCGAGCAGAAGAAGGAACGCAATCCGGTTGCCGCCTGGGAGGAGAACGAGCGCGAGCGCGTCGCCCAGGCGACAGGCCAGCTGAGGCTGTTGACCGAGAAGGGCGAGACGACGCTCGCCAAGATCACGGTTGCCGCCGGCCTTCTGAACGACCTTGCCCGGGGTCGAGCGAAGTAAGCCGGTCCCTTCGCAACTGAACGGCGGGCGGAGCAGAAATGCGGGCGAATATTTCGCCCGCATCCCGCTCTAAACCTTTTGGAATCAGTGCGATTGAAGATAGGCTGCGCCGCGCGTTCCAGGGGACGCGCGGCGCAGTCGCTTTGGGAGGGGACCTTGCAGATTTCAGCCGACAGGACCGAGCAACAACCGCGCACGTCACGCGCAGGCATTGCCGGCTGGATGCTGTTCGACTGGGCGGCGCAACCCTTCTTCACGGTGATAACCACCTTCATCTTCGGTCCCTATTTCGTCGCCCGGCTGACGGAAGACCATGCGATGGGACAGGCGATGTGGGGCTATACGCTCACCGTGTCCGGTATCATCATCGCGGTTCTCTCGCCCGTGCTCGGTTCGATTGCGGATGCGACCGGGCCGCGCAAACCCTGGATCGCTTTCTTTGCGGTGATCAAGATCGCATCGCTGGCTATGCTCTGGTTCGCCGCACCCGGCTTGCCGATCCTCTATCCCGCGATTTTCATGATCCTCGCCTCCATTGCGGCCGAGTTCTCGATCGTCTTCAACGATTCGATGATGCCGCGCCTCGTGCCGGAGAAGGATGTCGGACGTATCTCCAACATCGCCTGGGGGCTCGGCTATCTCGGCGGCATGATCGTGCTGATCGCCGTCGTGGCGCTGCTTGCCGGGAGCCCGGAGACCGGCAAGACGGCGGCGGGCATCGATCCCTTGTTTGGTCTCGATCCTGCCAAGGGGGAGGATGCACGCATCACCGGCCCGATCTCGGCGCTCTGGTATTTCGTCTTCATCCTGCCGATGTTCCTTTTCACGCCTGATGCGAGCAAGGCGACAATGTCGCTCGGAAAGGCAACGGTTACCGGCCTTCGGGAACTGAAAGGCACACTCGCCGAACTGAAGCAAAGAACGGGCATCCTGCGCTTCCTGATCGCCCGGATGATCTTCCAGGACGGTGTCAACGGCCTTCTGGCGCTTGGCGGCACATTCGCCGCGGCGATGTTCGGCTGGCGGACGCTGGAACTTGGCATATACGGCATCATCCTCAACGTCGTCGCCATCGGCGGCTGTCTCTATGCGAGCAGGCTCGATACGCGCCTCGGCTCCAAGGTGATCGTCACCGCCAGCCTGATCTGCCTGACGCTGGCGACGATCGGCATCGTCTCGACGGGCCCGGGCTTCACCCTGTTTGGCCTCGTACCGCTATCGACAGCAGATTCCGGTAGCTTGTTCGGTACGGCGGCCGAGAAGGCCTATATCCTCTATGGCCTGTTGGTGGGCATCGCCTTCGGCCCGGTCCAGGCGTCGTCGCGCTCCTATCTCGCCCGTAGCGTCAGCCTGGATGAGGCCGGACGCTACTTCGGCCTCTATGCGCTGTCCGGCCGCGCCACGTCGTTCCTTGCCCCTGCCTCGGTCGCCACAATCACCCTTGCCACGGGCTCGGCGCGTATCGGCATGATGGCGCTCATTGCCTTCCTGGTCGTCGGCCTGCTGATCCTTCTGCGCACGCCCTATCCGGCAGATGACGGCCGCAAAAAAGCCGCCGCATCCTTTGGACGCGGCGGCTCCTGATCGGGTAGCCCAAAGTCCGGGGACAGGCGCTTGGCGCTTGTCCCGAACGCTTAGTGGCGGAAGTGGCGCATGCCGGTGAAGACCATCGCGACGCCATGCTCGTTGGCTGCCGCAATCACCTCTTCGTCGCGCATCGAGCCGCCCGGCTGGATAACGGCGGTAGCACCCGCCGCGATCGCCGACAGCAGACCGTCGGCAAAGGGCAGGAAGGCTTCGGAGGCGACGGCAGAGCCCTTGGTAAGCGGCGTTGCAAGACCCAACGCCTTGGCGGCTTCCTCAGCCTTGATCGCCGCGATGCGGGCGGAATCGACGCGGCTCATCTGGCCGGCCCCGATACCGGCGGTCTGGCCGTCCTTGGCGTAAACGATGGCGTTCGACTTCACGTGCTTGGCCACCTTGAAGGCAAACTTCATGTCCTCAAGTTCCTGCGCGGTCGGCGCGCGCTTGGTGACGACCTTGAGCTCGAGATCCTCGACCATGCCGTTGTCACGGGTCTGTACCAAGAGACCGCCCGATACCGTCTTGGCGGCAAGGCCCGGAATGCGCGGGTCCGGCAGGCCGCCGGTCGAAAGCAGGCGCAGGTTGGGCTTGCGGGCGATGACCGCCTTGGCCGCATCGCTGACCGAAGGCGCGATGATCACTTCGGTGAAGAGCTTGACGATTTCTTCCGCCGTTTCGGCATCGAGCTCCTGGTTGAGCGCGATGATGCCGCCGAATGCCGAAGTGGAATCGCAGGCAAGCGCCCGGCGATAGGCTTCAACAAGCGTCGGCGCCGTGGCGACGCCGCAGGGGTTGGCGTGCTTGATGATGGCGCAGGCCGGCGCCTTCTCGGGCAGGAATTCGGCGACCAGCTCGAAAGCGGCATCCGTATCGTTGATGTTGTTGTAGGAGAGTTGCTTGCCCTGCAGCAGGGCAGCAGTCGCCACACCCGGACGGTTCTCGCCGGTGAGGTAGAAGCCCGCCTTCTGGTGCGGGTTCTCGCCGTAGCGCATTTCTTCCTTGAGGACGCCGCCGATAACCCGATGCCGCGGCATCGGGGTATCGAGTGCCTCGGCAAACCAGTTGGAAATGGCCGCATCGTAGGCCGCCGTGCGTGCATAGGCCTTGGCCGCCATCTTCTGGCGGAAGGCGTAGGTCGTCTTGCCGCTAGCAAGCTCTTCCAGCAGCAGCGGATAGTCGGCCGGATCGGTGACGATCGTCACGTAGGCGTGGTTCTTCGCCGAGGCGCGGATCATTGCCGGGCCGCCGATGTCGATGTTTTCGACCGTCGTCGGATAGTCGCCGCCCTGAGCGCGAACCTCTTCGAACGGGTAGAGATTGATGACCGCGAGATCGATCGCGGTGATGCCGTGCGCCGTCATGGCGGCCACGTGGTCGGCATCGTCACGGATCGAAAGCAGACCGCCGTGCACGCCCGGATGCAGTGTTTTCACGCGCCCGTCCATGACCTCGGGGAAGCCCGTCAGTTCGGACACATCGCTCACCGGCAGTCCGGCCTCCGACAGCGCCTTGTGCGTGCCGCCGGTCGAAACCAGCCGGACACCCTTTTCATGAAGCGCGCGTGCCAGATCGACGACGCCCGTCTTGTCGGACACGGAGAGGAGAGCGGTGCGGACCGTAACCTCGTTCGGGGCGGGGATTTTCTTGGAGGCGACAGCCATCACCATGCTCCTTTGGCGGCGCCGGACGCCCGGGGAGGAAGCTCCGGCGATTGGGATGGCTGCCCGTTAGCATAGCTTGTCCGCCGAAGAAACCTCACGAGGCCGCGAGAGCGCGACGAATTTGGATTGGATCGATCGAAATTCAACCAGCTCGTCGGACCTACGACCCGAAGGGCTGCAAAGCAGCCTCAGTTCGCGCGCGAGAAAGTCCACTGGATCTCCGGCTGGCGCGCGACGGCAAAGGTCACGGTCAACTGCGACGAGGCCCGAATGCCGGAGGGATCAGCAAAGAAGATATCTTCCTCAACGGCGAGTTCGCCGTCCTGGCACGAAAACAGCCAGGCCTCCCCATCCGGCGCCGTTAGAAAGATTTCGCGCCCGTTGTTCTGGCGAATGGTGACCGCCGGGTGAATGTGGAAGCGGGCAACCGCCGTGGCCGTGTTGCTCTCCTCCGGATCGCTGCCATCGGTGCGCATCAGCCGATCGCGACCGCGGATCATGCGGCCGCCGTTCAGGACACCGATGTCGCGCTCGTGCATCAGGCCGAAGGCGGCAAGATAACCATCGTGACTTGCTGTGACCGATTCGAGCCCACCCGGCTCATCCTTGCGCGCCACCGATACCTTCGAAACGCCCGTCGTCATGATCGGCCCAAGAAAGCGCGACTGGGAGAAGCGCGACGACGAGGTGTCGTTGACGGTCACGGTCGAATGCGCCGCCGTCATCCGCGACAGCTGCCGGAAACGGTCCCCGGCGAATTTCGGAGCTCCGGAATTGACCACAAAGCGCGTCTTGCCCGAGGACATTTCAAACGAAAGGCATCCGGCATGGGCGCCGCGTGAAAGATCGACGGAGAGTGGCCGGCCTGTATCCATGATGACAACGGTGTTTTCCATCGCCAGGCGCTCGTAATGCGCGTGCGGCAGCGAACGGAAGGGTTCGCCGGCCGTCTCATCGTAGCGCAGCACCGAAGCCAACTCATGCGCCAGAACCGAAGTCGCGCCGTTAAACAGGGCCAACTCACCGCCCTGGTGCCGGAAGAAGCGCAGGGCAGGGTACATTCGGTCGATGCAAGGTATCAGCCGCGACGGTACGTCGTGACCGAGATTGACGTAGGTCTGCCGGAGCGGCAGCAGATCAAGCAGCAATTCGAGCCCGGCCCGCGGGCTGCGGGAGCAGTGGCTGCCATCCGGCAGTATCTGGCGGTCGAGTTCATGGTCGAGGTGGCGCGCCGCCTTCCGGATGACGCTCGGCGATGCGGGCATGGCAACGGAGGCCATGGCGAGTGCAAGTCGCACCCTGAGACGCGCCTCACCGTCACGCACCGTCTCGGCGATATGGCGAAGATACCGCACCTGAAGGGCAAGGCTCTTGAGGAAGCGGCGATAGAACCCATGCTCGGCATTGCGCAGCACGACCGGTGAATGCGACAGCCAGGCAATGATGCGCTGGGCGATGATATCCGCATCCCACGCAACGCCGCCGAAGTCACGGCCATGGGTGGCGATCCAATCGTCGACGATCTGGCGCAGGCGCACAAAACCGGCATCTTCCCGGATCGCCCGCAGATGTCTGAGCCAGCCGAACGAATGCAGGCGATACGCGAACTCACGCGACGGGAGGTCGATCTCGAACGGCGATTCGCCCTCCGTGTCGAGAACGCGCCCAGCAAGCGGGAAGCGCCCGGAGAGAATCTCCTCGGCGACAAACGGGTCGACGGCTCTCAGATCGGTCGGTGCAACAATCAGGCGGTTCGGCGTCGAGCCTGCAAAACGCAGGGCCGAGACGCGGCCGATCGACAGACGGCGCGACACGCGGCGCCAGCCTTCACGCATATACAGGTAAGAAAGCCTTCGCCTGCCGGAAAACATCAACGCCGCCGGTATCCTCATTTCTGGCACGATCGCAATCAAGGCGAGCGCGCCATGGCCTCGCGCAGCCACGACATGATGCTGGAAAGACCATTAAACTTTTATCAATCTTGTCATCTTTGATAGGCTTCCGGCTCGAAAGCGTCAAATGACACGACACGACAGGGCGTTGAGCCCTGTCGTGGATGGTCGAAACCAGGTTTTCGTCCCTATTTTCGGCGAATCACCGCGGCGTAGAAGCCATCGAGCCCGCTCGCAAAGGGTCCTTCCAGCGGCAACATGGCCGGCGTTGTGCGCATTTCGCCAAGCGGCGTGATTGCCTGCTCGAGCCCTGGCCAATCCCCTGCCGAAATTGGCACCCGCTCATAGGCCTCGCCCGAGCCAAGCACGCGCGCGACCACCTCTTCGCCCTCGCGCGGATCCAGCGAGCAGTTGGAAAAGACGACCGTGCCACCGGGCCTGACCACGGTCAGCGCATGGCGCAGCAGCCGCTCCTGCAAATCGGCAAGCTTTTCGATATCCTCCGGCCCCTTCGTCCAGAGCACGTCCGGATGGCGTCGCGTCGTGCCGGTGGAGGAACAAGGCGCATCGAGCAGGGCCGCATCGAACAGAGTCTCCGGCTGGAAGTCGGCCATGTTGACTTCCTTCGTCTCGGCCTCCAGTCCCAGCCGCTTCAGATTGCCCTTCAACCGCCGCAGCCGGCTTCCGGACTGGTCGAGTGCGGTGACCTCTGCACCGGCGAGGATGAGCTGGGCGGTCTTGCCGCCGGGCGCGGCGCAGAGGTCGACGGTCCGCTTGCCCGTGAGATCACCGAAAAGGCGCGCAGGTATCGATGCTGCCGCATCCTGAACCCACCAGACGCCGTCATCGAATCCGGCTAAGGAAGGGATGGAGCCAGAGAATTCGCCGAGGCGCACCGAGCCGGTCGGCAGCACCGTGCCGCCGAGCCGTTCGGCCCAGCCATTCGCATCGGATTTGACCGAAAGGTCGATCGCCGCCGGTGTCAGCTGTGCTTCGGCGATCTGTTCGGCCAGCGCCGCACCGTAGTGGGCAGCAAGGCGCTCGTAGAACCAGGTCGGCATAGCCGGGACGTGGTGCACGCTTTCGAGCACCGCATCCTTCTCACGCGACAGGCGCCGCAGGATCGCGTTCACGAGGTTGGCGAAACGGCGATTACGCGGATCGGCCTGCGCCTGCTCGACGGCGATGTCGACCGCGGAGTGATCCGGCACGTCGAGATAGAGGATTTGCGCCGCAGCGACGGCAAGCACATGCTCAAGCGCGCGCGCGCCTTCCGGCAACGGTGTCTGCAACAGCGAGTTGATCGCAGTCTGGATGCGCGGAAGGTGACGAAGGGCAGAGTTCAGGATCGCGCGCACCAGGGCGCGGTCAGCCTCGTTGAGTTCCCGATACGCCGGATTGCCGTGTTCATGATCGAGCATGCCGTCAAGCGACGTCTTGCGGTCGATGACGGCGGCGAGGATCTTTGCGGCTGCCTGCCGAGCCTTCATGCCCGGCTTTTCCGGACCGCGCGGCGCTGCTGCCGGAGCCCTCGATTTTGCACCACCTTTGTGTGGTGATCGTTTCGGGCGTGAATCGTTTTTGTTTTCTGCAGACATCAGGACCAGGGACCTTTGGGCGGTTCGGAACCACCGCGACCCCAACCGGTAGGAGGCACAGAGCGCGATTTGCGTACGGGATTATCAGCACGAACAGGCGGCGTCGAGGGCGAAGACATCTCCTGCGCCATCTGCATGAGCGCGGCGATTCGGTTTTCGGTGTTCGGATGCGTCGAAAACAGATTGTCCATGCGCTCGCCGGAGAGCGGATTGATGATGAACATATGCGCCGTCGCCGGATTGCGCTCGGCATCGTCGTTGTGAATTTGATGGGCAGCGCCGGCAATCTTCTGCAGCGCCGAGGCAAGTGCCAGTGGCTTGCCGCAAATCTCGGCGCCACGACGGTCGGCCGAATACTCGCGTGTCCGGCTGATGGCCATCTGCACCAGCATCGCCGCCATCGGCGCGACGATCATCGCGACCAACGTGCCGATGAAGCCGAGCGGGTTGTTGTTCTCGCGGTTGCCGCTAAAGAAGAAGGCGAAATTGCCGAGCATGGAAATCGCACCCGCAAGCGTCGCCGTCAGCGTCATCGTCAGCGTGTCGCGGTTCTGGACGTGGGCGAGTTCGTGCGCCATGACGCCAGCGACCTCATCATAGTTGAGAACCTGGAGCAGACCGGTGGATGCGGCGACCGCCGCATTCTCCGGGTTGCGGCCGGTCGCAAACGCGTTCGGCTGCGGGCTGTCGATGACGTAGACACGCGGCATCGGCAAGCCGGCGTTTTTGGCGAGATCGCGAACGATGCCGTAATATTCCGGCGCGCTGCGCTCATCCACCTCCTGCGCGCGGTACATGCGCAGCACCATCTTGTCGGAATTCCAATAGGAGAAGAAGTTCATGCCGGCCGCCATGACAAAGGCGATCATCATGCCGCCGCGTCCGCCGATGGCAAAGCCGACGGCCATGAACAGGGCGGTCATGACGGCAAGCAGCATGGCGGTACGGACAAGGTTCATCAAAGGGCTCCGGGTCGTCTGTGTTTCACGTGAATCAGGGTTCCCGTCACGGGAACAGCACCCTATATGATGGGTGCAAACGCTTCATTCTTCAATATTGATGCACGAATCCGGATACCATCCAGATGCAAAACGACAATGATAATGCCCCCGACCGTCCAAAACGGCCACTGCCAGCTGCAGCGCTGCGCGCGCTGAAAGAAGCCGAGGAGCGGCGCCAGGCCGAGGAGAAGAAGGAATTGCTGCCCGAGATCGGCGGTCGAGGCGGAGAGGATCCGGCCCGCTTCGGCGACTGGGAGATCAAGGGTCGTGCGATTGATTTCTGAATTCAGACCAGGCCGCCGCATGTGTTGGCGGTACTTGTAGGGTCTGAATCCGGCTCACGAATTTCGTGGTGAGCCCTGGCGGCGCATTGTGCCAGCTCGTGATCTCGTATGTTGAGAGCAGAGAAGCGGCTGCGCGTCCGATGAACGCGCAGCCTTTTTTCGTCAGGCCTTGTTCTGTCGGTTGGCGATCAGATCCTCGACGACCGCCGGATCGGCAAGTGTCGAAGTATCGCCGAGCGCGCCAAAATCGTCTTCGGCGATCTTGCGCAGGATGCGGCGCATGATCTTGCCCGAGCGGGTCTTCGGCAGTCCCGGCGCGAACTGGATCTTGTCGGGCGTGGCAATCGGACCGATTTCGGAACGAACATGCTTCACCAGAGCCTGACGCAGCTCGTCATTGCCAACTTCTCCGGCCATCAACGAGACATAGCAATAGATGCCCTGGCCCTTGATCGGATGCGGATAGCCGACGACTGCCGCTTCCGAGACGAGGTGGTGTGAAACCAGCGCCGATTCGACTTCGGCCGTTCCGAGACGGTGGCCGGAGACGTTGAGTACGTCGTCGACGCGACCAGTAATCCAGTAATAGCCGTCCTCGTCGCGACGGCAGCCATCACCGGTGAAGTACTTGCCCTTGTAGGTGGCGAAATAGGTCTGGCCGAAGCGCGCATGGTCGCCGTAGATCGTGCGCATCTGACCCGGCCAGCTGTCGGTGATGCAGAGGTTGCCGTCGGCAGCGCCTTCGAGCACGTTGCCTTCGTTGTCGACCAGCTGCGGCTGGACGCCGAAGAACGGACGGGTCGCCGAACCGGGTTTCAGATCGGTCGCGCCCGGCAATGGCGTGATCAGAATGCCGCCGGTCTCGGTCTGCCACCAGGTGTCGACGATCGGCGACTTCTGGTCGCCGACGACGTTGTAGTACCATTCCCAGGCTTCAGGGTTGATCGGCTCGCCGACAGAGCCGAGCAGGCGCAGCGACGAACGCGACGAGCGCTTGACGAAGTCGTCACCGGCGCCCATCAGCGAGCGGATCGCGGTCGGGGCCGTATAGAAGACATTGACCTTGTGCTTGTCGATCACTTCCCAGAAGCGACCCGCATCCGGGAAATTCGGCACGCCTTCGAACATGACCGTCGTTGCCGCATTCGCAAGCGGTCCGTAGACGATGTAGGAGTGGCCGGTAACCCAGCCCACGTCCGCCGTGCACCAGTAGATATCGCCGTCGCGATAATCGAAGACGTATTCATGCGTCATCGAGGCGTAGACGAGGTATCCGCCAGTGGTGTGCAGCACGCCCTTCGGCTTGCCGGTCGAGCCAGAGGTATAGAGGATGAACAGCGGGTCTTCCGCCTTCATCTTCACCGGCTCGCAATGCGGCTTCACGGTCGCGATTTCCTGATGATACCAGAGGTCGCGTCCCGGCGCCCAGGCAGTCTTGCCGCCGGTGCGGCGCACGACGAGCACCTTGTTGACGATCACGTGCTGCTTGGCCGCAATGTCGATCGCCGTGTCGGTGTTTTCCTTGAGCGGAACCGGCTTGCCGCCACGAACGCCCTCGTCGCAGGTGATGACGAAGGTGCTCTCGCAGTCGACGATGCGGCCGGCGAGTGCGTCCGGCGAGAAGCCGCCGAAGACCACCGAATGGATGGCGCCGATGCGGGCGCAGGCGAGCATCGCATAGGCCGCTTCCGGGATCATCGGCATGTAGATGGTGACGCGATCGCCCTTCTTGACGCCGTGCTTCTTGAGCACGTTGGAAAGCCGACATACCTGCTCGTAGAGCTGGTTGTAGGTGATCTTCTTGTCGATATAGGGATTGTCGCCTTCCCAGATGATCGCAGTCTTTTCGCCATGCGTCTTCAGGTGGCGGTCGATACAATTGTAGGAAACGTTGGTAAGGCCGTCTTCATACCACTTGATCGAGACCTTGCCCTTGAAGGAGGTGTTCTTGACCTTGGTGTAGGGCTTGAACCAGTCGATCCGCTTTCCGTGCTTGCCCCAGAACTTCGCCGGGTCCGAAATGCTCTCGTCGTACCACTTCAGATAGGTGGCGTTATCGAGCAGCGTCCGGCTCTTGGCAGACTTCGACACCGGGTAGATTTTGGCGGACATGTTTTCCTCCCTACGCATTCCTAGTGCGGCTCGCCACTCCCAGGGCCAGCCCGTTTCGCGGACATACATAGCAGGTCAAATGCCCGCCGCAATTAGACAAAAGGACATTTGGAACTGAAGAATTGCAATTTCGCGACAAGGACGGTATAGAGGCCCACATTTCCCGGAAATCAGTGGTAGACTCCACGGCCCGCGACACCGGCGCGGCGGACAAAAGGACTATATCCATGGCTCAGCAACTGCTTATGCCCAAGGCGACCGCCGTCTGGCTGGTTGACAATACCGCGCTGTCCTTCGACCAGATCGCGCAGTTCTGCAAGCTGCACCCGCTTGAAGTGAAAGCGATCGCCGACGGTGAATCCGCGCAGGGCATCAAGGGCCTCGACCCGATTGCGACCGGCCAGCTTTCGCGCGACGAGATCGCCCGCGCCGAAGGCAACCCCAATCACAAGCTGAAGCTTTCCGAGCCGAAGGTTCGCGTTCCTGACAGCAAGCGCAAGGGCCCGCGCTACACCCCGGTATCGAAGCGCCAGGACCGCCCGAACGCCATTCTCTGGCTCGTGCGCAACCATGCCGAACTGAAGGACGCACAGATCTCGCGTCTCGTTGGCACAACCAAGTCGACGATCGAGCAGATCCGCGAGCGCACCCACTGGAACTCGGCCAACCTGACGCCGATGGATCCGGTCACGCTGGGCCTCTGCTCGCAGATCGATCTCGACCTCGAAGTCGAACGCGCTTCCAAGGGCCGCCCGCTGCCGACCGCCGCCGAACTCGGCGCGACGCTCGAATCGGCGCAGGAGACCGAAAAGCTCGGCTTCAGCTACGAGCGCGAGGAAGAGAAGGAAATCGACGCCGATGCCGTCTTTGCGAAGCTCAAGTCGCTGAAGTCGGATCGCAAGGACGAGGACGAAGACGATCACTATTGATCGTCGCGGACGTCCCGACGGACAAAGCCCGGATCAGTGATCCGGGCTTTTTTGTTGGTCGGTTTCAATACGCCGAACCGGACGGGTCTTTCAGATTATGGCGCTCGGTTCCCTTGAGCGGCGGATTGAAGATGCTGACCAGGATCAGATCCTCGTTCTCACCACCGCGCAGAAAATGCTTGTCGTGCTCGTCGAGCACATAGATGTCGCCCTTGCGAATGGGGAAGATATTGCCTTGCATATCCTCGACTTCGCCTTGGCCGGCGATGCAATAGCAAGCCTCCAGATGGTTGCGGTACTCAAGCAGTGACACCGTGTTGGCGCGTACCACCGTGTGGCATACCGTGAACCCCATGCCATCCTTTTCGGTCAACAAGCGGTGGCTTGTGCCGCTGCCCCACTCGACAAAATGATCCGTTGCTTCGATCTCCTTGAGGCTTCGTACGAACATGGGCTTCTCCATTTGTAAGAATTTCTAATGCTTTGGCAGGAATTTTCTCTCTCACTGCGCGATGGAATGAGTATCCGTTGACATCGGACGTCGATCAAACGACGATTTCTCAGTGAACAGATGAGGAAAACTTACAGATGCTGCCACCGCTCGGCATGCTTCGCGCCTTCGAGGCTGCCGCACGACTGACAAGCTTTTCCCGGGCTGCAGACGAGCTGCACGTGACCCACGCAGCGGTCAGCCACCAGATCCGGTTGCTGGAGGAATGGTTCGGCCGCCCTCTTTTTCTGCGGGAGAAGCGTGGCGTGCGTCTGGCACCGGAAGCGGAGGGCCTGGCGGCGACGCTGACAGCCACATTCGAACGGATCGGCATCGAAACCGAGCGTCTGCGGCTCAATGCCAAGGCGCAGGTGAGCGTCGCCTGCATTCCCTCGATCGCCACCCGCTGGCTGATCCCGGCCCTCAGCGCGTTCGTCGGCGATCATCCCGAGGTCGACGTCAAGGTCGTCTATGCGATGGCGGAGCAGCAGTTGCGCCAGACGGGTTGCGATATCCTTATTACGCTTGGCGCCGACAGAAGCGAGGACACACGCTCGGACCGGCTGTTTTCACGCCTCAACCGGCCGGTGGCAAGCCCCGGTTATATCGACCGAAAGGGGCAGTTGAATTCGCCGGAGGCAATCGCCTGCGCCGATCTGCTGCACGACGAAACGACTTCGCGTTGGCGCGATTGGTATACCAGGGCGGGGCAGGTGGCCGCACAGCCATTGCGCGGCCCGGTCTTCCAGGATTTCAATCTTCTCGCGACAGCCGTCATCGCCGGCCACGGGGTGGCGCTTTGTCCGGTCGAGGTGTTCAGGCGCGAGATTGAAAGCGGCGACCTCGTGGTATTGTCCGAGGTCGCCACGTTGGAAGACGAAGGCTATTTTCTCATCACCAAGACCACGCGCTCAAAGGCGGTTGCCGCGTTCAGCGAGTGGTTCTCGGCCATTGTGAAGGCTTGATGAAAACGACCCAGGTGTTTTCATGAGCCGGCTTAGCAATTATTGCCGCGCTCGTCAGGCACCGATGCCACGAGCGTTCAACACCAGCGCAATTTCGTCCAGGATCGCCGGATCATCGATTGTCGCTGGCATCTTCCAGGGCTCGCGGTCGGCGATCTTCTGGATGGTCGATCGTAGAATCTTGCCCGAGCGCGTCTTCGGCAGTCGCTTGACGCAAATCGCCATGCGGAAGGCAGCCACCGGCCCGATGCGTTCGCGCACAAGACTGATGACCTCGCGCTCGATTTCCGATGTTTCACGGGAAACATTGGAATTGATCACCAGGAACCCCGCCGGAACCTGGCCCTTCAAAGCATCGGCAATGCCGATGACGGCGCATTCGGCGACGTCCGGATGGCTGGCGCACACTTCCTCCATTGCCCCGGTCGAGAGCCGGTGACCCGCAACGTTGATGATGTCGTCGGTGCGCGCCATGATAAAGATGTATCCGTCCGCATCGAGATAGCCGGCGTCGGCGGTCTTGTAGTAGCCGGGGAACTCTTCGAGGTAGGCGGCGCGAAAGCGATTGTCGGCGTTCCAGAGCGTCGGCAGGCAACCGGGCGGAAGCGGCAGTTTGACGACTACGTTGCCGAGCGTGCCGGGCTCAACCGGATGCCCGGCATCGTCGAGTATCTGGACGTCATAGCCCGGCAACGGAACCGCCGGCGAACCGTATTTGACCGGCAGCAAGCCGAGGCCCATGGGGTTGCCGGCGACCGGCCATCCGGTCTCGGTCTGCCACCAGTGGTCGATCACCGGCACGCCGAGTGCCCGCTCTGCCCAATGGATGGTATCGGGATCGGCCCGCTCACCGGCAAGAAACAGCGCGCGGAACCGCGAAAGATCGTACTTAGCTGCCAAGGTTGCATCCGGGTCCTCCTTGCGGATCGCCCTTAAAGCCGTTGGCGCCGTGAACATGACGACGACACCGTGTTCCGCAATGATCCGCCAATAGGTGCCGGGATCCGGTGTGCCGACCGGCTTGCCCTCGAAAAGGATCGAGGTGCTGCCGTTCAACAGCGGACCGTAGACGATATAGGAGTGGCCGACGACCCAACCGATATCGGAGGCCGCCCAGAACACTTCGCCCGGTTGGACGCCGAAGAAGTTCTCCATGGACCATTTGAGGGCGACCATGTGGCCGCCATTGTCGCGCACGACCCCCTTCGGCTGGCCGGTCGTGCCCGAGGTGTAGAGCACATAAAGCGGATCGGTTGAGGCGACTGGGACGCACTCCGTTTCTTCGCCCTCCTCCTTTGCCAAGGCCAGCGCCGACGCGAAATCAATGTCGCGACCATCCGTCATGGCAGCTTCGACCATGTCCCGCTGGAAGACGAGGCAATGCTGCGGCTTGTGGCTTGCGATCTCCAGCGCCTGATCGAGCAGCGGCTTGTATGCGACCGTCCGTCCGGGCTCGATGCCGCAGCTTGCAGACACCACGAGCTTCGCCTGACAATCATCGATGCGTACCGCCAGTTCGTTGGCGGCAAAGCCGCCAAAAACGACGGAATGCACGGCGCCGATGCGCGCTGCGGCCAGCATGGCCACGGCCGCCTGCGGGATCATCGGCATGTAGAGGATGATGCGATCGCCCTTGCCGACGCCCAGCTTGCGATAGACGGCCGCAAGCGCCTTCACGTCGGAAAGAAGCGCTTCATAGGAGATGCGTTCCTTGCGGCCCGTTACGGGGCTATCGTAGATGAAAGCGACCTGATCGCCGCGACCGGCCACCACGTGGCGGTCCAAACAGTTGTAGCAGGTGTTGGTCGTGCCGCCGGCGAACCAGTGACCATAAATGCCGCGCTCGGCATCGAAGACGCGCGCCGGCCGCTCGAACCAGTCGATCGCATTGGCTGCCTCTGACCAAAAACCATGCGGATCCGCCTTCCACGCGGCGTACACTTCGGAATAGCGGCTCGCCATTTCCGTCCCTCCCTATGCATGTTGCCGGACACGTCCGGCCTCCTCATGCGCAAGGATAGGCTAATGAGAGATCAGGGGAACCCCGACGAAAGCGTAATGCGGACGATATGGTCTTAACGCACCCCGAAGATCGCCGAACCGACGCGAACGCTGGTGGCGCCGAACTGGATCGCCGTCTCGAAATCGCCGGACATGCCCATCGACAGCCTTTCGAGCTTGCAGTCGACGGCGAGCTTGGCGAGCAGCGCAAAGTGCGGGCCAGGATTTTCCTCGACCGGCGGAATGCACATCAGGCCCTCGATCGAAAGGCCCAGTTCCTGACGGCAGAAATCGACGAAGGCGACAGTTTCCTCCGGAGCGATACCAGCCTTCTGAGGCTCGAGCCCGGTGTTCACCTGGACATAGAGCCTGGGGTTTCGGCCCTGTTTCTGCATCTCGGCCGCGAGCGCGCGGGCAATCTTCTCGCGATCGACGGTTTCGATGACGTCGAACAGCGCCACGGCCTCTGCGGCCTTGTTCGACTGCAGCGGGCCGATCAGGTGGAGTTCGAGGTCCGCTGTCTCGGCCTTCAGCTCCGGCCATTTGCCTTGCGCTTCCTGCACGCGGTTTTCGCCGAACACCCGTTGTCCCGCCGAAATCACCGGACGAATGGCATCGGCGTCGAAGGTCTTGGAAACTGCGACAAGCGCAACCGCACCCTTGGTGCGATGGGCAGACTTCTCCGCCGCCTGAATCCGGCTCACGACATCCTGCAACCGCTCTTGGACTTCCATGGACCTTTTCTCCGAAACGGGATTCTCAAACCACTCACCGAGCGGATTAGGCAAAGTTGGACGACTTGCCAAGGCCGTCGCTCCGCTGACTGGCTCAAATCCGCCAAAGTGTCGCGCCAAACCCTTCGAAAACTTGACCATCAGGCGGTTTCGTGGTGAAGGTCACCCCAACTATCATGAGGGCGCTTCATGCGCCCCTAGAACTTCCGGAACATCGAAAAGACATGTCTAGCGAACGATACAATCCGCGTGATGCCGAGCCCCGCTGGCAGCAGCAATGGGAACAGAACGAGGTCTTCCAGACCGAGAACGACGATCCGCGCGAAAAGTACTACGTGCTTGAAATGTTCCCCTATCCGTCGGGCCGCATCCATATGGGCCACGTGCGCAACTATACGATGGGTGACGTGGTGGCGCGCTACAAGCGTGCCCGCGGCTTCAACGTATTGCACCCGATGGGCTGGGACGCCTTCGGCATGCCGGCCGAAAACGCTGCAATGGAACGTGGCGTTCATCCGGCGAGCTGGACCTACCAGAACATCGCCTCGATGAAGGCGCAGCTGAAGGTCATGGGTCTGTCGCTCGACTGGAACCGCGAGTTCGCAACCTGCGACCCGGCCTATTACCAGCGCCAGCAGCACCTGTTCCTGGACTTCCTCGAAAAGGGCCTCGTCTACCGCAAGCAGTCCAAGGTCAACTGGGATCCGGTCGACAACACGGTGCTTGCCAACGAGCAGGTGATCGACGGCCGCGGCTGGCGCTCGGGCGCGCTCGTGGAGCAGCGCGAGCTGACGCAGTGGTTCTTCCGCATCACCGACTTCAGCCAGGAACTGCTCGACGCTCTGGACACGCTGGATCAGTGGCCCGAGAAGGTGCGGCTGATGCAGAAAAACTGGATCGGTCGCTCGGAAGGCCTGTCGCTGCGCTGGGAACTGGTGAAGGGCACCGCCGGCGACGAGACCGAAGTGACGGTCTACACGACCCGTCCCGATACGCTCTTCGGTGCATCCTTCCTGGCGATTGCCGCCGACCATCCGCTCGCAAAGCAGGTGGCCGCAACCAATCCGGAAGTCGACGCCTTCTGCGACGAATGCCGCCGCGCCGGCACCTCGCTTGCCGCCCTCGAAACGGCCGAGAAGAAGGGCATCGACACCGGCATTCGCGCCAAGCATCCGCTCGACCCCAGCTGGGAGCTGCCGGTTTACGTCGCAAACTTTGTGCTGATGGATTACGGCACGGGCGCCATCTTCGGCTGCCCTTCAGGTGATCAGCGCGACCTCGAATTCGCGCGCAAATATGGCCTGCCGGTCGTCCCGGTCGTCATGCCCGTGGACGGTGATGCCACGACGTTCGCGATCGGTGACGAGGCCTATGTCGGCGACGGCGTCATGATCAATTCGCGCTTCCTCGACGGCCTGTCGACCGACGACGCCTTCGAGACCGTTGCGTCGAAGCTCGAGAAGGAAACGCTGGGCAATACGCCGCGCGCCGAGCGCAAGGTGAACTTCCGCCTGCGCGACTGGGGCATCTCCCGCCAGCGCTATTGGGGCTGCCCGATCCCGGTCATCCATTGCGACGACTGCGGCGTCTTGCCGGTTCCGAAGGCCGACCTGCCGGTCGTTCTGCCGCCGGATGTCACTTTCGACAAGCCGGGCAATCCGCTCGACCGTCACCCGACCTGGCGCCATGTCGCCTGCCCGCATTGCGGCAAGGATGCCCGGCGCGAGACGGACACGATGGACACCTTCGTCGACTCGTCCTGGTACTTCACCCGCTTTACGGCCCCTTGGGAAGACAATCCGACCGATCCGAAGATTGCCAACCACTGGCTGCCCGTCGACCAGTACATCGGCGGCATCGAGCATGCGATCCTGCACCTGCTCTATTCGCGCTTCTTCACCCGGGCGATGAAGGCGACCGGTCACGTCGCGATCGACGAGCCGTTCAAGGGACTGTTCACGCAAGGCATGGTCGTGCACGAGACCTATAGCCGCGGCGAGGGTGCCCAACGCGAATGGGTTACGCCGGCCGAGATCCGCATCGAGGAGATCGACGGAAAGCGGCGCGCCACGTTGATCGAGACAGGCGAGGACGTCGCCATCGGCTCGATCGAAAAGATGTCGAAGTCGAAGAAGAATGTCGTCGACCCCGACGACATCATCGCCTCCTACGGCGCCGACACGGCCCGCTTCTTCGTCCTTTCGGATTCGCCACCAGACCGCGATGTCATCTGGTCCGAGGCAGGCGTCGAGGGCGCCCATCGGTTCGTCCAGCGCGTCTGGCGCCTGATCAGCGAAGCCGCAGAAAAGGTGCGCGCGATCGAAGCCGCCCCGGCGCTCGACGGCGATGCGCTTGCGGTTTCTCAGGCCGCTCACAAGACGCTGCGCGCGGTTGAGGCGGACTACGACAAGCTGGCCTTCAACAAGGCCGTGGCACGCATCTATGAGCTCGTAAACACCCTTGCCGCGCCGCTGACCCAGGTTGCCGCCGGCAAGGCCGACGCGGTGCTTGCTGGCGCTGCCAAGGACGCAACCGCGATCCTGATCAACCTGATCGCGCCGATGATGCCACACCTGGCCGAGGAATGCTGGCGGGAAATCGGCGGCGAGGGCCTGGTCGCGGAAAGCGCTTGGCCGGCGTTCAATCCGGCGCTGATCGTCGAGAACGAAATCACTCTGCCGGTGCAAATCAACGGCAAGAAGCGCGCTGATTTGACAATCGCGCGCGATGCGGATCAGAGTGCGATCGAAAGCGCCGTCCTGGCGCTCGATGCCGTCAAGTCCGCACTCAACGGCAGCAGCCCCAAGAAAATCATCGTTGTGCCCCAGAGGATCGTCAATGTCGTTGTCTGATAGAGCTGGTTTCCGTCTCCGGTCTGTTCCGGTGCTGGCTGGCGCGCTCATGTTGACCGCACTTGCAGGCTGCCAGGTCAGACCGCTCTATTCCGACAGCGTCGGCACCTCGAGTGCCTTGGCTGCGATCGAAATCTCGGATGCCGACGACCGCGTCGAACAGGAAGTCCGCAATGCGCTGATCTTCCTGGTCGCAGGCGGCCAGGGTGAACCTGCAAACCCGCAATATCACTTGGCGCTCAACGTCACCAGCCGCGCGATGGGCGTGCTCTACGACCAAGCCAAGGACCGCGCAGGCGCCGGTCGCATCGTCGTCAAGGCGGATTACAACCTGACGAAGACCGGTACCGGCGAGACGATCAAGTCCGGCAACCGCTCCGCGGTCGCCCTTGTCGATTTTCCGGTCCAGGAGTTTGCGAAGGTACGCGCTGTCCGCGATGGCGAGAACCGCGCCGCAAAGGAGCTGGCTGAGCTGATCCGCGCCGACATAGCCGCGGCTCTCAGCCGCTAGCCGGTGCTGGAATGAGCGAGGTCAAATCGCACGAATTCGACTCGTTCCTGCAAAAGTCAGCTGGCGTCTACCGCCTGTTCATTCTCTACGGGCCCGATCGCGGGCTCGTATCCGAACGCGCCGCAGCGATCGCATCGCGAACCGGCGTTCCGCTCGACGATCCCTTTTCACTGCTCAAGCTCGACGTCAGCGAATTGACTCAGTCGCCCGGTCGGCTGCTCGACGAGGTCAATTCGATCGGCCTCTTCGGCGGTGAAAAGCTTGTCTGGGTTCGCGGCGCTGCCAATGAGAAGGCGCTTGTCGACGCGCTCCAGATTCTGGCCAACGAACCGCCTTCCGGCAGCTATGTCATTGTTGAAGCTGGCGACCTGAAGAAGGGCGCAGCGCTCCGCAAGATTGGTGAGAGCGCGCGTTCGGTCGCATGCGTCGCGTGCTACAGCGACGACGTGCGCAGCCTGCAAACGCTCATAGACAAGGAACTGGGCGACGAGAAGCTCGCGATCAGTCCGGCGGCACGCCAGCGGCTGGTCGAAGCGCTCGGCGGCGATCGTCTTGCCTCACGCAACGAGCTTCGCAAGCTCGCGCTCTATTGCCGCGGGAAATCCACGGTGGAAGAGGAAGACGTTGTCGATATCGTCGGCGATGCCAGCGCAATTTCCGTCGACGATGCTGTCGACGCGGTCTTGAAGGGCGACCTCGACGGCCTGCTGCATGCAATGCAGAAGATCACCACATCGAAAACACCGGCCTTTCTTGTGCTGCAGGCCTGCCTGCGACAGTTCCAGCAGCTCGACGTGATGCGCGCCGAAATGGATGCGAGCCGACAGCAAGCGGGACAGGTGATTGCGACGCTCGGGCGCGGCCTGCATTTCCGGCGCAAGCCGATCGTCGAGGCGGCGCTGAAGCACTGGTCATCGCCTGCGATACGGCGCGAACTCAACCGCCTGCAGACCACCATCTACCAAAGCCGCAGTCGCGCGAGCCTCGAAGAGAGCCTGGTGTTGCAGAACCTGATGGCAATTGCCGTGCAATCGGCCAGGCGATAACCGCGCCCACACCCGTCTTTCCGCATCATGTGGAACGCGCCTTCCCGTACAGCCACTGCGGCTTCCCGTAGAAGCTCAGCCACAGAACAACATCAACATCCAGGCCTTCGCACGACAACGACATGCGTGCGGTTCACATGGCCGCCGCGTGTCCAGCGATAGTCTCGCCGTCGTCGTTGATGACATGTGCGCAGCTAAGGCTCGCGCCCGTGGTCTCTGCGACGGACATCGGTCGCCATATAGTGCCTTAAAAACATAATGTTAAGCCGCGCCACGCATTGCGTGACGCGGCTTTGCCCAATGCTGATAAGATGCGGCCGCGGGTCGCGCTAGCGGCGCTCGAGCAGGCGGCAGATCTCCTCGAGCTGGTCGAGCGTCTTGTAGGCGATACGCAGATGACCGCCCGATGCCTTGTGGTTGACGGTCACTTCCAGTCCGAGGCTGTCGGAGAGCGTGCGTTCCAGGGCCAGTGTGTCGGCGTCCTTCTCGTCACGACGGGCAGCCTTGCCATAATTCGGGTCGTTCTGGGCACGGATGTCGTTCTGCGCGATCCGCTCGGCATCGCGAACAGAAAGGCCCTTGGCGATGATCGAACGGGCGAGGGTGGCCGGATCGGAGGTGGGTATCAGCGCGCGCGCATGCCCGGCCGACAATGTGCCTTCCGACAGCATGTCGCGCACCGGCTCCGGCAGTTTCAGCAGCCGCAGGCTGTTGGCCACATGGCTCCGGCTCTTGCCGATGATTTCGCCGAGATCATTCTGCGTATATCCATGCTCGGCGATCAGCTGCTCATAACCGAGCGCCTCGTCAAGTGGATTGAGGTCAGAGCGTTGAACGTTTTCGACGATCGCAATTTCGAGCGCCGTGCGATCATCGACGTCACGAACGATTACCGGAATTTCTGTGAATCCGGCTAACTGTGCAGCACGCCACCGGCGTTCACCGGCAATGATTTCGTAGCGGTCGATGCCAATCGTGCGGGCAACCACCGGCTGGACGATACCGTGCTGGCGGATCGAATTGGCCAGGTCCTGAAGTTCAGCCTCGTCAAACTGGCGACGCGGATTGCGCGGGTTGCGCGACACGAATTCGATCGGCACGCGCCGATCTGGATTGACCGGGGCGGGAGCGGCTGCGCCCGCCTGCAGTGGCTGATCCATTTCGCCGATCAGCGCGGCCAATCCGCGACCAAGCCGTCTTTTCGAGCTATCGTCGTTCATATCGTCACCCGATTTATATTACGCTACCGAAATGGTCACGCCGCTTTGCGCTGGCGCTCACGCTGGATTACTTCCGAAGCCAGCTGCAGATAGGCCTGGCTGCCGGCGCACTTCAGATCGTAGAGGATCGCCGGCTTGCCGTAGGAGGGAGCCTCGGAAACCCGCACGTTGCGGGGGATCAGCGTGTGATAGACCTTATCGCCAAGATGGGTGCGCACATCGCTCACCACCTGCTGCGCGAGGTTGTTGCGTGAATCAAACATCGTCAGCACGATGCCCTGAATATCCAGCGCCGGATTCACCGATCGACGAACCTGATCCACCGTCTCCAGCAGCTGGCTAAGCCCCTCAAGCGCGAAAAACTCGCACTGCAGCGGCACCAGAACCGAATGCGCCGCCGCCATCGCGTTCATCGTCAAGAGATTGAAGGACGGTGGGCAATCGACGAGTACATAGGAATACTCCATCGCCGCTGGGCTGACCAAGGCCTTGCGCAGACGGAAGACGCGATCCGGCTCCTGCGAAATCTCCATCTCGACGCCAAGCAGGTCCATCGTCGACGGGATGATCGCCAGATTGGGCACGGCGGTTTGTTGCGCGATATCACCGATACCGTGCGATCCCATCATCAACTCATAGGACGACAGATTGCGATCACGCCGCTGAATACCCAATCCGGTGCTGGCATTGCCCTGCGGGTCGAGATCGACGATCAGAACCCGCTCACCGATGGCAGCCAACGCAGTTGCCAGATTGATGGCGGTGGTGGTCTTGCCGACGCCGCCCTTCTGATTTGCGATTGTGATAATTCGATTTTTTGCGCCAAACATCTTCCCGCTCGCCGATCACTGAACCTTGCGCGACAGATTTGCGATCTCGAGCACCATAGAATCCGGCTCGACGACGCTTGGATGTTTTACCAGATCAAACTGATAGCGGCCAACGGCTTTGTCGATTTCGCGTTCGTAATCCCGCCCTTTGTGAAAATAGGCGACCGCTTTGCGCTCATCGGCCATCATCCAGGGTGCCGAATAGTCGAGCAGAAGGGTCAAGTCGGCAAGCGCGCGGGCCGAAACCGCGTCCGCATGGGGAATCACCGCGCCCGCATCCTCGATTCGGATCGGATGAACCGAACCACGCGCACCGGTCTCTGCCAGTGCGACGCGCAGGAACGCCGCCTTCTTGTTGTTGCTCTCAACGAGATGGACCCAACCATCGGCGAATTCGGAGAGGTAGATAGCGGTGATGATCCCCGGGAAACCACCACCACTCCCGAGATCGACCCAGGTCCTGGGGCCCGGGCAAAGCTGCACCAGCTGTAAGCTATCGACGATGTGCCTGCGCCAGAGATCCTCGACGGTCGACGGCGCCACGAGGTTGATTGCCTTCGCCCACTTCTGGAATAGCCGGGCAAAATGCTCGAGCCGTTCATTCGTTTCACGTGAAACACGCAGTCCGTTCAACACATCGATTGGACTCGCTTTCATTGTGCACTTACCTTCTCTTCACGTTCTGCGCTGCTACGGTTCTGGCGCTTGAGCCAGGCAAGGATGAGGGATGCCGCCGCTGGCGTCATGCCGTCAACTTTCAACGCCTGCGAAAGATTCCGCGGCGCCTGCTGCTTGAGTTTCTGCTTCAGCTCATTGGACAGACCCGAGAGCACGTCAAAATCAAACTCGTCCGGAATGACGAGATTTTCTTCCCGACGGATGCCGGCAATGTCCGCAGCCTGACGGTCCATGTAGACCGCGTAGGCAGCATCAATTTCCAGCGCCTCAACGACGCGCGGACCGATCGCCGACAATTCCGGCCAGATCGGCAAAAGACCGCCGATCGTTTGATCGGGGTACGAAAGAATCTCGTAGGCTGTGCGCCGTTGGCCATCCTGGTTGAGTTTGAGGCCATGCCGTGCCCCTTCCGCGGGCGTCAGCGACAACCCCTTCAACAGCTGGCGGCCCTCATCGAAGCGCGCCCGCCAGTCGACAAAGCGGTCACGGCGTGCGTCGGAAATGCACCCGAGCTGCATCGCCAGAGGCGTCAACCGCGCATCGGCGTTGTCGGCTCGAAGCGAAAGCCGATACTCCGCACGGGAGGTAAACATGCGATAGGGTTCGGTAATACCACGCGACGTCAAATCGTCGATCATCACGCCGATGTAGGAATCCGTTCGGCTGAAGACGACCTCCGGTCGATCGGTCGCCAAGAGCGCCGCGTTCAGCCCAGCAACCAGACCCTGGGCACCGGCTTCTTCATAACCCGTCGTTCCGTTGATCTGCCCGGCCAGGAAGAGACCCGGCATCTTGCGCACCGCCAGGGTTGCGTTCAACTCGCGCGGATCCACATGATCATACTCGATCGCATAGCCAGGCTGCAGGATCGACACATGTTCCAGTCCCGGGATCGTTCGAATGAACGCCTCCTGGATATCGGCCGGAAGCGAGGTCGAGATTCCGTTCGGATAGATGGTATCGTCATCGAGCCCTTCCGGCTCCAGGAAGATCTGGTGACCGTCACGCTCGCCAAAGCGCACGATCTTGTCCTCGATCGACGGGCAATAGCGCGGACCGACGCCTTCGATCTGGCCCGAATACATCGCTGATTTGCCGATGTTGTCGGCGATGATCTTGTGCGTCGCCTCGATGGTGCGTGTCACACCACAATCGATCTGACGGTTCTGAATGTGGTCGGTCATAAAGGAAAACGGTACGGGATCCGCGTCCGGGCCCTGCCGTCCGACGCGGTCCCAATCGACAGTGCGTCCATCGAGACGCGCCGGGGTGCCCGTCTTCAGACGGCCGAGCTTGAGGCCAAAGCGTTGCAGAGTGCCGGATAGACCGACGGAGGGTTCTTCACCAACGCGGCCGGCAGGGATCTTCTGATCGCCGATATGGATCAGCCCCTTCAGAAATGTGCCTGTTGTCAGGACCACGGAGCTCGATGCAAACGTCCGGCCGTCCTTCATGACGACCCCGCGGACCTTGCCCTCCAATTCGATCAGGTCGAAGGCGTCCCCCTCAATGACCGTCAAGTTGGCGATGGCACTGATTTCGCGCTGCATGGCTTCGCGGTAGAGGCGCCGGTCAGCCTGTGTGCGCGGACCTCGGACTGCAGGACCCTTGCGTCGGTTCAGCAGGCGAAACTGAATTCCACCTGCGTCAGCAACACGTCCCATCAGTCCGTCCATGGCATCAATTTCACGAACAAGGTGTCCCTTGCCGAGACCGCCGATGGCAGGATTGCAGGACATTACGCCGATGGTCGACGCTTTGTGCGTTATCAGTGCCGTTTGCGCACCGAGGCGTGCGGCAGCTGCGGCCGCTTCGCAACCGGCGTGGCCGCCACCAATGACAATAACGTCAAACTGCATCATAGCTTCATATCTCCAAGCCGGTGCGCCTTTGCACCGGCGCGAATCGTTTCACGTGAAACACCGCGAAGGACTCGCAAACGTTGTATCGTTGTTTCCACAGACTATTTTCCGATACAGAATTCGGAAAATATCACATCCAATAGGTTCTCGACATCCACACGGCCGGTAATTCGTCCGATTGCGTCGCCAGCCAGGCGCAACTGCTCGGCGCGGATATCAAGACCCTGATGCAAGTCCACCAGGCTGTCTTCGATCGCCCGGTGCGCCTGCCGCAAGCTGTCCACATGCCGCCGCCGCGACGGAAGGGATAGGGACGTGCGGTCACTCAGATCCGGGAGGTGGGCCGCAATCGCCGTCAACAGTCGATCCATCCCTTCACCCGACCGGGTCGAGATCAGGACGTCAGCTTCGTGGGTGCGCCAGTTGCTCTCGGTGTTGTCGATCTTGGTACCCACACGCACGGCCGGCACACCGTCTGAGACGACGCCGCTCAGGGAATCAAATCCGCGCGGATCATCGGCTAGCAGAAGTATGAGATCGGCTCGCTCGATAATTTCTCGCGCACGACGGATTCCCTCTTGCTCGACGCGCTCATCGGTTTCACGCAACCCGGCAGTATCAAAGAGCTTCACAGAGAATCCGGCTAAGGAAAGGTCTACCGACAACACGTCTCGTGTTGTACCGGCAACTTCGGTCACGATCGCGATATCGCGATTCGCGAGCGCGTTCAGCAAACTCGACTTGCCGGCGTTCGGTTCTCCAGCGATGACAATCTTCAGTCCATCCCGAATGATCTCGGCAATCGGGGCGTCCGCGATATGCGTCGCGATCTCCTGTGCCAAGGCGGACATGTCCTGCCAGATGCGCTCGCTGACGGAGCCTGGCACGTCGTCCTCGTCGGCAAAATCGAGCTCTGCTTCAATCATCGCCCGCGCGTGGGTGAGCCGCTTCGCCCAACCGGCATAGACCTTCGACTGGCCGCCGCCGGAATGCTCGATCGCGAGGCGACGCTGCATCTCGGTCTCGGCAACAATCAAATCCGCGAGCCCCTCAACCTCGACAAGATCCAGCTTGCCGTTCTGAAAGGCACGCCTGGAGAATTCGCCGGCATCTGCGTGACGCAAACCTGGGAATGCTGAGAGCTCGGCAAGCAGCGCATTGACGGCGGCACGGCCGCCATGGATCTGAAACTCACCGCAGTCTTCGCCGGTAAACGACGCTGGGCCGGGAAAATAGAGAACGAGGCCGCTGTCGATGACCAGACCGTTGCGAGACCGAATCGATTTCAGCGATGCGGTCCGCGGCAAGGGGAGTTGGCCGCACAGCGCCTCGAACACCGACGCCGTCTGCGGGCCGCTCACACGCACGACGGCGACGCCGGCGGGCAGCGCACCGCTGGAAAGCGCATAGATCGTGTCCACTGCCATCATTGGTTCACCTGAAGAGAGCGCGGGAGTTGGGCGACCCGCGCCGTCAAAACACCTTGGAAATCATCGAAGTTCCGGACTAGAGCATGTCAATGCGGCGGCGGAAGCTCACGCCGTCGGCAACAGCATCTTGAGGGGTCGGTGTGCTTATGCCGAAACGGGGCCGAAAGATCAAGCTTCGGCTTTAGCATGTTTCACGCGCCCGTCTGTTTCACGTGAATCACCGCAACCGCCAGCGCTCCACGAAATCGTATTCTGGTCGGTTCGTTACGAGACCGATTCGATCGTATTATTGAATCCGGCTAATGAAATTCGCTAAAACGAAAACCGGCCGACAGAAGCCGGCCGGTTCACTATTTCGTTCTTGCTCAACCGAACTCAGGTGTTCATTGAGTCGAAGAAGTCGCCGTTGTTCTTCGTCTGCTTGAGCTTGTCGATCAGGAACTCGATCGCGTCGGTGGTGCCCATCGGCGCCAGAATACGGCGGAGCACGAAGATCTTTTGCAGATCCTGGCGCGGCACCAGCAGGTCTTCCTTACGGGTGCCGGACTTCAGAATGTCCATCGCCGGGAAGATGCGCTTGTCGGCAACCTTGCGGTCGAGGACGATTTCCGAGTTACCGGTGCCCTTGAACTCTTCGAAGATGACTTCGTCCATGCGGCTGCCGGTATCGATCAGCGCCGTCGCGATGATCGTCAGAGAACCGCCTTCTTCGATGTTTCGGGCGGCACCGAAGAAACGCTTCGGGCGCTGCAGGGCGTTGGCGTCGACACCACCGGTCAGGACCTTGCCCGATGAAGGCACAACGGTGTTGTAGGCGCGGCCAAGGCGGGTGATCGAGTCAAGCAGGATGACAACGTCGCGGCCATGTTCAACCAGGCGCTTGGCCTTCTCGATCACCATTTCGGCGACCTGAACGTGACGCGTTGCGGGCTCGTCGAAGGTCGAGGAGACAACCTCGCCCTTTACCGAGCGCTGCATGTCCGTCACTTCTTCCGGACGCTCGTCGATCAACAGAACGATCAGATAACATTCCGGATGGTTGGCGGTGATCGAATGCGCGATGTTCTGCAGCAGCACCGTCTTACCGGTGCGCGGCGGTGCCACGATCAGACCGCGCTGACCCTTGCCGAGCGGAGCGACCAGGTCGATAACGCGAGCGGAGAGATCCTTCGACGTCGGGACGTCGAGTTCCATCTTGAAGCGCTCGTTCGGATAGAGCGGCGTCAGGTTGTCGAAGTGAACCTTGTGCCGGATCTTTTCCGGATCGTCGAAATTGATGGTGTTGACCTTGAGCAGCGCGAAGTAGCGTTCGCCTTCCTTCGGTCCACGGATCGGGCCCTCGACCGTGTCGCCCGTCTTCAGCGAGAAGCGGCGGATCTGGGAAGGCGAGATGTAGATGTCGTCCGGGCCGGGCAGGTAGTTTGCATTGGCAGAGCGCAGGAAGCCGAAGCCGTCCTGCAGCACTTCAACGACGCCTTCACCGATGATCTCGATATCCTGGGCCGCGAGCATCTTGAGGATTGCAAACATCAGCTCCTGCTTGCGCATCGTGCTGGCGTTTTCCACCTCGAGCTCCTCGGCAAAGGCGAGCAGATCGGTCGGCGTCTTGTTCTTGAGTTCTTGTAGCTTCATTTCAGCCATGAAGGATCCATGTTCGGTATGGGGAATGGAGAGATGGCGAGTATTCGTCAGGGAGCTGCAGCTGGGGGGGCAGGCTCTTGTCTTTGTCACAAGCCATGAAGAGGAGATGGGTGAAAATAGCGATTCACGTGAAACCCTGCAAGGGGCTGTCGCAAATTAGAGACGACTATCACAAACGGCAAATCGATTAAATTCAGAAGGGCTTCACCACGACCATGATGACGATCAGGATCATGAGAAGGGTAGGGGCCTCGTTCATCAGCCTCCAGTAGCGGGCGTCGTGCCGGTTCTCGTCGCGCTGGAAGGCACGCACTGCGCGGCTGAAGCGCATGTGGACAACCGTCAACAGCACCACGAACAAGAGCTTCGCGTGCAGCCAGCCACCCTGGAAACCGTAAACGCTCCAGGCGAGATAGAGCCCGAGCACCCAGGAGATCATCATCGCCGGGTTCATGATGACCTTCAAAAGCCGCAGCTCCATCATCTTGAAGGTTTCCGACTGCGCCGATCCCGGCGCAGCGTCGGTGTGGTAGATGAACAGCCGCGGCATGTAGAGCAGGGCGGCCATCCACGACATCACGGCGATGACGTGGAGCGCTTTGATCCAGAGATAGAGATCGTCGGGCTGCCAGAGGAAAAGTCCGCCAAGAAGCGCGACGAAGCAGCCGATCGCAATTGCCGCCCTCATCCGCGCCCTGTTGCCAGGCGCCCGATCGGTCTGCTTCTCCGCCATCATCGCGCTCCGCGAACCCGATCGACCAGCGTCGTCACGTGCTCCGGATCGGCCTGCGGAGTGATGCCATGGCCCAGATTGAAGATCAGCGGTCCATCACCGAGCGCGTCAAGAATGCGGTCGATGCCTTCCTCAAGTGCTGCGCCGCCCGCGACGACCCGCATCGGATCAAGATTGCCTTGAACCGGCCCCTCCTTCTGCAGGTCTCTCGCAAAGGAAAGCGGCACGGTCCAGTCGAGACCGATAGCGTCGGCGCCAGTTGATTGCCGGTATCCGGCAAGCAGCTGTCCAGCCCCCTTGGCAAAGGCGATAATCTTCGCATTGGGCCTTTGCGCCCGCACGGAAGCGATGATCCGCTGCACAGGCTTGACCGCGAAGCGTGCAAATTCCTCCTCGCCGAGAACACCTGCCCAGGAATCGAAGATCTGCACCGCATCGGCACCCGCATCGATCTGCCGTACGAGATAGTCGGCCGACACATCTGCGAGGAAGGACAGCAGATGATCGAAAGCCTCGGGGTTCTTGTAGGCGAAGAGACGGGCAGGGGCCTGGTCCGGCGTTCCCTGTCCGGCGATCATGTAGGTCGCAACCGTCCAGGGAGCGCCACAGAAGCCCAGCAGCGTCGTTTCAGCGGGCAATTGAGCCCTCAACCGCGACACAGTCTCGAAAACCGGTGAAAGGTGCTTAGCGACGCCCTCTGGCTTCAGGCTGCGGATGCCGTCGACATCGATCGGATCCATGCGCGGTCCATGCCCTTCCTCAAAGCGAACATTCCGCTTCAGAGCATCGGGAATGACCAGGATATCGGAAAACAGGATGGCGGCATCGAAGGCATATCGCCGGATCGGCTGCAACGTCACTTCGACGGCGAGATCCGGCGTGTAGCAGAGATCGAGAAAGCTTCCGGCTGTGGCGCGCGTCGCACGATATTCCGGCAGGTAGCGACCGGCCTGGCGCATGAGCCAGATCGGAGGCGGTGTCACGGTCTTCCCTGCCAAAACCTCCAGAACCTTTCTGCGCGTTTCGGTCACGGATCATCTCTCCCAATCTAAAATCAAAGATATTTAGAAGGTTTCTATTTCTTAGAGTCGGTGGGTATCAAGGATTAAAACAAGCCACGCATTTATCCACGACGCGCGATCGCGGCGCTTCTGGAAAGGAGAGGGAAAGCGTGCTTTGGAAAACCATCGTGGAAAGGCGCAGAAACGCTTTTTGAATCAGCGCATTACGAAACGGCGAAATTTTGCCGCAGCTGTGGATAGCTGGTCGATAAGCGTGACACTTTGTCCCCGCCGCGAGTCTTTTCCACATTTGCCACGGAACCATTTCCGCGACTGCGCCAATTGTGAATAAGTCGGCTGTTTTCCACTTGCCTGGGTCAGCGCCGCGTCGTTAGCTGTCTTTTATCCCGGCTTATCAACAGCAGCAGGAGAATTGCGTGGAGAACAAGAAAAACTACTTCCACCTTCACCTGATTTCGGACTCAACGGGCGAGACTCTCATCGCCGCGGGGCGCGCCGCAGCCGCTCAATTTCAGAGCTCTCACGCGCTCGAACACGTCTATCCGCTGATCCGCAACCGCAAACAATTGCTCCAGGTCCTGGATGCGATCGACGGTGCGCCCGGCATCGTGCTCTACACGATCGTCGACCGTGAACTCGCCGACGTGATCGATCGTCGCTGCCGCGACATGGGCGTGCCTTGCGTCTCGGTGCTCGACCCGATCATCGACCTTTTCCAGTCCTATCTCGGTTCACCCTCGCGGCGGCGCTCCGGTGCACAGCACGTGATGGACGCCGAGTACTTCGCCCGCATCGACGCACTCAATTTCACCATGGACCATGATGACGGTCAGCTGCCCGCCGATTTCGACGAGGCCGACGTGGTTCTCGTCGGCATCAGCCGGACGTCGAAGACGCCAACCAGCATCTATCTGGCCAACCGCGGCATCAAGACCGCCAATATTCCGATCGTGCCGGGCGTGCCGTTGCCCGAGCGGTTGATGGAGGCGACGAAGCCGCTCGTGGTTGGGCTGATTGCGACGGCCGACCGTATTTCACAGGTGCGACAGCACCGCGTGCTCGGAACGACGCAGGGCTTTCATGGCGATCAATACACGGACAGGGCCTCGATTACCGAAGAGCTGAAATATGCGCGGTCGCTGTGTGCCCGCAACAATTGGCCGGTCATCGATGTCACCCGCCGTTCGATAGAGGAAACCGCCGCGGCAATCGTTGCCCTGCGTCCACGTCTGCGCTAGAGCGGAATCGAACAATTCGGGAACCTGAAAGATGACATCTTCGCTCGTCCTGGCTTCGGCCAGCCCGTTTCGTCGGGCGCTTCTGGAAAATGCTGGCCTCGCCTTCGAGGCGAGGGCTGCCCGGATCGATGAGCGCGCACTGGAAAAGCCGCTTGAGGATGCGGGTGCCGCCCCCGAAACCGTCGCGCTGGAATTGGCGGAAGCCAAGGCGCGCGACGTCGCCCGTCATGTCTCAGGGGCCTTGGTGATCGGCTCCGACCAGACGATGTCGCTCGGATCGCGGGTCTATCACAAGCCGAAAGATATGGCCGAGGCAGCCGAACATCTGCTTTCGCTCTCGGGAAAGACCCATCGCTTGAACAGCGCCATCGTGCTTGTTCGCGATGAAGAGGTGGTCTGGAGACATGTGTCATCCGCAGAGATGTCGGTGCGCACGCTGACGGCTGCGTTTATCGCGCAACATCTGGAGCGTGTCGGCGAAAAGGCGCTCTCAAGTGTCGGCGCCTATCAGCTCGAGGGCGAGGGGATCCAACTCTTCGAAAAGATCGAGGGCGACTACTTCACCATCCTCGGTCTACCGATGCTGCCGCTGCTCGCAAAACTCCGTGAACTGGGAACGATCGATGCGTGATTCACGTGAAACATTTGTTAACCACGCCTTCGTCACCGGCTATCCGATCAAGCATTCGCGGTCGCCTCTTATCCACGGCTATTGGCTGAAACAGCTCGGCCTTCTCGGTAGCTACCGCGCCCACGAAGTCGAACCGCAGAAGTTTGCCGCCTTCATTGCCAGTCTCAAGGACGGGGCATCTGGCTTCATCGGCGGCAATGTCACGATCCCCCACAAGGAGATGGCCTGTCGCCTGGCGGACCGACCGGACGAACTCAGTCAGGAACTCGGCGCCGCCAACACGCTGTGGCTTGCGGACGGCGAGGTGCACGCCACCAACACCGACGGCCGCGGCTTCGTTGCCAATCTCGACGAACGATCGGCCGGCTGGGACCGGACATCGACGGCAGTGGTTCTGGGCGCCGGCGGTGCCAGCCGCGCCATCATCCAGGCGGTTCGCGACCGCGGCATCAAGACGATCCATGTCGTCAATCGCACCGTCGAACGCGCGCGAGAACTTGCCGACCGCTTCGGCCCGGCGGTTGAGGCGCATCCGATGGGTGCGCTGAAAGAAGTGATGGCCGGCGCTGGTCTTTTCATCAACACGACCTCGCTCGGAATGGATGGGAACGAGGCGCCCGAGATCGATTTCGGCATCATGGCGCCCGGCGCGGTCGTGACCGACATCGTCTATGTGCCTTTGAAGACACCGATCCTCGCTCAGGCCGAGCGCCAGGGTTTTGCAATCGTCGATGGCCTGGGCATGCTCCTGCACCAGGCCGTGCCCGGGTTCGAACTCTGGTTCGGCTGTCGGCCGAGCGTCGATGCGGCGCTTCGGCAAATCATCATCGATGACATGGACAGGCACGGATGATCGTCGTCGGGCTCACAGGTTCAATCGCCATGGGCAAGTCGACGGCGGCACAGATGTTTCGTGATCTCGGCGTGCCGGTCAACGATGCCGACGAGGTGGTGCACGATCTTTATCGCGGCGAGGCGGTTGCGCCAGTCGAGGCGGCCTTTCCCGGCGTTACGAAAGACGGAACGGTCGATCGGGCGGAATTGTCGCGCCAGCTCATGAAGACGCCGGAGCGGCTCCCCGAACTCGAGGCAATTGTCCATCCGCTGGTGCGCCAGGCGGAACAGGCGTTCCTTGCCCGCAATAAGGCGGCAGGCGCGCCCTTCGTCGTCCTGGATATCCCGCTGCTATTCGAGACCGGAGCGGACAGCCGGGTCGATCGCATCGCTGTGGTGACCTGCTCGGCCGAACTCCAGCGCGAAAGGGCATTGAAACGCCCGGGAATGACCGAGGAAAAACTGGCGATGATCCTTGCGCGACAGGTTCCCGACAGCGAAAAGCGTAAACGCGCCGACTACATTATCGATACGAGCGACAGCTTCGACATCACCCGCGCACAGGTGAAGAGCATCGTCGACAAGCTTGTAGCCAGCAACGGAGACGCGGATGCGTGAGATCATCTTCGATACGGAAACGACCGGCCTCGACAATCGCGAAGACCGGGTGATCGAAATCGGCGGCGTCGAACTCGAAAATCAGTTTCCGACCGGGCGCACCATCCACATCTTCATCAATCCCGGCAATCGGAAGGTCCATCCGGATGCACTCGCCATCCATGGGATCACCGACGACTTCCTGAAGGACAAACCCCCCTTCGCCGACGTCGTTGAAGAGATCCTCGAATTTTTCGGCGACGCGCGCTGGGTCGCGCACAACGCCACCTTCGACATGGGCTTCGTCAACGCAGAACTTGCGCGGCTGGGAATGCCGCCGATCGCCGTCGATCGTGTGACGGACACGCTTTCACTCGCCCGCCGCAAGCATCCGATGGGCCCGAATTCGCTCGATGCACTTTGCCGTCGTTACGGCATCGACAATTCGCATCGTGCAAAACACGGGGCACTGCTCGACTCCGAGCTGCTCGCCGAAGTCTATATCGAGATGATCGGCGGCCGCCAGGCGGCCCTCGGTCTCGTATCGAGCAAGTCGGACGGCCAGTCGATCGAACTCGACGATGCGCCGATCACCATCGGGCAGCGTCCGCGGCCCCTGCCGAACCGGCTATCGGAAGCCGATCTTGCCGCGCATGCGGCGCTGATCGCGAAGATGGGCGCCAAGGCGATCTGGGCAAAATACGAACCGCAGGAATGAAGCAGTGAAACAGGCATGAAAAAGCCCGGCGCGATGGCCGGGCTTTTTGTTTCTCAGCGATGCTGATCCCGGATCAGTTCGCAGTCTCGTTCGAAACCTGGGCGCGAACCTTTTCTTCGGCCATGCGCTGGGCGAACATCTGCGCGAAATCGATCGGGTCGATCATCAGCGGCGGGAAGCCGCCGTTGCGGGTCGCGTCGGCAACGATCTGGCGCGCGAACGGGAACAGCAGGCGCGGGCACTCGATGAAGAGCAGCGGCAGCATGTGCTCCTGCGGGAAACCGGCAACGCGGAAGACGCCGCCATAGGCAAGCTCGACGTTGAACAGTACGCGGTCACCGTCCTTTGCCTCGGCGTTCAGCGAGAGAACGACGTCGAAATCGTTTTCTGCGAGCGGGTTGGCGTTGACGTTGACGTTGATGTTGATCGACGGCGCCTTGTCACGGGCCTGCAGCGAACGCGGGGCGCCCGGATTTTCGAAGGAAAGATCCTTGATGTATTGGGCGAGGATGTTCAGCGTCGGGCTCTGCGCGCTGCCATTGCCGTTGGATGCGGTATCAGTCGTCATAAGGGTTCCTCGACATAAATTAGGTGAGGCCATCTAGCATTTCGGCCTAGGCCTTACAACCCTGCGGCCCCGGCGCTTTGGCTGGTCGCGCACGCTTGCATCACGAGCCGGGAAGCTGCCGACATACCCCGAAATCTGGGCGATAGAGCGTCGCCGGCCCGGTCTCGCAGACTAACGCCGATGGCGCTCCTCCGTCCCGGGCGGATCCTCGTCGTCCGTCCGCGAGAATTCTCCCTCGTCGAGATCGATGACGCGCGGCGAAGGTCGCGGCTGGCGCGGATCGTTTTGGCCATGCCATCCAGCGCCTGATGCCGTACCGACGATCGTCATCCGTTTGCGAAGATAGGCCGCCACCGCGTTGCGGACGAACGGCAGGAAGAGGAGAAGGCCGATCACGTCGCTGACGAAGCCCGGCACGACGAGCAGGATCGCCGCGACGAACAACAAGGCGCCACCAAGCACCTCTTTGCCCGGATCGCGTCCGGTCTGGGCCGCCTCCTGTACCCGACGAATGACGGTAAATCCCTGGACTCGGAGCAGGATAACGCCGACAAGAGCGCTTGCAAGCACCAGAAGCAGCGTCATCAAAAGGCCGACCTCTCGGCCGACGACGACGAAGCCGGCGATTTCGGCAAGCGGTAGGCCAAGGACGATAAGGGGGATAAGAAGTGAACGCATCTATGCTGCCTGAAACGAAATTTGGCGCCAACTCCCTTGCCAAGGGTGTGACATCGCCATTTGAATGATCTGTTCTTGCGGACTATATGGAATGCTACGAGAAATTCTAACAGCGGTTCAGGGTGGAAATGGGCTCCTTTGACTTCATCACGTTTTTTTTCCTGATCGCCGCCGTGGTCATCTTCCTGCAATTGCGCAGCGTGCTCGGCCGTCGGACCGGAAGCGAACGGCCGCCGTTCGATCCCTATTCGTCGCGAGACATGAGTCAGGGGCCGGAGAACGGCGACAAAGGCAAGGTCGTGCAATTGCCGCGACGCGAGAGTGCTGAAGAGGACGCGGGGCGCTACGAAACGATTGATGCCTTTGCCAAGGCGGGAACGACGCTGAACACGCAATTGCGTGCGGTCAGTGACGCGGATCCGAGTTTTGATCCGAAGGAATTCGTCAACGGCGCAAAGATGGCCTACGAGATGATCGTCATGGCTTTTGCCGACGGAGACCGCAAGACGCTCAAGAACCTGCTGTCGCGCGAGGTCTATGAAGGTTTCGACGCGGCGATCACCGATCGCGAGCGTAAGGGCGAGGTGGTGAAGTCCACCTTTGTCGGCATCGACAAGGCCGACATTATCCATGCCGAGGTCAAGGACAGTGAAGAGAACATCACGGTCCGGATCGTCAGCCAGCTGATTTCCGCCACCTACGACAAGCAGGGTGGCCTGATAGACGGTGATGCCGAATCGGTTGCGGAGGTCAACGACCTCTGGACTTTCGCCCGTGATATCCGCTCGCGGGATCCGAACTGGAAGCTGATCGCGACCGAATCCGAAAACTGAGCGGACGCGGTACCCCCATGTCTTATCGACTTGAGCCAGCCCGTTTCGCCGACCTGCCAGGCTGGCACCAGGATGATCCGACGGCGGTGATCGATGCGATGCGCCGCTGTCACAAGCATGTCTCGACGGTCAAGGCCTATCGCACCGGCTCTCTCGGGATTTCGGTCGCAGATCTGCTGCCGGCTCTTGGCGCTTCGGCAGCGGATGTGGACACGGGCGAAGGTGCGCGCGCCTTCTTCGAAGAGCATTTCGTGCCTTTCCGCATCATTCCAGAAACCGGTCCCGGATTTGTGACGGCTTTCTACGAGCCTGAGATCGAGGTTCGTGCCGAAGCGGATGATACCTACCGCTTTCCCCTTTATCGCCGGCCGGAGAACCTGGTCGATGTCGACGAGAGCAACCGGCCCGAAGGCATGGATCCCTACTTCGCCTTTGGTCTCTTGGAAGAGGGGCGCGTCAGCGAGCATCCGGACCGGCGGGCAATCGAGCAGGGCTACCTTGCCGGACGCGGGCTGGAGATCGCCTATGCGAAATCGAAAGTCGACGTGTTCTTCGTGCATGTGCAAGGCGCGGCCCGCCTCGTCTATCCCGATGGAAAGCGCCGCCGGATCACCTATTCCGCCAAGACAGGTCATTACTTCTCGCCGATCGGCAAACTGCTGATCGATCGCGGCAGGATCGATGCCGCGACGGTCTCGATGATGAGCATTCGTGGCTGGCTCGAGGCGCATCCCGATGAAGTCGACGAAGTCCTCTGGCACAACCGGTCATTCATCTTCTTCCGCGAGGCGGAGGTCGGGGATGAGCGGCTGGGACCGATCGCCGCCGCCAAGGTGTCGCTCGAGCCGGGTCGTTCCCTGGCGGTGGATCGCCTGATCCACACCTTCGGCGTCCCGTTCTACATCGCGAGCGAGAGCTTGACGCGCCTGGATGAAGGAAAGCCCTTTCAGCGCCTGATGCTCGCGCTTGATACCGGGTCGGCGATTGTCGGCCCTGCGCGCGGCGATATCTTCACCGGCTCGGGATTTGACGCGGGTGAGCGGGCCGGAGCGGTTCGCAACGCAGCAGACTTCTATGTCTTCGTTCCCAAGGCGGCCGCGACACGATACGGCCATGGCTAAGGACAGGAAACTCTCGGCCGAGGATCGCATTCTCTGGGGCAAGGTTGCCCGCTCGACGAGGCCGATGCCGGGTCGGCTCGACGAACTCATGGGCATGCTGGTCGAAGACGATCGGCCAAAAGCCATGGACGAGCCGAAGGCCAAGCTGCCGCAACCGACCGCTGCCGTCGAGCAACCGGGTATCGCGCTGACGAAGAAGACCGGTGACAAGCTACATCATCCGCTTGAAAAGCCGGTCAAACGCAAGCTTGCCAAGGGACGTTTGACGCTTGAAGCCCGGATCGACCTGCACGGCATGATCCAGAGCGAAGCGCATGGCCTGCTTCTACAGTTTCTCTTGAGGGCACATGAGCGGGGGCTGCGCCATGTGCTGGTGATCACCGGAAAGGGCACTTCGTTTGGCAGTGACGGCGCCTTGAAACGGGCCGTGCCGCTCTGGTTCTCCTTGCCCGAGTTCCGGCCGCTGGTTTCATCCTATGAGGCGGCCGCTCGCAACCATGGGGGCGAGGGCGCACTCTATGTTAGGCTGGCGCGGGTCCGGGGGGCGGCGACGTGACACCGTTCGGCCAGGCGTTGCGCGACCTTCGGCGCCGCAAGGGCGTCTCGCAGAAACAAATGGCGGCGGCAATCGGCGTCTCGGCCGCCTATCTTTCGGCGCTCGAGCACGGAAAGCGCGGTGCGCCGAGCTTCGATTTCCTCCAGCGCGTTGCAGGCTACTTCAACGTGATCTGGGACGAGGCGGAGGAACTGTTCGGTATTGCCAACGTCTCGGCGCCCAAAGTGGTCCTGGACACGTCGGGCTTGACACCTCAGCATACGGCTTTTGCAAACCGGCTCAGCGAAGAGATCCGCGCTTTGTCGGTCGAGACAATCCGCGCTTTGGAAGATGTTTTGGAAAAAGCCACATTTCCTGATAATGACAGGGGATGAATGCCTGTTTCCGGCCGCCGCCTGGGGGTCCGGGATTTGGAACCGTGGACAAATTTCCTATAGTCCGCGAGGCGTCCGAGACGTGATTCGCAACGAATCACCGTGTCCGAAGAACCTGGAAAGACCCGTACCGTATGACCGATACTCCTGAGACCGCAACCGGCGCCAGCGCCGAATATGGTGCCGATTCCATCAAGGTGTTGAAGGGCCTCGATGCCGTACGCAAGCGGCCGGGCATGTATATCGGCGACACCGACGACGGCTCGGGCCTGCACCACATGGTGTATGAGGTCGTGGACAACGCGATCGACGAAGCGCTTGCCGGCCATGCCGACGTCGTCACCGTGACGCTGAACCCCGATGGGTCCGTAACCGTGACCGACAACGGCCGCGGCATCCCGACCGATATCCATAAGGAAGAGGGTGTCTCGGCGGCCGAAGTCATCATGACCCAGCTGCACGCCGGCGGTAAGTTCGACCAGAACTCCTATAAGGTCTCCGGCGGTCTGCACGGCGTGGGCGTGTCGGTGGTCAACGCGCTTTCGGTTTCGCTGAAGCTGAAGATCCGGCGCGCAGGCAAGGTCCATGAAATGAGCTTCACCCACGGTGTTGCTGACGGCTCTCTCGCCGTGACCGGCGACGCCGGCGATGCGACCGGGACCGAGGTGACGTTCCTGCCGAGCAGCGAGACCTTCACCAAGACCGATTTCGACTACAACACGCTCGAGCACCGCTTGCGCGAACTCGCGTTTCTGAATTCGGGCGTTCATATCATCCTCACCGACAAGCGCCATTCGGACATCCGCCAGGATGAGATGATGTATGAGGGTGGTCTTGAGGCCTATGTTGCCTATCTCGACCGCGCGAAGAAGCCGTTGGTTCACAAGCCGGTATCGATCCGCGGCGAAAAGGACGGCATCACCGTCGAAGTGGCGATGTGGTGGAACGATAGCTACCACGAAAACGTGCTGTGCTTCACCAACAACATCCCGCAGCGCGACGGAGGCACGCACATGGCGGGCTTCCGCGGCGCGCTGACCCGCCAGGTGACCTCCTATGCCGATACGTCCGGCATCACCAAGCGGGAAAAGGTCACGCTCCAAGGCGAAGACTGCCGCGAAGGCCTGACGGCCGTTCTCTCGGTCAAGGTTCCCGATCCGAAGTTCTCGTCGCAGACCAAGGACAAGCTGGTTTCCTCGGAAGTCCGTCCGGTTGTTGAAAGCCTCGTCAACGAGGCGCTCAGCACCTGGTTCGAAGAGCATCCGACCGAAGCCAAGATCCTGGTCGGCAAGGTCGTCGAAGCGGCTGCTGCCCGCGAAGCTGCCCGCAAGGCCCGTGAACTGACACGCCGCAAGGGTGCGCTCGACATCTCGTCGCTGCCCGGCAAGCTGGCAGACTGCTCCGAGCGCGACCCGGCCAAGTCCGAAGTCTTCCTGGTGGAAGGTGACTCGGCAGGTGGCTCGGCCAAGCAGGGCCGTTCGCGCGAAAACCAGGCGATCCTGCCGCTGCGCGGCAAGATCCTCAACGTCGAGCGCGCGCGCTTCGACAAGATGCTGTCGAGCCAGGAGATCGGCACGCTGATCACCGCACTTGGCACCTCGATCGGCAAGGACGAGTTCAACGCCGACAAGCTGCGCTACCACAAGATCATCATCATGACGGACGCCGACGTCGACGGCGCCCACATTCGCACCCTGCTGCTCACCTTCTTCTTCCGCCAGATGCCGGAACTGATCGAACGTGGCCACATCTACATCGCCCAGCCGCCGCTTTATAAGGTGACGCGCGGCAAGTCGGCGCAGTACCTGAAAAACGAGCAGGCTCTGGAAGATTATCTGATCTCGATGGGCCTCGAAGAAGCGACGCTGGAGCTTGAGTCCGGTGAGGTCCGTGCCGGACAGGACCTGCGCGAGGTCATCAATGACGCGCTGCGCCTGCGCAACCTCATGAACGGGCTTCACTCGCGCTATAACCGGGCGATCGTCGAACAGGCCGCCATTGCCGGCGCGCTAAACGTCGAGCTCAACGGCCAACGCGACGAGTACGAAAAGACCGCTGCGGAGATTGCCCGTCGTCTCGATGTGATCGCCGAAGAAACCGAGCGCGGCTGGACCGGCACCGTTACCACCGAAGGTGGCTTGCGGTTCGAGCGCATGGTCCGCGGCGTCAAGGAAGTCGCGGTGCTCGACATGGCGCTGATCGGTTCGTCCGATGCCCGCCATATCGACCAGTTGGCATCGAAGCTGAAAGAGGTCTATTCGGCGCCGCCGGTGCTGCGTCGCCGCGACGGCACCCAGGAAGTCAGCGGGCCGCGCGCTCTTCTCGACGCGATCTTCGCCGCCGGTCGCAAGGGCCTGTCGATGCAGCGCTACAAGGGTCTTGGCGAAATGAACGCCGAGCAGCTCTGGGAAACGACGCTCGATCCGAACGTGCGTTCGCTGCTGCAGGTCCGCGTCACCGACGCCACCGACGCCGATGGCCTGTTCTCGCGCCTGATGGGCGACGAGGTGGAGCCGCGCCGCGACTTCATCCAGGAAAATGCGCTGAGTGTCGCCAACCTCGACATCTGATCGAGGTCTTTCAGAGACAAAAGAAAAATCCCGGCCTCGCGCCGGGATTTTTGTTAGCGCATGTCACTCAAAAGTGTGCAGCGGTTCCGCGACGACGACGCGCATTAGGCTTCATTCGCCTTTGAATTGGCCTTCGAAGGCAAACTCGCTGACCGGTTTGCGCTGGCTCGGGATTTCCCTTGCGCGCAGGTCGTCCGGAAGCGTCGAGGGGTCGGCGAGCCGCCCGATAGCAACGGCAGCTTCGACCCGATGATGTTCGGGCACGTTCAGCACCTGCATCGCCTTGTCGCGGTCGATGCCCGCCATCCCGTGCGTATGCCAGCCGGCAAGGGAGGCCTGCAAGGCGAGGCTGTACCAGGCCGAGCCCGTGTCGAAGGCATGGGTAAAGGCGTGACGCATTTCCCCGTTCTGGGCCTGGTTGTGTGTCCTTGAAATGACGATCAATAGCGCCGCTGCATCCTTTGCCCAGCGCTGGTTACCCTCGTCGAGAATGTCGAGGAGCACGGGGAAATGTTTCGTGCCACGACGGGCGTAGACGAAGCGCCAGGGTTGCCGGTTGCTCGCGGACGGTGCCCATCGGGCAGCTTCGAAGAAGGAGAGGAGGGTGTTTTCGTCGATTTCTTCGTTGGTGAACGCTCTGGGCGACCAGCGCTCAATAAACATTGCGTCAATCGGATAATCGGCTTTTCTGTTGTCGGTCGCCGTCATGGACATGCCTTTCTCTTCAATCTCGAAATCCTTTCGGCCGCAGCGATTGGTTGATCGCCCGTGGCCCGGTTCACCTCGGACGCTACATGAGGATGGGTCATCATGAAACCGGCTTCGGCACAGCACGTACCGGTCTCAGGAAAGTGAAGAAACCGCGGTTTTGGGTCATTGCCGTTTCTAAGAAAAAAGTTGTATAAGTTCTGTAGATTTCGAGAGAGGACGGATCATGTCGTTTAAAGACCCATCATTGTTTCGCCAGGCAGCCCTCGTCGGAGGCGAGTGGATCGAGGCGGACGCGGCGAACGCGATCGAGGTGAACAACCCGGCGACCGGCGAGATTATCGGCCGCGTGCCGAAGC
>JAESFW010000054.1_pt1 | contig 103693 bp, 89 predicted proteins | sample 9269481 | NCBI WGS metagenome assembly JAESFW01 (sample SAMN14515350, study PRJNA621654) | algae metagenome | isolation source: Lyngbya sp. HA4199-MV5 and co-occurring heterotrophs from soil with... | place: USA: Ahupuaa O Kahana State Park, Hawaii | collected 2009-07-21 | reverse complement strand
CCTCCACCTCGGTCGTCGTCACCGTGCATCCGCAGATGCTTGACGTCGCCTCGATGAACCAGTTCCTCTACATGACGTCGGATCTCTTGAGCGTCGTGCGCGAGGCTGGCGGCGAGCTCAACTTCGACTTCCTGCGCTACCTCGTCACCCGTTTCGAGCCGAACGACGGCCCGCAGGCGCAGATCGTCGGGTTCATGCGTTCGCTCTTCGGGGACCGCGTCCTGACCTCGGCCATGGTGAAATCGACAGCGGTTTCCGATGCCGGCCTGACGAAACAGACGCTCTATGAGGTCGGTCGAGAGAACTTCACCCGGGCCACCTATGACCGGGCGATCGAATCGCTGAATGCGGTCAACGGCGAGATCGAAACGCTCATTCATGCCGCGTGGGGGCGCTGATCGATATGGCTGGCAACCGCAAGAATGAACTGCGCGCCCTCTTTTCAGGCAATGTTGCGCCTGGTGTTCCCGTCGCCGATGCCGGTGAGACCGCACCTCCCGCTGCCGCCCCTCAGTCCGTAAAGCCGGTGGCGGCCAATACGGCCGAAGTGCCGCGGGCGGCGTCCGGCGCGATCAAGGCCATGGGCCTTTCGCTCGGCAGCATCACCCGCGAGGCAGAAGAGGCGCGCGCGTTGCGCGAGGCCTTGCACCAGGGCGAGCGTGTCGTCGAACTCGATCCCGACCTGATCGACGCCTCCTTCGTCGGCGACCGACTGACGGACGGTGAAATTGACGATCCGGAATTCCTCGCGCTCGCCGACAGCATCCGTGACAGCGGCCAGCAGTCGCCGATCCTGGTGCGTCCGCACCCTGAGGTGAAGGGCCGCTACCAGACGGCCTACGGTCACCGCCGCCTCAACGCCGTGCGCAGCCTCGGCATCAAGGTCAAGGCGATCGTCAGGCCGCTTTCCGATGACGAGCTGGTGCTCGCCCAGGGCAAGGAGAACGCTGAGCGCCGCAACCTCTCGTTCATCGAACGGGCGATGTTTGCCTCGGCCCTGGCCGACCGCGGCTTCGACCGCAAGGTCATCTGCGAGGCGCTGGCCGTGCAGAAGAGCGAGCTTTCGCGTCTGCTTCAGGTCGCCGAAGGCGTGCCGCCAACGATCGCCCGGGCCATCGGTCCCGCGCCGAAGGTCGGCCGCGAGCGTTGGATGGCCTTTGGCGCGCTGCTTGAGGATATGGCTGCCGTGGAACAGGCACAGGAGGAGTGCCGTACGCGCCGGTTCCTCGAAGCCGAAAGCGATCACCGCTTCCAGATCGTCTTTGCCCGCCTGTCGCGCAAGCCGAAGACGGAAAGCGCCAAGCCGGACGTGCTTGTCGATGCCGGTGGCCGGACCTTTGCGAAGGTCAAGCGCGACGGCAAGACCGTGCGAATCGAATTTGCAGCCGACGTCGATCCGGCCTTCATCGATGAGGCGATTGATCTTCTCGCCAAGCATCATGCGGTGTTCGCGTCGGGTCGCGAAGGCTGAGCGAAGCCCGCTTTCTAAACGTTCCAATCATGCCCGCGTGATGCTCTCACGCGGGCATGATTCGTTTTCCTGAAGGCGCCGGCGGCGCCACCCATTCCGGGCTTGGATATCACCTCCATCCAAGAAATATTTTCGGCCGCGTGAGGCCGGCGACCGGATGTCGCGGCGCCCTTGAGGCGTCGGGCATTGCCGTTGCATGAAGCCCACAGAAAGACGGCAATCGACCACGAGCCCCGGCTCGAAACGGGGCGTTGGAAGGGACTTGTTAACCTTCATTTCCTATCGCTTAGAAGGCCCCGCGGCGATGTCTCTAGCTCTTCCAGGACCCATGCGTATTCCCAGGACAAACTTCTCACAGGCTGCTTTGCATGATGCAAACCAGGCGGATTACTTCGATGATCCGCAGGACGATGCGTTGAGCGGTATGCCCACCCATGAGGCGGAACCCGCCGACCCCTATCAGCTGTACGAGGCGCCAGCGGCGCCCCGCCGTCCTGCCAACCAGCAGGCCGAAACCGCGAGCCGTGCCACGCGCCTTTACGGACACGGCTCGGCCTACGCTCCTGCACAGGTGACGTCGACGATGAGCGAACCCTTGCCGACCCTTTCCGAGATTGCCGGCCACTACGGCGATTCGACCTGGGAGAGCCATTTCTTCCTGGCGCCAAACGTCCGCTTCACCCGCACGCCGGAGCGTGAGTTCATGAAGCGGCGCGCGCCGTTGGTGGAGGAAAGCGAAACGGCAATCGAAGCTGAGGAAGCAGCTGTCGCTGTGGTGTCGGAGGCCGCGCCGGCTAACGTGGAAGCCGTGGAGCCCGTTGTCGCGGCTCCGGCTGAGCCTGCGCCGGTGGAAGCCTCTACCCCCGCCATTGAAGACGTGCCGCCGGCCGAGGTCACGCTGCCGTCCTATAGCCCGTCCGAACTGCTGCGCATGCTGACCAACCAGCTGCCGACCTGGACCGCCGCGCAAAACACGATCGAGCCGGCAATGCTCGAGCGTGCAGAGGCCGATGACGCTGTCGCGCTTGCGCCGGTTCTGACGACACCGATCGCCGTTTCCGCGCCGGTCGCAGAAGCGCGGCCAGCGGCCGAAACACCCGCCGATCAGGGTGCCCAGCATTCGGTCTTCCTGTCGGATTTCGCCTTCTTCGAATTTGGCCCGGCCGACGATGCGGAGGTCGTCGCCGAAGACGCCACCCATCCGAAACCCTTTGTCGAGACGCCCGCGTCGACACCGATGACGCCCGTTGTGGCCACCGTCGTTGCTCCCGCTGCTGTCGCCCCACCGGCGCCGGTACGCCCGGTCGAAATTCGCCGCATGCCGCCGACGGCGATTACCTCGCTGTTTCGCGTGGTCGACGTCCGCGGCGCAAAGCCAGAGGCTGCCGCGGTTTCGCATGAGCAAGCTTCGCCGGCGGCGCACGCTCCAGCCGTTGAGCCGGCGCATCCTGCCGTTGCCGATGTGTTAGAAGCCATGGCTGCGGCTGAGCCCGAGATCGTCGAGGCTGAACCGGTCGAGATCGAACAGCCCGCTCCCGTCGCGTCGAAAGCCGCGATCACCATGCCGGCGACGGTTACCCGTGCGCCGACCGGCATGCCGGCCATCGGTGTTGTCGAGCGCACATTTGCGGGCGACGCTTACGAATATCCGTCCGAGGAACTTCTGCAGGAGGCGCCGGTCGGTCAGGGCTTCTTCATGACGCAGGAGCAACTGGAACAGAATGCCGGCCTGCTTGAAAGCGTGCTGGAAGACTTCGGCGTCAAGGGCGAGATCATCCACGTTCGCCCTGGCCCGGTCGTCACCCTCTATGAGTTCGAGCCGGCGCCTGGCGTAAAGTCGTCGCGCGTCATCAACCTTGCCGACGATATCGCCCGCTCCATGTCGGCGCTTTCGGCTCGCGTTGCCGTCGTTCCCGGCCGCAACGTCATCGGCATCGAACTGCCGAATGCGACGCGCGAGACCGTCTACTTCCGCGAGTTGATCGAATCCGTCGACTTCCGCAAGACCGGCTACAAGCTGGCGCTGTGCTTGGGCAAGACGATCGGAGGCGAGCCCGTCATCGCCGAGCTTGCAAAGATGCCGCATCTGCTCGTTGCCGGCACCACCGGCTCGGGCAAGTCGGTGGCGATCAACACGATGATCCTGTCGCTGCTCTACCGGTTGAAGCCGGAAGAGTGCCGGCTGATCATGGTCGATCCGAAGATGCTCGAACTCTCCGTCTATGACGGCATTCCGCACTTGCTGACGCCTGTCGTCACCGACCCGAAGAAGGCGGTGATGGCGCTGAAGTGGGCCGTACGCGAGATGGAAGACCGCTATCGCAAGATGTCGCGGCTCGGCGTGCGCAACATCGACGGCTACAACCAGCGCGCAGCGGCTGCCCGCGACAAGGGCGAGCCTGTCATGTGCACCGTCCCGGCCGGCTTCGAAAAGGGCACCGGCGAGCCGCTGTTCGAGCAGCAGGAAATGGATCTCGCGCCGATGCCCTATATCGTCGTCATCGTCGACGAGATGGCCGACCTGATGATGGTCGCCGGCAAGGAGATCGAAGGCGCGATCCAGAGGCTGGCGCAGATGGCGCGCGCCGCCGGTATCCACCTGATCATGGCGACGCAGCGTCCGTCGGTCGACGTCATCACCGGCACGATCAAGGCCAACTTCCCGACCCGCATCTCCTTCCAGGTAACGTCGAAGATCGACAGCCGCACGATCCTTGGCGAACAGGGCGCCGAACAGCTGCTCGGCCAGGGCGACATGCTGCACATGCAGGGCGGCGGTCGCATCGCCCGTGTGCACGGGCCGTTCGTCTCGGATCTCGAGGTCGAACACGTCGTGGCGCACCTGAAGACGCAAGGGCGTCCCGAATACCTCGAAACCGTTACGGCGGAAGAAGAGGAAGAGGAGCCGCAGGAAGACACCCCGGTCTTCGACAAGAGTGCGCTTGCGTCGGAAGACGGCAACGAACTCTACGACCAGGCGGTCAAGGTGGTTCTGCGCGACAAGAAGTGCTCGACCTCCTACATCCAGCGCCGCCTCGGCGTCGGCTACAACCGTGCTGCCTCGCTTGTCGAGCGCATGGAGAAAGAAGGCCTCGTCGGCGCCGCGAACCACGTCGGAAAGCGCGAGATCATCTACGGCAACCGTGACCATATGAGCCCGCCCGACAACGACGACATGGATTGATCCGCCTCAACGGCTATCGATCAAGACGGCAAAGGCCGCGAAACTCTGGTTTCGCGGCCTTTGCCGTTCACGCAGGTGTTGCCGCGCCCACCCTCAAGGCTTCCCTCATGCCATCGGAGCGTTGAACACCGCTTCTATGGCATGGCCGTCCGGATCGATGACGTAGGCGGCGTAGTAATTGAAGCCGTAGTGCGGCCGCAGGCCGGGCGCGCCATTATCCCGGCCGCCGTATGACAAGGCGGCCCTGTGAAATTCGTCAACGGCGCGCCGGTTCGGGGCCACAAAGGCCAGATGGAAACCTGATCCAGGCGCTTTCTGGCCTTCCGGGCGAAACTTGATCGCCAGCTTGTCGCCGCCCCCTTCGAGACCATAGCCGACCGCCTGGTCCGGCTCGCCCGGTCGAAGGTCGTCCCACACGCGCACATAGCCAAGCGGCGCCAGCGCCGCGTCGTAGAATTTCGCGGCGCACTCGATGTCAGCGACACCGAGGGAAACGTGATGGAGCATCGGTCATCGACCCCGCTTGGACGTTGGAGGTGCCAACAGATGCCGAACGGCCCACAGATGCAAGGGCGGCCAGTGTCCTGAGCCCATGATCGTCCGGTACGTCCGTGTCGGGAGCGGGTTTCAATCGACCCGACCACCTCATTTCTGTTCGGGGAGATTGTTCACATGCGAGAATAAAAACGTTTATATTTTTTCTTGAAAACGTTTTTATTGGCTGTTACGCATAATCCAAGGGGAAGCTGCAAGCCTGGGAGGGTGCATGGCGACTGAGATGCACAGGGCGCGGCGCGCACCGCCACCGACGATCAAGACGCTGGCCGAGATGACGGGTTATTCCATCGCCACCATCTCAAAAGCGCTGCGCGAATCTCCGGTCGTCGCTCCAGCAACCAGAGACATTATCTACAAGGCGGCGCGCGAGGTCGGTTACCAGGCCAATGCGCGTGGCATGGCGCTGCGCACCGGCAAGAGTTTTCAGGCGGCCGTGCTGATGCCGGTGACCGCGGCGCGCGACTACGAATGGGACGGCGTCGAATATACCCAGACACTGAGCGGCATCAGCCAGGCACTTGATGGCACGGACTATCGCATGTCCGTGCACATCATCCGCGATGCGGCCGACGGCGCGGAAGCGGCGCGCCGGATCGTCGACCAGGGCCTGGCCGACGGTTTGATTTTTTCCGGCATTCTCGCCGAGGACCCGCGGATCGATCTGCTCGTCGCCGAACAGTTTCCCTTTGTTTCGATGGGGCGCTGCCGCAAGGATCTCGCCTACGCGCATGTCGATATCGACAATGAATGGGCCGCTTACGCGGCAACCGCCCGGCTGATCGCCGGCGGCCACCGACGGATCGCGCTCGTCAACCCGCAGCGACGGCTTTCCTATGCGCTCGACAGGATCGACGGTTTTGTCAGGGCCTTCCGGGAGGTCGGCCTCGATGCGCCGATGGAGCTGATCGCCGAAGGCGATCTCTCGACCCATTTCGGCCGGCAGACGGTGATCGATTTCCTGCAGTTCGACGACGCCCCGACCGCGTTTGTCTGCATCAACGAATCCACCACGCTCGGTGTCCTCTCGGGTCTTGGCGCCCTCGGACGCCAAGTCGGCGTCGACGTCGACGTCATCGCCTATGACGACATCAACGTCAGTGCCTATTTCACCCCGCCGGTCACGACTTTCTACCAGCCGATCGAGGTGCTCGGCCGCACGCTCGGTCAGTTCCTGCTGCGCCGCATGGAGGGTGAGGATCCCAAGGCGTTGCGGCAGGTCTTCCGGCCGACCCTGATTGCGCGCCAGTCCGATGACCTCGGCGGCCGCCTGAAACGTTAATCATCCAAGGAGGAGAACCATGAAAAAACTGATGATTGCCCTGGCCTTTGCGGCCCTTTCTTCCAGCGTATCCCACGCCGCCGATCTCGGCGGCAAGCTCTTGAAGGTCGGCTCCGACACGACATCGCCGCCGATGGAGAGCATCGATCCGGCAACCGGACAGGTCGTCGGCTTCGATGTCGACGTGCTCAACGCCGTCTGCGCCAAGATCAACTGCCAGGCCGAATTCATCACGACCGGCTGGGACGGCATCTTTGCAGCGCTTGACCAGGGCAGTTTCGACCTGGTCGCCTCCGGCGTCTCGATCACCGAGGAACGCAAGAAGGCGATGGATTTCTCCGATCCCTACATCGTCAACAGCCAGGCCGTGCTGATGCGGGTCGAAGATCAGGGCATCACGCTGGATCGCTTCAAGGACGCCGGCAGGAAGCTCTCGGCTCAGGCCAACACGACCGATGCCCAGGTTGCCGAGAGCGTCGTCGGCAAGGAGAACGTCGCCGCCTACGACACCTTCAGCGCTGCGATCATCGCGCTCAAGAACAAGGACGTCGACGGCGTCGTCATCAACGGTGCGAACGCCGCAGCTTATGAACGCGAATTCGCGGGCGAGCTGGTCGTTGCGATCAAGGATCTCGAATCCGATCCGCTCGGCCTCGTCTTCCGCAAGGGCGACGAAAACGTCGCGGCCTTCAACGAGGGCCTGAAGATGATCAAGGACGACGGCACGCTTGACCAGCTCATCAACAAGTACTGGGGCCTGAAGTAAGCTCCTTATGCCGATCGGACCCGGAACGCGCTCGCGCTCCGGGTCTTCCGTCTGTCTATCTATGCCCCCGGAGGAATGAATGTCGTTCCTGAGAAGCGTGCGTCCGAGCAATCTCATCATCCTGACCGCGCTGCCCTTTATCATCTATCTCTTCATTTCCTCCGGCGACTACCAGCGCTCGCTGCGGGCGATCCTCGGTGTCGAGAACGGTTCGTCCGCCTTCGTGCCGGGCTTTCTGGCACTGGCGATCGCGTTTGCCTCAGGCATCGCAGTGCTCGTGTTTTCGCGCGCCAAGGCGCCGCGCCCCCGGCTCGCGAACGTCGCCGCCGCGCTCAATCTTGCCGCCGCAGCCGTGCTGCTGATCGGCCACAACATCCACCCCTTCATCGCTTCGGTGGTCGCCAACGGCGTCGATCCGTTCAAGTCGACGCTGATCGCCAAGGGCGTGACCCCAAGGCAACTGACCGAAGCCGCCGACCTGATGGTGCGTGGCATCGAGGCCTGGCTGTTTCCTACCTATTTCGCGATTACCGTGATCGGCCTTGGCCTGTTCTTTCTGAGCAAGGGCCGGGGCGCCGATGACCGCGTGCGGCGCGTCGCGCGCTGGCTCATCGGCCTCGTCAACGGCGCGGGCCTGGTGTTCGTCTTCTTTTTTGCGCACATCGCCTTTGCGGCAGGTGTGGCGACCACGATCCGCGCGGCGATCGCGGCTTACATCCTGGCGGCCCTGATGGGCCTTGTCTGGGTCGGTCTGCTGCAATTGCGTTCGACGGTCAAAACAAGCCTCTATTTCGCGATCGCCACGCTGGTGCTGGCACTTGCCTCCGGCTGGTTCCTTATGCAGCCACGCGATACTTACGTGCTGGCCGGCACGCTCGAGGGCAAGGTCGGCATCGTCACCAACACGCCGGCGGGACTGATCAGCGCCGTCCGGTTCGGCCAGTATGACGGCGCGCCGCAGACGGAAACGCCGGTGCGAACCTTTGTCGGCCCGACCGAGGCGCTGGCCTCGATCGCTAAGGGCGAGGGCGTTTCGGCAGCACTGCTGCCGGTCGCTTCGGCGCCGGCCGACATGCCGGTGCTCTGGAAGACCGAAGCACTGAACGACCGTGATCGTGCTGCCGGCGTCACCGTCGCGGTGCTTGCGATTATCCTGGGGCTGCTGACCTTCGGCGGCTACCTGCACCAGCGCCACCCGCTGGCGATCGGGTCGGAGTTCATCGTCGATACGATCCGCGGCATCCCGATGCTCGTGATCGTGCTCTATGTCGGCCTGCCCTTGAGCGGAGCGCTGAAGGATGCCACCCAAGGCGTGCTCGATCCGCCGAACCTGATGCGCGGCATCGTCGCCATGGCGCTTGCCTATTCGGCCTATCTCGCCGAAATCTTCCGCTCGGGCATCAACGCCATTCCGGTCGGCCAAGTGGAGGCGGCGCGCAGCATCGGCCTCAATCGCTGGCAGACGGCGCGCCTTGTCGTGCTGCCGCAGGCCTTCCGCATCATCATTCCGCCGCTCGGCAACGAGCTGATCGCGATCCTCAAGGACACGTCGCTGCTCTCGATCCTATCGATCCGCGACATCACCCAGCGCATGCGTGAGTTCCAGTCGGCAAGCTTCCTGCCGTTCGCACCCTATAACTCGGCGGCGATCTTCTACATCTTCCTGACGCTGGCGGCCGCCAGCCTCGTCAACATGGTCGAGCGGAAATATGACATCAAGCACCGCTAGACGACCGACGGTCCTGATCACAGGCGCCTCCCGCGGGCTCGGCGCCGAACTGGCGCGGATCTATGCGGCGGACGGCTGGCGTGTCATCGCCTGTGTTCGGGGCTCGGCCCCGCACACAGGGACGGCAGATCGACTGCCGCTCGACGTTGCCGATCTCGCATCGATCGACGCGCTGGGAGAGGCGCTGCAGGGCGTCGCAATCGACGTGCTGATCAACAATGCGGCAGTGCGCGGCGATACGGGCGGTCTTTCGACGCTCGATACGGACGGTTTTCTCGACGTGATGCGGATCAATGCGCTGGCGCCGCTACTGGTGACGCGAGCGCTGATCGCAAACCTGCGGGCCGGCGAGCGCAGGGTCGTTGCCAATATCAGCAGCCGCGCCGGGTCGCTTGCCGAAGGCACGCTCGACGACGATGACGGCGATTATGCCTATCGCTGCTCGAAGGCGGCGCTGAACATGGCGACGGTCAAGCTGGCGCAGGATCTGAAAAGCGACGGGATCTCCGTGCTGTCGCTGCATCCAGGCTGGGTGCAGACGGACATGGGCGGCAGTGATGCCGTCGTTTCGGTGGCTGCGAGTGCAGCCGGGCTGAAGGCGATCATCGACAAGGCAGATATGGCCGCCAGCGGCAGTTTCCGCGCCTATGACGGGCGGCGGGTTTCGTGGTGACAAGACAGGCAGAGACAATGGCAGAGCGTGATTTGAAGACCGAGCAGGAACTGGCGACGATCCGGGCGTGGCTGAGCGATACCTACGGCATCGAGGCAAGTCTTTCGCCGCTGCCCGGCGAACATGATCTCAACTACCGGGTCTCGGGCGCCGATGGTCAGGAATTCCTGCTGAAGCTGCACGCGGACGGCGATGCGGATGACCTGGGTATGCAAGTGGCGGTGCTGGATCATCTGGCCACCAGGGCGCCGGGGTTGCCGCTATCGCGCGCGTTCAGCGACCGTACAGGCGCCGTAACCGGCAAGATCGAACTTCGCGGTCCGCGCACGGCGCGGCTCCTGTCGTGGCTTCCGGGAGATATTTGGGCGAAGGCGCCGGTGCGCAATGTGGCCAGTACGGAAAGCCTAGGTCGCCTGTTGGCCGGTCTTGATCGCAGCCTCGAAGGCTTCACCCATGCCGGCGCAAAGCGGCTCTATGCCTGGGACATCGGCCGGGCCGACATGCATCGCAAACACGTGGAACTGATCGACGGCGCTGAAAAGCGCGCGGCAGTTGACACGATCCTCGATCATTTCGGTTCGACGGTATTGCCACGCCTGACGACCTGCCCCATGCAGGTCATTCACAATGACGCCAACGACTACAATGTGTTGCTCGACGGTCAGGGCCAGGTCAGCGGTCTGCTCGATTTCGGCGACATGGTCGAGACCTTCCGGGTGATCGAGATCGCCGTCGCCTCGGCCTATGCGCTGATCGGGTCCGCCGATCCAGTCGGAACCGTTGCGGCCCTTGCCGGTGCTTATCATCAGGCCAACCGCTTGAGCGAAACGGAGGTCGAGCTTGTCTTCGATCTCGTGCTCACCCGCTACGCCGTCAGCATGTGCATGGCGGCAAAGCAGATCCGCGACAATCCTGACAACACCTACCTGCTCGTCAGTCAGGAGGACGTCTGGCGGGAACTGAACCGCCTGCAAGGCGAAAACAGGGCGATCGCCATCGCCCGCATCCGCGACGCCTGCGGGTTCTCTCCGATCCCGAGGGCCGCAGCCGTCGTGCGCTGGCTCGAAAAGAACGCGCATGATTTCGCGCCGATCGTTCGCCCTGATGTCGCCAGGCCGAAGGTCGCGGTGTTCGACTTTTCCGCATCCGGCCCCGAGGCGACGCAATGGGCGAGCCGCGATGCCGCAGAAGCCGAGGCGCGCATTATGGCGCAGATCGGCAGCGAGCGTGCCGCCTTCGGCATTGGGCTCTATGGCGAAGATCGCGGGATCTATCAGGGGGACGCCTACGCAACATCGGTTGCCGGCGCTCGACGCTCCGTGCATCTCGGCGTCGACATTTTCGCGCCGGCCGGAGAACCGGTTGCCGCTCCCTTTGCCGGCAAGGTTGCTTTCATCCATGACGATGCGGTCGCCTATGGTTTTGGCCCGACCGTTCTGATTGAGCATGAGATCGAAGCCGGTGCGCGCTTCTGGACCCTTTATGGCCATCTCGCGCGCGAAGGCGTCGCGAAGCTCTCGCGGGGCCAATTGATTGCCAAGGGCGAAGTCTTCGCCGCCTTTGGCTCGGCTGAGGAAAACGGTAACTGGGCGCCGCATCTGCATTTCCAGATTGTCACCGATCACCTCGGCCTCGGCGGTCAAATGCATGGCGTCGGCGTGCGCGACCAGTGGCAGGTGTGGCGCGAGGTGAGCCCGGATCCGAGCGTCGTGCTCGGCCTCTCGGTTCCGGTGTCGGTCATCGTTCCGCGCGACAAGGCGTTTCTGGTGCGCGAGCGCCATCGCCGCATCGGCCGATCGCTGAGCATCGCCTATAGCGCTGCACCCTTGAAAATCGTCGGCGGCGAGGGCGCGCATCTGATCGACGACGAGGGCACCCGCTGGCTCGACATGGTCAACAATGTCTGCCACGTCGGCCATTGCCACCCGCGCGTCGTCAAAGCCGCGCAGGCGCAGATGCAGAAACTCAACACCAACTCACGCTACCTGCACGATTCGCTGGTCGAGTACTCGCGTCGTCTCGCGGCGCAGTTTCCGGATCCGCTCAACGTCTGCTTCTTCGTTAATTCCGGCAGCGAGGCGAACGACCTCGCGATCCGCCTGGCGCGCGCCTATACCGGCAACCGCGATGTCATCACGGTCGATCACGCCTATCACGGCCATCTGTCGAGCCTGATCGACGTCAGCCCCTACAAGTTCGCCGGCAAGGGCGGTGAGGGGCAGGCAGCACATGTCAAGGTCGCCGAAATGCCCGATCTCTACCGCGGGCGCTATCGTTATGGCGATGAGCACGCGGGCCGGAAATATGCCGAGGACGTGCGAAATCAGGTGGCAGCCCTTGCCGCCGATGGTCGTCGCCCGGCGCTGTTTTTCAGCGAGGGCATTCTCGGCACCGGCGGGCAGCTGTCGCTGCCCGACGGGTACCTGCGTGAGGCCTATGCCCATGTGCGGGCCGCCGGCGGCCTCTGCCTTGCCGACGAGGTGCAGGTCGGTTTTGGCCGCGTCGGTAGCCACATGTGGGCGCACGAGCTGCAGGGTGTTACGCCCGACATCGTCACCATGGGCAAGCCGATCGGCAACGGCCACCCGATGGCGGCCGTCGTCACGACAGAGGCGATCGCCGCCTCGTTTGCCAACGGCATGGAGTATTTCAACACCTTCGGCGGCAATCCGGTTTCCGCCGAAATCGGTCTCGCCGTGCTCGACGTCATCCGCGACGAGCGGCTGATGCATCATTGCCGTGTCGTTGGCGACCGGCTGATGGATGGCGCACGGGCGCTTGTCGCAAAACATGCGATCATCGGCGACGTCAGGGGGCATGGCCTCTTCAACGGTATCGAACTGGTGCGCGACCGCGAGACGCTGGAGCCGGCGGCGCGCGAGCTCGACTTCGTCATTGCTGAGATGAAGCGTAAGCATCGCATTCTGCTCAGCAGCGAGGGGCCGCACCACAATGTGCTGAAGGTGAAGCCGCCGGCGCCCTTCAGCGCCGAGGATTGCGACCGCTTCCTCAATGCGCTCGACGAGACGCTCGGGCATCTAAGCGTCTGAGATCAAAAGCCAAAAGCGGCCACCTTCGGGTGGCCGTTTTTGTTGTCGCCCGTAGGCTTCAACAGCAAAATCGGATCGATGTGATTTTCTGCTTTACAAGAAAGTTAAACGTTTTTATCGTGTATATAAACGTTTAACTTAGTGCTGCGATCGTGCCGTTGGCATAGCAGCGCTGGCCGGCAGGGAGGGCCCGTTGGCAGCGATCCGCATCGAAAATTTGCGCAAAGGCTTTGGTTCGCTCGAAGTCTTGAAGGGTATCAATCTCGACATCGCCGACGGCGAGTTCGTCTGCTTCCTGGGCCCATCCGGCTGCGGCAAGAGCACGCTGCTGCGCTCGATCGCCGGCCTTGAGGATCTCGACGGAGGTTCGATCCGGCTCGGCGATCGCGACATCACCGATGTCGCCTCGGCCAAGCGCGACATCGCCATGGTCTTCCAGAACTACGCGCTCTACCCGCACATGAACGTGCGCAAGAACCTCTCCTTCGGCCTGGCGCTGAACGGCATGAAGCGCGACGAGATCGACCGTCGTGTCGACAACGCCGCCGACATCCTTCGCATCAAGGAACTCTTGGCCCGCAAGCCACGGCAGCTCTCGGGCGGCCAGCGCCAGCGCGTGGCGATCGGTCGTGCCATCGTGCGCGAGCCGAAACTCTTCCTCCTCGACGAGCCGCTGTCGAACCTCGATGCCGGCCTGCGCGTCACCATGCGCGTCGAGCTTGCCGCACTGCACGAGCGCCTCGGCGTGACGATGATCTATGTCACCCACGACCAGGTCGAGGCGATGACGCTGTCCGATCGGGTCGTCGTGCTCGACAAGGGCAAGGTCAGCCAGTTCGGCACGCCGCTCGAACTCTTCTACCAGCCGGCCAACCTGTTCGTCGCCGGCTTCATCGGCTCGCCACGGATGAATTTCGTCACGACCGAAGTGGCCGGGCAGGTCGATGCAGCCGTGACGCTCAATGGCGGCGGTCTCGTCCATCCGCTGACGCTCGAAATGCAGTCTGCGACACCGGTTGCCAAGCCCAAGTCCGTCACGCTCGGCATTCGTCCGGACAAGATCGAGCTGGTTTCGGCCGAGGAGGGCCATCTCGTCGGCGACGTGCGCCTGGTCGAGCGCCTCGGCACCGAAAGCCATGTCCATATCAGCCTTGCAAATGGTGGCGACATGACCGCCGTCGTGCGCGGTACCCATCCGGTGTCGGCACGCGAGCGCGTGCACCTGCGTCTGCCCGCCGAGCATTGCCATCTGTTCGACGGCGATGGCCAGGCGGTTGCCCGACGTCTCGATGGCGAAACGCAGGCGCTGATCAATCAGGAAAAGGCAAAGCGGGTCGCGTAACCCGAATGAGGAGGAGAAGCATGCTCAACAGGAAGTCGATCATCGGCTCGCTGATGGTTCTGGCGATGGCCGGAACCGCGACGGCCCGCGCGGAAGAGGTCTTGCGCTTTGCGACCTGGGACACGGACGAAAGCCTGGCGATCCAGCAGGAAATCGCCAAGAAGTTCGAGGAAAAGCATCCGGGCGTGAAGGTTCAGGTCGAACCCTATGCAGACGGCTACGACCAGAAGCTGATCGCCGCCTTCGGCGCCGGCAACCCGCCCGACGTCATGTATATGTGGAACTTCCCGCAATACTACACCTCGCTGAAGCCGCTCGACGATCTGATCGCCAAGGACGCCGCCGAGATCAAGCCGGACGATTTTCCGCAAGGCCTGATGAACACGGTTCGCGTCGAGGGCAAGACCTACGGCATGCCCTCGGGCTTCACCACGCAGGTCGTCTTCTACAACAAGGACATGTTCGCCAAGGCCGGCGTCGAGGAGCCGAAGGACGGCTGGACCTGGGACGACCTGCGCGCCAAGGCCGCCAAGTTCCGCGACGAGCCGAACAAGGTCTACGGCTTCGCCGTCGACGCCAAGCCCGACCCCTATGACTTCGAACAGTTCCTCTGGTCGAACGGCACGAAGTACATCTCCGACGATGGCAAAAAGATCGACGGCTACATGAACAGCGATGCGGCCGCGCAAGTGCTCGACATGTTCGCCGACATGGCCAAGACGCAGGAAGCGATCACGCTGAACCTCGGCGACGACACGTCGGGCAGCACGCTCTTCAAGGGCGGCAAGATCGCCATGTTCCAGAGCGCCATGTGGTCGAAGTCGGGCATCGACGCATCCGGGATCAAGTATGGTGTCGCACCGCTGCCGAAGTTCGGCGACAAGACCGCCCATTCGGCACTTGGCGTCTCGGCGATTTCGATCGCCAAGGATGCGGCCCACCCGGATCTCGCCTGGGAGTTCGTCAAGTTCTTCTCCTCGCCCGAAGCCGTCGCCATGCGCATCAACGATCTGCCGGTACGCACCAGCGTCGCGGAAGAAAAGGGCATGACCAAGGACCCGATCTACAAGCCCTTCTTCGACATTCTCGCGACCTCCAACACCGAGACCCACGCGTTCCTGAAGAACGCCAACTGGGGCAAGGTCCAAGACAATCTCGCCCGCGCCATCGAGGCGACGATGATCGACCAGGGCAATGCCAAGCAGCATCTCGACGATGCGGTCAACCGCTCCAAGCGTCTGATCAAGTAAGAAAAGGGAGTACGGGGAGATGGATATGACCTATGCCGGTGCAGAGCCAAAGGTGGCAAGGCGCAAGCGCTCCGCCATCGCGCGCTATGCAGCGCCCTATCTGTTCATTTCCCCGTGGATCCTCGGGTTCCTGTTCTTCACGCTCGGCCCGCTCGTCTTTTCCTTGACGATGAGCTTCTACGACTGGCCGGTCGTCGGTGAACGCAGCTTCGTCGGGCTGGAGAACTATCGTTCCATGCTGTTCGAGGACCCCCAGTTCTGGGAAAGCCTCTGGATCACGGTGAAGTTTGCGGCAATCTATGTGCCGTTCAACATCGTCATGTCGTTCCTGCTGGCTCTGATGCTGCACCACATCACCTTTGCCAGCGGCTTCTTCCGCACGGCCTTCTACCTGCCGAGCGTCATTTCCGGCGTCGCCCTGGTGACGATCTGGAGCTGGATCTACAGCCGGGAATACGGCCTCTTGAACTTCATGCTCTCCTTCGTCGGCATCGACGGGCCGAACTGGCTCGGCGATCCGAACCTCGCAATCGTCGCCATCATCATCGCCAGTCTCTGGGGACTTGGCGGCACCATGCTGATCCTTCTGACCGGTCTGAAAGCGATCCCGAAAGAGCTCTATGAGGCGGCGACCGTCTCGGGCGTTCCCGGCTGGGCGCAGATGGTCTTCATCACCCTGCCGATGCTCGGGCCGATGCTGCTCTTCACGTTCATCACCTCGATCATCTCCGCCTTCCAACAACTGACGATCGCGCTTCTTCTGACGAAGGGCGGCCCGCTCGGCTCCACCTATTTCTTCGCCATGTACATCTACGACAACGCCTTCAAGTATTTCGACATGGGTTACGCCGCCGCCGGCTCCTGGGTGATGTTTATCATCGTGCTCATGCTCAGCCTCGGCGTCATGCGCTGGTCGGCCGCCTGGGTCTATTACGAAGGCGAAGTCCGCGAGAATGATGGAGACCGCAATGCGTAAGACGCTGCTTTATTCCGCGCTCATCCTGCTCTCGGCGCTGTTCATTGCGCCGTTCTACTGGACCTTCATGACGGCGATCAAAAGCTCGGCCGAGCTTTACCAGTTCCCGCCGGTCTTCTGGCCGTCGGAATGGCATTGGGAGAACTTTGCCGCCGCCTGGAACAAGCAGCCCTTCGGCACCTACCTCACGAATTCGCTGATCGTCGTGGTGCTCTCGACCATCGGCCAGCTGATCTCCTCGTCGCTGGTTGCCTATGGCTTCGCGCGCTTCCGCTTCCCCGGCCGCGACCCGCTGTTCATCCTGCTGCTCGCCACCATGATGATCCCGTGGGACGTGAAGATGATCCCGCTCTACATGGAGTTCAACCTGCTCGGCTGGATCAACACGCTGAAGCCGCTGATCGTGCCTGCCTACTTTGCCGACGCCTTCTTCGTCTTCCTGCTTCGTCAGTACATCATGACCGTGCCGATGGAGATCGACGAGGCGGCGCGCATGGACGGCGCCAACGCCTTCGACATCTACTGGCGCATCCATCTGCCGCTGATGATGCCGGCGCTGGTGCTGGTCGGGACCTTCCACTTCATGAACGCATGGAACGACTATCTCGGCCCGTTGATCTTCCTCAACGACCAGTCGAAGTACACGCTGACGCTCGGCCTTTCGATGTTCAAGGGTCTGCACGAGGTGGACGTGACCTCTATCGCGGCGATCACCGTCATTCTCTGCCTGCCGCCGCTTGCGCTCTTCTTCGTCGCCCAGCGCTACATCATGGATGGCGCGGTCGGCTCGTCGGTGAAGGGATAACGGCATGCTGTTTGATATCGATACCGTGCCCTTCAGCCGCAGGGGCCGTTTCCTGACGCTCTCGATGATGCGGGTGCCCGGTCGCGACGGCGAGCGTGCGCTCTATCTTCGCCACGTCGCCGGCGGCGACGAACGGCCGTCGCTTGGGCGCCTCTGCCGCGTCGATTTTCTCGACGCGGAAGGCAGCACCGTGACGCCCGTGTTCGTGCTTTCGCCGGAGCGGCTCGATGCCCGCATCGGTGAGGGCGAAGTGACCTTCGTCATCGGCGAAGGGGAGCGCCTGCACATATCCGGCAGACGGGCCGGCGTGCGCTTCCATCTCGAGGGCTCGCGTTACGACTATGTCTATCGCACCCCCAACGGCGAGGATTGCCTCGTCGCGGCGGTCGAGAACGTCAAGTTCATTCCGCGGGCGATCACCGGCGCTTTGAAGGTCACCGGCGCCTGGCAGCGCGACCACTCCGAAGACGTGTCTTTCGCCTTCTCGGGGGCAGGTGCCTTCGAGGGCAATGTCGACTTCTTCCGCACTGTGCCGCCAGTTGATCGGCCCGGCCGTTTCGCCGAGGCTCTTTCCGGTGCAGCAGCCGAGTTTTCGGAATGGCACGCACGCGTTCCCAAGGGCGTCCAGGCCCAAGACGAGGCGCATCGACTGGCAAGCTATCTGCTCTGGGCGAACGGCGTGCCTGCCGGCGGTGCGCTGACGCGGCCGGCGATCTACATGTCCAAGAACCACATGATCAATATCTGGAGCTGGGACAACGCCTTTTCCGCGCTCGGCGTCGCGGCCTTCGATCAGGAACTGGCCTTCGATCAGTTCGCTGCAATCTTCGACCACCAGGACGCCTCGGGCCTGTTGCCCGACTATATCAACGACCGCGACGTGCTCTTCGCCTTCACCAAGCCGCCGGTGCACGGCTGGGCAGTGTCGCTGATCGCGGCTGCCGATCCTGGCTTCCTGACAACGGAGCGCAAGTCTTACCTGCGCGATGCCATCGGCAAACAGGTCGACTACTGGCTGAGCTACGGCCGCAAGGATGCGGCGAGCCTGCCGTCCTATTTCCACGGCAACGACAGCGGCTGGGACAATGCCACCTTCTTTGCCGAGGGCGGCCCGGTGATGTCACCGGATCTGCCTGTGTTCCTGATCCTTGCCTGCGAGGCGCTGGCCGAGCTTCTCGAAGACGATGGAGAGCGCCGGGCGATGTGGCGCAAAAAGGCCGACGAGCTACAGGCATTGCTGTTCGAACAGCTATGGACCGGCGAGACTTTTGGCGCGCGGCTGGCCGCGGATCCGGAACGAATCCTGCCGGGCGACAACCTCATCCAGTTCATGCCGCTGCTGCTCGGCGCGCGTCTGACGCCCGCAATGCGCGAGAAGCTAGTGACACGGCTGGTCGCGGGCGGTTTCATCACCGATTGGGGTCCGGCCACCGAGAGTCCGCAGAGCTCCTTCTACGAGGACGACGGCTATTGGCGCGGGCCAATCTGGGCGCCGACGACGATGCTGCTGTGGGACGGCCTTCGCCGGCAAGGGCAGATTGAACTGGCCCATGAGGTCGCGGAAAAGTTCTGTTCACTTGCCAGCAAAAGCGGTATGGCCGAAAACTTCGATGCGCGCTCGGGGAGGGGGCTTCGCGATCGGGCATTCGCCTGGACATCCGCAGTCTATCTTCAGCTGGCTGCATCGCTCAGCCGATCCAAATCTTCGTGATCTAGCAACCCGTGACGAGCCGAGACGCCATGCAGAGACCGACGATCAAGACCATCGCGCAGGAGACGGGGCTTTCCATCGCCACCGTGTCCAAGGCCCTGAAGCATTCGCCTCAGGTTCGCCCGGAAACGCGCGCAATCGTGATCGAGGCGGCCGAACGGGTAGGCTACGAGCTCAACATGCATGGCGTACAGTTGCGCACCGGCAAGACCTATCAGGTCGCCGCCATCATGACGGCGCCGGGGCCGAAACAGAACGAATGGGAAGGTGTCGAATACGCCCAGCTCTTGAGCGGCATTTCCTGGGCGCTGGAAGACAGTCCCTATCGCGTGTCGCTCTATGCCGTCAGGAATTTCGAGGAAAGCCAGGCGGTCATCAAGCAGATCGTGCAGCTGAAGAAGGCCGACGGCATTATTATCTCGGGCACCCGCGCCGACGACCCGCGAATCCGCACCATGCAGGCGGCCGATTTCCCCTTCGTGACCTACGGCACCAGCATCCACAACGCGCCGCACGCCTATGTCGACGCCGACAACGAGCAGATGATCCGGGTGTCGATGGCGCGGCTGGTTGAGCGCGGCCATAGCCGCATCGCGCTGCTCAATCCGCTCTCTGATTTGAGCTACGGCATCACGCGGCTGGAAGCGTACAAACGTGCTCTCGAAGTGGCAGGTCTTCCCTACGATCTGGCGCTTGTCGCCCACGGCCGGCTGACGCCGGCCTTCGGCCGCGAGAACGTGCTGACGATGTCGGAGCTCGGCAATGCGCCGACTGCCTACATCTGCGCCAACGAAGCCTCCGCACTCGGCGCTTTCTCGGGCTTCCACGAGCGCGGGCTGGTGCACGGCCGCGACGCGGTGATCAACGCCACCGACGATCTCAACGTCAGCCAGTATTTCGCACCGCCGATCACCACCTACTACCTGCCGATCAGCGAGCCGAGCAGCCTGCTCGGCGCCTACATTTTGAGGCGCATGGAAGGCGAGCCGCCGGAAGCACTGCAGGCGCTTCTGATGCCGAACCTCGTCGAGCGCTGCGACGACCGCCTGAACCCGAACCGCTGACGATTTGCTCGCCCAATCTGGGCACCCCTTCATGCCTTTGAATATAAACGTTTATATTCAAGGTGACGCCGATAAGACCCGAGGCCGGAACCAACCGGCCGAATGACATGATAAGGACCGGACCCGTGCACATGCCGATGACCAGAACGAACCGCTTCAACGCCAAGGAACAGCAGACCGACATGCTGGAGCTTGGCGTCTGCTACTATCCGGAGCAGTGGCCGCGCGCGAAATGGGAAGAGGACGCGCGCCGCATGGTCGAGCTCGGCCTTGCCTGGGTGCGCATCGGCGAATTCGCCTGGGCGAAGATCGAGCCGCGGTCGGGAGAGTTCCATTGGGAATGGCTGGACGAGGCCATCGAAGTCCTCGGCAATGCCGGCCTCAAGGTGATCCTCGGCACGCCCACCGCCGCACCGCCGAAATGGCTGATCGATCGTTACCCGGACATCCTGCCCGTCGACGTCAAGGGTGTCGTGCGCAAGTTCGGCGCCCGTCGCCACTACTGCTTCTCGAGCCGCCGCTACCGCATCGAGGCGGCACGCATTTCCGAAGCCATGGCCGAGCGCTACGGCAGACACATCTTCGTGCACGCGTGGCAGACGGACAACGAGTACGGCGACCATGACACGATCTACAGCTATTCCGACGAGGCGCTGCGCGCTTTCCGCGAATGGCTGGCTGAGCGCTACGGCACGGTCGAGGAACTGAACCGCGCCTGGGGCACCGCCTTCTGGGCGATGAACTATCTGACGTTCGACGAAGTCGAGCTTCCGAACAACCTCGTGGAAGAGCCGAGCCCGACCCATATCGTCGATTACATCCGCTTCTCTTCCGACCAGGTGAAGAGCTTCAACAAGGCGCAGGTCGACATCATCCGCAAGCACTCGCCGGGCCGCCCGGTGACGCACAACTTCATGTCGCAGAACACCGACTTCGACCATTACAAGGTCGGCGAAGACATCGATATCGCCTCCTGGGACGTCTATCCGATGGGCGGGCTGCTGAACGGCCGGCTGTCGTCGGAAGACAAGGGCCGCTACCTGCGCGTCGGCGACCCGGATCAGCCGGCCTTCAACCACGACCTCTACCGCGCCGTTGGCAATGGCCGTGTCTGGGTGATGGAGCAGCAGCCAGGGCCGGTGAACTGGGCCTCGCATAACCAGTCGCCCGCCGACGGCATGGTTCGGCTCTGGACCTGGCTTGCCTATGCGCATGGCGTCGACATGGTCTCCTATTTCCGCTGGCGCCAGGTGCCGTTTGCGCAGGAACAGTTCCATGCGGGCCTGCTTCTACCGAACAGCGAGGCCGATCAGGGCTATATCGAGGTCGCGCAGGTCGCCGAGGAGATGAAGCGGCTGCCGAAGGGCGAGCGGCGCGAGAAGGCCAAGGTCGCGCTTATGCTCGACTACAATTCGCGCTGGGCGACCCGGGCGCTGCCGCAGGGCCGCACCTACCTCGCCTCGCAGATCGCGCTCGATTGGTACGCGACCGTCGCCAGGTTCGGCGTCGACGTCGACATCATCGGCCAGCACTCGGACCTCGACGGATACCAGCTGGTGCTGGCGCCCGACCTCGTCATTCCGGATCAGGCTTTCGTCGAAAAGCTTGCGGCATCCAGCGCCAAGGTGGTGTTCGGACCACGCAGCGGTAGCAAGACCGAGGATATGCACATTCCCGAAGGCCTACCGCCGGGTCCGCTCGCCAAGCTGATCGACGTCAGTGTCGCCCGTGTCGAATCCCTGCCGGAATTCCATGCCGAAAGCGTGCTCTACGGCAACGAGACCTATCCGGCCGGCGTCTGGCGCGAGACGGTCAGGACCAATGAGACGGTGCTTGCGACCTTCGAGGGTGACTATCGCAACGGCGCCCCGGCGCTGGTCGGCAACGACAAGGCGCGCTATCTGGCAACCGGCGCGCGCGGTGGCTTGCTCGACAAGGTGATCGGTGATGCATTGGGCTGGGCTTCGGTCGAGGCCCTAGCGGATCTCGGCGATCTGCGCATCACCCGCCGCGGCAAGCTCACCTTCGCCTTCAACTACGGCAAGACGGCCGTCGAGGTCCCGGCACCGGCCGGCGCGACCTTCCATGTCGGCGGCCGCAAGCTCGGCCCGGTCGATGTCGCGATCTGGTCGGAGTGAGCAGGCACCGCGATTGCACGCTCTGATGGATTGAAAGAGAAGAGCCCGGCTGCAGGACAGCCGGGCCCTTTTCATTTCTCAGGTCAGTGGTTCAGACGCGCTCCAGCGCCACGGCGATGCCCTGGCCAACGCCGATGCACATGGTGGAGAGCGAATACCGTCCGCCGGTTTCCTGCAGTTCCAATGCTGCCGTTCCGGTGATGCGGGCGCCGGACATGCCGAGCGGATGGCCGAGTGCAATCGCGCCGCCGTTGCGGTTGACGCGCGGATCGTTGTCGACAATGCCGAGGTCGCGCAGCACGGCAAGGCCCTGCGAGGCGAAGGCCTCGTTGAGTTCGATGACATCGAACTGCTCCTGCTTGAGACCCAGCCGCGCCATCAGCTTCTTCGAAGCGGGCGCCGGCCCCATGCCCATGATGCGCGGCGGCACACCTGCGGTTGCGCCGCCAAGGACGCGGGCGATCGGCCGCAGACCATATTTCTTGATGGCCGCTTCCGAGGCGATGATCAGGGCGGTGGCGCCGTCGTTGACGCCGGAGGCGTTGCCGGCCGTTACCGAGCCGCCTTCCTTCTTGAAGGGCGTGCCGAGTTTCGCGAGTGCCTCCATTGTGGTTGCGCGCGGGTGCTCGTCGCGGTCGACGACGACGGGCTCGCCCCTGCGCTGCGGGATCGTCACCGAGACGATCTCCTTCGCCAGCCGGCCATTGCTCTGCGCGGCGGCGGCCTTCGCCTGGCTGCGGACGGCAAAGCCGTCCTGGTCTTCGCGGCTGACATGGAAGTCGGCGGCAACGTTCTCGCCGGTCTCAGGCATGGAATCGACGCCATACTGCTTCTTCATGACAGGATTGACGAAGCGCCAGCCGATGGTGGTGTCGTAGATTTCGGCATTGCGCGAAAACGCGGTGTCGGCCTTCGGCATCACGAAAGGGGCGCGCGACATGCTCTCGACGCCGCCGGCGATCATCAGTTCGGCTTCGCCGGACTTGATGGCTCGCGCTGCGGCGATGACCGCATCCATGCCGGAGCCGCAGAGCCGGTTGATCGTCGTGCCGGAGACGCCGACCGGCAGGCCGGCGAGCAGCGACGACATGCGGGCGACGTTGCGGTTGTCCTCGCCCGCCTGGTTGGCGCAGCCGAAGATGACGTCATCGACCGCGTCCCAGTCGACATCGGTGTTGCGTTCGATCAGCGCCTTCAGCGGGATCGCGCCTAGGTCATCCGCCCGGACTGAAGAGAGCGAGCCACCGAAACGGCCGATCGGCGTGCGGATGTAATCGCAGATAAAAGCCTCGGCCATTATGCAGCCTCCTTGTTGCCCTGGTGCGCCATCTTCGTGCGGGCATTGATGTCGCGAAGGGTCGTCAGTTCCAGTTCCGTCGGCACGGGCGTTTCGATCACCTGGTCGGCAAACTTGATCGCCCAGCCACAGTTCTCGACGATCTGTTCGCGGGTCACGCCCTGGTGGATCGAAACGACGGTCAGTTCCTTGGTCTCGAGGTCCGGCTCGAGGATGCAGAGATCGGTGATGACGCGGGTCGGCCCCTTGGTCTTCATGCCCAGCCGTTCGCGGTGGTCGCCGCCTTCGCCGTGGCCCATCGACGTAATGAAGGGCAGCTTTTCGACGAAGCCGCGCTTCGACAGCGCCATGGTGATGAAGATGCGCCCGCAATTGGAGGCGATTTCCGGTGCGCCGCCGCCGCCGGGCAGGCGGACCTTCGGGTGATCGTAGGGGCCGACGACCGTGGTGTTGAGATTGGCGAACCTGTCGATCTGCGCGCCGCCGAGAAAGCCGGTGGTGATACGACCGCCCTGCAGCCAGTAGCGGAACATCTCCGGCACCGAGACGGTGAAAAGCGCCGTGTCGCAGAGTTCGCCGTCGCCGATCGAGAGCGGCAGCACGTCCGGCTTGGTTCCGACCGTACCGCTTTCATAGATCAGGGTGATGTCCGGAGCATGCGTCAGCCGCGCGACGTTGCAGGCGGCCGAAGGGGCGCCGATGCCGACGAAGCAGACATCGTCGTTCGAAAGCGCCCGGGAAGCGGCGATCGTCATCATTTCGGTAGGGGTAAAATCGCTCATGCTATCCTCCTCAGGCCGCTTTTGCCGCTGGTTTGCCGGCGTGCTTGGCAAAGTCCTCGGGCTTGGCGTCGAGCACGTTTTCCTTGATCCAGGCGGTAAAGCTGTCGCGGTCGCGGGCGATCTCGTCCCAGCCGATGTAGAAGGCGTTGGAGCGCGGGTAGTAGCCGTGCGCATAGGACGGGAAGGCGCCACCCGGAACATTGGCAACGGCGGTTACGGCCCAGCTCGGAAGCACCAGCGAGTTTGGCGACGGTGGGGCGAGCTCCTCGACGATCTCCTCGACCGTGACGATCGAGCGCTTGGCGGCAAGCACCGCCTCCTTCTGCACGCCGACGATGCCCTCGATCAGCACATTGCCCTTTTTGTCGGCGCGCTGCGCGTGGATGATCGTCACATCCGGGCGGATCGCCGGCACGGCGGCGAGCACTTCGCCCGTAAAGGGGCAGGTGACCGACTTGATGTTCGGGTTCACCTTCGGCAGGTCAGCGCCGATGTAGCCGCGCAGCGTCGCAAACGGCAGGTTGGCCGCCCCCGCCTCATAGGCATTGGCCATCGCGGCGTGAGAATGTTCCTCGATCTCAAGCGGCCGCGGCCACTGGTTTTCGACCGCGTCGCGGAAACGGTGCAGCGAGCCGACGCCGGGATTGCCGCCCCAGGAGAACTTCATGCCCCGTGCTGCCCCCACGCCAATCAGCTGGTCATAGAGAATGTCGGGCGTCATGCGCACCAAATAGAGATCCTTGCGGCCCTGGCGGATCACCTCGTGGCCCGCGGCATAGGGGATCAGGTGGGTAAAGCCTTCCATGGCGACGGTGTCGCCATCCCTGACATTCTCGCCGACGGCCTCGGCAAGCGAAACGATCTTCGCCATGTTTCCTCTCTTCGTCGCTATTTATCGACGCCTGCGGTCCCGGTTGGGCGGCGGGCGCCTTGTTCTTTCGCGGGCCAGTAAGCGCCGAACGAGCGGAGGGGTCAAATATTTTGTGCGATATTTGACTTTTGTTCGTATATCGCACAAAATTGCCGTGCGATGTTCTTAGGGGGGGGGAGATGCGAGAAACGGATTTCGTCAGTGGATTTGCCCGCGGGTTGACGGTGATCGAAGCCTTCGACGAAACGCGGCCGAAGCTGTCGATCGCCGAGGCGTCGAAGATCACCGGTCTCGACCGGGCAACAGTCCGGCGTTCGCTGCTGACGCTGTCCGAGCTCGGCTATGCCGACTACGACGGCAAGTTCTTCGCGCTCACGCCGAAGATCCTGAGGCTCGGTCACGCCTATCTGTCGGCGACACCGCTGCCGACGATCATCCAGCCCTATCTCGATCAGCTTTCAGAACGCGCCGGTCAAAGCGCTTCGGCATCGGTGCTCGACGGCACCGAAATCGTCTACATCGCCCGTGCCTCGCAGAAACGCGTGATGTCGATCAACCTGACGACGGGGTCGCGGCTGCCGGCATACTGTGCATCCATGGGACGGGTGTGGCTCGCGGCGCTTCCAGAACACGAGGCGCGCGACATCCTTTCGCGCTCGAACCTGAAGGCGAACACGCCCTATACAAAGACGGATCCGGATGATTTGATCGCCGAGTTTCGCCGGGTGCGCGAGCAGGGCTACGCGCTTATTGACCAGGAACTCGAGCTTGGCCTGTGCTCGATCGCCGTGCCGCTTGAAAACGACCGTGGCCGGATCGTTGCCGCGCTTAACATCGGTGCGCCGGCAGCCCACGTTCCTGCGGCGGAGATGGTGGAGCGCTATCTGCCGCTGCTCAAGGAGACGCAAGGGGCGCTGCGGATGGTGCTGAGGTAGCAACTTCCAGCGTCGGCGCTTGATGTTTTGCAGTCGCGCTGCGGTACGATTGGGTGTTGGAGTCGCGCTAGCGTCGCAACGCGCGGTAGATCTTGATCGCCGTTTCCCGTTAATCGGAACAGCGACGAACGTGGGAGACTTGCTCCCGCGCATATGGGCCGGCGCACTCCGTCGCGTGGCAATCCATTCGCGCCAAGGCCGTTTATTTGCCCCAGACCGCTTGGTTTGCTGCCCATCCCATCGCCAAGAACAGGTGCGGATAGCGACCGAGCGGCCGGAAACCTACCCAAAAATGGGTGCTGGGATTATACAGTTTACACTTGCATATTTTTTACCCACAAATTTTAGTGGTCCACGCGGGTGAGTGTCTGCGAAAAACGCCGGCACAGGACGATGGAGGGGGGCCATCGCACCGCAAGAGCCAGATACTTTGTCAAATTTTGTCCGGCGCCGCCTCTCGGCGCCCTATTGGCGTTGCCGCCAACCTTACGGCCCGGATTTCCGGGAAACCCGAAATTCTACAGAACGCTTTCCTTTTCCCTGATTCCATATTGTGATCGTAATGAATGAGCAATTGCATCGGCCCGACCATCCCATCAGCTTACCGCCCTACGAATTGATCGAGACGACCGAGCCGCCCTGCATTGCTGCGGAAAAGCCGGCACATGACTGGGCGTATCTGGCCGCCACCCACCTGATCGGCTCGCCGGCCAAAGCGGCGATCGCCGCGATCCTTGAGGAAACCGGCGAGCTTGCCGGTGCCGACCGCGCGTGGATGTTCGAATATTGCGACGACCTACTGCGCTTCCGCAACACTGAGGAATGGGTGCGGGGCGATGTGTCTTCGCATGTCGGTGACCTGCAGCAGACGCCCGTCACGATGATCGGCTGGCTGCATCAATGGCTGGTCGCCGGCAAGGCGGTGATGATCAACGATGTTGCCAGACTGCCCCGGCCGGCGCGGGCGCTCCAGGCGGAAATGCTTCGCCAGAACGACAAGAGCGTTCTGTGCGTCCCCGTCTTTCACGCAGGCACGTTGCGCGGCTGCATCGGTTTCGACGCGACGAGGGCATTGCGTCGATGGCCGATCGAAGAAATTCACCAGCTCGTCCGCTGCGCAAAGCTGATCGGGATCGCACGCTACGGGCGCTCGCCGGCCTATGGCGAACGCGACAGTGAAATCGCAACAACGTCCGCCGGGACCGACCCGATCGTCCATCTGCATATGCCGGGACGCACCCGCGGGGTGCCGCTTTCGGCAATTGTCGGGCTTCGTTCTGCCAAGGACTACACCCAGATCTGGCTGAAGGACGAGGCCGCCGTCCTCGATCTCCGCCCACTCTCTTTCTGGAGTGGCCTGCTGCCCAAGTCGAGCTTCCTGCGCATTCATCGGACCGCAGTGATTAACCTGTCGCACGTGACAGAGCTGGACCGTCATTCGGGTCCGACGAAACAGGGCTGGGCCGTGCGCCTGCGCCGATTGCCCGAGCTCTGGGCCGTGTCCCGCCCCTACAGGCAGGAATTGCGCAGCCGTCTCGGCATCTGAGATTTTCCACAAGACGCCAATGTTGCGCTTTGTCGCTTCGTCGAACCCGTAGGTTGTTTCGTCGATAAGGCGTTGCCGCTTTAGAGTTGTCGTGCAAGCCAGCTTCCTGGGATATTTTTTAGACGATGGCGGGGGCAAGCCTTTGAAAAAAATCAATTGTCAGAATCAGGGCTTGGCCGGGGGCTTTTACAGCGACGCGCTTCCGCTGCGTAGGCGTCGGCCTCTGCTCTTGAGCGGCACGGCGCTGTGGATGTTTGCCGCCTCGGGTCTTGCGCTCGGCATGGTTGCTTCCGCGTCAGCCGCCCAGGCGGGCGGAAAGGGCGGCAACGGCGGTGGCACGGTCAACAGCGGCGGTGGTGTCGACGGAAACTTGCAAGGTACGCCAGGCGCCACGTCGTTCGCTCTCGGCAACGGCGGCGGCGGCGGCGGGCCGGGCGCAGCCGGTGGTGCGGGCAGCCAGAGCGGCGCCGGAGTTGCCGGCAATGGCGGCGCCGGCGGTACGAGTATCAGCCCGAACGGGGCGTCGGGCAGCACAGGCAATGGCGGCGGCGCAGACTTTGGCGGTGGCGGCGGTGGGGGCGGCGGTGCCCACGGCAGCGTCGGCATTGCAGCTGGCCGAGGTGGTGACGGCGGCGCCTCGTTGAACGGCGACGGCGGCGGCGGCGGCGCCGGCGGCTACGGCCGGGTTGTTGCGGCTGGCGGTACGGACAGCATTACCGGCTCCAGTATCTCCGGCGGCGCGGGTGGAAATGGCGGTGCCGGCGGCGGAGCGCCGGGCGCAATCGGCGGCAGCGGTGGCGACGGCGGTGATGGCGCGGCACTCGTCAATGGTGGAACATTGACGGTGAACGCGGACGTCACGGGCGGCAACGGCGGCAACGCCGGCGTCGGCGGCAGCTCGACGCGCGGTGGCGACGGCGGTCACGGCATCAGCGCGCTGAACGGCGGCACGGTGATCGTCAACGGCAATGTCAGGGGCGGATCGGGGGGGACCGGTAGCACCAACGGCACAAACGGTTCCGGTTTCTTTGGCAGCAACGTGGATTTGACCCTGGGCGCGTCCGGCTCCATCAACGGCGCCGGTGCCGGCGCGAACGCCATGATCTTCGATGGCGGCGTCAACACCTTCCGTTTCGTGACAGCGACCCCGGCTCTCTTCGGCAACGTCGCACTCAACAATTCCGCCAGTTTGACGATTGAGCAGGCCGCCAACGGGCGCTTCACCAACGCGATTACGGGCAACGGTTCGCTGATCAAAACCGGCGCCGGTACGCTGACGCTGGAGGGAATGAACACCTATACCGGTGCGACCACGATCGCGGCTGGCGGCACGCTCGCTCTTTCCGGCCAGGGCCGGATCAATGCCTCGAGCGGGCTGACGGCCAACGGTATCTTCGATGTCTCCGGGGCCATCGCGCCGCAGGTCAAGTCGCTTGTCGGCAGCGGCCAGGTGGAGCTCGGCACCAAGTCGCTGATGATCAACAACGCCACGGGCACGTTCTCGGGCGCGATTAACGGCACAGGCGGCATCAGTGTCATGGCTGGCACGCAGGTCCTGACCGGGGCCAACACCTTTACCGGTCAAGCGGGCACAAATACCGGCGCGACGCTGCAGATCGGCGACGGCGGCGCGAGCGGCTCGCTCGTGGGGAATATCAGCAATTCGGGCGCGGTCGTCTTCAACCGTTCCGGCCTCCTGACCTATGGCGGCTCGATCACCGGCAACGGGACGTTCTCGCAGATCGGCAGCGGCACGCTGACGCTGACGGCCAACAACAGCACGGCCGGTGCGGTGACGATCGGCACGGGCAGCACGCTGCAGCTCGGCAATGGCGGTACAACCGGCTGGATCGGCGGCTCCGGCAACTTCCTCGGTCCGATCACCAACAACGGCACGCTCGTCTACAACCGCTCGAACGATATCAGCCATGCCGGCACGATTAGCGGCACCGGCACGATTACGCAGGCAGGCACCGGCAAGGTGACGCTGACCGGCAACAATTCGTCGTTCGGTGGGTCAACGTCGGTCACGTCGGGCACGGCCTTAATCAACGGCCAGCTGGGCGGCAACGTCAATGTCGGCACGGGCGGCACGCTCGGCGGCACCGGCCGGATCGGCGGCGACGTCGCCGTCAATGGCACGCTTTCGGCCGGCAACAGCCCAGGCACCCTGACGATTAGCGGTGACCTGACGCTCAATGCCGGCTCCGTATCGGTGTTCGAGCTGAACGCACGCGGCCTCGTCGGCAGTGCGGGCAACAACGATCTGGTGAAGGTCGGCGGCAACCTGACGCTCGGCGGCGTGCTGAACGCTCAGGTGGCGCAGGCCGGTTATTACCGGCTGTTCGAATATGACGGTTCGCTCACGGGCAATTTTGCGGCGACGAATGCCACATCGACGGCGCCGAGCTTCACGGTTGCCAGCCATCTGGTCGAGACGGGCATCGACAAGCAGGTCAATCTCTCGGTCCTCGGCACCGGCCAGACGATGCACTTCTGGGATGGCGCGGACACGACCGGCAACGGCGCGGTCAACGGCGGCGCCGGCACCTGGTCTTCGACAGGGACCAACTGGACCGGCCCGGCGGCGCGGTCCAATATCAACGGCCGTTTCGGCGGATCGGTCGGCGTGTTTGCCGGTGCGAACGGCGGTGTCGTCGATGTCATCGGCACGCAGAGCTTCGATACGCTGCAGTTTTCTGCAACGACCGGCGGCACCGGCTACACCCTCAATGGCGGCTTTCTTGCCTTCAACCCGGCAAGCGGCACGGCGGCAACGATCAATGTCGATAGCGGCGTTGCAACCACGATCAGCTCGGTGCTGCAGGATGGCGGCACCGGTAGCGGGCTCACAAAGGCCGGCAACGGCACGCTGACGCTGACAGGCGTGAACACCTACACCGGCGCGACGACCATCAACGGGGGCGGTACGCTGGCCCTATCCGGTGCAGGCAGCATCGGCACTTCGAGCGGCGTGACGGGCGACGGCACCTTCGACGTCTCCGGGGCGACAGCGGCGGATATCAAGTCGCTTGCTGGCAGCGGCCGGGTGGTGCTCGGCAGCAATAATTTGAACATCAACAACGCCACGGGCACGTTCGCGGGCGTGATCACCGGCACCGGCGGCGTCAACGTTGCGGCTGGCACGCAGGTTCTGACCGCCACCAGCAACTATACTGGCGCGACGACGGTCGCAGCTGGCGGTACGCTCTCGCTGTCGGGCCAGGGGCGGATCACCGCCTCGAGCGGATTGACGGCGAACGGTACCGTGGACGTCTCTGCAGCGGGCGCGCCGATTATCAATTCGCTTGCCGGCAGCGGTCAGGTGTTGCTGGGTAGCAAGACGCTGGTCATCAACAACGCGACCGGTACGTTCTCCGGTGCGATCAACGGCACCGGCGGCGTTCTCGTCAATGGCGGCACCCAAGTACTGACCGGCGCCAACACCTTTACCGGCACGGCGGTCACGAATACCGGCGCGACGCTGCAGATCGGCGATGGCGGTGCGGGCGGCTCGATCGTATCGGATGTCAACAACCACGGGGCGTTGGTCTTCAATCGTTCCGGTAATTTGACCTATAGCGGCGAGATCAGCGGCGACGGTGCGGTCTCGCAGATAGGCCGCGGCACGCTGACACTGACGACAGACCACAGCACGGCCGCCGCGGTAACGATCGGCACCGGCAGCACCTTGCAGCTTGGCAACGGCGGCACCACCGGCTGGATCGGCGGCACCGTCGGTTACCTCGGCTCGATCACCAACAACGGTGCGCTCGTCTACAACCGCTCGAACGATGTGACCTATGCCGGTGTGGTCTCGGGCAACGGCACGCTGACCCAGGCTGGCACGGGCAAGCTTACCCTGACGGGCGACAATTCCCAGTTCAGTGGCGCAACCTCGGTGACGTCGGGCACGACCTATGTCAACGGCCATCTTGGCGGCAACGTCAACGTCGGTGCTGGCGGTACGCTCGGCGGATCGGGCGAGGTCAAGGGCGATGTCGTCGTCGATGGCACGCTCTCGGCCGGCAACAGCCCGGGCACGCTGACGATCGCTGGCGATCTGACGCTCGGCGCCGGTTCCACATCGGTGTTCGAGCTGAACACGCCCGGCCTTGTCGGCAGCACGGACAACGATCTGGTGAAGGTCGGCGGCAATCTGACGCTCGGCGGTACGCTGGACGCTCGGGTGGCGTCGGGCGGTTATTACCGGCTGTTCGAATATGATGGTTCGCTCACGGGCAATTTTGCCTCGACGACGGCCACGTCGACGGCCCCTGGCTTCACTGTTGCCAGCCATCAGGTCCAGACCGGCATTGCCAAACAGGTCAATCTGTCCGTGCTCGGCACCGGTCAGACGATGCAGTTCTGGGACGGTGCGGACACGACCGGCAACGGCGCGGTCAACGGCGGCGCCGGCACCTGGACGTCTGCCGGCACGAACTGGACCGGCGACCCGTTGAATGCCGGCGTCAACGGCAGCTTCGGCGGATCGGTCGGCGTGTTTGCCGGCGCCACCGGCGGCACCGTCAATGTCGTCGGCACACAGAGCTTCGACACGCTGCAGTTTTCTGCCACGAACGACGGCACCGGCTACACCATCAATGGCGGCGCGCTCGCGTTCAACCCGGCAAGCGGCACGGCGGCAACGATCAATGTCGGCAACGGCGTCGCAACCACGATCGAAACGGTCCTCCAAGATGGCGGGACCGGCACCGGGCTCAACAAGGTTGGAAACGGCACGCTGACGCTGAAGGGCATGAACACCTACACCGGTGCGACCAGCATCGCAGCGGGTGGAACGCTGGCCCTGTCCGGCCAGGGGCGGATCAACGCTTCGAGCGGATTGACGGCCAACGGCACGTTCGACGTCTCGGCGGCGGCCTCCGCGCAGGTCAAGTCCCTTGCCGGTAGCGGGCGGGTGGTGCTCGGTAGCAACACGCTGATCATCAACAACGCCACAGGCACCTTCTCGGGCGCAATCACCGGCAGCGGCGGCATTTCCGTCAATGCTGGCACCCAGGTCCTGACCGGCGCCAACACATTTACCGGCGGTGCGGGCATCTCCTCGGGCGCCACGCTGCAGATCGGCGATGGCGGCACCGGCGGTTCGATCGCATCGAACGTCACCAACTTTGGCGCGCTCGTCTTCAACAGCGCGGGCAATTTGACCTACGGCGGTACGATCACAGGTCCCGGCTCGTTCTCGCAGATCGGCACGGGCACGCTGACCCTGACGGCCAGCAGCAGCACGCGCGGTCCGGTAACGATCGGCGCGGGCAGCACATTGCAGCTCGGCAATGGCGGCACGACCGGCTGGATCGGCGGCACCGGCAACTTCGTCGGCTCGATCACCAACAACGGCGCGCTGATCTACAACCGCTCGAACGACGTGACCTATGCAGGTGCCGTCTCGGGCAACGGCACGCTGACCCAGGCGGGCACGGGCAAGCTCACCCTGACGGGCGTGAACACCTTTACCGGCGCAACCGACATCACGTCGGGTAACCTGATCGTCAACGGCTCTCTGGCGAACTCCAGCCTGACCACGATCCGGCGCGGTGCCCGTCTCGGCGGCACCGGCACGCTTGGCAACACGACCATTCAGGCCGGCGGCGTCCATGCTCCGGGCAATTCGATCGGTACGCAGACGATTGCAGGCAATTACACCAACAACGGTGTCCTGCAGATCGAAGGCACGCCCACAGCCACCGACAAGGTGATCGTGTCGGGCAGTGTCGATATCTCCGGTGCGACGCTTGACCTCCTGCTTTCACCCAACACGGCGGCGAGCTGGAATCCGATCAACGGCCCGTTCATTCTCATCGACAAGACGAGTTCGGGGGCAATCACCGGTACCTTTGCGTCGATCGTTGATAACCTCGTGTTCCTTGATCCGACGGTTGATTACGCCGGCGGCGACGGCAACGACCTTTCGCTCAAGCTGACCCGCAACGATATCAGCTTTGCCAGCGTCGGTCGGACCCGTAACCAGATCGCCACCAGCGCTGGTGTGGACGGGCTCGGCTTCGCCAACCCGATCTTCAACGCGATCGCGTTTTCCGCAACGCCCGAGGCGGCGCGCACGGCCTTCGATCTGCTTTCCGGTGAAGTGCACAGCTCGTTCCAGTCGATCCTGATCGAGGACGGCCGGTTCCTGCGTGAGGCCGCAAACGATCGTCTGCGCACCGTGCTCGGCACCGTGGCGGCGAAGCAGTCGAGCGAGACCACCGGCGCGATCGACAGCGGCGAACTTGCTCTCTGGAGCCAGGGCTTCGGTTCCTGGGGACGGATCGATGGTGACGGCAATGCCGCCAAGGCAGATCGCTCCATCGGCGGCTTCTTCGTCGGCGCCGACACGCAGGTGGACGAGTGGACCGTCGGCGCGCTTGCCGGCTACTCGCGCTCCTCGATGGACATCGACGCGCGGTTCTCTTCGGCAATCTCCGACAACTATCACCTCGGGCTCTATGCCGGTGGACGCTGGGGCGATGCTTCGCTTAGAACCGGTGCGGCCTATAGCTGGCACGATATCGAGACGAACCGCACGGTTTCGTTCCCGGGCTTCTCGGACACGCTCAATGCCGACTATAGTGCCGGCACCGGCCAGGTCTTCGGCGAGTTTGCCTATGCCTTCACGGCCGGATCAGTCGATCTTGAGCCGTTTGCCAACCTCGCCTACGTGCACCTCAACCGCGACGGCTTTACCGAGCGTGGCGGCGCTGCGGCGCTCTTCAGCAAGGACGCCTCGCAGGATACCACGTTCACGACCATCGGCCTGCGCGCGGCGTCCAGCTTCGACCTTGGCGGCGTCCTGGCAACTGCCCGTGGCACCGTCGGCTGGCGGCACGCCTTCGGCGACACGCTGCCCTTGTCGTCGAACGGGTTCACGCCTGCAAGCACGTTCGTCATCGCCGGCGTCCCGATTGCCGAGGACACAGCGGTACTCGAAGCCGGCCTCGACTTCGCCATAGCACCGGAGGCAACCCTCGGCCTGACCTATACGGGTCAGTTCGGCGGCGGTGTCAGCGACCAGAGCGTCAAGGCAAATCTGAGCGTCAAGTTCTGATTGAACGCAGTCGACGCAAACGGCCGCTTGTCGGGGTCATATGTGACCTTGGCGGGCGGCTGTTTCGCGTTGAAGGCCGGTCTGAGGCGGGCATCGATCTGGCGTGCCGGAGCCCAGCGTGCGCGGGGCTTCATCGACACCGGACGGCGGCAGACGCGGGGTAGTATCCCGGTTCGGTGCGCCAACAACGAGAGAAAAGCAGGCAGTCGAGCCGGAAGGGAACTTTCGGTACCCTAGCGTGCCTAACGACAAGCCCGCGCGGCTGAACTTCAGTGCGCTGGCGGCGCATGCCCCTGCGGCGGAGATAGTCGGGCGCTCCGCTGAAGGAAACGCACGGTGCCGCGCGGCGAATGCTGAGGCAACAACGTCTTGCTTCGCGCTTGACGTTCCGTTGTCGCGCGCTTCTTATTTCCACTTGGCAAGTGAATTCGGGCTGGGGAGTACGATTCATGACCGACAACACGGATCCGCCGGAAATCAAGCTGACGAAAACCAAGCGGCGATGGGCCGCCGACGGCAAGTTCCTGACAGGACGGATCACGCGTCCCGAGGAAGAACGTCTGCCGCCGGGCCAGCACCTGGTGAAGGACTGGCCGGTGCTCGATCTCGGGCAGCAGCCGGTGATCCGCCCGGAAAACTGGCGGCTCGATATCACCGGCCACATTGAAAATCCCTTGTCGCTCGACTGGGCGGCCTTCAAATCGCTTCCGCAGAGCAATCGGCTTTCCGACATGCACTGCGTGACCACCTGGTCGCGTTATGACAACCGCTGGCAGGGTGTCGCGGTGCGTGATCTGCTCGACCAGGTGATGCCGAAACCCGAGGCGAGCCACGTGCTTTTGACGAGCTACGACGGCTACACCACCAATATGCCGCTCGCGGATTTTGCCGCCGAGGATGCGATCCTTGCGACCGACTGGGAGGGCCAGCCGATCAGCCGCACCCACGGTGGGCCGATGCGGCTCGTGGTACCGCACCTCTATCTGTGGAAGAGTGCCAAGTGGCTGACGCGCATCGATTTTCGCGAAGGCGACATGGCCGGCTTCTGGGAGCGGAACGGCTACCACATGCGTGGCGATCCCTGGCGCGAGGAACGCTACTCGGACGACTGATGCGCCGCTCGGGTCTGCTCAAGCGTCGTTGGAACCATCAACGATTGCAACCCGGCCAACTGATAACGCCAGAAGAGGTCGATCGCGGCCTGGATTGACGCCCCGTCTTCGTAGGCCGCAAGCGTGTCGGCGATCGTGTCGATTGTTCGGGTGAAGGTTCGCTCCAGCATGAAAAGCATCAAGGGGGAAAGTGCGGCTTCGCCTTGCGTCTCGCGCACGTATCGTGAGGCAAGCCGGACCATTTCCTCGATCATCATATCCCGGACATGGGCATAGCGTGTGCCTACAGCGCCGCGAAGCAGGATCAAGACGACAAGCCGCTGGTCGATCCAGAACGATAGCAGCGCCCGGGCAGGTTCGGAGCGGGCGGCGTCTGCCTCCAGCCAGTTGCCGATCAAGCGCAAGTCCCGCACGCGAGCGCGCAGCAGCCGGATGAGCCGGCCGGCCAACGCCGGCGTCTCATGAAAGAGCGCTTCGTTGTCGGCGAAATACTTGTAGATGTTGCTCGTGCTGGTTTCCGCCCGATCGGCAATGTCGACAAGCTTCGCCCTTTCAAAGCCCTGTTCGGCAAAGACGGCGGATGCGGCGGCAACGATGCGCTCGCGGACTTCGGCTTTCAGGCGCTGAGGCATGACGCAAGCGAGAAGAGCAATGCATCCTCGCCCCTTGCGGCCTATGGCAGCCGACGGGCAAGCCGTCCTTTGACCAATGGATTCTCTTTTCCTCGTCAATGGCCAGCGCATGCGTGCGGTTGGCTTGGAGCCTCCGGTCTCCTGCAATGCTCGTGTAACCCGCCCCCCGCAAAGCTCGTCGCCATGTTTCAATCAAGGACGTTGACGATGCGACTGGCTGTTTTACCAATGTGGGTGATTTTGCTCGGCGTCGGTTCGAACCATGCGGACGAGAAGGGGTTGTGGAAAGCGGACGACCCACGTCGGGAGGTTCAGCTTCTGTACGATCCCTGTCGTGATGGTCGGTTAAGTGATGGAGAACCGCGGACCTGCGCCGAGATCAGGCGCATGTACGGGCCGGGCAGAGGATACGGGTGGACCGAGCGGGACCTTCGCCTGGATGCCTGCACTGACGGACGCATCAGCGATGGACGCGCCCGAACATGCCGAGAATTGCTTGAGTGGATGGAGCGTCGTTGATGGTGTTGGAGCGCAGAAACGTCACGTCGGGGAACGGAAGCCTGCTGAAGCAGATGCTTCGATACCTGTCCTGGCCGCTGGTGTTTTTTCTCGGGCTTCTGGGCTCGCATTTCGCATTTGCAAGCGCGCACCCAATGGGCGTCTTTGCGGCCGTTTATGCCGCCGCCGTGTTCGTCTTGTTCGCGCTCGAGCGTTACATTCCCTACGAAAGAAGCTGGCTTCTTTCCGATGGCGAGACTGTGAACGATATCGGGCATACTCTTGCGACCAAAGGGGTGCTGCAAGTGGCGGGCCTCGCCGCCGCCGTGTTTCCGATGTACGCCGCCAACATCCTGCAGCCGCTCGCCGCCTTGAAATTCGGGTTCTGGCCTTCCGATTGGCCGATGGTATTGCAAGTGGCGCTCGCGGTTGTGATCGCGGAACTCGGCCTCTACTGGTCGCATCGCATTGCCCATGAAAAGCTGTTCTTCTGGCGTTTTCATGCCCTGCACCACAGTGTCACCAGGCTCTGGGTGATCAACACCGGCCGGTTCCACATTGCTGATTCACTTTTCAAGATCGCGATGAGCCAGATCCCGCTCTATTGCCTCGGTGCGCCGCTGCCGGTGTTCTGGTGGCTTGGGGCGGTCACGGCATTCATCGGCATCCTCACCCATTGCAACGTTGATATGCGAACCGGCGCCTTCGATTTCATCTTCAGCACGCCACGGCTCCACCGCTGGCATCACTCCAAGGATCTTCGCGAAGGCAACATGAACTATGGAGAGAATGTCGTCGTCTGGGACCTGCTGTTTGCAACCTACTACAATCCCGATCGACCATCCTCCACGGATATCGGCATCAAGGGCGAGATCGCCGAGGGCTTCCTGAAGCAACTGACGCAGCCCTTCACCAAGGAGGGTGTCCGCCAGATTCTCGGGCGCGTGCGCCGGAGCCCCTGAGTTCGAGACGGGTCATTTGGCGACGGCTTCCAGGCTTCCGACTGACCCGAGCCGAAAATCGACGCCCCAGCGGCGTTTGAAAGCCCGGCGGAGCAGAACGAACGCAACCGATCTCAACGCGAACATCGCCGTGTAGGTCAGAATGTGCCCGGCGTTGCGGCCGGGCACATGGTTGCGCCGCTAGGCCGCAAAGGCCGGTTTGCGCGCGCCGATCCTTAGCACGTAGTAGATGGCGCCGCCGATCGCGACGCCGAAGAACCAGCCGTAAATCCCCCACCAGGCCGGCAAGATGTTGGTAAACGTCGGCAGGATCGATGAGAACAGCGCTCCGATTGCAAAGGCGATGAAGGCGTTTCCGTGCCATCCGCCCTGGAAGCGGAACTCGCCGTTCTCATGATAGAGCGCTTCGACATTGAGCTGAGCCTTACGGATCAGATAGTAGTCGACCATCATCACCCCGAAGATCGGCCCCATCGTCGATCCGATGAAATTGACGAAATGGGCCGCACCGGTTTCCCATGGAGCGAACGGATAGAGGATGAGGGCGATCAGCGCGGCAATGTAACCGCCGCGCTTGAAGTTGATCTGCCGCGGAAAGACGTTGGCGAAATCGAAGGCGGGCGAGACGAAGTTTGCCACGACGTTGATGCCGAGGGTCGCGACGGCAAAGGTCAAGGCCGCAAGCAGGGCGAGGAACCAGCTGTCGAACTTCGCTGAAATCTGGTCCGGGTGCAGCAGCACTTCGCCGTAAACGGCAAAGGCGGCCGTTGTTGTCACGCCGGCAACCAGGCAGAAGGCAAGGAGGTTGATCGGCAGGCCCCAGAGATTGCCTTTGCGCAGGGTCTTTTCGTCGGTCGCATAGCGCGAAAAGTCGCAGAAATTCAGATAGAGCGCGGCAAAATAGGTGATCCAGGTGGCTGCGACGGCGGCGAGTGCCGGGAAGGTCCCCGGCTCCCAGGGAACGCCGGCGTCCCTGGTCTTTTCGATCAGAACGTCGCGCGGGATTTCCGAGCCGAACGAAAACGTCCCCGATTTGACGATCAGATAGACGGCAAGAATCAGCATCATGATCCAGACCGCCGGCCCTGCCCAATCCTGGAACTTGCGCACGGTCTCCATGCCGCGCTGGATGATGAGCAACTGCAGCGACCAGACGACGACGTAACAGATGACCTCCAGCGTCGAGTGGCCGAGCATGTGGCTGTTCTGGTGGAACGCCAGCAGACTGTCGTTGCGAATGAGGAGCGCGACGATCGCGCCGGACGCCGCGGCCGTCTGCGCGCCGTACCAGAAACACGCGACGACGGCGCGCACGAGCGCCGGGACGTTGGCGCCGAACGTGCCGAAGGAGGCACGGGCGAGCACGGGAAAGGGAACGCCCGTGCGCACGCCGGCATTGCCGACCATGCTCATCAGCACGAAAATCACCAGCGAACCGATGCCGATGGCGATGACGAAGTTTATGAAGCTGCCACAAAGCAGAAACAGGCTGGCTGCGAGATAGTAGCCCCACAGGCTATGGACGTCGGACGTCCACACATTGAAGATGCTGAAAGCGCCCCACCGGCGTTCCTCTGCCGGTGCCAGATCCTCGTTGTACAACGAGGGCGACGGATCGCGTACTGCCATGTCTTCCTCCGAATATCCTCCGAGTCCCCCCTCGGACCCGCCGCAGAGTCTGCTCCCCTTTTTGAGTCGTTTCAAAAGACTTCTGGATCAGCGGCGATACGTTCAAAGAGCCGATCCGGCGGCGCACTCGCACGATGGAGGATGTCCGCCCGGTTATCACGCGCCGAGCCTTTCGCGCTCAGTCAGTCGCCAGGCGCGAGGCGTCATGCCGGTCTGGCGCAGGAAGAAGCGGGAAAAATAGGCAGGATCGGCAAAGCCGAGCCGAAAGCAGATCTCCTGGACGCTGGCGCGCGTGAAGACAAGTTCGCGCCGTGCCTCGTCGACAAGTTTGCGGGCGATCATCTCGTGGGCACTGAGGCCGGTGACGGCACGGGTCACGCGGTTGAGATGGGTGGGCGAGAGGCCGAGTTCACGGGCGTAGGCGGCAGCCGGCCAGTGCGAGCGGCCATGCTGCCTGAGAAGCGCCTCGAAGCGCTGGACCCGCTCTTCGTTTTCGCTGCCAGCCGCATCGTCCCGGTCATCGCCTCTTTCGTCGAGACGCGCCGTCAGCACCAGGACGGACGTCAAGTAGGCATCCAGCAAGTCGGTGCGGTTGCCGCGGCTGCTTTCCCATTCGGCGGCAAGGCGGGCGAGGGTGGCGGCGATATATGCGGCATTCTCGCTTCCGTCGAGCCGGGTCAGGCTCGGCGTCGCCATCCATGTGCCAAGTCGGCTCCGCTCTCCTGGGGACACCTTCAAATGCGATGCGAGGATGGTGAAAACGAAGCCATCGATGTCGCGTGAAAAACGGAACCCGTGACTGAGCGCCGGCGGAACGGCAATCACCGCCGGCGCTTCGATCGCGTGGACCTCGTCGCCGAAGACCGCGTCGCCCGAGCCGCTGGCAATGTACAAGATCTGGAAGAAGTTTTGGTGCCGGTGCAGGCCGATTTCCCAATGGTACAGGCTGCTTCGAGACGGGATAGTCTCGCAATGAAGCCAGAAATCCGGTCTCTCCCCGGTCTTTTCGCCGTAGAGTTCGTAGGTCGGTACCGTCTTCTTCATGTCGCACATCCGCCGGTCATGTTCGATTTGTGCAATTTCTTGGCAGATTTGTCCATTGAGGGCGGGATCGGTCGCGCGCAGACTTTGCCAAAAGACAATTCGGAGGAGAGCATGCGCACCAAGGTCGTCATCATCGGTTCCGGCCCATCGGGACTTTTGCTTGGACAGTTGCTGAGCGAAGCGGGCATCGACAACGTCATTCTCGATCGCGTGAGCCGGGACTACATTCTTGGTCGCGTGCGGGCCGGGGTGTTGGAGGAGGGTACGGTTGGCCTGATGGACCGCGCAAAGGCCGGAGCGAGGCTGCACAAGGAAGGGATTCCGCATCACGGGTTCTCGCTCGCCTTCGACGGCCGCGACCACCGCATCGACCTGTCGCACCTGACCGGGGGCAAGCGTGTGATGGTCTATGGCCAGACGGAGCTGACGCGCGACCTGATGGTACACCGCGAACGCTCCGCTGCAACGACGATCTATGAGGCGGCCGACGTCGAGCCACATGACTTCGATGGCCAGCAGCCCTATGTCACCTTCAAGAAGGATGGCAGGACGCAGCGCATCGACTGCGACTTCATCGCGGGGTGCGATGGTTTCCACGGCGTCAGCCGCAAGTCGGTGCCTGAACGGGCGTTGCAAACGTTCGAGAAGGTCTATCCCTTCGGCTGGCTCGGCATTCTGGCCGACGTGCCGCCGGTCGATCATGAATTGATTTACGCCAACCATCCGCGCGGTTTTGCACTCTGCTCGATGCGCTCGTTGACGCGCAGCCGCTACTACATCCAGTGCGAGGCAACCGAGAGGGTCGAGGACTGGTCCGACCACCGCTTCTGGGACGAGCTGCGCCGGCGTTTGCCGCAGCATCATGCCGAGGCGATGGTGACCGCCCCCTCCTTCGAAAAGTCGATCGCACCGCTGCGGTCTTTCGTCGCCGAGCCGCTGCGTTTCGGTCGCCTGTTCCTGGTGGGCGATGCCGCCCATATCGTGCCGCCGACCGGTGCGAAGGGGCTCAACCTTGCGGCCAGCGACGTACATTATCTCTTCGAGGGGCTGCTTGAGCATTACCAGGATCGGTCAAACGCCGGCGTTGATGCCTACTCTCAGCGGGCCCTAGGCCGCGTCTGGAAAGCGGTGCGGTTTTCCTGGTGGATGACGACGATGCTGCATCGTTTCCCGGATGCCGGCGATTTTGACCAGCGCATCCAGGAAGCCGAACTCGATTACCTCACCCATTCGGTCGCCGCCGAAACGGTGCTCGCGGAGAACTATGTCGGCCTGCCGTTCTGATCGTTCGGCGGAGTCCACTCGCTTCGAAGCAGGCCGTAGATCGCAGTGTCCCAGCGCGCATTGCCGACCTTGGCCGAGGACCGCCGCACGCCTTCTTCGCGAAAGCCGAGGCTGCGATAGGTGCGGACCGCCGCGTCGTTGAAAGTGTAGACGTTGAGCTCAAGCCGCTCGAACGCTGGGTTGGCGAAAAACCGATTGGCCACCTCGCGCAGGAACGGCTGGGCAAGGCCCTGGCCGCGCATCCGCGGATTGATCGCCACCCGGCTCAAGCGACCAACGCCATTTTTCCAGTCGAGCGCCACCTGCGCGTGGCCCGCAAGCTTGCCGTCGGCGAGGCCGGCCAACATCGAGCGCGCCGGTTCGGCGCCTGTGGTCTCGGCCAACATCGCCTCGATCTGTGCCGCGTCCAGCGGATGAGACAGATCCGTGCCGCCCCACTGGACAACGGCTTCGAGGCTCGCAAACCAGTCGAGAATTTCGGCAACGTATCTCTGGGTGAAGGTCTCGACGATCACGGAAGGACTTGGCATCGGGTCACCGGTGTGTTGGAGCCGCAATCTTGGCGGGCAGCCGAAATTTGTAAAGCGACGTTTCCGCGGCAAATCCTGCTTTAGAGTTTCATGGCGACGCCGGCTGCGGCCTCGCGAATGGTCTGCATCAGGATCGAGAGCGCCACCGATGGCGCAGCGTCGGCGCGCATCGTCAGGCCGACGGGACCCTTCGTTTCGCTGGTGTCGATCGGCAGGAGGGCAATCGTTCCGTCGTCGACGTCGCTGGCGACAACGCCAGCGGAAATGATCCAGATCGCGTCACTCGTCCGCACGAACGCGCGGCCGAAGGCGTCCGAAACCGTCTCGATCTGGTTCGGCAAACTGGCGATCCCATTGGTGATCAGGAGCCGCTCGACGAAGGGGCGGATGATGGAGGCGCGGGTCGGCATCAGCACCGGGAAACCGGCCAGCCGCGCGAAGGTAGTGTGCGCGCCCGAACTCAGGGGATGTCCTGCGCGGACGGCAAAGACGACCTGCTCGGAATAGAGGTGTTCGAACGAAAACCCGGTCATTTTTTCCGGTGCGGCAAGCCGCCCGACGACGAGGTCGAGATCTCCGACGCGCAACTGTTCGAGGAGCACCGCGTTCTCTCCGGTGACGATCTTGATGCGGGCGCCGGTATCCTCCTTGAGGAACAGCCGCATTGCATGGGGCATGATCCTCGTCGAAACCGTTGGCAACGCACCGATCCGGACCGGCACGCCGTCGCCGTCGCGCTCCTGTGAGACGGAATCGAGCCCTTGTCTGAGCGCCGTCAGGGCCGCGCCGGCATGGCGGAGGAAAACCTCGCCGTAGCGTGTGATCTTGATGCCTCGACCGTCACGTTCGAAAACCGCGACCCCAAGCACCTCTTCGAGCTCGCGGATCGTCTTGGTCACGGCCGGCTGGCTGACATGCAACAGCTCGGCAGCCTTCATCACGCTCTTCTGGCGGGAGACCTCGACAAAAGTCTGCAGATGGCGAAACTTGACCCGGGCGTCGATCATGGCATTCATAACCCTCAAGTTAATGAAGACCCATGAAATATCATTTTACCTAACCAGATTAAATATCCAATTTGGCGGCGGAGGAGAGAGCCCGTGCAGTTTGCCCGCATCAACGACATCACGATCCACTACCAGGTGATCGGCGCCACCGGCGACCGGCCGGTGCTGGTCTTTGCCAACTCGCTCGGTACGGACTTTCGCATCTGGCGCGACGTCGTCGTCCGGCTTGCCGGGGACTATGCGATCGTTCTCTACGACAAGCGCGGCCATGGTCTCTCCGATATCGGCACGACGCCCTATTCGATCGAGGATCACGCCAATGACCTGGCTGGCCTGCTCGACATGCTGTCGGTCAAACAGGCGATCGTCTGCGGTCTCTCGGTCGGCGGGCTGATCGCGCAATCGCTCTACCAGCACCGCCCGGACCTCGTTCGGGCGCTCGTCCTTTGCGATACGGCGCACAAGATCGGCACGCCCGAACTCTGGGCACAGCGTATCGCTGCGATCGAAGCCCACGGTATCGAAGCGATCGCCGATGATATCCTTCAGCGTTGGTTCACGCCGGCATTCCGCCGTCCGGAAAATGCGGCATTGGTCGGTTACCGCAGTATGCTGATCCGCCAGTCGGCGACGGGCTATGCCGCCACCTGCGGGGCGATCCGCGATGCGGATTACACGGAGGCAGCAGGCCGTATCGCGGTACCCACGCTCTGCGTCGTCGGGGATCAGGACGGCTCGACCCCGCCGGATGTGGTTCTGTCGACCGCCAAGCTCATACCCGGCGCTCGCTATGAAGTTATCCGCGATGCGGGCCACATCCCTTGCGTCGAAAATCCGGAAGCATTGACAGCGGTGCTGCGCGCCTTCTTCGAAATTGCAATGCATGGAGACAAGACCCATGAATGATGCCTCTGCGCCTTCCGACCGCTACCGCCAGGGCATGGCCACGCGCCGCGCCGTGCTCGGCGACAACCATGTGGACCGGGCGCAGTCGACATCCACCGATTTCGATCGCCCGTTTCAGGAGTTGATCACCGAAGCCGCCTGGGGGCACGTCTGGTCGCGGCCGACCTGGACAAATCGCGAGCGCTCGATTGTCACGATCGCGCTGCTCGCGGCACTCGGCCAGGACGAAGAGGTGGCGATGCATGTCAGGGCGACCGAAAACACCGGCGCCAGTCGCGAAGACATCTGCGAGGCGCTGCTGCACGTGGCGATCTATGCCGGGGTGCCTGCCGCCAATCACGCGATCAAGATCGCCAAGCGCGTTTTTGCCGACATCGACGCCGGCAAGGCGGCCTGACGGGGAGAGAACGATGTCCGACAGCAACACAAAACCGGAGACCGGCGCCTTCTTCCCGCGCGACCGGCGATGGCACGCGCCCGCGTTGACGCCCGGATACAAGACCTCGGTGCTGCGTTCGCCGCAAAAGGCGCTGCTTTCGCTCGACGGCACGATCTCGGAAATCACCGGTCCGGTCTTTGGCCACGCGGTCATCGGCGAGCTCGACAACGACCTGATCCACAATTTTGCCCGAGCCGGAGAAAGCGCCATCGGCGAACGCATCATCGTGCATGGGCGCGTACTGGACGAGCGCGGCCGTGCGGTGCCGGGGGCGCTGCTCGAATTCTGGCAGGCCAATGCCGGCGGGCGCTATCGCCACAAGAAGGAAAGTTATCTGGCGCCGCTCGATCCGAATTTCGGCGGCTGCGGACGGACGATCACCGATGAGCGTGGGGGCTACGCCTTCCGTACCATCAAGCCCGGACCCTATCCCTGGCCGAACGGCGTCAACGACTGGCGTCCGGCGCATATCCATTTTTCGGTCTTTGGCCACGGCTTCGCGCAGCGGCTGATCACCCAGATGTATTTCGAGGGCGATCCGATGATCTGGAAGTGTCCGATCGTCAACACGATCCCCGATCGCCAGGCGGTCGAGCAACTGATCGCCCCGCTCGACTGGGCAAACACGATCCCGTTCGATGCGCGCGCGTACAAATTCAACATCGTTCTGCGCGGCCGGCGTTCGACGCTCTTCGAGAACCGGCTGGAGGGCAACTGATGGTGCAGCAGCTCAACTACCTCAAGGAAACGCCGTCACAGACCGCCGGGCCATACGTGCATATCGGCCTGACACCGAACTTCTGCGGCATCGGTGGGGTCTATGAGGCAGACCTCGGCTCGCAGATGATCAACGATCAGACGAAAGGGCAGCGCATCACCATCACTGGCCGGGTGATCGACGGCGCCGGCGCGCCGCTGAAAGATGCGCTCGTCGAGATCTGGCAGGCGGATGCCGCGGGCCTTTACAATTCGCCGACCGAAATCCGTGGTGCTGCCGATCCGAATTTTACCGGCTGGGGACGCTGTTCGACCGGCGCCGAGGACGGTGTCTTTGCGTTCGAGACGGTGAAGCCGGGACCTGTTCCCTACAGTCACGACCGGCTGATGGCGCCACATGTCACGTTCTGGATCGTGGCGCGCGGCATCAATATCGGCCTTCATACGCGCATGTACTTTCCGGAAGAGGCGGACGCCAATGCCGCCGATCCCCTGCTTTTGCGGATCGAACACCGGCATCGCGTTGCGACGCTTGTCGCGACCGGTGCGGCGCCTAATTATGTTTTTGACATTCACCTGCAGGGTGAGAAGGAAACGGTCTTCCTCGACATCTGAACAGGAGTGTCACGCCCGGACATCGGCACCTGCCGTAAGCTCCGGTGCAAAAGGTGGCATTTCGTTCGGCAAGCCGGCAGCGGCGCATTAGCGCCGCGCGCCTCTTGAGGCGCGCTAACGTCGCTGTAGTACTTTGGATGGCTGCATGGTTCATCCTCGGATCGGAGACGATTAAGGGGGCATGCGGCAGAAACGGGGAACCCATGACCTATTCCGCCTTCGACCATCCCTATCTCTCCGGGCTCCTGGGAGACGAAGCCGTCGCTGCGGAGTTTTCCGCCTCTGCCGATATCCACGCGATGCTTGCCTTCGAGGCGGCACTGGCGCGGGCGGAAGCGGTACACGGCATCATACCGGCAAGTGCGGCGGACCGGATCAACGAGGCCTGTCGCGCCTTCTCTCCCGATGTCATTGCCTTGAAGCGGGCGATGGCCGTGGACGGAGTGGTCGTTCCGGAATTCGTGCGGCAACTGCGCGCGGCTGTCGGCGGGGGTGCCGCGGAATATGTGCATTACGGCGCCACCAGTCAGGATGTTATCGATACCAGCCTGATGCTCCGGATGAAGGCTGTTGCCGAGCTTTTTGCCGTTCGTCTCGGAAACATCGTCTCGGCGCTCGAAGAATGCGACAGCAGCTGGGGGGATCGCCCGCTGATGGGGCGCACCCGCATGCAGCCCGCGATCCCGATCACCGTCTCGGACCGGCTGCGCAGCTGGATCGAGCCGCTGCTCGATCACAAGGATCGGCTGGAAGCCATGGACCGCGATCTCTTCGCCGTCCAGTTTGGCGGCGCTGCCGGCACGCTTGAAAAACTCGAGAAGCGCGCCGACGACGTGCGCGCGACGCTTGCCGAAGAGCTCGGACTTGCCGACTTTCCGCAATGGCACAGCCAGCGCTCGGAGGTGGCAGACTTTGCCAATGCGCTTTCGCTGGTGACCGGCAGCCTTGGCAAGTTCGGTCAGGATGTCGCGCTGATGGCGCAGTTGGGCGACGAGATCGCGCTTTCCGGCGGCGGCGGTTCTTCGGCGATGCCGCACAAGCAGAACCCGGTTGCGGCCGAAGTGCTGGTGTCGCTGGCGCGGTTCAACGCCACCCAGCTCTCCGGCATGCATCAGGCGCTGGTGCACGAGCAGGAGCGCTCGGGTGCTGCCTGGACGCTCGAATGGCTGATCATGCCGCAAATGACCGGCGCGACCGCAGCGGCCCTTCGCCTGGCGGGCGAGTTGGCAGGCAACATTCGCCGGCTCGGTCGAGACTGATCTTTGCGTGGCAGCAATAGCGCGCCGCCACATCGGGCGCTCAGCGGGCAGCGCGCAGCATTGAGCGGTAGCGCAGCTGGCTGTTTTTCAGGTGCTGGCGCATCGCCATGCGCGCTTTTTCCTCATCTCCGTCCTGGATCGCAATCAGGATCGCTTCGTGTTCCGATATCAGCCGCGTCAGTTCGGCGGTGGCGAGCACCGCCTCTTCTCCGCTCTCCGATACGGCCCGGCGGGGGATGAGGGCGGCGCCAAGCACCTGCAGGAACTCGCTGAAGCGCGGATTGTTGGTTGCCTGGGCGATGGCCAGATGGAAATTGAAGTCGGCCTCCGCGCTCGGGCGTCCCTCGGCGGCGCTGGCGCAGAAGGTATCGAAGGCTTCTGCGATTTTTTCCTCCTGCGCCGGCGAGCGGCGAAGGGCGGCAAGGGCGGCGGCATCACCCTCGACGGCGGTGCGCAGTTCCAGCATTTCGATCAGGGACGAGACGCGGGCAAGATCAACGCCATAGAAGGGCAGCGGCGCGGTCGGCACCGGCTCCAGCACGAAAACGCCGATGCCATGCCTCGCCTCGACAAGCCCGCCGGAGCGCAGCGCGGCGATCGCCTCGCGAACGACCGTACGGGAAACCCCGAATTCCTGCGTGAGTTGGGCCTCCGAAGGCAGGCGGTCGCCGGGCTTGTAATGTCCGCCGGCGATCTGGCCAGTCAGCACGTCCGTCATCTTGGCGACCAGCGTCCTGGCCTGGGGGGCGATGTTCTCGGATGCGGTCGCGTTCGTCATGGGCATGGCCGTTCTGGGACTGGTTCATTTTTCTGGATACGCATTGCTGGTCATTGGCGCAATCCATTGGCGGCGTGTGCGGCGCGCGGTGCGACGCCCTTGCGGCTAATCCTTGTGGATCGGATCATCAACGAAGGCGCCTCCTTGAAACCGGACGAGCGAACCGTTCGGATCGGGCTTCGGCGTGTTGGCAACGATCTTTGCGCGATAGATCTCGGCATTGTCCTTCGGGCGCCAGCCCAGCCAGCCAATGTGCGAATTGTCCCACCAGCCTGCGTCGTTGGCCGATGCGCCCCAGATGACCGGGCAGCCAAGGACCGGCGCGCGGAAAACGGCTTCTGTCAGCGACACGAAGTCGTCATGGGAAAGCCAGGTTGAGAGCATTCGGTAGTTGATCGGTTCGGGCACGCACGAGCCGATCCGCACCAGCGCGGTCTCCTGGCCGAATTTCTCGAAATACATACGGGCCAGCGCCTCACCGAAACACTTCGATACGCCATAGAGCCCGTCGGGCCGATAGGGGACGTCGGGGCCGAGCCGCTCGTCTTGCGGATAGTAGCCGATCGTGTGGTTGGTGCTCGCAAGCAGGATGCGTGGCTGTCCGTGGGCGCGCGCGGCCTCATAGAGGTTGTAGAGGCCGACAATGTTGCCGCTCAGGATTTCCGAAAACGGTCGTTCGATCGATATTCCCCCGAGGTGCAGGATCGCATCGCAGCCTTTGACAAGCGCGTTGACCGCGGCGGCGTCGGAAAGGTCGCACTCGACGCATTCTTCGTTGGGACCAGGCGGATCCAGCGGCGACCGGTCCGACAGCCGGACCAAAGGCGCAAGACCTGCAAGTTTCTTGCGCATGACGCGCCCAAGCTGGCCGGCTGCGCCAGTGATCAGAAGCCGTTCCATTTCCTGCTCCCCCAGAAAAGCATGCGTCGCGCACCCCGTAACTCAGGCGCGCGGCCGTCACATCATACAATTATCGTTAACATATAATACCTCTTCCATGCAAGGCACTAACAATCCGCTTTGTCGCCATCAATGCCGCTCATCCTGAAACTCGCGCATCAATGCAAATTCATTCCCGATGATCCGCGTGGAAAGTCATATTACAACATGTATTATGAGTATTGACATATATGTGATGGCTTGCTTAGCTTGGGCTGTCGAGTTTGAGGGAGGATCCGCACGACATGACGCCTGAACAGATCAAGGCCGCACTTGGATCGGGCCTGCTTTCCTTCCCGGTGACGCACTTCGATGCGGAAGGCCGTTTTGCGCCGGAAAGCTACAAGGCGCATGTGGAGTGGCTCGCCGGTTACAAGGCGCCGGTGCTGTTTGCCGCCGGCGGCACCGGCGAGTTCTTCTCGCTGAAGCCCGATGAGATTCCCGGGATCGTCGCCGCCGCCAAGGAAGTGTCCGGCGAGACGGCGATCGTGTCCGGCTGTGGTTATGGCACCGAGATCGCCATCGACATCGCCCGCTCGGTCGAAAAGGTCGGTGCAGACGGCATCCTGCTTCTGCCGCACTATTTGATCGATGCGCCGCAGGAAGGCCTTTACGCCCATGTGAAGAAGATCTGCCAGTCGGTCGGTATCGGCGTCATGGTCTATAACCGCGACAACTCCGTGCTGCAGGCCGATACGCTCGCCCGTCTTTGCGACGAGTGCCCGAACCTCATCGGCTTCAAGGACGGCACCGGCGACATCGGTCTGGTGCGCCAGGTTACCGCCAAGATGGGCGACCGGCTGACCTATCTCGGCGGCATGCCGACGGCGGAACTGTTTGCCGAGGCCTATCTCGGCGCCGGCTTCACCACCTATTCCTCTGCCGTCTTCAACTTCGTGCCCGGCCTTGCCAACGAGTTCTATTCGGCACTTCGCGGCGGCGACCGTGCCACCTGCGAGCGCATCCTCAACGATTTCTTCTACCCGTTCATGGCCATCCGCAACCGCGCCAAGGGCTATGCGGTTTCGGCGGTCAAGGCCGGCGTGCGCCTGCAGGGCTTCAAGACCGGCTCTGTGCGCCCACCGCTCAAGGACCTGACCGGCGCGGAAATCGAGATGCTTGATGCGCTCATCGGCGCCCACAAGCGCAAGGCGTGATGGGAGGACGGAGAGCCATGAAGATCACCGCCGTCCGAACCCATCTCCTGGAACACCGGCTTGCCGTACCCTTCGAAAGCGCTTCGATGCGCTTCGATCGTCGTGCGCATGTGCTGGTCGAGATCGAATGTGATGACGGGACGGTGGGGTGGGGCGAATGCCTCGGTCCTGCGCGGCCGAACGCGGCTGTGGTGGCGGCGTATTCCCCCTGGCTGATCGGGCAGGACCCGCGCCAGACGGAAAAGCTCTGGGCAATCCTCTACAATGCCTTGCGCGATCAGGGGCAGCGTGGTCTGGCGGTTACGGCGCTGTCCGGCATCGACATCGCGCTCTGGGATATCAAGGGAAAACACTACGGCGCATCCGTTTCGATGATGCTGGGTGGCCGTTGGCGCGAGAGCGTTCGGGCCTACGCGACCGGCAGCTTCAAGCGCGACGGTGTCGACCGTGTCTCCGACAATGCGACGGAGATGGCCGAGCGTCGAGCGCAGGGGTTTCACGCCTGCAAGATCAAGATCGGTTTCGGCATCGACGAAGACCTGCGTGTGATCCGCGCGGTGCGTGAGGCGATCGGCGATGACATGCGACTGATGATCGACGCCAACCACGGCTACACGGTCACCGAGGCGATCCGCCTCGGCAAGGCGGCGGCGGACTACGATATTGACTGGTTTGAGGAACCGGTAGTGCCGGAACAGCTTTCCGCCTATCGCGAGGTGCGCGCCGGACAGCCGATCCCGGTTGCCGGCGGCGAGACATGGCATAGCCGCTACGGCATGTGGCCGGCGATCGAAGGCCGCGCCGTCGACATCCTGCAGCCGGACCTTTGCGGCTGCGGCGGCTTTTCCGAGATGGCGAAGATCGCAAGCCTTGCGACCTTGCACGGGGTTCGCGTCGTGCCGCATGTCTGGGGCACTGGCGTGCATCTTGCCGCGGCGCTGCAATTCATGGCGTCGATGACGCCAGACCCGGTGCGGCTCAATCCGATCGAGCCGATCATGGAGTTCGACCGGACGGAGAACCCGTTCCGTCAGGCGGTGCTGACAAGACCGATCGAGGCCGTCAACGGCGTCGTTGCCATCCCGGACGCGCCGGGCCTCGGCATCGAGATCAATCGCGATGCGCTCGCCGAGTTCAAGATGCCGGAGCTCGCGCGATGATCGAGCGCATTCTGAGCGGCCGCCCGCCGGAGCCACGCCTGCCGAGGGGCACGGTGGACACGCAGATGCATATGTATCTGCCTGGCTTTCCGTCGCTGCCCGGTGGTCCGGGTCTTCCGGTCGAGCCGCTGCCGGACGCCGGGGCCTATCGCCAGGTGATGGATTGGCTCGGCATCGACCGGGTGATCATCACCCAGGGCAATGCCCATCAGAAAGACAACGCCAATACGCTTGCTTGCCTTGCCGAGATGGGTGCCGCCGCCCGCGGCGTCGTCGTCATCGATGAGACCACGTCGGATGCCGAGATGCGAGGGCTGTGCGAAGCCGGTGCTGTCGGCGCGCGCGTCATGGATCTGCCAGGCGGCGCGGTGCGGCTCGACGCGCTCGAGGCCGTTGACGCGCGAGCGTTGGCCGCGGACTGGATGATCGCCGTCCAGTTCGACGGAAACGGGCTGCTCGACCATTTGCCGCGGCTAGAGCGCATCAGGTCCCGCTGGGTGTTCGATCACCATGGCAAGTTCCTGGGCGGCGTCGACCCGGACGGGCCGGAGATCGCAGCGCTCCTGAAACTGATCGACCGGGGCAATGTCTGGTTCAAGTTTGCCGGTGTCTATGAGAGTTCAAGGGACGCCTGGCCGTATGCCGACGTCGCCGCCGTTTCGCGCCGGATCGCCGCACATGCGCCGGAACGCATCGTCTGGGGCAGCAACTGGCCGCACAACATGATCAGGAAGACCGAGGACTATCCCGATGATGCGCGGCTTGCCGAGCTGGTGCTTGGCTGGCTTGCCGACGAGCGTTCACGGCATCTGGCCCTCGTCGAGAACCCTGAACGCCTGTTCAAGCTGCCGGCCTTCGTGGCCGCGTGATTTCAGCGGTCGACAGGGAGCTGGGAGGCTTCCTGTCGGGCTCAACGATACGAGGATTTCGCATGCCGGCCCGGACGGGCAGCAACTTCGGCCTTGGGAGAGGCCGCAGCACGATCACTGGAGGAGGAAAACATGAAGAAAATTGCAGGCATTCTTTGCGTCGCAATGGGGCTGGCGTTTGCCGGCACGGCGGCGCAGGCGCAGGAAATCACCCTGCGTTCGGCGGATATCCACCCGGACGGCTACCCGACGGTCGAAGCCGTCAAGTACATGGGACAGCTGCTCTCCGAGCGCACCAACGGGCGGATCAAGATCGAGGTCATGAACAATGGCGTGCTTGGCGGTGAAAAGGACACCATCGAGCAGACCCGCTTCGGCGTCATCGACATGAACCGTGTCAATGCCGCGCCCTTCAACAACCTCGTCAAGGAGACGATGGTTCTCGGCATGCCCTTCCTGTTCCGCTCGACGGAGCACATGCACAAGACGGTCGACGGCCCGATCGGCGAGGAAGTGCTCGCGGCCTTCGAGCCACACGGCCTGATCGGTCTTGCCTTCTACGATTCCGGCGCCCGCTCGTTCTACACCACCAAGAAGCCGATCGAGAAACTGGCCGATCTCAAGGGCCTGAAGATCCGGGTGCAGCAGTCCGATCTCTGGATCGCCATGATGCAGGCCTTCGGCGCCAACCCGACCCCGATGCCGATGGGCGAGGTCTATTCCTCGCTGGAAACAGGCGTTGTCGACGGTGCTGAAAACAACTGGCCGTCCTACGAGTCCGCCCGGCACTTCGAGGTGGCCAAGAACTATTCGCTCACCGAACATTCGCTCAATCCGGAAATCCTGGTGATCTCCAAGGTGAGCTGGGACAAGCTGTCTTCCGACGACCAGGGCCTGATCCGTCAGGCGGCAAAGGACTCCGTCGGCAAGATGCGTGAACTCTGGAGCGCACGCGAGAAGGTCTCGGAAGAGAAGGTCCGCGCCGCCGGTGCAAACGTCATCAAGGTCGACAAGGAAGAGTTCGCAGCCGCCATGGGGCCGGTCTACGACAAGTTCGTCAGCGATCCGAAGCTGAAGGACCTCCTCGAGCGGGTGAAGGCGGTCAAGTGATGGCAGCGGCAAGACCGGCTCCGACATCGGGGCCGGTCTTTGCCACTCTCCACCGGATCGCTTTGCCGAAGGAGGCAGGGAAATGCGTCGTTTCATGCGGGCGATACGCCCGTTTCTTGGGTGCCTGAGCCGCGCGTCGCTCTATATCGCCGGCATCGGCATGGTCGCCATGACGTTGATCGTCGGCTGGCAGGTCTTTGCCCGCTACGTTCTCAATGACTCTCCAAGCTGGTCGGAGCCGTTATCGCTCCACCTCATGGCGTGGTTCATCATGCTTGGTGCCGCTGTCGGCGTGCGCGAAAGCGTGCATCTCGGCCTCGATGTCGTCAGGCACGTGATGAAGCCGTCGGTGCAGCTGGCCATGGACCTGACAAGTCTCGGCCTGATCGCCGTCTTCGGTCTGGCGATGGCGTATTACGGTGCCCTCCTTTCGGCCGGAACCTGGACCGCATCCATACCGGTGCTCGGATGGCCCGGTGGCGTCGACTTTTTCCCGCTCATCGTCGGTGGCGCGATGATCGCGCTGTTTGCCGCGGAGCGCTTTATCGACCAGCTTCTTGGCGTCGAGCTCGCCGCCGACGTCGCCGTGCAGGAGATGGCCTGAATGGCTTACACAATTCTTTTCGGGGTCTTTACCCTGCTGATGTTCATCGGCATGCCAATCGCCTTCTGCCTTGGCATAGCATCGTTTGCGACCGTGCTCTATCTGGGGCTGCCGCCGGTGGTGGTGTTCCAGCAGCTGAACTCGGGCATGAACGTCTTTGCCATGATGGCCATCCCGTTCTTCATCTTTGCCGGCGACCTGATGGTGCGCGGCGGCATCGCCAACCGGCTCATCCGGTTTGCCGCCGGCCTCGTCGGGCACCTGCGCGGCGGTCTCGGCCAGGTCAACATCGTTGCCTCGACGCTCTTTGGCGGCATTTCCGGCTCGGCGGTGGCAGACGCGTCGGCGGTCGGCGGCCTGATGATCCCGCAGATGGCCAAGCGCGGCTATGACCGCGACTATGCGGTCAACGTCACCGTCAACGCGGCGATCATTGCGCTGATGATCCCGCCGTCGCACAACATGATCCTCTATTCGATCGCCGCCGGCGGCAACGTCTCGGTCGCCGATCTCTTTACCGCCGGCATCATTCCCGGCCTGTTGTTGGCGCTAGCGCTGATGGTCACGGCCTATGTCGTCGCGCGGCGTCGCGGCTATCCGGCCGAACCGTTTCCGGGCTTTTCCAAGGTCTTTTACTACCTGCTCGCATCCTTCCCCGGCATCGTTCTGATCGGCATCATCTTCGGGGGCGTGCGCTCCGGTGTGTTTACGGCCACCGAAAGCTCCTGCATCGCTGTGCTCTACGCTTTCCTCGTCGCCATGCTGGTTTACCGCGAGCTGGACTGGGCGGGCTTCGTCGAGGCCGTGATGGGTGCGGTGCGCACCACCGCCATGGTGCTGCTCGTGATCGGCATGGCGGCGGCTTTCGGCTGGCTGATGGCATTTCTGCAGGTGCAGGCGCTGATGATCAGCGCGATCGGCGCGATCTCGGAAAACCCGATCATCGTGCTGCTTGTCATCAACATCATCTTGTTGATCCTTGGCACCTTCATGGACATGGCGCCGATGGTGATCATCTGCACGCCCGTGCTCCTGCCGGTCGTCAAGGCTTTCGGCATCGACCCCGTGCATTTCGGCGTGGTGATGATCCTGAATGCCGGCATTGGCCTCAACACGCCGCCGGTCGGAACGGTCCTCTTCGTCGGCTGCGCCGTTGGTGGCATCACCATTCGCGAGGCGATGCGCACCATCTGGCCGTTCTTCGGTGCGAGCATCGCCGTCCTGATGGCGGTCACCTACATCCCGGCGCTGTCGCTCTGGCTGCCATCGGTCTTCAAGTGATCTGATCTGCCGAAAGGTCTGAACCGGGCCCGGTCGCACTGGCCGGGCCTGGCAACATTCGCTCATTTGTTATGGTTCGCCGCGGTGCACTGGCGTTCCAGCCGCTTCAGGAACACACCGATCTCGCGTGCGGCCTGCAGGTCGCCCTTTCGTTCCGCGACCGTCCGGCCTTCGCGCCAGACCTGAAGGGCCTCTTCGAACCGTCCCATCTTGTGCAGGATAGCGCCGCGCAGTTTCCAGGCGGCCGAATAGTCCGGGTTGAGCGCGATCGCGCGCTGCACGTGCGCGAGGGCGGTTTCGCACTCGGCGTCCTGCAGGCAGACGTTCGCCAGTGTGAAGCGCAGCAGGGGATCGTCCTTTCCCTCCAGCAACAGTTTCTCGAGAACTTGCCGCATGGCTGGCGTTCCTCCCGTGGTCACCGCCTCAAGCCGCGGGCTTGGCTGCCGCGGAGGACTGGTGGTTCCTGCCCGGCAGCGCAAGCAACGGCTTCGTCTTGTCGAGAGATTGATATTGCCGCCGGCTCCAGATCAAGGGGGCGACATGGTCTGAGGCCTCGGTTGCGACAATTGTTCCGACGAACAACATGTGGTCGCCAGCCTCGATCGCGGCGCTGACCACGCAGTCGAGAGCCGCGGCAGCGCCCAGGAGCCGTGGACGCCCGCTGGGCCAATCGGCCCAGATGCCGACAAGAAAGCGTTGGGCGGCGTCGATCTTGCCGGCAAAGGCGTCCGCGATCATCTCCTGTCCCTCGGCCAGCATGGCGAGGGAGAAACCGTTGTCCGTCGCAATCAGCGTCGCAAGCGGGCTGTCGGCCTTGATCGAAATCACGATCGATGGCGGGTTGGCGGAAAGCGAGAAGGTCGCGGTCACCGTGCGGCCGAGACTGTCGGCGCCCGCGCCGGCGCTCGCCACGCAGACGGTGGCGGCGAGATGCGACAGGGCGTCGGCGAACTCCGGTTTCGACACGGCCAATTCGGCATGGGTGTCGATGTCGACGGAAAGCGGAGGTGTCTGGCGCATGGGACGTGTTCCAACTGAGAATGGCCCGTGGCGACGGGGAGGCGCCACGGGGGTTGCGGAAGCCCCGGTCCAGGCGGGGCGGGGGCTACCACACATTCTTGACCAACCGCGTCGCGAGCCGGTTGCGGATCGCGGCGATCTTCAAGCGGTCAGGCGGACTGCAGTTCCGCTTCGGCAAACTCGTAGTTGGCGAGCTTGTCGAGGAAGTTCGTCGTGTAGTCCGGCCGGCGGTTGCGGTAGTCGATGTAATAGGCATGTTCCCAGACATCGAGGCCGAGCAGGGCCTTGCCTTCGCCTGTTGCGACCGGATTGGAGCCGTTGGCGGTTTTCGTCACTTTGAGCTTGCCGTCCGTTCCGAGCACGAGCCAGGCCCAGCCCGAGCCGAACTGGCCGGTGGCGGCCGCCTTGAAGGCATCCTTGAAGGCAGTCACGCCGCCGAAGTCTTCGGCCAGTTTCTTTTCGAGCGCGCCGGGGATCTGGCCGCCCTTGGGCGAAAGGTTGTTCCAGAAGAGGATGTGGTTCCAATGCTGGCCGGCATTGTTGAACACTGGCGCCAGTTCAGCCTTGCCATGGCTGAGGCGAATGATGTCCTCCAGCGACAGGCCCGCGAGCGACGCGTCCTTCTCGACGAAACCGTTGAGCGCCGTGACATAGGCCTGGTGATGCTTGCCGTGGTGGAACTCGATCGTCTCGGCGCTCATGCCGTTGTCAGAGAGTGCTGTGGCTGCATAGGGGAGGGCGGGAAGTTCGAAGGCCATGGTGATATCCTTTGCGGGCGGGGCACTCTCGATGGATCGCTTGTCTAAGATCGACCGAGAGTGTATTTAGCAAGATAATTCTTTGTAAATCCGTGCGCAGGAATATGTCAAGCGATCACTTGTTAAATCCAGGGCAAAGCAGCGGCCGCACGCCAGGAGAACGCATCCTGCTTGCGCTGAAACTGCATGGGCCGCAGACCGCGGCGGCGCTCGGTAAGCGCCTGGCGATTACCGGTGAGGCGGTACGCCAGCAGCTTGTCCGCCTTTGCGAAGATGGCTCCGTCATCTCGTGGTCGGAGGCAAAAGGCGTTGGTCGTCCGTCACAGTTTTGGGGCCTGACCGCTCTTGGTCACGGAGCGTTTCCCGATACGCATGCCGAACTGACGGTCCAGCTCTTAAGGACAATCCGGCAAACGCTCGGCGAGGACGCAATCGATCACTTGATAGCGGCGCGGGAAGACGAGACCCGGCAGACCTATCGTGCAGCGATGGATGGCAAAAGGAACCTGCGCGAACGACTGGATGAGCTCGTGCGGTTGCGCTCGCAGGAAGGCTACATGGCCGCGTGCGAAGATCCCGGTGACGGCACGTTTCTGTTCGTCGAAAACCACTGCCCGATTTGCGCGGCGGCAACGAGCTGTCAGGGCTTTTGCCGCGCGGAGTTGAACGTGTTTCGCGACGTGCTTGGCCCTGATGTCGATATCGAGCGCGCCGAGCATATTCTCGCCGGCGCGCGCCGTTGTGCCTATGTGGTCAGGATGGCCGATCGGGTCGCCTGACAGGCGCTGTTGCGGCGTGACGCCCCCGTCAGCGCGCGCCCATGCGCAGGGCGCCGTCGAGACGGATGACCTCGCCGTTCAGCATGCGGTTTTCGCAGATGTGCTGCACAAGTGCTGCGAACTCGTGCGGTTTGCCGAGCCGCTGCGGGAAGGGCACGCTCTTGCCGAGCGAGTCCTGCACCTCCTGCGGCATGCCCGCCATCATCGGCGTTTCGAAGATGCCGGGGGCGATCGCAACAACGCGGATGCCAAATCGCGCGAGTTCACGGGCGACCGGCAGCGTCATAGAGACGACGCCGCCCTTGGAGGCGGCATAGGCCGCCTGGCCGATCTGGCCGTCGAAGGCGGCGACCGATGCGGTGTTGACGATCACACCGCGCTCGCCGTCGTCACCTGGGTCTTCCCGTTGGATCGCTTCGGCGGCCAGCCTCAGCATGTTGAAGCTGCCGATGAGATTGATTCCGACCGCGCGCGCGAAACTCTCGAGGCGATGTGGTCCATCGCGACCGAGCACCTTTTCTCCCGGCGCGATGCCTGCGCAGTTCACCAGCCCATGCAGATGGCCGAAGCGGCCAAGTGCTGCCGCAACCGCAGCAGCGCCATCGGCCTCGTTGGTGACATCGGTCTTCTGGAAGAAGGCATTGCCGCCGAGTTCATCGGCCATCTTCTGGCCGGCCTCGGCGTTGACGTCGGCCAGGACAACGCGCCCGCCCGCCCCGTGAAGCTGCCGTGCGACAGCCGCGCCGAGGCCCGAGCCGCCACCGGTCACGATAAAGACTTTTCCATCGATCAGCATCTGAGGCTCCTCCCGCACTGGATCGTGTCGCTGCTAATCGACATAGCGTTGCTGCCCGTCGAAGCCAAGATGGGAAGCCGACCTCGCCGGGCGCGCTCGGGCGTCAGTGGGCGCCTATCGGCGAAATTTCGATGATCTTGATACCGACGGCGTTGGTGGCCTCGTCGAAGACGATTTCGCCCCTGCCGATCACCATGCCGTTGACCTTGAGTTCCACCGGTTCGCCGAAATTGCGGTCCAGGTGGATGGTGTCGTTCTGGTGTAGTTTTGAAATCTGCGACACCGTCAGCTTGGCCCGCCCGATCACGGCTTCGATCGCCAGCGGGATCCCCTGCACGGCGCGCTCGCTCATGACGGAACGGCCTTCGAACGCAGGGCTTTCGTCGAGCTCGACCAGCTCATTCTGTAGCTTGTTGTTAATCATCCTCTACCATCCAAAGCACTGATTCACGACTCTTTAACAAAGAGTTGCGCCAGTTCGCCTCAGGTGGCAACCGTGGCTAAATGGGGGTTCTCGGTGCCTTGCGAGCCAGCGTTAACAAAGTGTTAACATCCACAATCGGGAGAGCGCGGAAGCCCTCAAAGTGTTACCGCCGCCCAGTTTCCGTCCCGTTTCTGGAATCCGATCGTGCGCTTGCCGTTCGGCAATTTGTCGCCGAGGCGGACGACATAGACATAGCCTTCGTAGACCATCAGCCCGCGATCGCCATCGCTGAACAGGATCTCGAAATTCGGCCCGGCGCCTATGGCAGCGTCGATACCGGTTTCGAGCCCCGGCGTTGCGATCGCGGCCATCTCGGCGGGAGGGCCTTTCGGGGACATTAGGAAGTATAGGGTGGACCCGATGGCTGTAATGCCCACAAGAACAGCCGCCGCCCATGGCAGTAGACGGCGCTTGGAACGTGCTGGGCTCGGTTGAGGCGTGGCAACACTCAAGGTCAAATTCCCGATTCGCTGTATTTACCAATCGGAACCGATCGTACTCGGAAAGCGACAGACGCACTCTTATGGGCGCAATCGCCCGAGATGCTGTCGATTTTACTTAGTGGAACCGTTCCGGACTTCAAGCTGCAAAGACGCTCGCTTTGCAGCTTGAAGCAGCATGCCCATTCGCTTGTGGGAGCAACATATGTGCTTGAGCGTTTCCACACCTTTTGAGTGTCGCACCAGAAAGGACCGTTGTGCCTCTGATCGCGCGTGTCACGCGCGATCAGGCTGGCCACGGCTGAAATCGATCAATCTCAGCCAGGGGACGAGATGAAAGGCGGCCATCAGGAGATACATGGCGCTCATCCCGCCAAGCGCTGCTGCACCATCGGCGCAGATCATCGGACCCGCATCGCTGCCCCCGTTGCTGGACAGAAGCGCCATGAGAGTGAAGGTCGGGGCTGCCGCAAGCGTCATCACCGCGGCCACCACCCGCATGAGGCCGCGACGAGTAAGCCGCTCGCCCGGTGGTGCGGAGCGGCCGTCCGTCCTCATGGTGTGGTGCTCGTATCGGCGGTGCGCATGGCCGCTTCGCCGGTGTCCGACACTTCGACCCATTTCTTATCGGGGGCGGCGCCTTCGATATAACTGTCGTTCCAGTTCCACCACTTGTAGCTCGGGGTCTGCGGGTAGCCGGCCGGCGAGTTCTCCCAGACCTCCTGGCGACCAAGCGGCGTAATATCCAGATAATTCCAGGTGCCGCCCATCTGCTCGTCGCCGCGATTGTTCACCAGATAGGTGCGAAACAGCTGGTCGCCGTCGCGGAAGAACACGTTGTGGCCGTGCCACTCGTCGACGCCGAAATCCACGTCGAAGCTGTCGGTGATGGTGTACCACGGCATGGTCCAGCCCATCCGCGCCTTGAGCCGCGCGATATCCGCCTGTGGCGCGCGGGACGCAAAGATGAGGGTCGTATCGCGGGCGTTGAGATGGGAAAGATGCGCGACCTGGTCTGCAACCATCGAGCAGCCCCGGCAGGCATGATCGGGCCAGCCGTAGACGCCGGGCTCATAGAACGCGCGGTAAACGATCAACTGATGCCGGCCATCAAAGAGCTCAAGGAGGCTCTTCTTGCCGTCCGGGCCTTCGAACGCATAGTCCTTGGCAACCGCCATCCACGGCATGCGCCGGCGCTCGGCCGCCAGTGCGTCGCGGGCACGGGTATGGGTCTTCTCCTTGACGAGCATCTCCTGCCTGGCCGCTTCCCACGCCTGCGGTGAAACGACCGCTGGCCTTTGCATCGCCGGTTCGCCGGTCGTCCGTCCGTTCTCGACTGTCTTGTCCATGGCCTTGAACCTCCTCGTTTCTGGCTCGATCCCACGACGTTGGCGCGCCCTTGAGCGCCCATCGTCGCGGCTTTTCAGTCGAGGATAGCTTGGCATTGCCAACCGAATGGCGGGAGTAACAAGTGTGACGGCATTGCGATCGAGCTGGCGTTAGCGTCTGCGCATGGCCGGCGGCCGCGGGGGCGTGAGGCGGCAAAAAACGACGTCAGTTGCCGTTTTGAACCCAAGGACCGGGCACAAGGGCATAGTCTCGACGCTGCGATCGCATGAAGTCGGGCGTGATGTAGGAAACCGCACGGTCGATCGATCGGGTCGTGGTTTTGTCGACACCTGGCAGCAGTCTTTGCTTGAGAGCGGCTACCCTTTTTGCCGCGCGTGCTATCGCTGCCTTGATCTTGGGATCTTGGGCAGCCTCTTGCACAAGGATGTTTGTGACCTTGACGTCGATATCGGGATCAACCGTCTTCGAATTTCCGAAAACAAGCAGATCGTTCCCGGCCAGCACGGAGCTGACGACCGCCTCCCGCAAAGGGAAACGTCCTGCCACGGCGGCCATCTGCAGGTCATCTGTAATGACGGGGCCCTTGTAGCCGATCTGATTGCGGAGGAGCGCCCTTACGATTTGCGCATCCAAGGTCGCCGGCAGCTTGCCGTTGGGCTGGTACTTGGCGTCGAAAGTGTGGCCGACCATGACAAGGTCGGCGAAGTCGTCATCGATCAAGCGTTCAAATACGGTGAGTTCCGAAGGTTTGGACGTCCGGCTCACGTCGACAAAACCGTCGTGGCTGTCAGCGCGCGCCGATCCGTGCCCGGGAAAATGCTTCAGTGCGGTGAGTACACCATGTTCGCGATGCGCATCGACGAATGCCGCCGCGTATTGAACCACCGTTTCCACGTCACGGGAGAAGCTCCTGCCGAGCCTGCCGATAGCCGGGCTCTGCGGGTTGACGTCCAGGTCTGCCACCGGCCCGAGATTGAGATTGAACCCCCATTGGCTGAGAGCAATCGCGAGCGACGAGTATGCTTCATAGGCACGGCGCGGCGACATTTTCGACGCGACGGTTTTTGCCGGAGGAAGTGCGGGAAATCCGAGTGACGGCGGGATGCGCTGGATAGCCCCGCCCTCCTGGTCAATTGCGATCAGAACCGGCGAGGGCGCAACCTTCTGCATGGCGTTGTTCATCGCGGCGGTCGCTTTTTTCGAAGCGATGTTGCGCTGAAGGTAGAGGACGCCGGTTATCTGGCCGTTCTCGATTTTCGTCAGCAGCCGCCGGATGCTGGGGTCGCTGACCCTGGAGCCCTCGAAGCCGATGATGATCATCTGGCCGATCATCTCTCGCAGCGCGACGTCGTCGCCTTTTTTCGCGGCGCTGGCCACAACTGTCGGCTTGGCGGCAGAAACGGTGGCCTGCTGGCGAATGCCGTTGCCGGCTGTCGCCTCAGGCAAATGCGTCTCATGTGGAGCCGCCCGCAATTGATACGGGAAGATCGACAGCGTGAGCAAGGCTATCCCGACGATGGTGCGCAATATCGCCTCCCGTTGGACTGGCTCCTTCACCATAAAGGGATGGTCTTAATCTTGTGTTAACCATGTTAGCCTTTGGGAGTGGCCGGAAGGACCAGGGAAGGGCTCACGGTTTGATTGATGCGACGTGCGGAAAGAACACCCTTCCTCGCCTGCATGCTTTGATTGTACCCCGTCTTCAGCCAGCAGCGATTGCGCTTGAGTTTGCTCGCGAACGAAACGGCCTCGCACTGGGAATTGTTGCGGCAGCTGCGGAAGCACGAAGGGTAGTCAGGATCGTTTGTCGAGCCGAGATCCTGTGAGACGATATCGCCCGCAAGGATAAATTCCCACTCGGCCCTTATGGCGCGCGGCGTGTCGCTTCTCCGTCCCTTGTAGAAAAGCCCTCCGACGACTTCGTTCGCCCGCTGTGCCAGCTCGTAGTCGCCTTTTATGTAACAGCGGTTTACGCGCGCATTGTAGGTGAAGACCCGGCAGGCGAGGTTGTTCCCGCAGGCAGCGGCGCACTGTTCCACGGACGCAACGCGTATGCCTTCCGCGACGAGATCGCCGCCAAAAAAATCGAGGTTCGGATAGATGGCCATCAGCCACTGTTCGGGCTCCAGGCTTTCTTGTGTGGGCATCGCCGCGCGGTCCTGGTCGCTGAGCGAACTGACCTCGGTCTCCGCGACAGGCTCGGTTGTCATCTCCCTGATCCGCCCCTCGGCAAGGGTTGCGTAGATCGTGCCCGGAAACAATCGGACAATGGTCTCAAGATCACTTTTCGACTGGCTGTCTTTGACGGCATTCCACGCTTCCCGGGCAGGTTCGTTCTTGTCGGGCGCCGCGCCGGTCGGTTCGGACGCACGGGCGTCGTTCTTCTCCGCTTGCCCGGCACCGACGACGTTCAAGCTGATCGTTTCTGCCGGCAAGGAGCCATAGTCGAACGGCTCCTGCTGGTTGTTGGTGTCTTTGCGGACGTCATCGCGCACCTTTCTCAGGAGCATGTCCACGTCGAGGTTCGGTGCCTTGATGTACTTGAGCAGCGCCTTGGTGTAGGGGCTGTTCCTGCCCGTTCCGTCGCTGGCGGTGGTGCCGCCCTTCGCGGAAAACGCCACGACCGTTCCATCGGCGGGTTCGACGCCTGCGAGCCCTCGGCCGACAACCGACCTCTTGCCGCCCGAGCGGGACTGCAGCCGCTGTGCAAACGGGTTGTTTCGGCAGGCATCCAGGAAAACCATGCGCAGCCTGGTGGCGCGGCTAACCGCCTCTTCCATGGACTCGAGCTCGATCGTCTTGTAGCGGATCTGGCTCTCTTTCTCCAACGTCGCGTCCGTTGGAATGAGATAGTTCCGGTTGTTGAACTCAATTCCGTGTCCGGCGTAGAAGACGATGGCTACATCGGCATTTTCCGCCTTCTGCGCGAATTCGCTCAGCGCATCGTTGAATGTCTCGAAGTCCGCATTGAGCTTGATGGTTACGTCGAAGCCGATTTCCGACAGAACAACCGCCATGTCCTGGGCGTCATTCTCGGGGTTCGTAAGTGCGACTTCCTTTTCGTACTTCGCATTGCCAATAACGAGCGCAACCTTCTTGGACCCCTCTGCCGATTGCGCGGTCAAAGGACTTGCTATCCAAAGTAACAGAGCGATTGAGAGGCAGAGTAAGTGCACGAACAAGCTCCCACATATAGATAAAAATGGTTCAAAACCGTCGGCGTCAATATCGAATTTATGAAACTATCCCCGGTCGATCCCTTCCAATCAGCCTCCATGATACTACTTTCTGCAAGGGTTGGCGTGCCCAATGGTACATGGCTCAAGCAATCCGAGGTACCGGATGAAGTAAAACGCCTGCGTGATACTCCTGTGAGGGGAATTCGACCGCAGAACTGGAAGCGCGCTTCGTTCGCCAGGCGAGCGTAACTTCGTCGGGGGTGATCGAAGTCATCGTATCGTGGAAATTTGGTTTGTAATGCCTTGCTGCGAACCAGCGCCGCTTCCCTGTCGTCAAGCGACGAAAACTCGGCTCATGACAGGGCTGACATAGCTCAAGGCGCTCTCCGGAGTTTTCGGAAGAGTTGGGCAAATACATAACCTCTAAATTATGATTGGCGCCCCATATTTCATTTTTACATCACCGTTTGGCATGGCAAGCTGATAACTATCAAATCGGCTGGCGTTTGCGAGGAGGATGCGGGTACGGGAGTGGCCGGCATCTCAGGGAGGAAATATGAAACGTGTTATTCTGGCTGCGGTTGCGGCCCTGGCTATGAGCAGTGCTGCCTATGCCGACACAATTAAGATCGGTGTCGTCGGGCCGTTTTCTGGTCCCTTTGCGCTGCAGGGCAAGAATTTCAAGGCCGGCATCGATGCCTACATGGCGCTGAACGGCAGCAAGGTCGGCGACGACGACATCGAGATCATCTATCGCGACGTGCCGCAGGCCGACCCCGCTCAGGCGAAGGCTTTGGCGCAGGAACTGGTGGTCAAGGAAGGCGTGCAGTATCTCGCGGGCTTCTACTTCACGCCGGACGCAATGGCCGTAACGCCGCTTCTGACCCAGGCAAACGTGCCGCTCGTCATCATGAATGCGGCCACTTCGGCGATCGTCACCAAGAGCCCGCTCGTCGTGCGCACCTCGTTCACCACCTGGCAGACGTCGACGCCGATTGCCAAGGTGGCCAAGGACGCGGGCGTATCGAAGGTCATCTCCGTCGTCAGCGACTATGGTCCGGGCGTTGATGCGGAAAATGCCTTCAAGGCGGGTTTTGAAGCCGCCGGCGGCCAAGTGGTCGAGGCGATCCGCATGCCGCTTGCGACCAATGATTTCTCGCCGATCATGCAGCGCATCAAGGATTCCGGCGCTGAGGGCGTGTTTGCCTTTCTGCCGTCCGGCCCGACGACGCTCGGCTTCGTCAAGGCCTTCAAGGACAACGGCCTGAAGGACGGCGGCATCAAGTTTTTCGCACCGGGCGATCTGACGCAGGAATCCGACCTGCCTGCCCTTGGAGAGGCGGCGCTCGGCATCCAGACGACCTTCCACTATGCGGTCTCGCACGATTCACCGGAGAACAAGGCCTTCGTCGAAGCGGCCGGCAAGGCGATCGGCAATCCAGCCGAGCTGTCCTTCCCATCCGTCGGCGCTTATGACGGCATGCATGTCATCTACAAGATGATCGAGGCGACCGGGGGCGAGCAGGATGCGGCCAAAGCCGTCGACGCGGTGAAAGGGCTCTCGTGGACGAGCCCGCGCGGCCCCGTCACCATCGATCCGGAATCGCGCCATATCACCCAGAACATCTACCTGCGCGAAGTGGCGAAGGCTGATGACGGCACCTACTACAACAAGGAAATCCAAACCTTCGAGAAGCAGGGCGACCCTGGGCTTGCAGCCCTGAAATAGGCTCGCTTAGGCGGGCGCTCGGCGCCCACCTAAAACTGATGTCGATCGTTTGGGGAGCGGCGTGCCTGCATGCGACGTCACGGACCCTGGCGCCGGAGCGTGTCGCCGCGTTTATGATGCCGCTCCGAATCCGGCGCAGCGAAACTGGAAGAAAGGGCAGCGGATAGCCCCATGCAAACCGTTCTCAGCATAGCAATCGATGCCTTGGCCTATGGTATGGTCTTGTTCGTCATATCCATCGGCCTTTCGGTCACCATGGGCCTGATGCGCGTCGTCAATCTCGCGCATGGCGCCTTTGCCATGATTGGCGGCTACATCGCCTCCTATGCGGCGCGCGACCTCGGCCTTGGCTACGGATTTGCCGTCCTTCTCGCGGTCTTCGGCACGATCATCATAGCCGTTCCGATCGAGCGGCTGCTTTATCGGCGGATCTATGGCGCGCCGGAGTTGACGCAGGTGCTGATGACGATCGGCATCACCTTCTGCATCATCGGGATCGCCAACTATGTCTTTGGCCCGACGCTGAAGACGGTGCCGCTGCCGAGCGCGTTGCAGGGTTCCGTCGACCTCGGCTTCCGCGCCATCGCCACGCATCGGATCTTCGCAATCGTCTGCGGCTTCGCTGTTGCGGCAGCGCTTTGGTACGCAATCGAAAAAACCGCCTTCGGCGTGAAGTTGCGGGCCTCCGTCGACAATGCGGCGATGGCGGCAGCGCTTGGGGTGCGGACCGAGATTGTCTACGCTGTGAGCTTTGCGGTTGCCGTCGGGCTTGCCGCCTTTGGCGGTGTCGTCGGTGCGGAACTGCTTCCGGTCGAGCCCTATTATGCGCTGCGTTACATGGTGACCTTCCTCGTCGTCGTTTCCGTAGGCGGCGCAGGTTCTATCCCGGGCGCACTGATCGCGTGCCTGCTGCTCGGTGCGATCGACACCACTGGGCGCTATCTCATGCCGGAATTCGGCGAGTTCTTCTTCTATCTGGCCGTCATCGCGATCATCTGCGTCTTCCCGCGCGGACTTGCCGGGAGGGCCAAGGGATGACCATGACGACGACGAACGCGATGATTGCGGCGCCGCCCGCACGCCGGCGCTACGGTGCTGGAGACCTTGTTGGGCTGGCGGTGATCCTGCTGGTGGCCGTGATCGGCTACGTCCTTTTTCCGAACAACCTGGCACTTCTGACGCGGATCATCGCGGCAGCCCTTCTCGTCCTGTCGCTCGATCTCGTCACCGGCTACTGCGGCGTGGCGACGCTCGGGCACGCTGCTCTCTTTGGCGCCGGCGCCTATGCCGCGGGCATCGTCTCGGCGCACTACGGCATCAACGATCCGCTCGCGATGCTGGCCTTTGGCATTGTGGCTGGCGCGGTAGCAGGGCTCGTCTGCGGCGTGGTCATCCTGCGGGCGCATGGCCTGCCGCAGCTGGTGCTGTCGATTGCGCTCATCCACCTCTTTCACGAACTCGCCAACAAGGCGTCCTCCTTTACCGGCGGCAGCGACGGCCTATCCGGGATCGCGCCTTCAGCACTACTCGGTCTCTATGAATTCGACCTCTGGGGGCGCACGGCCTATGTCTTCGGCGTCGCGCTGCTCGCCATCGTCTTCATGCTCTTGCGACTGGTCGTGCGCTCGCCCTTCGGCATGCTTTGCCGCGGCATCAAGGAGGATCCGATCCGCATCCGCTCGATGGGCGCGTCGCCGAAGATCGCCTTGACCAAGATGTATGTCATCTCGGGCGCCGTGGCCGGCGTCGGCGGTGCGCTCAATGCGATCTCCACCCAAGTGGTCGGCCTCGATAGTCTGTCCTTCACGATGTCGGCCGAAAGCCTCGTCATGCTCGTGCTTGGCGGCACCGGTTCGCTGTTCGGTGCTCTCACGGGCACGGTCGTCTTCATGTTCTTCGAGGACGTTGTTTCGGCCGCAAACCCGTTCCACTGGCTGACGATGGTCGGCGCCTTGCTGATTGCCGTCGTGCTCTTCGCGCCGAAGGGGATCTACGGCACCGCCGCTGCCCTTGTCACCCGCCGCCGGGAGGCGCCATGATGCAGCCGATCTTCGAGGTTCGTAACCTGAAACGCGCCTTCGGCGGGCTTGCCGTCACCAACGACGTCAGTCTCAGTATGGCGCCGGGCGACCGGGTGGCGCTGATCGGCCCAAATGGGGCGGGCAAGACCACCTTCGTCAATCTGGTGACCGGCAATCTCAAGCCGGATGCCGGCGCGGTGCTGATCGGCGGCGAAGAGGTGACCAGGATTGACGCCATCGGACGGGTGCGTCGCGGCCTCGTCCGCTCGTTTCAGGTCACGCGGCTCTTTGCCGAGATGACGCCCGCCGAGCATGTCGCGCTCGCGGTGCTGCAACGCTCCGGTCGTGCGGGACGCCTCTTCGGCAATTTCCTTGGCATGCCCGATGTGATGGCCGAGGTAGAGGACCTGCTCGGCAAGCTCGGGCTGAGCGAGTTGATGCACCGCCCGGTAAGCGAGATCGCCTATGGCCAGCAGCGTCTGCTGGAACTCGCCGTCGCGCTGGCGCTGAAGCCCAAGGTGCTGCTGCTCGACGAGCCGGCGGCCGGCGTGCCGCAGAGTGATACCGGTCGCATCGAGCAGGCGCTCGCCGACCTGCCTGCCGATCTCGCCGTGCTGATGATCGAACACGACATGGACCTCGTCTTCCGCTTTGCCAGGCGCGTGATCGTGCTGGCTGCGGGTGCGATCATCTTTGACGGGTCGCCGACGGACGTGACAAAGGATCCGCGCGTGCGGGAAGCCTATCTGGGGAGCTATGCCAATGCCAGCCACGCCGCTTGAGGTGGAAAACCTGTCCGCCGGCTACGGGCCGACGCGCGTGCTCGAAAGCGTGTCCTTTGCCGTTCCAGCGGGTGCCCGGCTTGCGGTGCTTGGCCGCAACGGCATGGGCAAGACGACGCTGCTGGCGACCCTTGCCGGCCAGACGCGGCGCTACGATGGTCGCATCCGCATGGGGGGCACCGACGTGACGGCGCTGCCAAGCGCCTCGCGCGCCATGCATGGCCTCGGTTTCGTGCCGCAGGCGCGCTGCGTGTTTCCGACGTTGACTGTCGAGGAGAACCTGTTCGTCGGGCTGAAAGGGCGTCCGAAGAGCGCCATTCAGGAAGCCTATGACATGTTTCCACGCCTTTACGAGCGTCGGCGCAATCTCGGTAGCCAGCTCTCAGGCGGCGAGCAGCAGATGCTCTCGACTGCGCGTTCCATCCTCGGCCAGCCGACGGTTTTGCTTCTGGACGAACCACTGGAAGGTTTGGCGCCGGTGATCTGCGAAGAGCTGATGAAGGCCTTCGCCGAACTGGCGAAAACCGGCAACATGACGATCCTTCTGGTCGAGCAGCGCATACAGAGTGCGCTGGATTTCGCCGACCAAGTGATCGTGCTCGAGCGTGGCCGCATCGCCTGGGCAGGATCGCCTGACGCATTGGCTGCCGATCACGATACGGTCGAGCGCTTGCTTGGCGTCGGTGGCTTGCATTGACTGACTGCTTGTATTGACCGGCGTCGCGCCTGCTCACTTCGGCCCGCGACGTGACGTATCGAGACGGCTGCGCTCGCGCTCGTAATAGCGCGCAAGCGACGGCAGGGCGCTCTTCATCCGGTCGAAAACCACATCGTGCACGCGCAGAGCGCCGTCGTATTTGGCTTGAACGAAGGCCGCGTGCCGCTCGAGGGCTTCCTTTTTGGCGCCGATGGCCACGGTGAAGACGGGTGACGCCGCGCTGTCGCCCTTGACGGAAATGCGGTCGAGTTCGGCAACCGGGTAGCTTTGCTCCACAAGCCGCGCCGTCTCTTCGCCGAGCAGCAGCCAAACGCCGTAGTCCTTCGATGCGCCTCCGAGGCGCGAGGCCAGATTGACGGCGTCGCCGAGCGCCGAATAGTCGAAGCGATCGTCAGAGCCCATGTTGCCGACGGTGCATTCGCCGGTGTTGATGCCGACCCCGATCTTGAAGCTTCGCGCCGGCCGTCTTTCGCGCTTGCCTTCGGCTTCGAGCGCGTTGTTGACCCGCTCCAGGCGCGCCAGCATGTCAAGTGCGGCGCTGACCGCGTGGACGGCATGATCCGGATCGTCGAGCGGCGCATTCCAGAAGGCCGTCAGGCCGTCGCCGGTGTATTTGTCGACGGTGCCGCCCGCGTCGAGGACAGCCTGTGAGAGCGGCGTCAACAGCCGGTTGACGAGGGCGGTCAGCCGCTCCGGCTCGTCCTTCATTTCGTCGGCGATCGCGGCGAAGCCGCGGATGTCACAAATGAGGATCGTCAGCGTGCGCCGTTCACCGTCGAGCCGAAGTTGTGACGGATTCTTGGCCAGGCGTTCAACGAGGGCAGGGGATAGGTATGGCTGGAAGGCGCGGGTGATCTCCCGCTGCCGCTCTCGTTCTTCGGCATAGTCGAGCGCCGCTTGGCCTGCGGTCACCGCGAGGAAGGCGAGGCCCGGGCCAAGCGGCGATATGAAGATGTGACCGAAGCGCAGCGCCGCATAGCTTGCAAGCACAATGAGGATGGTGGCTGCGACGCCATAGGCAAGCGTGCGCCAGCCCGTCGACCGCAACACCGCAAACGCCGCCAGCATCGCGGCGAACGCAATTGCCGCTACCACCACCGGTCTTGGCGCACGCTGGATGTACAGGTCGTTTGCCAGATTGTCGTAGATCGTCGCCTGCATTTCGACGCCGGAAACGAGTTTGTTGGAATGCACGGTATCCGAAGTCGTAAAGGCATCCGCGCCACCGTCGGCAATCAGCGGTGCGTCCTTCAGGCTGAGGCCGACGAGGACGACACGGCCTTCAAAGGTGCCTGCTGGCAGAAGATTGTCGGGATCGAGCGCCTGGTAGTAGGAGACGGTCGGATAGGTCCGTGCGGGGCCAAACACCTGGAGCAGGGCGTCCTTCGGAGGAGGGTTCGCCCGCGTGCCCGCGATTTCTGCCAGCGTGACGGCAAAACCGTCGGAGTAATCCGGGATCGCGCGCAGGGTTCCGTCGCCGCTGAGGTTGACCGACGCGATGCCTGTTCTGGCGCCCTTTGCCGTGAAACGGGCGAGGGGCTCGGTGCGCACGAACTGGTCCGACTGCGGCTCGGGTATGTTGGTCTGATCGCCGGCAAGGACGACGTCAGGTCCAAGCACCCTTTCCAGATCGTCATCGTCAGCCGGATTGGTCGAAGGTTCGGCGAAGATCACGTCGATGCCGATCGCACGTGCGCCAGCCTTGCGCAGTGCCTCGATCAGCCGTGCGTGCAGAGCGCGGGGCCAGGGCCATCGCCGGCGGATCTCAGTCATCGAGGGTTCGTCTATGGCGACGATGATCGGGCCGTCGTCAGGCAGAGGCGGCGTTTCGATGGTCGAGAGGTAGTCGAAGCTGCGCAGTTCATTGTGCAGCCAGCCGTTGCTCAAGGTCACAAGCGACAGCGCGATGGCGACGGAGACGGAAAGGGCAAGAAGTTTCAGCTGCCGCTGCCAAGGAGCGGCAGGCTCCCCTTGCACGGTTCTATCGCTCGATGCCCGCACGGCGACATGCCCCTCCATCAGAACCGTAGTTTGACCCGCGCCTTGAAAGTGCCCTTGAAGGTCGGGCTCCAGGGAAGTCCTGCAGCAAGCGTCTCGCCGTCGCCCCGCCGCGAGCCGCTTGCGGCCTGCGGCCAAGGCGTATCTGGGTGCGGGAGGAAAACAGAATGGCAGGGGCGTCAGTCGCATTGGCGCGCAACAGACCGCTGGACAAAAGAGCCCGGCAGGGGTCGCCGAAGCTCGAGTTGGACACGCCGACAATGCGAACTTCCATGTCGGGCTTTCGGGTAATGACTGGCCCGACGACGAGCGGCGTTCGTGGAGCTGGAGCAGCAAAGGCGATGCCAGGACAGAGTATTGCCGCCGCTTCGAACAGTACTCGATGCCGCCGCCACCTCATCTGTTCCCTCGCCTCCAGCCGTCTGGAAACAGTGAAAGTCGGCTGCTTCAAAAGGTCAATGCCGGGCGAATGTTCGGAGTTTTTTCCAGGTGATGTGTATTATTCGAGAGACAGGTATCGCGGCAATATTTCTGTACGTTCATGCTGTCGATCGCACAGGGCTATGCTTGCAGTATAGCTGTCGCCGCGTGCCGGAACCCGGATGATCGGCAGCGCCGTGATGTTGCGCCGATCTAAGGGTTCATTTGTCCGGGACCCTCCGGCGGCCTGTCAGACGGACGTTTTTACGCGCTCCCAGGCATTGACCAAGTGGCGGCCGAGTATCTCTGAGAGCTGCGCCTTGTCGCGGGCCTCGAGCGCCACGATCATCTCCTCATGTTCGGCAACTGCCGCCGCCCATTTTTCGGGGCGATCAAGGGCGATGAAACGGATGCGCTTCAGGCGCGTCTGGAGCATTCCATGCGTGTCCGTCAGCGTGGTGTTTGCTGCCAGCTGGACGATGGCCGAATGAATCTGCTGGTTGAGTTTGTAGTACTGCAGCCGGTCGCCGGCGTTGTAGCGGCGAACCATCTCGTCGTGCAGTGCCCGCACTTCGGCGATGCCTGCATCGCTTGCCGCCTCGCAGGCGAGCTTGCCTGCGAGCTCCTCCAGCGTTCGCAGCACCGTTAACATGTCCTGAATGTCCTTGGCGGTGAAGCGTTTGACCACGGCGCCGCGGCTCGGCACGAGCTCCACCAAACCCTCGCTTGCCAGAAACTTGATGGCCTCGCGAAGCGGGGTGCGCGATACGCCGAGCTGCTCTCCGAGTTGGCCCTCGTGCAGTCGCGTGCCGGGCGAAAGATCGCCTTCGATGATCATGTCGCGCAGGTGAGTGACCAGCGTGTCGTGCAATGCCGTGCGCCGGATTGGGCCGGGGCCGCCTTCGGGGCGTTTCTCCAGTGAGGTGATTTCGTTCATCGTTTCGCTTCTGCGCCCGGCTGTCGGCCGTGTGTTCCCATTCGCGCCGATTGAATCAGCGCTGTCTCATTAAAGCATGGAGATGGGCTTCGGTATCGTCAACAGAAAATGCTGCATACAGAATACAAAAGACTTGATGCAGAATTTTGAATAACGTATGACGGCGAGGAAGAATGAAGTGGAGGAAATCTCACATGACGACCAACGGTGCTGCCGGTAACGGCACGCGTCCTGTCATCGCGCTCGCCATGGGCGATCCGGCCGGTATCAGCCCCGAGCTCACGGCAAAGCTGCTGGCGCTCGCCGACATTCGCGAAGCGGCCCACATCATCACGATCGGCGATCGCCGCATTCTGGACGAAGGCGCCCGCATTGCCGGCGTGACCCTGGATCTGGCGCCTTCGACGCCGGAAGGTCTCGACGGCGCCGGGACCGAGCGGCACGTTTTCGTGGATCTTGGCCATCTCGATCCGGCCGATGTCGTGCGCGGCGAGGCGACGCTTGCCGGTGGCACGTTCGCCACCCGCAACTTCCGCGCAGCACTTGAGCTGGCGCATGCGGGCAAGGCCGATGCGGTTTGCTTCACGCCTTTCAACAAGAAGGCGATGCGTTTTGCCTATCCGGGCTATGACGACGAAATCCGCTTCGTCTCCGACGTTCTGAGCTTCACCGGCAAGATCCGCGAGTTCAACGTGCTCGAGAAGGTCTGGAACGCGCGCGTCACTTCGCACATTCCGATCAAGGAAGTGGCCGACAACCTGTCGGTCGACGCGATCCTTGCCGAACTCGAGTTGACCCAGAACTGCCTCAAGGAGGCAGGCTATAGCGAGGCGAAGATTGCCGTCGCAGGTCTCAACCCGCACGCCGGCGACGGCGGCAGCTTTGGCATGGAAGAGATCGATATCATCGAGCCGGCGGTCGAGAAGGCCAAGGCGCTCGGCTTCAATGTCGACGGTCCGTTCCCGGCCGACACGGTCTTCGGTCGTGCGCTGAAGGAAGGCTACAACGCCGTCATGACCATGTACCACGACCAGGGCCAGATCGCGATGAAGCTGATCGGCTTCGACAAGGGCGTGACCATGATGGGCGGTCTGCCGTTCCCGCTCTGCACGCCGGCCCACGGCACTGCCTACGACATTGCCGGCAAGGGCATCGCCGATGTCGGCGCCAGCCGCGAAGCGCTGCTTCTGGCGGTGCGCATGGCGAAGAAAAAGGCCGCGCTCACGGCGGCGGCCTGATTTCCTACGCTTTCAAGCAATAACGGCGCAGGAGGAGGTCCTGCGCCACAACTCACATCAACGGGAGGATACTATGAAGAAATCCGTTTCCATCGCATGCATCATGGCAGCCGCTTTCGGCGTTGCCGCGCCGGCTTCGGCCTTTGAGCCGGATCGTCCGGTTGAATTCGTCGTCACCGCCGGCCCTGGCGGCGGCACCGACATCTTCGCCCGCACGATCCAGGCGATCATCGGCAAGTACGAACTGATGAAGGCGCCGGTCGTCGTCACCAACAAGGGCAGCGCCGGCGGCGCCGAAGGTTTCGTCTACACCGCGACCAACAAGGGCGACGCTTACAAGCTCGCATTCGGCACCAACAATGCCTATCTGCTGCCGGTCCGCGCCAAGGTTCCCTACAAGCTCGAAGACCTGACGCCGGTGGCAGCGCTTGCTTCCGACGAATTCATCCTGTGGGTCAACGGCAAGGCGTCCTACAACACGGCCGCTGATTTTGCCGCAAAGGCCAAGGAAGGCGGTCTGAAGATCGGCGGCAGCCAGTCGAAGGACGTCGACCAGATCCTGACGTCGATGATCAACGAGGCGACCGGCTCGACCATCAACTACATCCCGTTCAAGAGTGGTGGTGAAGCGGCCGTCCAGCTTGCCGGCGAGCACCTCGACGCCAACGTCAACAACCCGAGCGAGAACCTCGGCCAGTGGCAGGCCGGCATGGTCAAGCCGCTCTGCGTCTTCAAGAGCGTCAAGCTCACCAACGACGCAAAGGTTGCCGGCGACAAGGGCTGGAGCGACATTCCGACCTGCAAGGAATCGGGCATCGCCATCGACAACTACTCGATGCCGCGCACCGTCTGGCTTCCGGCCGGCGTTGACCCGGAAGTGGTCAAGTTTTATGCCGACCTGATGCGCAAGGTTTCCGAAACGCCGGAATGGGCGAAGTACCTGACCGACACCTCGCAGTCGCCGTCCTATCTTGCCGGTGACGACTTCAAGGCCGCCATCGAGATGGATGGTGAATCGGTCGGCGAAGTGCTGAAGCGCGAAGGTTGGCTCGCCAACTAACAGGCGGCATATCGGAACGGGTGCCTTCTGGCGCCCGTCTCCGCGTTGAAAGGTCACGATCATGAGCGAGAACGGTGCGAATGGGATTTCCCGCTTCGCGGTTGAGCTTGGCGTTGCCGCGCTGACCGGCGCATTTGGCGCTGCGGTCTGTTACGGATCTCTCGATATCGGTGCGGGATGGACCGAGTTCGGACCCGAGGCCGGCTACTTTCCCTTCTATGTCGGCCTTCTGATCCTTCTCGGAAGCGTCGCCAATGCAATCAACGCATTCCTGAAGCACCGCGGCACCGGTGAGATCTTCATCGATGGACGCCGCGCCAAAGTGGTCGCGTCGTTCCTCTTGCCGCTGATTGCCTTTGCTGGCGTTTCCGCCTGGCTCGGCCTCTATGTCGGCACGGCGCTCTACATCGCCTGCACGATGCTCTTTCAGGGGCGTTACAAATGGTGGATCGCGCTGCCGTCTGGCGTTGCCGTCTCGCTGTTTTTCTTCGTCGTATTCGAGATCGGTTTCAAGGTTCCCCTGCTCAAGGGACCGATTGAGGCCTGGTTCGGGATCTACTGATCCCGACCGCCAAGCTTTCCCGGGAGGAATGACATGGAAAATATCGGTCTTCTGATCGATGGCTTCGGCCACATCCTCAGCTGGAACCATATCCTGCTGATGATGATCGGCGTTACGCTCGGCATTCTCGTCGGCGTGTTGCCAGGCCTTGGCGCGCCGAACGGCGTGTCGCTCTTGTTGCCGCTGACCTTTTCGATGGACCCGATCTCGGCCATCATCCTGCTGTCCTGCATGTACTGGGGCGCACTTTTCGGTGGCTCGACCACATCCATCCTGTTCAATATTCCCGGCGAGCCCTCGTCGGTTGCGACGACCTTCGATGGCTATCCCATGGCGAAATCCGGGCAGGCGAGCCGAGCGCTGACGCTTGCCTTCGTTTCGGCTGGCATCGGCGCGCTTGCCGGCGTCGTGATGATCACGCTGCTTTCCGGCTGGGTGGCAAAGTTCGCGCTGCGTTTCTCCTCGCCGGAATATTTCGCGGTCTATTTCCTCGCCTTCGCAAGCTTCATTTCCATGGGCGCGCAATCGCCGTTCAAGACGCTCGTCTCTATGATGATGGGCTTTGCGCTCGCCTCCGTCGGCATGGACACGATCTCCGGCGACCTGCGTCTGACCTTCGACATCCCCACCCTGATCAAGGGCGTCAGCTTCCTGATTGCCGTCATGGGCCTGTTCGGCATCGGCGAACTGTTGCTGACGACGGAGGAGGGCCTGCGCTTCGAGGGCATCAAGGCGCGCGTCAAACTCGTCGAGATCGGCCGTACGCTGATCGAGATTCCGCGCTACTGGTTCACGATCGCCCGCTCGACCATCATCGGCATCTGGATGGGCATCACGCCGGCCGGCCCGACAGCCGCGTCCTTCATGAGCTATGGCGTTGCCCGTCGCTCGGCGCGCGACAAGTCGATGTTCGGCAAGGGTGATCCACGCGGCGTTGTCGCGCCTGAAACCGCCGACCACTCGGCCGGCACCTCGGCGCTCTTGCCGATGCTGGCGCTCGGCGTGCCCGGTTCGGCAACGGCAGCCGTGATGATGGGCGGCCTGATGATCTGGGGCCTGACCCCCGGCCCCATGCTCTTTACCGAGCGGCCCGATTTCGTCTGGGGCCTGATCGCGTCCATGTATCTCGGCAACGTCGTCGCCGTGTTCCTGGTGATCGCAACCGTACCGCTTTACGCCTCGATCCTGCGGGTGCCGTTTGCGATCATCGGACCGATCATCGTCGCCGTCATCTTCTCCGGCGCCTACCAGGTGGCAAACTCGGTCTCCGACATCTTCCTGGTCATCGGCTTCGGCGTGCTCGGCTATGTCTTCAAGAAGCTCGACTATCCCTTGGCGCCGCTGGTTCTCGCCATGGTGCTTGGCGACAAGGCCGAGGACGCCTTCCGCCAGTCGATGCTGCTTTCAAGTGGCAGCCTCACCATCTTCTGGTCGAACCCCTTGGTTTCTTCCTTGATGGCGCTGGCCCTTGCCCTTCTGCTGTCACCGCTTGTCTTCGGGCTGGTCGGCCTGGTCCGCAAGCGCAAGCAAGATGCGGCCCACCCCGCACAGTGACGGCAGCGCGGCGGCTTGACGGAGCCGCCGCACCCAACCAAAAAGTGAAGTAATGGTGAGGAGAGCCATGGCGAACACAACGCGCAAATGGAACCGGGAAACCTGGCCGATCGCAGCCGCGATGATCCAGTATCCGAACGTGCTTGCCGATGGCAGCTCGGTGCAGGACCAGTCGGCCGAGCAATGGGCCGAGACGCTGGCCGATGTCGTCGATGCCGGTTTCACCGCCCTCGACCCGACCGATAGCTGGATCCGGCTGGCCGATCTCTCGCCCGCGCGGCTTGACGACTTCGTCAAAGTCACGCGCGACCTCGGTCTCACCATGCCGGCAATCTCGACCGCGCGGCGCAGCGTCATCGACCCCGAGCATGGTGACGCGTACCTGGCCTATGGCCATAAGGTAATCGATACCGCAGCGGCGATCGGAGCGGGCTCCGTATCGTTCGGTTTCTTCGGGCCGCTGACCGACGCGCAGAAGAAGGCGCTGTGGTTCTGGACAGTCGACGGCGTCAAGAACCCCGACGACCCGGCGATCTGGCAAAAGGCGGTCCAGCGCATCCGCGAACTCGGCCGCCACGCCGAAGAACTCGGCATCGAGCTCGCGCTCGAAATGTACGAGGACACCTATATCGGCTCTGCCGACAGCGCTGTGCGCTTCGTCACCGACGTCGGACTGGCCAATGTCGGCATCAATGCCGATCTCGGCAACCTCGTGCGCCTGCACCGGCCGGTCGAGCATTGGCAGCAGATGATGGCCAAGGTCGCGCCTTTTGCGAAATACTGGCACGTCAAGAACTACTACCGCACCGAGGACGAGACATCAGGACTGGTCGTCACCCATCCGGCGCCGCTGGAGCTGGGTGTGATCAGCTACCGCGCCGCGATCCGCATGGCACTGGCCCACGGCTTCAACAGCCCGTTCCTGTGCGAGCATTATGGTGGCGACGGTCTCTCGGTCAGTGCCGCCAACCGAGACTATCTGAGGCGCATTCTGCCTCGCGACTAAGGGAAGAGACGCGATGACCACAATTTTTGACGCTCCGGAAGAGTTTGCGACCACTGCGCTTGCCGGCTTCAGTTCGATTTACGCACGCAACGTTCGTCTCGTGAAGGGTGGCGTCGTTCGTTCGACCAAGGTGCCGAAGGGCAAGGTCGCCGTGGTCGTCGGCGGCGGCTCCGGCCACTATCCGGCCTTTGCCGGTTATGTCGGCCCGGGCATGGCGGACGCAGCCGTTGCCGGCGACGTCTTCGCTTCGCCGTCGACCGCAGCCGTGGCCCGCGTCTGCCGCCACGCCGACCAGGGTGGCGGCATCCTTCTCGGCTTCGGCAACTATGCCGGCGACGTCCTTAACTTCGGTGTTGCGGCCGAGCGTCTGCGCGCCGAGGGCATCGACGTGCGCATCGTGCCGGTCACGGATGACGTTGCCAGCGCCTCTGCCGAAACGCCGGCCAAGCGCCGCGGTATCGCAGGTGACCTCGTCGTCTTCAAGATCGCCGGCGCTGCCGCAGAAGCCGGCCTTTCCCTCGACGAAGTCGAACGCGTCACGCGTCTTGCCAATGACCGTACCGTCTCCTTCGGCGTCGCCTTCGGTGGCTGCACGCTGCCGGGCGCGAAGGCACCGCTCTTCACGGTCCCGAAGGGCGAGATGGCCCTTGGTCTCGGCATCCATGGCGAGCCGGGCATCCGCGAAGAAACGATGGTTTCGGCGACCGAGTTTGCCAAGCTTCTGGTCGGCAAGCTTCTTGCCGAGCGTCCGGCCGGCACCCTCAAGGTCGCGCCGCTCGTAAACGGTCTCGGTTCGACAAAGTATGAGGAGCTCTTCGTCCTCTGGGTCGCAATCGAGCAGGAACTGAAGGCAGCCGGCCTTGAAATCGTCGATCCGGAATGCGGCGAGTTCGTCACCAGCCTCGACATGCAGGGCTGCTCGCTGACGCTGATGTGGCTGAACGACGAGCTCGAAACCTTTTGGCGCGCGGCCTGCGATGCGCCGGCCCTGCGCAAGGGCACGATCATCGACACCGAGCCCGCAACGGATAGCCTGAGCGACGATGATATCGCCGTTGCCTTTGGGCCGGCTTCGGACGAATCCAAACAGAGCGGCGCGTGCATCTCCCGCCTGATCGGTGAGCTCGCCGAAACCCTGAAGCAGCACGAAGACGAACTCGGCCGCATCGACGCCTTTGCCGGCGACGGCGATCACGGGCAGGGCATGCGCCGCGGTTCGGCGGCAGCCAGCGACGCCGCAAAAGCGGCGGTTGCAGCCGGCGCCGGTGCGGCAAGCGTGCTTGCCGCTGCCGGTGACGCCTGGGCCGACCGTGCCGGTGGCACGTCCGGTGCTATTTGGGGCCTGCTGCTGCGCGCATGGAGCAACGCGTTCAGCGACGCTGCCGCCCCGAGCGAAGCGGCGACTGTCGATGGTGCCCGCCGCGCACTTGATGGCGTCACGCGCCTCGGCCGCGCCCGCGTCGGCGACAAGACGCTCGTCGATGCGCTGGTGCCCTTCGTCGAGACCCTCGAGCGCGAATTTGCCGCGGGCAAGATCCTTGTCGAGGCCTGGAAGGCTGCCGCCAAGGCCGCGACCGAAGCCGCGGAGGCGACCTCCAGCCTGACCCCGAAGCTCGGCCGGGCACGTCCGCTCGCCGAAAAGAGCATCGGCCACCCGGATGCCGGCGCCGTCTCGCTGGCGCTGACGGCCCGCGTTTCCGGTGATTTTCTCGCTCAAGCGGCCAAAGCCTGAGACGATAGCGATACAATCGGGCGGCAGCACTGCTGTCGCCCGATCGCAGATGATGGCGCGCCGGTGAACAATTGTCTGCGCTGCCCGCTTTGCCCGCTGAAGGCGGCATGGTCGCGCGTTCTGCACATGTCTGTCGCCTGCAATCCGCCTGCGAAGAGCACCGCGCCGAGACCATTGCGAAAGCTTCCTGCTCCATTTCGCCACCTCTCACTCCGGTTCTGAGCCGAAACGGCGCCGCAGATGGCCCCTTTCGTGGCTTTTTCATCACAATCCCAGGTGATTGTTGGGGAAACCCGGACGATTCACGCGTCGAGCGCCGGCCTGCCACGGAATTGCCCGATGCCGGGCTATGGCTGGTCTTTCCTGCAGCGTGCGCTATGTGTTTGAGTTCGTGTGCCGCCGGTCAAATGCCAATCATTTCTTACGTTCCGAGAAGGAGACAAGAATGAAAAAGAGTTTTGCCGTGAAGGTGTCCGCAGCGTCTCTGGTTCTCGCTAGCGCGATCGCCGCAAACGCCGCCGATCTCGCGACTGCCCAGCCGCAGCCCGAGCCCGACACCAGCAACGGCGTCAAGATCGGTTACCTCGATTGCAACATTGCCGGCGGCGTCGGCTATGTGCTCGGCTCGGCCAAGGAAGTCGATTGTGTCTTCCGTTCGACGATGGGCGCGGAAGCTTCCGACCACTACGCCGGCGCTATCCGCAAGATGGGTGTCGACGTTGGCTTCACGACGCAGAGCCGCCTGATCTGGGCCGTATTCGCACCGACCGCCGGTTATCACCGCGGCTCGCTCGGCGGCCTCTACCAGGGAGCAACCGCCGAGGCGACTGTTGGCGCCGGCATCGGCGCCAACATCCTCGTCGGCGGCACGTCTGGTTCGATCCACCTGCAGACTGTGAGCGTGACCGGCCAGATCGGCCTCAACCTCGCGGCCACGGGCACGTCCATGACGCTGACGGCCGTCAACTAAGGCCTTTTGCCCGTTTCGTTGCACCTCCCACAACGAACCGGCCAGGATCAGCTAAGACACAAAGACACCGCACGCCCAGACGGCGTGCGGTGTCTTTGTTTTTTGACCTGTTGTCATCGGCCGATTCGCGTTTGGATCATTTCATTGTTTCGTCGAAACATTGAAATGATCTAACTCTCTGATATTACGCAATTCCGGGCGGAAAACCGTTTCACACATTTCCTGGGATTGCTCTAAGGAAAGTGGCAGTCGTCCGTGCCGCCGGGAAGGCGAGTTTAAAGGGGTTGGATTGAACAAGAGCCTTTGCCTGGGTGTCTTTGCCCTTTGCCTTGCGAGCGTACCACGAAGCGCCTTTGCCGAATGGCAGGCGGTCGAAAAGGAAGCGCCCTACACCGTCACCGGACAGACCGGTGCTGAACTCTACGCCTCGATCGGCAATCGCGGCCCCAAGGCCGGGCTCGGCCGGGCGATCGCCCACACCAATTTCAAGCTGACCTGGACGCGGAAGTACGAACAGCTGAATGGCGCCTGCGTGCTGACGACGGCAAAGCCCAAGCTGATCATCACCTATACGCTGCCGAAGCCGGCAAAGCCGCTGCCCTCAGGCGTGCGCGAAAACTGGGACATCTTCATCGACGGCGTGCGCAAGCACGAACTCGTGCACGGCGATTTCATCAAGGAGATGGTGCGCGCGATCGAGCAGGTGACGCTGGGATTGTCTGTTCCCGATGATCCGAAGTGCCAGAAGATCCGGGCAGAAATGACCAAGCGCCTCGGTGCGCTCTCGCAGGCGCAACGCCAGCGCAGCCGCGACTTCGACCAGGTGGAGCTGACCGACGGCGGTAATATCCACCAACTCATTTTGAGGTTGGTGAACGGCCCCTAGCCGTGCGTTCGCATGAACGCAAAGGACGCGATAACCGCGTTCAGGTATCTTTGCTGACGGTGAACGCTGCTATAACGCCTTTACGAACGCAACGACTGCCAATGTCCCGGCGACGAAGATTATGAAGGGATAGCCGAAAAACAGCTTTCCGCGAGGCTTCATTTCTCGCTCGGGCGAGACGTACTCTCCGCTGTACACCTTCGGGCCGAAAGCCACCGAGAAATCCCAGCCGTTGTTCCTGTAAAACCGCAGTGCTTTGACGAACCAGTACGCGTAGTAAACTGCGACGGCGAAAAATATCGCCGCTATAGGCCCATCCAATTCCATCACAAATCGCCCTGATTCAAGCCGGCCGCACGAACGGCAACGAAGGCAGAGAGCCGCCTCCGTTGTCAATTGTTCAGGCGTACCTCACCAAAAATTCTTCCGCCGTTAGCTCGCGGAAATCGTCGAGCGCGCGGCGCAGGCGCTGGTGGTCCCAATCCCACCAGGAGAGCGCGTCCATGCGTTCGCCGATGCCCTCGTTGAACCGGGTCCGGATGAGCTTGGCCGGGACGCCGCCGACGATGGTGTAGGGATCGACATCCTTGGAGACGACCGCGCCGGCGCCGATCACGGCACCGTTGCCGACGGTGACGCCCGGCAGGATGGTGGCGCCGTGGCCGATCCAGACATCGTGGCCGATCGTCACCCGATTGGACCGACGCCAGGCGAAGAGGTCGTGATCGAGTTCGGTATCGTCCCAATAGTTGGGCGCGCGGTAGGTGAAGTGGTGCAGGGTCGCACGCCAGGTCGGGTGGTTGGTGGCGTTGATGCGGACGGCTGCAGCGATGTTGACGAACTTGCCGATCGTCGCGCACCAGATCGAACCGTCCTGCATGATGTAGGAGTAGTCGCCGAATTCGACCTCGTCGAGCCGCGAGCGCTCCTGCACTTCTGTGTAGCGGCCGAGCGTCGAATTGTTGACGCTCGCCGTCGGATGGATGAAGGGGTCAAGCCCGAGTTTCTGGCTCATGCGGCAGCCTTTCTGGGGGAGAAGGCCGAGACATCGAGGATGCGATCGGCAACGGCGTCGCGGACTTCTTCGTCATGGAAGATGCCGATCAGCGCCGTGCCCTTGGCCTTCTTCTCGGCGATCAGCTCTACGACGACGGCGCGGTTCTTCGCGTCGAGCGAGGCGGTCGGCTCGTCGAGAAGCAGGATCCGGTGGTCGGTGATGAAGCCGCGGGCGATGTTGACACGTTGCTGCTCACCGCCGGAAAAGGTTGCCGGCGGCAACGACCACAATTCCTTCGGCAGGTTGAGCTTCGACAGAAGCTCGGCGGCGCGGGCGCGTGCATCCTCGATTGCGACGCCGCGCGCCTGCAACGGCTCGGCAACGATGTCGAGCGCCGACACGCGCGGTACGACACGCAGGAACTGGCTGACATAGCCGAGCGTCGTGCGGCGAACTTCGAGTACCGTGCGCGGCTCGGCGGTCGCAAGGTTCACGAGCTTGCCGTCGTGATCCATCAGGATCTGGCCTTCGTCGACGCCGTAATTGCCGTAGAGCATTTTCAGGATCGAGCTTTTGCCGACGCCGGACGGGCCGCCGAGGACGACGCATTCGCCGGCCTTTACGGAGAAGGAGACATTGGCGACGACGGGCCGGCGGATACCGTCGCGCAGATGCATGGTGAAGCTCTTTGCGACTTCGGAAACAACAAGGGGCGTAGCCATGGATTACACCTGCAGGATGGATGAAACGAGGAGCTGGGTATAGGGCTCGCGCGGATCGTCGAGCACCCTGTCGGTCAAGCCCTGCTCGATGACCGCACCATCCTTCATCACCATCATCCGGTGCGAGAGAAGGCGGGCGACGGCAAGGTCATGGGTGACGATGATGGCGGCGAGGCCGAGGTCATGCACGAGGCCGCGCACGAGATCGAGCAGGCGCGCCTGCACCGAGACGTCGAGGCCGCCGGTCGGCTCGTCCATGAAGACGAGGCGCGGGGAGGTCACGAGGTTGCGGGCGATCTGCAGGCGCTGGCGCATGCCGCCCGAAAACGCGCGCGGCTGGTCGTCGATACGGTCGACGCCGATTTCCACCCGCTCCAGCCAGTCGCTGGCGGCAGCGCGAATGTTGCCGTAGTGGCGGTCGCCGACGGCCATCAGCCGTTCACCGACATTGGCGCCGGCCGAGACCGTCATGCGCAGGCCATCGGCCGGGTTCTGGTGCACGAAGCCCCAGTCGGTGCGCATCAGGAAGCGGCGTTCGGCTTCGCCCATGCGGGCAAGGTCGCGATACTGGCCGTCGCGCATATGATATTCGACGATGCCCGAGGTCGGCATCAACCGGGTCGACAGGCACGAGAGCAGCGTCGTCTTGCCCGAGCCGGATTCGCCAACGATCGCGAGCACTTCACCCGCATAAAGCTCGAAGGAGACGTTACGGCAGCCGATGCGGCTTCCGTAGAACTTCGAGACGTCGTTCACTTTGAGAAGCGGTACGGTACTCATTCTGCGGCTTCCTTTCGGGCGAGCATGTGACCTGCATGGCCGCAGGCGCGACGGTCTTCACAATGGTCGGTGTCGGAGCAGACGAACATGCGGCCGCCCTTGTCGTCGAGGATCACTTCGTCGAGGTAGACGTCCTCAGCGCCGCAAAGTGCGCAGGGCTTGTCGAAGCTCTGGATCTCGAAGGGATGATCGTCGAAGTCGAGGCTGACGACGTCGGTATAGGGCGGAACGGCATAGATGCGCTTTTCGCGGCCGGCGCCGAAGAGCTGCAGCGCTTCCGACATGTGCATCTTCGGATTGTCGAACTTCGGCGTCGGCGAGGGGTCCATGACGTAGCGGCCCTCGACCTTGACCGGATAGGCATAGGTCGTGGCGATGTGGCCGTTGCGGGCGATGTCCTCGTAGAGCTTCACATGCATCAGCCCGTATTCCTCGAGCGCATGCATCTTGCGCGTCTCGGTCTCGCGCGGCTCGAGGAAGCGCAAGGGTTCCGGAATCGGCACCTGGTAGACGAGGGTCTGGCCTTCGGTGAGCTTCTCTTCCGGGATGCGGTGGCGCGTCTGAATGATCGTCGCTTCCTTCGTCCGGGTCGTGACCGCGACATTGGCGACCTTCTGGAAGAAGGCGCGGATCGAGACCGCATTGGTGGTGTCGTCCGCACCCTGGTCGATGACCTTCAGAACGTCTTCCGGTCCGAGGATCGAGGCGGTCACCTGGACGCCGCCGGTGCCCCAGCCGTAGGGCATCGGCATTTCGCGCGACGCAAAAGGAACCTGATAGCCGGGGATGGCGATCGCCTTCAGGATCGCGCGGCGGATCATGCGCTTCGTCTGTTCGTCCAGATAGGCGAAATTATAGGTAGCAAGGTCGTTCATTGCTGATTACCCTTGAGAGTGTCGACCGTGGATGGAGCCAGGCTGTGACCGAGCTGTTCTCCCGCTTCGTATTGATCTGCATCGCGTGCTTCGTCGTCGCCCGTGTTTCGAACGAGGTTCGGCGCGCTTGGCGCGAGCGAGGCGATAGCGCCCGCAATGGCAAGAACGGCAGTTTCGTCGGTTTCGACGGAGGCGCTGGCAGCGATTGCGGCGGTGGAGATGGTGGCGGCGGCGATTGAGCCGCCAGGGCTGGCGTTATGCCCGATCATTCGGCCGCCTCCCGTTGTTCTTTCGCCGTCTCGCCCGAATTCGCGGCGTCGTAGTCGCGGCGCATGCGGCGGACGAGATCAAGTTCCGCCTGGAAGTCGACATAGTGCGGCAGCTTCAGATGCTCGACGAAGCCGGTCGCCTGCACGTTGTCGGCATGCGAGATGACGAATTCCTGGTCCTGGGCGGGGGCGACGATGTCCTCGTTGAACTCGTCGGTCCGGAGCGCCCGGTCGACAAGCGACATCGACATCGCCTTGCGTTCGCTCTGACCGAAGACGAGGCCGTAGCCGCGGGTGAACTGCGGCGGCTGTTTGGCCGAGCCCATGAACTGGTTGACCATCTGGCATTCGGTGACGCGGATCGTGCCGAGCGAGACGGCGAAGCCGAGTTCGGGCAGATCGAATTCGACTTCCACCTCGCCGATGCGGACTTCGCCGACGAAGGGATGAGTACGGCCGTAGCCGCGCTGGGTGGAGTAGGCGAGCGCCAGCAGGAAACCTTCGTCACCGCGAGCGAGCGCCTGCAGGCGGAGGTCGCGGGCCATCGGAAACTCCATCGGCTCGCGGGTGAGGTCGCCCATGATGTGGCCTTCAGGCATCTGGCCGTCGCCTTCGATCAGGCCTTCTCCGTCGAGAATATCGGAGACCCGCATCACGTGTTCGCCGGGTTCCTTGGTGGCCGGCTCGGCCACCGCTTCGTCAGCAATCAGCGACGGGTCGAGCAGGCGGTGGGTGTAGTCGAAGGTCGGGCCGAGCAACTGCCCGCCAGGCAGATCCTTGTAGGTCGCCGAAACGCGGCGCTCGACCTTCATGTTGGCGGTGTCGACCGGTTCGGAGTAGCCGAAGCGCGGCAGCGTCGTGCGATAGGCGCGCAGGATGAAGATCGCTTCGATCATGTCGCCGCGCGCCTGGCGGACGGCGAGCGCTGCGAGCGCGCGATCGTAGAGCGAGGCTTCTGCCATCACCCGGTCGACGGCGAGGCCGAGCTGCTCGACCACCTGCTCGATGGTGATCGACGGAAGGTTGCGGTCGCCACGACGGCGATCGGCGAGAAGGCGGTGCGCATTGGCAATGGCGGCTTCCCCGCCCTTGACGGCTACATACATGGATTACGCTTCCTTCTGCGAAAGACGGGTGGTGCGCGGCAGGCAAAGCAGTTCATCACCTGCGGTCAGCACGAGATCGACGCCGCGCGGGAAGATGACGCGGTTGGCGTTCCAGAATTCCAGGAACACATCGGGCAGCCCCTTTGGCGACAACGCGGCCTCGGTCTTGATGCCCGGCCCCTTTGCGACGAGCGGCACACCGCCTGACAGCGCCTCGATCTCGATGACGAGGGTGGTGGAGCGATCCGGGTATTCCTGGGTGCCGAGCGAGAACTGATCGAAGCTCGGAATGGCTGAGCCCTTCTCGACGAAGGCGAAGCGGGCTTCGGTCTTGCTCGTCGTCATCGATGCGCCAGTGTGAAAAGCAATCCATTGCGGAACGGCGGATTTGGAGAGCGCCGGCGTCAACCAAACGGGCGTGTCGTGGTCGCAAAGCGTCAGTGCCACGGCTCCGGCTGCGGCACCGAGCGGAGCGGGGGGAACGCTTTTGGCGGAGAGCGTCTTGATCGTGCCCGGGCGTGCAAAGCTGTCCATCAGGTCGCGAAAGACGGACTGAGCGGCAAAGACCGGTTCGGCGAAGGCGCCGGTGTAAATCTGCGATTGGCTGGCCATCAGTCGTCTCCCCGGACCATGGTGAAAAAGTCGACGCGTGTGGCCGCGGTCTCCTCGGCCTTGCGGCGCTCATCCTGTGTGAGTCGCTCTTCGATGCGACCGAGCAGGCCCTCGACATCGGCCTTGTCGCCGTCGCGCTGGGAAAGTGCATCGAAGATCGCAGCCAGCCGCGCGCGATGCTTGTCGGTGCCCAGCAACTGCCCATGGCCGATCTCGCCGGTCGAAAGGCGGATGGTCGCGCGCGAGACCGTCGCTTCGCCAAGATTGAAGGCATCGCCGCCGCCGCCGATGCGACCGCGCACCATGACGAGACCCGTCTCCGGGCCGCGCACCGGATGCACCTCGGGCTTGTCGGCAAGTGCTTCCCAGGCCGAGCTCAGCTCATTGAGTGTTGCCTGAGCGAGCAGCCGCATGCCTTCCTTGCGTGCCGGATCCGGCGGGCTTTCCTGTTTCACCTTCGCATCCATCATTTTCACCTCAAATGTCTATTGATCTAGACAACTATACATCTTATACTTTTTCATAGCGTCGGCAAATGACAGGCTTGTGACATGGCAATGCGAAAAGACCCGGCAATGCGAAAAGTGGTGGAGCGCCAGACAGGCGTCGCTCTGTGGCGGCAAATAGCCGACCGGATTCGCCTGGCGATCAGCAACGGCGACTATGACGCAACGGGCATGGTGCCGCCTGAAACTGCGCTGGCGGCTGAGTTCGGGGTCAACCGTCATACGGTGAGAAGCGCACTCGCCGCACTCGCTGAGGAGGGGCTTGTGCGCGCCGTCCAGGGGCGCGGCACCATGATTGAGCGCAAGGAGCGGGTGAGCTACCCGATCTCGAAGCGCACGCGCTTTTCGCAGGGGCTTGGGCTTCAGGTGAGGGAGATTGGCACCCGCCTGCTCGGCCATGCCGAATTGCCGGCATCCGGTGAAGTGGCGAAAGCGCTGGAGATTATGCCTGGCGATCCCGTCATCGAGCTGAGGACTGTGAGCAGCGGTGACGGACGGCCCCTGTCGGTTTCATCGAGCTACTATCCGGCACGCCGATTCCCGCGCATGGCCGAGGAATTCGAGAATCTGCACTCCGTCACCAAGGCGTTTGCCGCCCAGGGTCTCGACGACTATGTGCGCATCTCGACGGAGATCGTTGCCCGTCATGCCGATGCGGAAGAGCTGTCGATGCTGAAGCTTTCCCCTGGCGCGATCGTTCTTGAAGCGCAGTCGGTCAATGCCGATCTCGACGGCAAACCAGTGGAGTACTCTCGCAGCCGATTTGCGGCCGATCGAATGAAGCTGCGGATCGAAACATAGAGCGCCCACGGCCGGCGTCCACGCTTGGCGGCATCCACGTCATGCACAGCTTCAAGTGCTGAATGGTGAAATGTGGCAACAGGCCGCATTTCCGACGCGTTTTTGCCGCATGACCGGAACCCACATCAGGAACCGCGCATTTAGAGTTCTCGCAGGGGAGAATGGCAATGGCGACGTGGCGACCCGATCCTTCCTTCTATCCATCACCGCGCATGGCGGCCAAGGCGCCAAAAGAGACGCTTGCCTATGTGGCGGCGTTCGACCCGGACCGAAAGAAGCCCGATGCGATCGCGGTCGTCGATGTCGATCCGGCATCCCCGAGCTACTCGCAGATCGTCGGGCAGGTCGACATGCCGAATGTTGGCGACGAACTGCACCATTTCGGCTGGAACGCCTGCTCGTCCTGCCTCTGCCCCAACGCGCCGCACCCGCATGTCGAGCGTCGCTATCTGGTGGTTCCGGGCTTGCGGTCTTCGCGGTTGCACATCATCGACACCAAGCCGGACCCGCGCAATCCGAAGATCGTGCGCGTCATCGAACCGTCTGAAATCGCCGAGAAAGCGAACTACTCGCGGCTGCACACCACCCATTGCGGGCCTGAAGGCATCTACGTCAACGCGCTCGCCGATCGAGACGGCAAGGCGCCCGGCGGCATCTTCCTGCTCGACCACCAGAGCTTCGATGTGCTTGGCCAATGGGAAATGGATCGCGGACCGCAGAAGCTCGCCTATGATTTCTGGTGGCATCTCGGCCATGACACGATGATCACCAGCGAGTGGGGCACGCCCGATACCTTCGAAAACGGGCTGGTTCCCGAGGTGCTGCTCGGTTCGAAATACGGCCGCCGCCTGCATTTCTGGGATCTGCACAAGCGCAAGCACGTGCAGGAGATCGACTTCGGCGAGGAGCACCAGCTCGTCTTCGAACTGCGTCCCGCGCATGACCCGACCAAAGCCTATGGTTTCGTCGGCTGCGTCATCAGCCTCAAGGATCTCTCGGCCTCGATCTGGACCTGGTATCGCGACGGCGACAAATGGGCGGTCAAGAAGGTGATCGAGATCCCGGCGGAGCCTGCCGATCCGGATCTGTTGCCGCCGGTGCTGAAAGGCTTCAGCGCCGTTGCGCCGCTCGTCACCGACATCGACCTGTCTATGGACGACCGCTTCCTCTACGTTTCCTGCTGGGGCACCGGCGATATGATCCAGTACGACGTCTCCGACCCCTTCGCGCCGAAGGAAACGGGACGTGTCAGGATCGGCGGCATCGTCTCGCGGGCCACCCACCCGAAGACCAAGAATGATGCGCTGAACGGCGGGCCGCAGATGGTTGAGATCAGCCGCGACGGCAAGCGGGTCTATTTCACCAATTCGCTCTATGGCGCAATTGACCCGCAGTTCTACCCCGAAGGCATTGACGGGTGGATGGTCAAGCTCGACGTTGCCGATGGCGGCGGCATTGCCTTCGACGAGAATTTCTTGGTCGAATGGCCGAAAGGCCATCGCCCGCACCAGGTTCGTCTTGAAGGCGGTGACTGCTCGTCCGATTCCTACTGCTATCCATGAGGAGGGGGTGACCGTGCGGCCCTGTCAGAGCGAATGACGACGTTCTGGCCGTGGCTTTCGCTTGCCGGTCTCGGCGCCTTTCACGGTGTCAATCCGGCGATGGGCTGGCTCTTCGCCGTTGCGCTCGGGCTCCACCGGCAAAGCCGGCGGGTCGTCTGGCTGTCACTCATTCCGATCGTTATCGGCCACGCCCTTTCGGTCGCGACCGTGCTGGCGGTGGTCGTTGCATTCGGCTCGACCCTGGACCCAAGCGCATTCAGGGTTGGTGCGGCCATCCTTATTCTTGGCGTCGCCGCTTACATGGCCCTTTATGGGCATCGCCACCGCGTTCGCGTGGGAATGACGACCGGGCTGGCCGGTCTTGCGCTCTGGTCCTTCCTCATGGCGACGAGCCACGGGGCGGGGCTGATGCTGGTGCCAGCGGTCCTTAGTCTTTGTGTTGCCGATCATGCGGGCGAACTTGTCATGGCGAGTTCGCTGCCGGTGTCGCTCGCAGCCGTCGCTGTTCACAGCGGGGCAATGCTTATCGTTACCGCTGTGCTTTCGCTCGCCGTATTCACCTGGTTCGACCTTGCGATCCTGCGTTCCGCCTGGATCAACTTCGATCGCCTCTGGACGCTGGCACTCGGGGTAACCGGCGTGGCACTTCTCATCCAGTGACGAACGCCCCGCTGCCGGTGTTTATTGCCGCTGCGATTTCACATACGCGATGTAGCCGCGGACGTCGGCAGCGGGCTCGGCGTAAGCCGTGCCGAGCGTTTTCTCTATGTTGCTCACGTAGGTCTTTGCCCAGTCCGGCAGGGTGTAGTCGATCGCCGCCAGGAACTCGAGCGTCGCTGCAAGCCGGATATCGGCAATCGATGGTTTGGTGCCGCCGATGAAGGGTTTGTCGCCGATATAGAAAGTCCGGAAGACCTCAAGCGGCTCGGCAAGCGCTGCAACGGCCGCCTGGCGGGCAGTTTCCTTGGTCGCTGCGTCCGCGTCGCTACAGCCGACCTCGCCCGCATAAAGCGGAAAGTTCAGCACCGGATAGGTTGCGCGTGCGAGGTAGGGATAGAAGGTGCCGATCAGGTAGAACATGGCGCTGTCGATCATGGCGCGGGCTTCGGGGTCTCTCGGATAGAAGTCATCGAGCCCGTGCTTGTTGCAGAGGTACTGCATGATCGCGCAGCTTTCCCAAAGCGCGCCCTTGGGCAAATCTGCCGTCTCGATCATCGGCGTCAGATGCGACGGCGCTCGCGCAAGGTATTCCGGCGTGCGCGTCTGGCCGTAGACGTCGTTCTCGCTGAAATCGAGCTGGGCTGCTCTCAGGAAGACGCGCGCCGTCATGTTGTTGACGCTGGGTTTGATCACGTTGAGCTGGATTACTGACATGCCATTCCTCCCTGTTGCGCGTCGTTCAAGCGGCGCTGGCTCTGGCGTCAGCCGCCGACACCTAGCTGCAGATCCTTCCAAGCGGCCCCTATCGCCGTCCGTATGGATCCTTCGGTTCGCGATCCGGCGAAAGCGTCGGCCGTGAGCGCTCGGTCAGCACTTCGATCGCATCGGCAAGGTGCACTTCGGCAATGTTGTAGTCGCCGCGGTCGACCCTGATCCTGTGCGCTTCCATCAACACTTCGGCGTGGCTGTGACCGGCCGGCGGCTCGAAGCGATAGGAGGCCAGTTCGACCAGCAGCCCAAGCGGATCTTCGAAGTAGATCGAATCCATGAAGCCGCGATCCTTGACGCCGCTGTGCTTGATCTTGCGCTCGTCGAGCCGTTCGACCGCCTGCGAGAAGGTCGCGCGGGACACGGCGAAGGCGATGTGGTGTACGCAGCCACTGTCCGTCGGAGTTCGCCGCTGCACCGGTTTGCGGTTCTCGTCGGTGAAGATGGTGATCAAGCGGCCGTCGCCCGGGTCGAAATAGAGATGGCTCTCACTCGCCCGATCGAGATTGGGTTGCTCGAAAATAAAGGGCATGCCGAGCAGGCCTTCCCAGAAATCGATTGACGTCTGACGGTCCGCTCCGACGAGCGTGATGTGGTGAACCCCTTGCGATTGCAGCTTTCGCATCGAAGGTCTCCCTGAAGCGCGCCGCAATTCCGCGGCCAGCGATCTTTTCCGATCCTGTTGATTGTCGCCCGACACGTGCAGAACGCAAGCACCAATACCGGGCACCGGAAAACCTGCCTTGCTTTTGACCAAACTGCCTGCTTTCTTCCGGTTGTAGGGTGGATTTAGCACAAGCTATTTGTGTATGCCCCGCGGCAGAGCAATGCGGCCAGATAGGGTCAGGGAGGTGAGGGCGTGAAGTTGCTGGGTGGAGCCGGAGTTTTCGTCCTCTTGGTCCTTGTTTTTACCGGGGCAGCGCGCGCTGATGATTATACCTTTGCCGGGCAATGGCGACAAACGGTGTCGACCGCCGGACGCTGCGACGATTGCTACATCGGCATAGTCATGCACGGGGAGGTGCTAACCGTCACCAGCAACAATGGTTGGGAGGCTGTTTTGAACATTCAGTCGCTTGTGGGCCGCGATTTTGCTGTCGGCACCGGGCATTGGAAGGCGACGGTCGGCGGCGCCTATGGCGGCAAACATTTCGACATCCAGCTTGTTCGGAGTGGTGCGAACCTCCAGATGTTTATGGTGGTGTCGCAGGAAAAAGGCGCTCCCATCTCACTTCGCGCGACGTTCGAAAAGGGACGTCCGCTCAAAAACTCGCGCTATGTGTCGCCGGTCGAAATATACTGGATCTAAAAGGGCGCTTTCGGGCGGTGCGTGGTCTGACTTTCGCCGCCGCCGCCGGCCGAGGTTCCATGCGTGACAACGGTCTATGGACGCCGTGAGCCAGGGACCGGTCACGCATGTGATGGCGGACGGGACGACTGCGGCCGTCGACGTCGTTCTTCACACGCGCAACCACCGGCGACGATAGTCACGTGGAGCAGGAGGATGCCTGTCACTGCCGGTTTGCCCTCCCGAGGCTCAAATATTGCGGCGTTTGCCCTCGATCAGGTCGAGCACGGCGCGCGCCGCGTCGAGCACGTTGGTGCCTGGGCCGAAGACCGCTGAAACCCCGTTCTCCATCAGGTAGTCGTAGTCCTGGCGCGGGATGACGCCGCCGCAGATGACGATGACGTCCTCGCCGCCGCGTTTCTTCAGAGCTTCGGCAAGCTGCGGCATCAGCGTCTTGTGGCCGGCCGCCAGCGACGAGACACCGATGACGTTGACCTTGCTGGCGAGCGCCATGTCAGCGGCCTCTTCCGGCGTCTGGAACAGTGGGCCGGCGAGCACGTCGAAGCCGATGTCTCCGAAGGCGGACGCGATCACCTTGGCGCCGCGGTCGTGTCCATCCTGGCCGAGTTTGGCGACCATTATCTTCGGCTTGCGGCCGAGTTTCGCCGAGACCTCGTCGAGGCGCCCCGAGAGCACGTCGAGTTCAGGCTCGCCCTCATAGGCCTTGCCGTAGATCTTGCTGACGACCTTGGGCGTTGCGGCGTGGTCACCGAAAGCGCCACGCATGGCGTCCGAAATTTCGCCGACGGTGGCGCGCGCCCGCGCCGCCTCGACGGCGGCTGCCAGCAGATTGCCTTCGCCCGTTAAGGCAATCTGCGAAAGCGCATCAAGGGTCTTCTTGACCTCGGCGCTGTCGCGTCGCCGTTTCGTCTCCTCGATCCGGCGGATCTGGGCGGCGCGCACGGCCGTGTTGTCGATCTCCAGGATGTCGATCGGCTCCTCGTTGTCGAGCCGGTACTTGTTGACGCCGACGATCACTTCTTCGCCCTTGTCGACGGCCGCCTGGCGACGGGTCGCCGCCTCCTCGATCAGCCGCTTCGGCAGGCCGGCGTTGACAGCACGGGTCATGCCGCCCATCGCCTCGACCTCCTCGATCAGCGCCCACGCCTTTTCGGCGAGTTCGTTGGTCAGGCTCTCGACGTAGTAGGATCCGGCGAGCGGATCGACGACATTGGTGACGCCGGTCTCATGCTGCAGGATCAGCTGCGTGTTGCGAGCGATGCGGGCAGAAAACTCGGTCGGCAAGGCGATCGCCTCGTCGAAAGAGTTGGTGTGCAGCGATTGCGTGCCGCCAAGGGCGGCCGACATTGCCTCAAACGCGGTGCGGATGATGTTGTTGTAGGGGTCCTGTTCCTGCAGCGAGACGCCGGAGGTCTGGCAATGGGTCCTGAGCATCAGCGAGGACGGCTTCTTCGGCTCGAACTCCTTCATGATGCGGGTCCAGAGCAGCCGCGCTGCACGAAGCTTGGCCGCCTCCATGAAGAAGTTCATGCCGATCGCGAAGAAGAAGGAAAGGCGACCGGCGAATTCGTCGACATTCAGCCCCTTGGCAATCGCTGCCCGGACATATTCGCGCCCGTCGGCGAGCGTGAAGGCAAGCTCCTGCACCAGCGTCGCGCCGGCTTCCTGCATGTGATAGCCGGAGATTGAGATCGAGTTGAACTTCGGCATCTCCCTCGCCGTGTACTCGATGATATCGGCGACGATGCGCATCGAGGGTTCCGGCGGGTAGATGTAGGTGTTGCGGACCATGAACTCCTTGAGGATGTCGTTCTGGATGGTGCCTGACAGCTTGTCGCGCGAAACGCCCTGCTCCTCGCCGGCGACGATGAAGGAGGCGAGGATCGGGATGACCGCGCCATTCATGGTCATCGACACCGACATTTCCTCAAGCGGAATGCCGTCGAACAAGATCTTCATGTCCTCGACCGAGTCGATCGCCACGCCCGCCTTGCCGACATCGCCCTCGACGCGCGGATGATCGCTGTCATAACCGCGATGGGTCGCCAGATCAAAGGCGACGGAGAGGCCCTTCTGGCCAGCCGCCAGGTTCTTCCGATAGAATGCGTTGGAGGCTTCGGCCGTCGAGAAGCCGGCATATTGCCGGATCGTCCAGGGGCGGCCAGCATACATGGTGGCGCGAGGCCCGCGCACGAAAGGCTCGAAGCCGGGCAGGGACGCGAGATGCTCGATCCCTTGCAGGTCGTCGGCCGTGTAGAGCGGCTTTACCGCGATGCCCTCGGGTGTCTGCCAGGTAAGGTTTTCCGGCGCTGCCTTGAGTTCACGCTCGGCGAGCGCTTCCCAGTCTTTCACGGTCTTTTGGCTCATCGCTAGCTCCTTGCCCAAAAAGGGCGCCTTCCTTGCCTCATCCCTGTGCTTGTCACAGGGATCCAGCCATGCGAAGTCCTTCGCGTGAAAGACTGGATTTTCCGCGTCACCGACGCGACGCAGCTGGATTCCTGTGACGAGCACAGGAACGAGTACGGCTATGACAGGTCGTCATTCAAATTCCATGATCAGTTCGTCGACGGCGAGGCTGGCGCCGGCTGAGACCGCCACGCGTTTGACCACGGCCTTCCTCTCGGCACGCAGGATATTCTCCATCTTCATCGCCTCGACGACCGCCAGCGCCTGTCCGGCTTCGACCGTTTCGCCAGCCTTGACCGTAACCGAAGTGATGACGCCCGGCATTGGGCAAAGCAGCATGCGTGACGTGTCGGGCGGCAGCTTCTTCGGCATCAGCCGCGCGAGTTCCGCAACCCGCGGGCTTCTGACATGCGCAAGCACGTCGATGCCGCGCCAGCGCAGCCGAAGAGCGGTGCCGACAAGATCGACTTTGACGCTCAAGGGCTCATTGTCGATGTTGAAGGTGGCAAGCGTGCGACCGGGCGCCCAGTCGCCGGCACTGGCAACGGATCCTCCCTCGGAAAACCGGACATAGGCGCCATCGGCGGACGCGCCGGCCGTGACCGCGAACTCATGATCGCCGAGGCTCACGACCCAGTCGTGGCCGATGACGCGGCGATGATTGCCGATCGTGCCGGAAATCTGGCTCGCGCGCTCCTGCAGCGCCTGGTTGAGCGATACAGCGATGGCGGCGAGCTTGCGCAGCGACCGCTCGTCTGCATCCACACCATGGAAGCCGTCGGCGAATTCCTCAGCGATATAGGCGGTCGTGAGCCGCCCGTCGCGAAAACGCTGCTGCTGCATGACGGCGGAAAGAAATGGCAGGTTGTGGCCGATGCCTTCGACTTCGAACCGGTCGAGAGCCTCCGCCATCGCGTTGACGGCCGTCAGGCGGTCCGGCCCCCAGGTGCAGAGCTTGGCGATCATCGGGTCGTAATACATGGAGATCTCGCCGCCTTCGAAGACGCCGGTGTCGTTGCGCGTCACCGTTCCATCCTCACGCCGGCCTTCGACCGGCGGGCGGTAGCGCGTCAGCCGGCCGATCGACGGCAGGAAGTTGCGATAGGGGTCTTCGGCATAAAGGCGGCTTTCGATCGCCCAGCCGTTGAGCTTCACATCCTCCTGGCCAAACGCGAGCTTTTCGCCGGCTGCAACGCGGATCATCTGCTCAACCAGGTCTAGCCCGGTGATGAGTTCGGTCACCGGATGTTCCACCTGCAGGCGGGTATTCATCTCGAGGAAATAGAAGTTGCGCTTGCCGTCGACGATGAATTCGACGGTGCCGGCCGAATGGTAGCCGACGGCCTTGGCGAGTGCGACTGCCTGCTCTCCCATGGCCTTGCGGGTCTCGGCATCGAGGAAGGGCGAGGGCGCCTCTTCGATGACCTTCTGGTTACGCCGCTGGATCGAGCATTCACGCTCGCCGAGGTAAAGCGTGTTGCCGTGTTTGTCGCCGAGCACCTGGATCTCGATGTGTCGCGGCTCGGTCACGAACTTTTCGATGAAGATGCGATCGTCGCCGAACGAATTCTTCGCTTCGTTCTTCGAGGATTGGAAGCCTTCGCGCGCCTCCTGGTCGTTCCAGGCGATGCGCATGCCCTTGCCGCCGCCGCCGGCAGATGCCTTGATCATGACAGGGTAGCCGATCGATCCGGAGATTTTCACCGCTTCGTCGGCGTCGGCGATCAGACCCATGTGGCCGGGCACTGTCGAAACGCCCGCTTCGGCCGCGAGCTTCTTGGAGGTGATCTTGTCGCCCATCGCCTGGATCGCACCGACAGGCGGGCCGATGAAGGCGACGCCCTCCTTTTCCAGCGCGGCGGCAAAGGCGGCGTTTTCCGAAAGGAAGCCATAGCCCGGATGTACGGCATCGGCTCCGGTCTTGCGGATCGCGTCGATGATCTTGTCGATGACGATGTAGGACTGGGCCGAGGGTGAGGGACCGATATGCACCGCCTCGTCCGCCATGCGCACATGCATGGCCTCGCGATCGGCATCCGAATAGACGGCAACGGTGGCAATGCCGAGCTTCTTTGCCGTCTTGATGACGCGGCAGGCGATTTCACCACGGTTGGCGATGAGGATTTTCTTGAACATTTCTTATCTCTTTCAAATCCTGCGACAGCGCGTCAGCGTTTGAATTTGCGGCGATAGGGCAGAAGCGCGATCGACGATGCGGCGGCAGCACCGCCGAAAAGCAGCGCGAAGGGCACGACGACCATAAGGGTGGCGAGCACCGGGCTCGTCGAGCGGGCGATATGGATGCCGACCGCACCAATGTTGAGCCCGATCAGCACGCCGGCCGTTATCGCCCCGATCACGACGCCGATCAGCGCGTTAACGGCCATGTAGCGCAGCATCTCCCAGTGGTCGCGTTTTGCATCCTCCGGCGTCATGACGCCCTCCGGCTCGCGTTCCATCGCAGCCTCCATCAGAGCGGGATCGTGTCATGCTTGCGCCAGCGGACATCGACCTGCTTGTTGCGCAGCGATGCGAAGGCGCGGGCGATGCGGCGGCGCGACGAATGCGGCATGATCACCTCGTCGATGAAGCCGCGCTCGGCCGCCACGAACGGATTGGCAAAACGCTCCTCGTATTCCTTGGTTCGCGCGGCGATCTTTTCGGCATCGCCGAGTTCCGAGCGGTAGAGGATCTCCGTCGCGCCCTTGGCGCCCATGACGGCGATCTCGGCCGTCGGCCAGGCATAGTTGACGTCGGCGCCGATGTGCTTGGAGGCCATGACGTCATAGGCGCCGCCATAGGCCTTGCGCGTGATCAGCGTCACCATCGGCACGGTCGCCTGGCTATACGCAAAGAGCAGCTTGGCGCCATGCTTGATGACGCCGCCATATTCCTGCGCGGTGCCGGGCAGGAAGCCGGGAACGTCGACAAGCGTCAGGATCGGGATCGAGAAAGCATCGCAGAAACGCACGAAGCGTGCCGCCTTGCGCGAACTGTCGATGTCGAGGCAACCGGCAAGCACCATTGGCTGGTTGGCGACGACGCCGACCGTCTGGCCCTCCATCCGGATAAAGCCGGTAATGATGTTTTTGGCAAAGCTCTGCTGCAACTCGAAGAAATCGCCCTCGTCGGCGAGCGCCAGGATCAGTTCCTTCATGTCGTAAGGCCTGGTGGCGCTGTCGGGGATCAGGCTGTCGAGGCGCATTTCTAGCCGCGACGGATCGTCGTGGAAGGGGCGGACCGGCGGTTTCTCGCGATTGTTGAGCGGCAGGAAATCGAAAAGAAGTCGGGTCGCTTCCAGCGCCTCGATATCGTTTTCGTAAGCGCCGTCGGCGACGGAGGATTTGGAGGTGTGAGTACGCGCGCCGCCGAGCTCTTCCGCCGTGACGATCTCGTTCGTCACGGTCTTTACGACATCCGGCCCGGTCACGAACATGTAGGAACTGTCACGCACCATGAAGATGAAGTCGGTCATGGCAGGCGAATAGACGGCGCCACCGGCGCAGGGGCCCATGATGACGGAGATCTGCGGGATGACGCCGGAAGCTTCGGCGTTGCGGCGGAAGACCTCGGCATAGCCGGCAAGCGAAGCGACGCCTTCCTGGATGCGGGCGCCACCACTATCGTTGAGGCCGATCACTGGCGCTCCGTTTCTGACCGCCATATCCATGATCTTGCAGATCTTCTGGGCATGCGTTTCCGACAGCGAACCGCCGAGCACGGTGAAGTCCTGGGAGAAGACGTAGACCTGACGGCCGTTGATCGTGCCCCAGCCGGTGACGACGCCGTCGCCGGCGACCGTCTGTTCCGCCATGCCGAAATCGACGCAGCGGTGCGTGACATACATGTCGTATTCTTCGAACGAGCCTTCATCGAGCAGCACATCGATTCGTTCGCGCGCCGTCAGCTTGCCCTTGCCGTGCTGGGCGTCGATCCGTCGCTTTCCGCCGCCGGCCCGTGCTTCCGCCCGACGGGCCTCGACCTGTTCTAGTATGGCGCGCATGGTGCTCTCCCGGATTTTCTAAGTGCCCGTCTTTGTGAACGATTGTGCAGAGGCGCTTGACGCTTCGCAATAGCGTCGAAGTCGGCATGGAAAAACGTCTCTTCATGTGCAAATGTGAAATAGAGAAATTTGTGAAACGTAAATTGCAAAGTTGCAAACATGGCGATCGGCAAGCTTTATATCGGCCGCAAGGTCAGGGAATTGCGGGAAGCGAACAAGGCGACGCAGGGCCAGTTTGCCGAGCGTATCGGCATCTCCACCAGCTATCTCAACCAGATCGAGAACAACCAGCGCCCGGTCTCGGCGGCCGTACTTCTGGCGCTGGCGGAAAAATTCCAGATCGACATCGCCGAGCTTTCGACCGGGGAGGGGGATCGCCTGCTTTCGGCGCTCTCTGAAGCATTGAGCGACCCACTGTTCGAGACCTATTCGGCGAGCCTGCAGGAGTTGAAGCTCGTTGCCCAGAATGCGCCGGGGCTGGCGCATGCGCTGATCACCTGCCACCAGGCCTATCGCCGCAACAGTGAGCAGCTCGCAAGCATCGACGACACCATCGGCCGCGGTGGGCCGTTCGTCGAAACGACGCCCTACGAGGAAGTGCGCGACTTCTTCCATTTCGTGGACAACTACATCCATGAGATCGACCTGCTCGCCGAGCGTCTTGCCGGCGAACTGGGGCTCGGTGAAGGCGACAACCACGCGGCCCTCGCAAGCCATCTGGAGCAGCGGCACGGCGTGCGGGTCGTGCGCGGTGCAGCCGGCGACGAGGCGATCCGGCGCTTCGATCCGCGTGCCCGTATCCTGACGCTCAATCCTTATGCGCCGACGGCGACGCGCGATTTCCAGATCGCGCTGCAGATCGCCCAGCTCCACGCCCGCGAGGAGATCGACCGGGTGGCCGGCAGCGCCGGATTTCGCACGGAAGAGGCCTATGAGATTTGTCGGATCGGCCTGCAGAACTATTTTGCCGGCGCGCTGATCCTGCCCTACCAGGCCTTTGCAAAGGCGGCCCGCGACCTGCGCCATGATATCGAGCTGCTTGCCGCCCGTTTCGGCGCCTCGCTGGAGCAGGTCTGCCACCGCCTTTCGACCTTGCAGCGGCCGGGGCAGAAGGGCATCCCGATCTTCTTTGCCCGCATCGATCGCGCCGGCAACATTACCAAACGCCACAGTGCCGCCAAGCTGCAATTCGCCCGCTTCGGTGCCGCCTGTCCGCTCTGGAACGTGCATCAGGCCTTCGAGACGCCGGGACGGATCATAAGGCAACTGGCCGAAACGCCTGACGGAGTTCGCTATCTCTGTCTTGCCACCCAAATCACCAAGGGTGGCGGCGGTTTTCGTGCCGCCCAGCCCCGCTACGCCTTGGCACTGGGCTGCGAGGTCTCCTATGCCGATGCCTTCGTCTATGCCGACGACATGGACCTCGGCAACCGCGCCGCCTTCGATCCGATCGGCATTTCCTGCCGCATCTGCGAGCGGACGAAATGCGCCAGCCGCGCCGTGCCGCCGTTGAAGCGACGCCTGATCGTGGACCATGACTTACGCGGCGCTCTGCCGTATCGTCTAAGCGAGAGCTGATGATGGCCGTCTGTTCATTTTTGAACAGACCCTGTGAGAAGTTGCACCTGTGCCCGTACGAAGTTTGGTGTAACTAGGCCCCCATCAGTCAGGTATGCGGTCAGGGAGGACGTGCATATGGATTTTCGCCTGTCGGAGGAGCAGGAGGCCATTCGTCAGATGGCGCTCGATTTCGCCCGCGACGAGATCGCCCCTCATGCGATCGACTGGGATCAGCAGAAGCACTTTCCGGTCGACACGCTGCGCGGTGCCGCAGCGCTCGGCATGGCCGGCATCTATGTCCGTGACGATGTCGGTGGCACGGGACTGACCCGGCTTGACGCCGCCATCATCATCGAGGCGCTTGCGACCGGTTGCCCGGCCGTTGCCTCCTTCGTTTCGATCCACAACATGTGTTCAGGCATGATCGATCGCTACGGTACGGAAGAGCAGCGCCAGCGGCTGCTGCCGAAGCTGCTGACCATGGATGTGCTTGCGAGCTATTGCCTGACCGAGCCCGGCTCGGGCTCGGATGCGGCCGCACTCAAGACCAAGGCGGTGAAGGACGGCAACGATTACGTTTTGACCGGCCAGAAGCAGTTCATCTCTGGCGCCGGCACGTCCGGTCTCTACGTGATCATGGCGCGGACCGGCGAGGATGGCCCCAAAGGCATCTCGACTTTCGTCGTCGAGAAGGACACACCGGGCCTGACCTTCGGTGCCAACGAGAAGAAGATGGGTTGGCACGTCCAGCCGACCCGCGCCGTCATGCTCGACGGCGTGCGCGTTTCGGCTGAAAACCGGCTCGGCGCGGAAGGCGACGGCTTCAAGATCGCCATGGGCGGCCTCGATGGCGGGCGATTGAACATCGCCGCGGCCTCGCTCGGTGGCGCCCAGGCGGCGTTCGACAAGGCGCTCGCCTACGTCCAGGAGCGCCGCGCCTTCGGCAAGGCGATCGGCGAGTTCCAGGCGCTGCAGTTCCGGCTTGCAGACATGGCGACCGATCTCGAGATCGCCCGCACGTTCCTCTGGCGTGCCGCTTCGGCGCTCGACGCAGGCGATCCGGAAGCGACAAAACTCTGCGCCATGGCCAAGCGCTTCGTCACCGACCGCTGCTTTGCCGTCGCCAATGATGCGCTGCAGCTCCATGGCGGCTACGGCTATCTTGCCGATTATGGCGTCGAGAAGATTGTCAGGGACCTGAGGGTGCACCAGATCCTTGAAGGCACCAACGAGATCATGCGCCTGATCGTTGCGCGCTCGCTCATCGGCCGGAAATAGGCCGGACCTAGGAAGGACCTTTCATGGAAATGCAGACGCCAGCGCCTGAAGTCATCGTCGAGCGCCAGGGTGCGCTCGGCCGCGTCAGGCTGAACCGGACACGGGCCCTCAACAGCCTCAACGTGCCGATGATCCGCTTGATCGCTGAAGCGCTGACTGCGTTTGAGAGTGACCCGGCGGTGGCCGCCGTGCTGGTGACGGGCGAAGGCGAGCGCGGGCTTTGCGCCGGCGGCGATATCCGCATGATCTATGAAAGCGGCCGCGAACGACCGGAGGAGGGCGCCCAGTTCTGGCGCGAGGAGTTCGTCGTCAACAGCCGCATCTCCCACTATCGCAAGCCCTATGTCGCCATCATGGACGGCATCGTCATGGGCGGCGGCGTTGGGATTTCGGCGCATGGCAGCCACCGCATCGTCACGGAACGCACCCGGCTTGCCATGCCCGAAACCGGGATCGGCTATTTCCCCGATGTCGGCGCCACCTGGCTTTTGCCCAAGGCGCCCGGCGAATTCGGCACTTATCTCGGGCTGACGGGCCGGGATATCGCTGCTGCAGACGCCATCCATGCCCGGCTCGCCGACAGTTTCGTTGCGTCGGACAGGCTCGAAACCCTGATTGCCGGCCTTGCAGCACTTCCGCCTTCAGCGGCGCGCGCCGATGTCGATGCGGCGATCGCGGCGGTCTCGACCGCGGCCCCGGCGACGCCGCTTCAGGGCCAGCTTGGCTTGATTGATCGCTGTTTCGCATTCGATACGATCGAAGAAATTCTGGCAGCGCTTCAGGCCGATGGCTCCGGGTTCGCAAGCGAGACGCTCGCCCTGCTCAACTCCCGCTCCGCCCTCAGCATGAAGCTGACCCTTGATCTCCTGCGCGCCGCCCGAAACAGCCGCTCGCTCAATGAATGCCTCGAGCGCGAATATTCCGCGACGCTCGGCATGCTGGCGAATGAAGAATTCTATGAAGGCGTGAGGGCGGCTGTCATCGACAAGGACCGCAATCCGAAATGGTCCGTGGGGCTGGCCGATATCACGCCCGACATGCTCGCGCGGTTCGCCAGGAAAGATCACCCGCCTTTGTTCTAGCGGTACTGGCGCCCATGGGCGGATGCATTTCGGCACAGCCCGAGTTTTATGCGAGGAGGAATGACATGACGAAGATCGCCTTTATCGGGCTCGGCAACATGGGCGGACCGATGGCCGCCAATCTGGTGAAGGCAGGCCATTCGGTCAGCGGTTTCGACCTATCGGAAACCTCGCGCAATACGGCAGCCAAGACGGGCGTTTCCGTCGCCGGATCGATCGCCCATGCCGTTCGCGGTGCGGAATGCGTAATCACCATGCTGCCCGCTGGCGCCCATGTTCTTTACGTCTGGGATGAGCTGCTCGGCTTCGTCGATCCCGGCACGCTTTTGATCGACAGTTCGACGATCGATGTCGACAGCGCCCGAAAGGCGCATGCGCTTGCCGAAAAGATCGGTTGCCCGTCTCTCGACGCGCCGGTGTCCGGCGGCACGGGCGGGGCTGCGGCCGGTACGCTCACTTTCATGGTCGGCGGCAGCGATGATGCTTTTGCCCGCGGCAGGCCGCTGCTCGATGCCATGGGCAAGAAGATCGTGCATTGTGGCGGCGTCGGCGCCGGCCAGGCGGCGAAGATCTGCAACAACATGATCCTTGGCATTTCCATGGCTGGTGTGTGCGAAGCCTTTGTGCTGGCCGAACGGCTCGGCCTGTCGCATCAGGCGCTGTTCGATGTTGCTTCCACCTCGTCCGGCCAGTGCTGGTCGCTGACCAGCTACTGCCCGGTGCCGGGACCGGTTGCGACGTCCCCCGCCAACAACGATTACAAGCCGGGCTTTGCCGCAAGCCTGATGCTGAAGGACCTGAAGCTCTCGCAGCAGGCGGCAAGTGCGGCCGGCGCAACGACGCCGATGGGTGCGCAGGCGGCGCAACTGTATTCGCTGTTCGAAAAACTCGGGCATGGCGGCGACGACTTTTCGGCGCTGATCCACCTGTTGCGTGGCAACGACGAGGCG